>ENA-UPSM01001979-UPSM01001979.1-activated-sludge-metagenome-genome-assembly--contig:-NODE-1979-length-25836-cov-6.796711_pt1 | contig 25836 bp, 20 predicted proteins | sample MGYA00238181_ERZ773283 | MGnify/ENA primary metagenome ERZ773283 (study PRJEB29023, sample SAMN05720199) | activated sludge metagenome | isolation source: Anaerobic digester | place: Japan...
CCCCGGAGAGGGGGTAGCGAAGGATCCCGCCACCTGGCCGACCATTGTCAGGGCGAGGCATGCCTGCGCCTTCGGCGCACCGCCGGAGTTTAAACGCGTGCGGAGGGCCCCAACGGAACAGCAGTAGGCCAGGCGGCGGAGCCGCAGCGAGGGGGACGCTTTCCCCCACCAACTAGCTTTCAGCCGCTATGCCATCCGTCACGATCCAGGATCTTCTCACCAACGTCGGCTATTTCAGCAACGACCAGCTGTTGGAGCATTTCCTGGACCTGGTGCAGCTCAAGGGGATCTCGCTCTACGAGGCGCAGGAGAACGCGATCCTGGAGCTGTTCGAGGGCAAGAACGTGATCCTGAACACCCCGACGGGATCCGGCAAGTCGATGGTGGCAAGCGCCTTGCACTTCCAGTCGATCGCGCAGGGTCGGAGGTCGGTGTACACCTGCCCCATCAAGGCGCTGGTGAACGAGAAGTGGATGGCCCTGTGCAAGGAGTTCGGGCCGGAGAACGTGGGATTGAGCACCGGCGACGCCACGGTGAACCACGACGCGCCCATCTTGTGCTGCACCGCCGAGATCCTTTCCAACATGGCGCTGTGCGAAGGCGAGCATTCCACGATCGCCGACGTGGTGATGGACGAGTTCCACTACTACTCCGACCGCGAGCGGGGCGTGGCCTGGCAGATTCCGCTGTTGACCATGCGCAACACGCGCTTCATGCTCATGAGCGCGACCTTGGGCGACACGTCGTTCTTTGAACAGGAATTGACGAAGCTCAACGGCAAGCCCACGGCGCTGGTGAAATCCACCCACCGCCCGGTGCCCTTGCACTTCAGCTGGTCGGAACATCCGCTGCCCAACGCGGTGCACCAGCTGGTGGAAGGCAACAAGGCCCCCGTGTACGTGGTGCACTTCACGCAGGCCGACGCGGCGTCCAACGCGCAGAACTTCACGAGCATCAATTTCTGCACCAAGGAAGAGAAGGCCGCCATCGCCCAGGCGCTGGAGGGGTTCAAGTTCAATTCGCCGTACGGCCCGGACCTCAAGCGCTGGATCAAGCACGGGATTGGCCTGCACCACGCGGGGCTGTTGCCCAAGTACCGCATCCTGATGGAACGGTTGGCCCAGATGGGCTTGCTGAAGGTGATCTGCGGAACCGACACGCTGGGCGTGGGCGTGAACGTGCCCATCCGCAGCGTGCTGTTCACCAAGCTGTGCAAGTACAACGGCGACAAGACGTCCATCCTGAGTTCGCGCGATTTCCATCAGGTGAGCGGACGCGCGGGGCGCAAGGGGTTCGACGACGTGGGTTGGGTGGTGGCGCAGGCGCCGGAACACGTGATCGAGAACCAACGCTTGGCGGCCAAGGCCAACGGCAAGAAGTTCGTGAAGCGCCAACCGCCCGAGAAGGGCTACGTGCCCTGGGACGAGGCGACCTTCCGCAAGCTGATCGATTCGGAGCCCGAGCGGCTGGTGTCGCGGTTCGCGGTGGGGCACGGGATGCTCCTGAACGTGCTGTCGCGCAAGACCGACGGATGCAAGGCGCTGCGCGAGCTGATCGATTCGTGCCACGACGGCGAGAAGACCAAGCAGGCGCACAAGAAGCGGGCCTGGCAGTTGTTCCGGCCGCTGGTGGAACGCAGGATCATCGAATTCATCCCACCGGCCGGGCCGGGGATGGCCAAGCTGCGGGTGAACGTGGAACTGGGCGAAGACTTTTCCATGGACCACGAATTGTCCTTGTGGCTGCTGGACACGCTGCCGCTGCTGGACCGCGAGCACCCCGACTACGCGCTGGACGTGATCACGCTGTGCGAGTCCATCCTGGAGAACCCCGACCAGATCCTGCGCCGTCAGCTGGACAACGCCCGGACCAAGCGCCTGATGGAGTTGAAGGCCGAAGGAATGGAGTACGACCAGCGCATGGAAGAGCTGGAGAAGGTGGAATACCCCAAGCCCTTGCGGGATTTCGTGTATTCCACGTTCAACGCCTTTTCCGACAAGCACCCCTGGGTGGGCAACGAAAACATCCGGCCCAAGTCGATCGTGCGCGAAATGTTCGAGACATTCCAGCCGTTTTCTGCCTATGTTCGTGAATACGACCTGGAACGCACCGAAGGTCTGCTCCTGCGCCACCTCAACAGCGTCTACAAAGTGCTGTCGAACACGGTCCCGGATTCGGCCAAGACCGACGAGGTGCGGGAGATGGAAACCTACCTGGGAGCGATGATCCGCCAAGTCGATTCAAGCCTACTCGATGAATGGGAGAAGATGAAGAACCCTGACTTTTCGCGCGCAGAAACACAGGAACTCAAGCCCCCCGGGGCCGAGGACGCCGAGCGCGACATCACCCGCGACCCCAAGGCCTTCACCGCCTTGGTGCGCAACCGCATCTTCACGATCCTGCGACTTCTGGACCAGGGCCAGCACGAAGCGGTGCTGCAGGAGCTGGTGGCCGATCCCGAAGCGGGTGGCCTGGTGGTGGACGGCGACGGCGAACCATGGACGGCCACGCGCCTTGCCGAACGGCTGGACGCCTACCGCGAAGAGCACAAGGCGTTCCGCATGGATGCCGAAGGCCGCAACGCCCGCCACACCCTGATCGACATGCAGGCGCATGCCTGGAACGTGGAACAGATCCTGCAGGACATGGACGAGCTGAACGACTGGTCGCTGCGGTTCTCCGTCGACCTCGCCGCATCCCGCACGCTGGGCGCCCCGGTGATGCGTCTGCTCGCCTTCGACACGCTGGGCTAGGCGTCGGCAATTCCTAGTTTGCTCGGCGCCGGAACGTACTGTCCACCGCCCACTCCGAGGAAACCATGAATTTCGCTTCCAAACCCGCTCTGGCCGCATGGATCGTCGGCGGCGTGGTGCTCGACCAGATCAGCAAGGTGATCGCGCGAGCGATCCTGGTGCCCGGAGAGGCTACCGACCATCTGGGCGGTCTTTTTCGCGTGCAGTTGGTGCAGAACCACGGCGCGTTCCTGGGGCTGGGCGGCAAGATGCCGGAATTCGCGCGCCAGGCGCTCCTGATCGGCGGCGTGGGGCTGTTCGTGGTGGGGCTTTTGTGGTACGTGTTCTTTTCCAAGACGGCCAACAACGCAACCCGCATCGCTTCGGCCTGGGTCGCGGCGGGCGGGATCGGGAACCTGATCGACCGCATCCTGTTCCAGGGGGGCGTGACCGATTTCTGGAACGTGGGGATCGGCGGATTGCGCACCGGGATCTTCAACGTGGCCGACATGTACATCACCTTCGCCGTGATCTACATGGTCCTGGATTCGTTCCGAAAGCCCAAGGAACAGGCCTGAGCGGGATCCGCGAGCGGCTGCGGTTCGCCTTCGGGACATCTCCCGTCGGGCGGATCCTGCTGGGTGTGTCGGAAACCGGCATCCGGTGGTGTTCGGTGGGCGACGAAGCGGCATCCATGGAATCGCGCCTGCGCGAACGCTTCCCGAAAGCCATGATGGTCCACGACCCCGACGGATTGTCGGATCACCTGGAGACGATCGCATCGCTGTGGACCGATGCCCCTTCGGACAAGTCGGTTCCGTTGGATCCGGTGGGGACGCCGTTCCAGAAAGCCGTCTGGGACGAACTGCGGCGGATTCCGCGCGGCCGGACGATCACCTACGGAGAACTGGCCCGGCGCCTGGGGAACCCCAAGGCGGTCCGCGCCGCGGCGCAGGCCTGTGGAGCCAACCCGATCCTGATGCTGGTGCCGTGCCACCGGGTGATCGGCGCCGACGGAACTCTGAGGGGATTCGCGGCGGGGCTGGAGCGCAAGCGGGAACTGCTGCGACGGGAAGGCGTGCGGGTCGGGGGGTAGGGAAAGGCTTGTCTCGTAAGGACAAAACCAAAAAGGCGGCGGACGCACTCGGAACGGCGTCCACCGCCTTTCGGCGCCGGGTAAGCAAAGGGGGCTCGGAACGTTTCTTGTGTCGCGGTCCCCTTGCGTGAGGTTCAATTCATTTCGCCAGAAAGTTCGGGGTCCAGGCCTTGGCGGGGTCGGGTTTGCCCTTCTTGAAGGTCCCCATGGCGGCAAGCTGCGTGGCCAGGTCGTTCCAGCGCTCGGGGGTCATGGCGCCCACGCCCAGGCGCTGGGTGTCGGGGTTGCGGCACAACGCTTGGAGCTCGTTGTGCCCGAAATCCAGGATCGCCTGGTCGAGCTGGGAGTTGGCCTTCTTCATGAGGGCGTCGGCCCCTTTGGCGTCGGCCAGATATCGCTCCCAACCCTGTCGGCTGGCCTGGACCACCTTGCGCACCAGTTCGGGGTTTTCCTTGAGGGTCTTTTCCGACACCACCAGCACCGAGGTGTAGGGATTGTAGCCCAGTTCCGACACGTAGAGGTTCACCGGTTTGGCGCCCTTCTGGCGGGCCACGAACGGTTCCGAGATCCCGTAGGCCTGCTGCGCCCATTTCTTGTCGGCCACGAACGGGGCCACGCTCCCCGTGTACGGGACCAGGCGCACGCCTTGGAGCTTGAGCTTGCGCTTCATGAAGTCGGCGAAGGGCGCCTGCGGCTCGATCGCCAGCGTGAGGTTGGACAATTCCTGCAGGGACTTGATCCCCGACTCCTCGTGGACCATGATCACCCGGGGCGAGGTCTGGATGGGCGCGAGCACCGCCACCACCGGCAAGCCCTGCGAGCGGGCGATCAGGACCTCGTCGGCGTTGGAGACGCCGAACTCCACCCGTCCGGTGGCCACCTGCTGCAGCACAGGCACTCCCGGACCACCGGGCAGGAGCTTCACGTCCAGCCCCGCGGCCTTGTAGAGCCCGTCGGCCTGGGCGGCGTAGAACCCGCCGTGTTCGGCTTCCGGGAACCAGTTCAGGGCGATCGAAACACCCGAATGCCCCGTCGAAGCCATGGCGGCCAGGATGGCCAGGATCTGTCGTTTCATTGCGGATTCCTTTCGCGGAACTTGTGGCAACTCACTCTCGTTGGGGTTCGTCGAGCCGGGAAAGCACCGACCGCGCGACCAGCCCGGTGGCCAGGAACACGCCCAGCCCCAGGAGGGTGGACGCCCCCACGCAGGCGAACAGGAGTTCGGTGCGCAATTGGCCCGACGACTGCAGGATCAGGTAGCCGAGTCCCGGCGTGCGCACGCCGTAGCCCGCGAAGAATTCGCCCACGATCGCCCCGATCACGGTGAGTCCCGACGACACCTTGGCCCCCGCCACGATCATGGGCACCGAATGCGGCAACCGCAACCGTGTCAGGATTTGCCAACGCGAGGCGTCGTGCAGCCGGAACAGATCCAACAGCTCGCGGTCCACCCGCACCAGCCCGGTGGTCGCGTTGGACAGGATGGGGAACACGCTCAGCACGAACGACACCAGGACCACGCTGTGGAACCCGGGCCCGAACCAGATCACGATCAGAGGCGCCACCGCCACGATGGGCACCGTCTGCAAAAAAATGGCGTAGGGGAACAGGCTCGCGCGAATCCACGCGGCCTGGGCGAACAGCACCGCCGCGAGCGTCCCGAACACCAGCGAGGCGACGAATCCCGACACCGCTCCGGCCAGGGTCACCAGGCTCGCGGAAACGAGGTCCGCCCGGGACATCCAGGCCTCGCGCGCCACCGCCGCGGGCGAAGGCACCAGGTACGGCGGGATTTCCAACCACCGGACCAGGATTTCCCACGCCACGAGCGCCAGCGCCAGGAACGCGACCGGCGGCCACGCCGCGGCGAACATGGCTCGCATCTTCACGGCGACACCTCGGCCAAGGCGCGACCGATCTCGCGGACCTTGGCGGCGAACGCGGGATCGCCTCGCAGATCGGCGTCGCGCCGCGTGCCGAAATCCGTCGGGACTTCGCGCGCGATGCGTCCGGGCCGAGGGGTCATCACGGCCACCCGGTCGGACAGGAACGCCGCTTCGGAAACGTTGTGGGTCACGAACAGCGTGGTGAAGCGTTCGGACTCGCGCAGGCGCAGGATGTCTTCCTGGAGCTTTCCGCGGGTGATGTCGTCCAGCGCCGCGAACGGTTCGTCCATCAGGAGCAGCCGCGGCCGGATGGCCAGCGCCCGCGCGATGGACACGCGCATCTTCATGCCGCCGGAAAGCTGGGCCGGCCAGGCGTGGGCGAATTCCGACAACCCCACCCGCGCGATCCAGTCCAGGGAACGCTCCTTGCGCTCCGTCGCGGCGATCCCGCCCAGTTCCAGCGGAAGCGACACATTCTCCAGGACCGTCCTCCAGGGGAGCAGGTTGGGCGACTGGAACACGAACCCGAAGGCGTGGCGGGATCTGCGCGCCTCCAGAGGATCGCACCCGCCCACCACCACCTGGCCGGTGTCGGACGCCAGCAGGCCCGACAAGATCCGCAACAGGGTGGACTTCCCGCAACCCGATGCGCCCACCAGCGACACGAAGTCGCCCGGCCCCAGGTCCAGGTCCACGCCATCGAGCGCCTGGAGTCCCGAAGCGAAGCGGTAACCCAAGGCCTTGATCGCCACGGTGGATGCGGTTTCGATGCGTTCCATGCGTTGGAAACAACGTACGAGAATGAGAATCGTTCGCCTATCTTTGGTGTCAGATTCCGGATCGGTGGTGTTCCATCGCGCAAACACCCGCATCGCGGTTCCCAAAAACAGAAACCGCCTATTGTTCTTGAAGTTTTATTTCCCGAGACGTACCATCAGTCCGCCACCGAAGGCCATCGCTGGATGGAAAACGCCGGTGCCTTGCGCGAATCAGATCGAACGAGGAGTGCACCCAACGAACAAGGGTTCAAAACATCGGAACATGCGGGCTCTGTGGCGTTTGGCGCGCCGCCTTCAATTCCGATCCAGGAAGGCCAACATCGCGGACTACACCGACCTTCTCAAGGCCGGTGGATTGGTGTGTTCGTTCTTGTGGCCCGCCTACGGTTGGTTCTGCCTGCACGTCCTGGGAATGGCCGAATCCATGGAAGCGCGCTGGCTCCTGATGGGAACGTTCATCGCGCTCTGGTACCTGGCGCGAAAAGGGCCCTTGTCCACTCCCGCCCGCTGGACATGGATCGCGACCAACGCCGTCGGCATGGTCTGGCTTCCATGGGCGCTCTATTTCAGGAACGAGCGCGCCGACTACTGGCAGCTTTCGATCGTGTTCTTCTCGCTGGCGCTCGGGCTGTGCGTCCGCGGCCTGGACATGCTTGTGGCGTTGGGACTGGGCGCCGGATTGGTCTTCCTGCAATACCACGGCTCCTTCGTCGTCCACGATCTGGTTCTGATTCCGGTGGCGGGAATCACCATGCTCGGGACCTACATCAGCGTCGCCACGTTGCGGGCGGCACGGCGCCGCATCGAGGAACAGTCGGAGGAGATCCTGAAGCAGAACCGCAGGTTGCTGGAAATCGATCGGCGCAAGGACGAATTCACGGCAAGCATCGCCCACGATCTGCGGACGCCATTGGCGGTGGCCATGAGCCTCTCGGAAGACCTGTCGGAAACGGATCTTTCCCACGTCGCCAGGCGCAGGCTGGACTCGCTCGTGCAAGCGCTTCGGCAGATGAAACGCCAGAGCGAGGATCTGCTGGACCTGGAGCGATTCAATCTGGGTGTGGCCAGGATCGATCCTGTGGCACTGGACATGTGCTCGTGGTTGCGGAGATTCGAGGAAGGCTTCACCAGCATGGCCAGGGCCAGGGGCTTGTCGTTCCAGATCGTCCTCGCCCAGCGCCAGCTCGTCGCTCGCTTCGATCCCATCCGCTTGGAAACGGCATTGTTCAACCTCGTCTCGAACGCGTTCAAGTTCACTCCCACCGACGGCCACGTCGAGGTCCATCTGCGCCGTGTCGGAGATCGGGGAGTCAGCATCGCGGTCCTGGACGACGGGGAAGGGATCCCCCCCGAGGCGCTTCCGAAGATCTTCGACAGGTACGAACAGGTGGATCGCGGTCCCGGAACCTACACCGCGGGGGTCGGGATCGGACTCGCCCTGGTTCGCGAGATCGCCGAGGCCCACGGAGGCCGCGCGCAGGTCCAGAGCACGCTCGGACTCGGGAACCTGTTCGAGATCGTGCTTGAGGATGTCGTCGACGATTCGATTCCGCTGCCGATGGAGTCCATCCCACCGGTACGGACAGGTCCCCTGGTTGCCGCCTACCGCCCCAAACCCGGCTCGGCGCTGGCGCTTGTCGTGGAAGACCAGCAATTGCTCCGTCACGTCCTGCGAGACATCCTGGAACGCATCGCCCGGGTGGCGACCGCGCACGACGGACACGAGGCGCTGCGGCTGATCCACGAACTCCGGCCCGATGTGGTGGTCACGGATCTTTCCATGCCCGGGATGGACGGCATGGAACTGTTGTCGGTGTTGCGTTCGGACCCTTCCACCAAGGAGCTGCCGGTGGTGATCCTGTCGGGGGACGTGGACTCGCTCCGTTCGAGATTGGCCGACGAACCGAACCTCGCGTTCCTGTCCAAGCCCTTCGAGCAGGACAAGCTTCTCTCGGTGATCTCCGAGATCCTGGAAAGGAATCCGGAAACCAACCGCTAGGCGGCGGCGCTGGCCAGATGTCCGCGCCCCAAGCCCAGGATGTCCAGGACCTCGACGATGGCTTCGGCGGCGTGGTAGACCTCCTCCGGGTGCAACTGGGCGTGCATGGAGAATCTCAGCAGTCCCGTTCCCGCGGGCGCCGCCGGCGGCGTGAAGGCGGCGGCGAGCACGTGCCGGTCGCGAAGCAATCCGTAGGCGCGGCAGGTGGCGACCACCGAGGGGAACGAAATCGACACGATCTGGCAGTTCGACTCTCCTGGGTCCACTCCGCGCGAGCGCAGCTGGGATCGCAGCAGTTCGCCCATCTCCAGGCAGTGCCTGGCCAGTTCCGGTTCGGCGCGGGCGATCGCGAAGGCGGTGCGATGGGCCACTGAATCGCAGGGCAGCACGGCCGAACTGAAGATGACGGATCTTGCTCGGTGCGTCAGGAACCAGGCCAGATGTCGGGTCGTGGCGATGCATCCGCCGTGCCCTCCCAGCGCCTTGGAAAAACTCGCGGTGCGGAAATGGACCCGTTCGGCGAGTCCCAGCTGGACGGCCAAGCCTCCGGCGCCGGGTCCCACCATGGCCAGCGAATGGGCTTCGTCCAAAACGAGGACGGATCCCGTCTTCTCGCAGATTTCCACGTAGGCTTCCAGGTCGCAGACCGCGCCGGTGGTGGAGTAGAACGAATCGATGCAGACGATTCCGGGTCCGTCGCGACGGATCCGGCTTTCCAGGAAATTGGGATCGTTGTGGCGGAGCATGATGGGACGCCCGGCGGAAAAACGGGCGCCATCCCACAGCGAGGCGTGGACCTTCTGGTCCAGATAGATCGGGGTTCCCTGCTTGGCGATCGCCTCGATCAATCCCACGTTCGCCGACCAACCGGAAGAAGTCAGGAGAACGTCCTCGCAATGCATCGCGGAGGCGAGCTGCGTCCGGAACGCGTAGTGTTCGTCCATCGCGTCGCCGCCTTGGAACACCGTGGAAGCCAGGAACGAATTCCCATGCCGCCGGATCGCCTCGGTCTTGGCGCTACGCACCTCGTCCCGCATGGAAAGCCGCAGGTAGTCGTTCTGGTGCAGACACGTGTAGTCGTCCAGATTGTCGGGGTGCCGGAACGGGTAGGGTTGGGCGACCCTTTCCAGTTCGTCGAATTCCTGGAGGTCCCGCGTCAGCCAGTTGGGGACCAATCTTCCGTCATTCCTGGAAAAAATCTCCTGCTCCATGACGCTCTCTCCTTGGATCGGGACCAAGACGACGATTCCTGTCATGAGCGTACCGTTGCCGTTTTCCGGAATTCAAGGGGAATCTTCGGTTCCGGAAAGAAATTTTCTGTCCGACGGGATCCGTCGGACAGGTTCCGGAGCGGTGGAATTGCGGTCAAGTCGTTGTCGCCGCCGGACTTGCGGCGGGCGCGGTCAGGTCATCGGAGCTCCGCAAGGGGAGTGAACTGGATCCAGTTTTCCACCGCCTTGAACCCCGCCAGGGCCGGATTCACCAACGGCGCGCCGGTGGTGGGATTGGTGAACACGGTTCCGAACGCATTCCCGATCACGCTCAGCACGTTCTGGTTGAGGTTGAACTGCGCCGTTCCCGTGCTCGACGAGTTGACCGTCAAGTTCACGTTGGTTCGGTCGCCCACGACATGGACAGCACCCTGGAAGTCCATCGGATTGGTAAGGTCCCAGGATGTTCCCGAGGTGCCGGGATGATCGATGCGGACGTACCCATGGAAGGTCACCGGGTCCACTGTGTTGTTCTTGTACCTGGGAGAGAAGCTGGGGAAGACTTTCCCTGTCGATCTCACGTAGATGAACTGCACGTTCGTGGGATTGGATGGATCGGCGTTGGGCGCGGTGGTTGGCCACGGATTGCCTCCTGTCGGGCCCGTCACGATGAACAGGTATTTCCCGGCGAGGGGTGTGGTCTGGGTCGCGCTTGCATCCCAGGTGAAAGGCCTGGTGCCGTTGAGCAGAACCACGAAGAATCCGTTGAAAAAACAGCCCGCGTTGGCCGAATTCGAATATTCCGCCTGGATATAGGCCCCACAGAGCTTGGCGTTGTCCTGGCAACGACCACCGGAACCTGCAGGAACGAACGCTCGGCTTTGAATCGAAGGATCTAGGGAAATGTCGAACCCAATCTCCGTTTCTGTGGCGGGAGTGGATGAGCCATATCCGAGATCCACAAGGGTCTTGGGAGGGAAAGCCGCATCGAATCCTCTGCCATTGACTCCCGCTCCCGAGTAGGCCACGGTCGAGATCGAGTCTCCGGCAAGAGGAGCGCCCGCGGTGGTGGTGGCCACACCCGCGCAACCAAAACAAGTCGGCCACGGGGAGAAGTAGAGCCTCGATCCTGCTCCTTGCGTGAACATCAATCCGGCCGTACCGAGACTCAGGTTCGCGGAATTTTCCAGCCACGAATTCTTGGAGATCGTGATCGCTCCCGACACACCCGGCCACAGTGCGCTGGTGGCCGCGCAATTGCGAGCCACCAATCTTCCCCAGGTCCCGTTCCCGACGAACCTCTGGATCACGGTCGGATTGTTCGCCAATTCCAATCGACCGGCGTTCAGCGTCCAGGCCTTGGAACCGTCGCCGATCTTGGCCAGATAGGCCTTCCCGACCACGTTCAGTCTCCCACCGCCGGTTGCGTCTTGCGTTGCACCGGGGTCTACAAGCAGCTGGGAACCAGGAATTCCAGCACCGACGTTCAAGGTGCCACTTTTCAATTCAATTCCGGCGGCACCTCGAACCTCCAGAGACCCCTCCACATCCACTTGTGCAGCCCTCGAATACGCCAGGTTTCCTCCCACAACCAGGTTTTTCCTGAACAGGATCTGTCCGTCAACGTCCTTCACCGAGACGTTGCCGCTGATCCAAGAATTCCCCGCGATGTCGAAATTCTTGCCCACGTCCCAGGTCAGGTTTCCGTTCACCCGTAGGCCGCCATTGGTCACGACCAATTCCTGGCTGGACGAGTTCAGGTGCGTCGTGTTCCCGAAGAAAACATCACCCCCGGAGGCCGTGATTTTGTTGTTCCAAATGCCAGTGCCATTGAGATAGAACGGATGCGTGATCCCCAGATTGGCCGTGGCGACGTTCAGTCGCACGTTGCCCACGCGGTAGGCGCCCACGATCGTCTGTTCGTCGCCCGATCGCCCTGCGCCGGTGGAGCGCAGCACGATCACCGGATCTTCGGTGTTGGTCGCGGGAACCTGGATGCCCGCCAGTTCCACCACCACCTTGTAGGGCGTGCCGGCGATGGCGAAGGGGGCGGGCTTGGTCTTGACCAGCGTGGTCGCGGCACCGGCCGCGTCGAACTTGAAGTAGAGCTTGGGCAGGGGATTGGTCAGACCACCATAGACGCTTTTTGTCCGCCACGATTCCAGCAGGGCCACGAAGTTGGCGGGGTCGCGCTGGAACTCGCCCAACGCGAAGGCCAGCCCCGCGTAGGCGGCCGATTGCCGGGACTTGATGTCCAGGAGGGATCCCGAGTTCCGGCTGTCGCGCTGGGCCAGGGTGAGCGCCCCCACGCCCAGCAGCGTGAAGATCACCACCAGCACCAGGACGCCGAACATGGCGAATCCGCCGCGCGAAGCGGCCGGACGGGATTCGGGGGTCTGGGAATCGATGTCACAATCCATTGTTTCCCACCGGGAAGACGTGGTCGAACAGCACTCGGATCTGCTTGTCGTCGGCCTTGAACTGGCCCGTGTCGCCGGCGCTCTGCACGTAGTTGGCCAAGCCCGTGTAGGTGACGGCCTTCTTCTTTTCCATGGATTCGCCGCGGCCCAGGGCGATCACCTCCACCTGCCGCACCCGCGCCCAATCGGCGGCGAGCATCTTGGAGGGGTCCTTCCACCAGTCGGTTCCGGGAGCCATCCCCACCTGGGCGGCGTTCATGGTCTGGATGCGGATCGAGGTCCCGCCGGTGGATTTGGAGACCCCTCGCAGTCCCAGCCTGTAGACGCCCGTGGTCGGGACCACGAGTTCGAATCCATAGCCCAGGCCCGACGCCACCATGCTCAAGGCGGAATCCGTCGCGGGCATGGTGAGAAGGTCCACGGTGGCCACGGGCGCTCCCGCCGTGGTGAACAGACCCGCCTTGAGGCTCGCTCCCAGCGAGATCGCGTCCTTGAAGTACGCCGCGTTGGGTTCGATGTGGATCGTGTCGCGCCACTTTTCGCCGGCCTTCAGGTTCTTGGACGCCGACAGGAACGTCCAGGTGGTGGACGCGTTGGGCGCCACCACGACGCTCGTGCCGGAAAGCGTCGCCGTCGCGCCCGACGCGCTCCAGTACAGCAGGCTCGCGCAGCACTTTTCCGTGCTCGAAAGCAATTGGGTCGGTGCCGCGCCGCCTCCCATGACGGCAAGGCGCACCTGGAAGACATCCACGCCTTTGGCCAGGACGTTGGAATTGGTGGATGTCGCCAGTCCCGCCTGGGTGGTCGCCACCACTCGAACCAGATTCAGGTCGGCATCCACGAAATAGCGCGACCACCGGATGTCGGAGCAGACCGTGCCGGTGTTCGGGGCCACCACGGTGGGGTAGGCGACCACGAGGGTGTCGTTCTGGCCCGGTGCGCCGTCCATCGCGACCACCGACGATCCGTTGGCGTCGGCGATCCCGGGGCATTCCGACAATCCTCCTCCGCTCAGGCTGTCGATGCGTCCCTGGCTTCCCGCCGCAAAGGTGAACCGCTGCCCGAATCCCGCGATGCGGATTTCCGATTCCATGGACTTGAGGGCTTCGCGGGCCACCGCCTGGACGCGCAACCTCTGGCGAAGACCGACCATGTTGGATTTCTGGTCGGCCAGCATGTTCCAGGCGATTTCCACCACCAGCACCGCCAGCACGATCGCCACGATCACTTCGATGAGGGTGAACCCCCTTGGCGTCCGCTTCACGGCAAGCCCCCCTGCAGCACGATCGAATGCGCCGTCTTCCCCTGCATCCAGGAGACCTCCACCGTGACCACGCCCGCGCGCCTGGCGACCCCGGCGACGGTATCGAACTTCCATCGCCAATTGGCGGGTTTGCCGTTGAGGGTCGTACCCTGGTTGGCGCACCACGTTCCGGCGGGAACGAGCATGGAGCGCCCCAGCCAGCGGAGCGAATCGATCTTGCCTTCCGCGAACTGGGTCGCCTGCTCCATGGAGTACGATCCGACCTGGGCGCTCTTGGAACCCATGAACATCGCGACCAGCCCCGGAAGGACCACCGCCAGGATCCCCATGGCCACCAGGACTTCCAGGAGACTGAACCCCCGGGCGCTGCGCTTGATCATCGGATCTTCCTCCAGTCGGCGGCCGCGGCGGGGGCCTTCTCGGAGGTCCAGAACGTCGCCTCGGCCGATTTCGCTCCGTTGAGCACCACCGCCCAGCGTTCCTTGACCGAAGTGTTCGAAGACCCCAGGTACACCGCGCCGTCTTCCGAGAACGGCGCCAACGGCGGCGAGGTTCGTGCACAGAAATTGACATCGCCGTCGGCCCAGGTGGGATTGGTCGCCGACCCGGCCGTGCAGCAGGTGGCGCCTCCGCAGGTTCCCGTTCCCGCGGCCATGGCTCCGGCGGGCGCCGCCAAGGAGGCTTCCGAAGGCGCGACCGCGGGCCTTGCCCCGACCACGCTGGAATGGACGGAATCCGACAGCAAAAGCCTGTCGGTGGATTCCCATTTCCCGGAACCGTCCAGGTCCCGCCAGACGGAAACCCTGGGCAGCGCGATCCGCACGATCACGGTGTCGCCCGACTTTTCGGCCTGCAACTTGGCCCAGCCCATGATCTGGTGGATCTTTTCCGCGCCTTGGCGCAGATGCACCTGGTCGCGGTAGTTGCCGATCTGGAACACACCCAAACCCGCCGCGATGCCCACGATCACCACCACCACGATCAGTTCCAGCAACGTGAACCCTCCGTGCCGCCGACGAACCCGGCAAGGACGACGACGTTCGCGCGAGAAGGGGACCCCGTGCCTGGGTTGGGTGCAGGTGTGATGCATGGGTCGATTATCCGATACCCCCGGCGACAGCGTCCAGATGAATCGACCGTTGCTGCCGACCGCCTCCGAAGATGGTACCATGACGCCACGATCGGCAGATCGTTCCGCCACGCGATGGCGGATTCCTTTCCGACCCACCGGGGATTCGGATCGTCCGAAGCGGGCCCTTCGACGGTGCTCTGGGCAAACTTCGGGAACGACCGCTCCGGTTCGATCCAACTCGCAGCGCGGAGGAACATGTTCGAACACGGGATCATCGGCCACGACCCGCAGCTCGCGCGTTCGATCCTGGGATCGTTCAATCGCTGTCTGCGATGGATCACGTTGGCGTACCTGGTGGCCGTCGTGGCGATCCATTCCGTTCCGGGACCGCTCGAGCCCGTGCGCCTGGCGGGACCGCTGCTGGTCCTGGCGACCTCGTTCCTGTTCCAGAACCTCCTTCCACGCGGACGCATCCATGCCGCCAGCATCCTGATGCTCGTCGTCGTCTATCTGGCCATGCTTCCCCGCCTGCTTTCGCAAGGCGTCGCGTCTTCCGCGTCCTTCCTGGTCCTGGCCTCGATCCCGTTGTCGGCGCTGCTGTTCGGGATGAAGGTCGGGATCGGGTACGCGATCCTGGATTTCGCCACCCTGGCGGCGTTCCTGCATCTGGAACCCTCGGGACGGGTCGGTGTGGACAACGCCGCCGATCCGTTCTCCTGGGCGGCCATGGCGATCATGGTCGCGGTCGTGGTGGTCGTGTACCAGTCCATCGTCGTCGACGGACAGTCGTCGGCGTTGGATCTGGCCGACCGCGAACGCGAGGAGCTGGAACGGATCATCGCGCGCGCGGAACAGGAGAACCGCCAACTGGAAGCGGAAGTGAAGTCCAGGACCGAAGGGTTGAGCGAAGCCAACGAAGCCACCACACGGCTGTCCGCCTCGCTGTCCCACGATCTGCGGGCCCCGTTGCGCTCGATCGTCGGGTTCGCCAAGGCGCTGTCGGAAGAGGATGTGCCGGATTCCGTCAAGATCCAGCTGCAGGGGATCGTGTCCGACGCCAAATCCCTGGACCTCGTCCTGGAACGGACCATGCAGAACCTCCAGCGGGAAACCCGCCGATGACGGACGTGCTGGAGACCTCGAACTCGCCCAACTCGGATTCCGTCCGCGAGGCGAAGATCCAAACCGTCCTTCGGGCGAACGTCTTCCTGGTCCTTGTGACGGTGTCGGCCGCCGTGGTGAACTCGGCTTCCCAATCCGCCGTCCCCGCGCGCTGGGTCGCCTCCCTGGCGATCCTGGTCTCGTGCGCCGCCACCCTCCTGCTGGTCCGCGCGCGTCCCGCCTGGTCGTTCCGGTGGTCCGCATTGTCGCTGCAGTCGATCGTGCTGGTGGCGCCGTGGTTCACCGGTGGCGTCCAACGACCGGTCACCTACCTGGAAATCCCGCTGCTGCTGTATTCGAGCCTGGTGCTGGGGATCGGATTCACCTGGAAGATGGTCGTCCCGTTCTGCCTGAACCTCGTCGCGTTGGCCTGGTTCCAGAGCACCGGAACCGTCGCGAGCTCGCCCCCCTCCACCCAAGTCCACCTCGTGGTGCTCCTGGAATCCGCGGCGTTCGGCCTGTACCTGGTGGCCAACCCCATCGCCCTGACCCAGAACCTGCTCCGGCAGGCCAGGCAGGACAATTCCCGACGGCAGGAGCACCAGCGGAACCTGACCCGGATGAAGGACGCCCTGGACGCCAGGATCGCCGAGCGCGAACGCGAGCTCCTGAAGCTGCGGCAGCGCCTGATCCACGGCACGGAAACCCTGACCTCCCAGTACGAGCCGGTCATCCAGAGGATCGGGGTCCGCGCCAGGTACATCCAGGACGCCCTGAACGGACGCGAAGAACCGATCCAGTTCCCCATCGGACGGATTCTGGTGGGCTGCGAACGGCTTTCGGCGATGCACAAGGCGATCTCCCGCTATTCCAAGCTCGGGCCGCAGGGGATCCAGGCTAGGGAACTGGCGCCCGAGGAGATCCAGGGCATGATCCGCCAGATCTGGGACGAAATCCGTCCGTCGTTCCCGCGGGCCGACCACAGGCTGTTCCTGAACGGCCTGAAGGGCTGCAAGGCCGACCCCGACATGCTCCGGCAGGCGTGGCAGCACCTGTTGTCCAACGCGGCCAAGTTCTCGGCGCGCCACCCCCGGCCGAGGATCGTGGTCGGCTGGAAGAACGGCGAATACTTCGTCAACGACAACGGCGTCGGGTTCGACGCGGCCAACGCCAGGAACCTGTTCGAACTGTTCAACCGCCAGCACCGCGTCGGCGAATTCCAGGGCAACGGGATCGGGCTGGCGTCCACCAAGCGCATCCTGGAGCTCCACGGCGGAACGATCCGGCTGGAAAGCCTCCCCGACAAAGGGACCACGGCCTTCTTCCGCCTGCCTTCGTCGGAGACCTGACCTGCGGGCTCGCCACCTTGGCGACGACCGGATCGAACCGGCTCGGCGCCCCGTCGCCTAAGACGCGTTCCGGCCCCGGGCGCCGGCCCAGCGTGCGATCTCGGCGGCCAGCCGTTCCTGGCTGAACGGCTTGGCGACCACCCCGTCCATCCCCGCGGCAAGGCACCTTTCCCTGACGTCGGGATGGACGTCGGCGGTCAACGCGACGACGGGAGTCCCGGCCGCGCGCCTTCGGTGGCCGGGCGGATCGTCCATCCACGAGCGGATGGCCCGCGTCGCATCGAACCCGTCCATGCCGGGCATGTGGCAGTCCATCAGGACCAGATCGAAGCTCTTGCGCTCCAGGACCGATAGAGCCTCCTGGCCGTCTTCCGCCGTCTGGACCCGGCACCCCAGTTTTTCCAGGATGGACAGCGCCACCTTGCGGTTCACGCGGTTGTCGTCGACGACCAGGACGTCCATCCCCTCGGACTCGAAGACGGGCATCGTCCCGGTCTCGGCTTCGGCCTGGGAATCGACCTCGACGAACGGAATCGAGAAATGGAACGTCGAGCCCTTTCCCGGTTCGCTCTCGAATTCGATGCGCCCGCCCATCATCTGCACGATCCCCTGCGCGATCGCGAGCCCCAGCCCCGTGCCGCCGAACTTCCGGGACGTGCTGGATTCCAGTTGCGTGAAGCGCTGGAACAATTTCCGTCCGGCTTCGGGATCCATGCCGATCCCCGAATCCGCCACGGCGAACCGGATCAGGTCGGACGAACCGGCATCCGTGGAACGCACGCGTCGGGCCTCGATCCGGATCCCGCCGAGCTCGGTGAACTTGATCGCGTTGGACACCAGGTTCATCAGGACCTGCCGCAACCGCAGAGGGTCGCCCAGGATCGCCTCGGGGAGATCCGGATCCAGGAACACGTCCAGGCCGATCCCCTTCTCCCGTGCCTTGGGCTCGAACACCCGCCGCGCGGCTTCCACGGCGCGCTTGACGGAAAACGGCAAGTGTTCCAGTTCCAGGCGCCCGACTTCGATCTTGGACCAGTCCAGGGCGTCCTGGAGGATCGCGGCCAGGTGGTTGCCCGATTCCAGGATGGTGAGGACGTGTTCGGATTGGCGAGGGTCCAGCTCCGTGGCCTGCAGCATCTGGGCCGGCACGATCACGCCGTTGAGCGGCGTGCGGATCTCGTGGCTCATGGTCGCGAAGAAGTCGCGGCGCAACCTGGCCGCCTCTTCGGCCTGGTCGGCCCGCCGGGCGGCCTGTCGGGCGCGACCCTTCCAGGACCACCAGCCCACCACCAGGTACAGGAGACCCGCGCCAACCCAGAGGATCTGGACGAGCAGGTACAGCGCGTCCACCGGGATCCGTTCGCCTTCCAGACGGACCCGTCCGACCTCCATGACCCCCGAATCGCCCGTCGAAAGCACGTCGGGACTCGCGAATTCCAGGGAGCGAACGTCGGCCAGGGACACTTTCTGGTCGGACGTCTCGATGCCGTTCTGCGCGATCCACCAGCTGGGAAGCCTCAGGATCGAATGGTCCAGGACGATGTCGTTCCATTCCCGGGTCGGACGGAACTGGCCCTCGTTGGGAGCCACGAGCGGTCTTCCGTCGCGCACCCTTCCCGCCATGACGAACAATCGCAGGAGCGGAGCGCCCCGGTGTTCGTGCCGGAACCCGAACCGGATCCGCTCGAACCGCCCGAAGTCCCGCAGTTCCCGCGGGGTCGCCGGATCGAAATGCAGGCCGCCCCCGGCGTACGGGAACGGGAAGCCTTCGACGAGCCTGTAGTGGAACCGCCAGGAAGTGTCGGTCCGGGTCCAGCGCGAGGTGGAATTCCCCTTGTCGTTGGAATCGGAATAACCGTGGGCCGCAAGCCACGGGGTGACGTCGACGGTCCGCTGGTTGAACCATTTGGCGTAGACGGCCACGGCGATGGTCAGCACCAGGAGGGCGGCCACCACCAAGGCGCCACCGCCCTGCTGGAGGATGTTCCCCCGAATCCCCGCCCGGGGACCGTCCGGATCCCCGGATCCTGGGGTGGATGCGGACGCAGACGACCCGATAGCTTGGCGTTGGAGCATTGCCTCCATGATCTCCTATCGGTTCCGAGAGGTCAAGACGACACCGGGATCTCGGATTCCGGCCGCGGCCGGGCATCCGAAGGTCGAACCCGAAATCTAGGCCGGAATCGGTCGGGAGCGGAGGGGCGATGTGTCGAATTCCGTCATTTCCGGGGGAGGGACTCGGGTCGCGGGACCGCGCCCCGCAAGAGTCCGGCGGACAGGAGCGCGATTCGCGCCCGCCCTCGGCGATCCCGCTGGAAGGCGAAGGTATCCGGGTGGACGCCCTCGGAAGGGATCCCATCGGTCGCTGAAGCCGGTTCGACGGAATTTGGCTACTATTCCAGCGTGTGCTCCGGAGCCTGGATCGCGACGTCCGATTTCCCGGCGTCGTCCATCGGATGCTCCTCGACGCTCCCGACCCTCCCCGTCATCTCCCTTCTTCGCCGGAAGGCCCCGCCGACCATGATCCGTCCACTTCTGCTCGCCATCCTGTGTTCCTCCAGCTTGTTCGCCTCCGACCCCTCCGACCGCCGATTCGTCGCCGTCGCCCCGTTGACCTCCGGCGCGATCCCGCGCGGCCAGACCGACCTGATCGGCGACGCGTTGTCCAGTTCGCTGCAGAACCGAAGCGGCTGGCGCATGATGGAGCGTTCCCAGATCGACAAGATCCTGCAGGAGCAGGGATTCCAGAATTCGGGCGCCTGCGACAAGAGCGAATGCGCCATCCAGATGGGCAGGATCCTGGGCATCGACCGGATCGTGGTGGGCTCGGTGGGCAAGCTCGGTGAATCGTACATGCTCAACGCCCGGCTGGTCGACGTGGCCACCGGCGAGATCGTGGCGTCCAGCTCCCAGACCGGCGCGACAAGGATCGAGGCCGTGGCCACCGACCTCGTGCCCCGTGCGTCGGCCGAACTCCTGGGTGCCGCCTCGCGTGCGCCGCTTGCCGCCACCCCCCCGCTGGACACGGCCCGCGACGACGACACCGGCGCGATCGGGTACTTCGCGGTCTACGCCCCGCGCGTGGTCCCGCACGACCGTTGGGTGCGGATGATGTTCGATCTCTACGGCGGCGATTCGGGCCCCTACGAGTGCATCGGTCGCGGCGTGTATGGAGCCGGATTGGGGATGAGCTATCCCGTCACCTCCCGATTGGGCGCCGAACTGTGGCTCCCGATGACCATGCGCTACCTGGCCGCCCCCGCCTACCCGAGCGACCCCGCGCACAAGACGAATTCCGTCGATTCGATCGACGGTCTGCTCCTGACCTGGGGTCCCGAATTCCGGCTCACCTGGAAGTTCTCCGAATCGTTCACGTCCGACGTGGGAATCGGCTACGCGACCCCGCTGGTGTCGCAATCCTTCCGCGGCCAGGAAGCCTCGGGCTACGCCTACCTCAAGCCCGCGCTCCACTTCACGCTGTTCCGCCAGCTCGCCTTCGGCATCTTCACCGAATACGCCCTGGGCGACGTGCTGCCGTCGTCTTCGCTTTCGGAGACGCCGCACCGGATCCACGCGATCGGGATCTCGATGCAGTCCAAGTTCTCGCTGCGGCCGGTGATGTGATGGAAGGGGGCGAGTCCTGTTCCCCTTGTCGCCCTCTTGTTCATCGTTGAATTTCTGACTTCAACTTCTTGAACAGTTTCTCGATGTAGCCATCGCGGTCGTCGGTCATGAACAACACATGCTGGCTTTCGAGGGTTTGCTGGCTTATTCCCCAGCGCAGTTGCGGGTAAGGTGTCCAAGAAAGGATGAAGCTGTTCAGGACCAGGTCCGGGTCCTTCAATCGAGCTTCGATCTCCTTGATCTTCTCCCGGAACAGAATCTTGTCGCTTGCCTGACCTTCGTGCAGCAGACCGTGGGGCTCGATGAAGGTCACGAACTGCTTGTCCCCAACGACCATCCACAGGATGAAGTCCGGGTGGAACCCGCCTGCCTCGAAGAACCCGACGCCCTTGCCGCGGCTCAAGTTGCGCAACAGGTACAGCTCGATTCCGTCGTCTTCCAAGCTTCGCTTGTTGGTCTCTGTCCAGGACTTGAGATCTGTGACGAACTGGAACTCACTCTCGTTGAGGGCCACGGGCAGGATCGTGATCTTGCCCCCCTTGCGGAGGTGGAACAGCGGCTGGAAGAGGTGCGCCCCGAAGAGGCAGGCCTTCAGGTCTCCGACCTGGAGGAGTTCTGTCTTCTTCTCTTCGATCTGGCGCTTGATCGCTTCGATTCCTGCGATGACCTGCTTGTCGTCGCCATCCACGATGAGCTGGTAGAACTCGTCCTGTGGAATGTTGTCGTCATCGGGGCGAAGTTCTCGGACTTCGAGGCGCGGTTCCAAGAATTCGCGGCGCTTGAAGTTGTAGTAGGCCTCGCAGTAGCGGGTCACCAGATCCCGCGCAACAAGCTGAAGAAGCCGCACGTCCTCGAAGCTTTGGGGATCGAGGCGGGCGTGGGGCAGGTACAGGGTGTACCAAGTATTGTCGGCAAGCAACGATCGGATACCCGGCACGTCGATGTTGAAGTTGTGCCAGGATCTGTCACGCTTGTAGCGCTCGACCTCGAAGTAGAGTGCGTCGTAGTCCAGGAGGCACAGGTGCTCTTGCCGCAAAGCGACAGGCTCCCGCTCTGCGGCCTCGCCCGCCTTGCGCGATTGGATCGACTGGATGCGAGGATACCAGTCGGCCACCACGCGATGGTGGCGGATGTATTCGGGGACCTCATGCAGGCCCGGCACCGGTCCGTCCTTCTTGAAGTCGTACTCCTTGCCGTCGGAGGCCTTCTTCTTGGGCCGGACGATCTTGAGCTTTTTCCCGAAGTCGTAGGTGATGTTCAGGGGAATAGTGAACACGTTGCGGCGTTCGTTGCCGGGGAGCCCTTCGTCCTCCAGGAACTTCTTGAAACGCTCCATGAAGTCGGCTTCGATGCCGAACACGTTGAGCGTCTCCAGTTCCCAGATGAATTCGGGACGGCGCGAGGCTCGGACATGCCCGCTGCGCTTGAGGCTCCAGCCATGCCCTTTGAGACGGACACCGCGCCCGAAGAGCTGGATGATCTGGGCACCTTCGCTCTTGCCCACATGCATGAGGCCCAGCGTGCTTACGCGCCAGCAGTCCCAACCTTCGATGAACTTCTTGGAGCCGATCAGGAGATTGACCGGCGAAGTAGATTCCTTCACGGTTGCGAACTGCGCCTCGGTGAAGTCGCTTTCATCCACGGTCACAGGAAGATGCTTCTGCTTCGCGACCGCTTCGAGGTGATCGGCCAGCGACTTGGCATCGCCCACATTGATGAGCCCGAACGGCGTCTCGGAGGTGCCCACGCGCAGCACGATCTCGCCGGAATCGCCCTTCACACGCTCCAGCGCCAAGTGCCCGCCATGGGCGGCATTGAACAGACGCTTGAGGATGTCCTTAAACAGGTCTTCGGGCGTCTTTTCGAGTTGGGCCAAGTAGTCGAAGGATCTGTCGAAGATGTCCACGCCCTTGCTGTCCAGGAGCCCCGTGTCCTGACCGCGACCATGCAGGATCTCGTGAATACGACGACAGGAATTGTCAGAATCGGCCAGGAATCGTGCGAAGAACTCGAGGATCAAAGCCACGTCGGTGGCCACGATCTGCTCGTCCTTGGTCAGCTTGGTCGAGGCCACGGTGCTGCCCACGAACACCCACAACGGCTTCTCGAGGTTGAACGGGGCGAGGGAGGTCGCCCGGTCCTCGTAGATGCACTGCTGTTGGTAGAACTTGAGAAGGCATGCGGTGAGGTAGTTCTCGGGGGCCGTCTCGTAGGACTTGGGAAGGTTCAGGATCTGGTAGTCCTTGCCGAACCCGTCTTCGTAGAACCAACGGTACGAGTAGTCGAACACGATGGTCTTGGCGTAGCTGTTCACGAAGTTCGCGTTGCCCGAAGCCTGCACCGCTTGCTCGAAGGTCGCCGAGTACTCGAAGGTGAAACCCTTGGCGCAAAGGTCCGAGCGTCGCGTGAACCACACGCCCTCGTCCTTGCCGCTCATGCCTCGGTGGCCTTCGTCTACCAGCAGAAGATTTTGGTCGCCCAGACTGCGGGTGGCGACGGTGTTGGGGCCTTCCTTGTCGCCCAGCTTGGTGATCTCCAGGACATCCACGCGGCCAAGCCCCCTCTCCTGCGTGAACAGCGAGAGCCCTTCCTTGGCGAAGTTCGAGGCCTCGATGCCGCTTTCGCGGAACTCGTCGATGTGCTGGAGCGACAGCGACTCGTTGGGGGTGATGAGGATCGCCCGCGACAGGTCCTTGGAGCGCCCGTATTGGCTCGCGTAGTGCCGGTACTGGAGCACGTTCACATGCATCAGGAGGGTCTTGCCCGATCCCGTGGCGTTCTGGAGCGACAGCTTGTTCAGGTCATCCAAGACAAATTCTGGCATATCGGCGTGATTGGGCCACTTCGCGTTGAACCGCGCCACATAGGCGTTGAGGTCCGCAAGAAGGCTCTCGCAGTCGGCGAACCAGCGGTCGAGGTAGATCTCCACGAACAGAAGCGACAGCCACTGGTAGTACTTCCAGACCACGGGCCGCGCCCTGCGCTCGTTGATGGCCTTGGTGTGCCGCCCGATGTTCTCCTCGTAGGCCTGGAGGCGTGCCTTGGGGATCGCCCTGAACTCGTCGTGGAACAGTTCGCTTTCGGTGAGCGCATGGAAGAACCTGTGGAGGCCGTCGTGGTCCAAGCCCTCTTCCCGTGCGTCGCGCAGCGGTGCGGCCAGCCGGTGGAACGGTCGCTCCTTGGAGCCTGTGAAGGCGTCATCCAGCGGATCGATCCCGAACTGGCTGATCAGCCACTGATTCAGGAGCAATTTGTCGCGAAATTTGTGTTCCTCGGCGCCGGGCTTGCTTTTTCCCGATCCTTTGGGCCTAGCCATGAGTCCCTCGCACGACGCGCTCGGATTTGTCGCTCACTTTTTCGCAACAACAAAGGTTGTCGCTCATTTTCCGGTCAATATGAGCGTCAAACATGCTGTACCGGGAGATTTTCGAGGGTGCTGATCCAAGCATCGAAAAGCGGGCAGGCGGCACGCATCTTTGAGAGGCCTACGGCGCGAGCGATGGCAATTCCTGTCGATGTCTTCTTGAAACGATCGCCGCTCAAGGATTCAAGCCGCTTGGATGGCGCGGTTTCGCTCGAGTTGTTGATCTTTTCAGGCTCGCCACATTCCCTGAGAATGGCTTCCACCTTCTCTGGCTTGATTCCCAACTCCGCCGCCAAGATACCCGCATCGCTGAACAGCAGGGTCTCGAATTCATGGACGGCCACGAATGGGATGAAGCGCCGATTCGGATCCGTCTGGCCGAACAAGGATTGTACGGCCTCCATGGTGGCCGTGTTCACGGCTTCGGCGATCTTGGCGGGGATCTTCTTGCGTCGCGCCTCTTCGATACCGGGCCAGTCGTTGCGGATGCCATAGAAGTCAACAAACAGCGTGACGAAGGTATCGTGGCGCTGCTTGAGGTGCAGCTCCAGGTCGCGTTTCACCCTTGCAAAGCGAATGTCGCCACCCTTTTGGCCTGGCTTGCTGACCACAATGGGTGTGAGATAAACACCCTTCTGTGCCAGGTAGGGGGTGATCATATCCTTGATGAAAATCTTCTCTGTGAGACCTTCCACGATGACGACGACTTCACTCATACACCGGGCCTCCGGTGATGACATTCTTTGTCCAGAGTTCACCGACGGAATACGTCTCCAGCCACGACTGGAATTCGTCCTCCTTTAGTCGCTCGAAGGTGGAGGCTCCGTCCTTGCGGTTCACGACCACGACATCCTCAACGGCAAAGTGGTCGATGAGCGCGGGCGATTGCGTGGCAACCAGGAGTTGGGTACGCTTGGCTGCATCCTGGATCAGCTCGGCCAAAACGCCGATGGCCGTTGGGTGCAAGCCTAGTTCAGGCTCATCGATGATGATCGTCGAAGGCGGCTCGGGCTGGAGGAGCGCCGTTGCCAGACAGATGAACCGGATCGAACCGTCCGAGAAATGGTACGGCTGCATCGGGTAGTCCGAACCCTTCTGCTTCCAGCTCAGGCCCACCTTGCGCTTCTCGCCGAATTCCTCCACATCGAAGAGGAAGTCGTCGAAATAGGGCATGACCATGGCGATGGAATTGCGGATCTCGGCATAAAAGCTGGGATCCTTGTCCCGCAAGCGCATCAGGTACGGCGCAATGTTCGAACCATCGGCGCGCAGGAACTTGTTGTCCTGCACGATCTCCAACCCACGCATCCCGGAGTTCTTGCTGGTGTCGTGGAAGTGGTAGATCTGCCATGACGAAATCGCATCGTACACCGGTTTGCTGTACTGGCTGTCTGACGAATTGCCCTTGGCTTCCTGCACGAGGAGCGATTGGTCGTCGTCGCTGTTACCAAGGAACCACCAGCCTGTGCGACCACGCTCGTAGTAACGATGCTCCCGCCGAAGCGAGAAGCTCTCTTTGGGGCCAGGTATGATCTCGAAGGAGTAGCCACGCACTCCAAAGCGCATCGAAAATTCCAGCTTCTCGGTCGCTTTCCGTCCGTTGTGCAGGAAGTCGCTGATGCCACCGCCGTCCTTGATGTACGACTTCAAGTTTCCGTCGATCAGGGCGCGGAGCATCCGGAAGAACTCGATCAGGTTGCTCTTACCCGCACCGTTGCCGCCGATCAGCACATTCAGCTTGCGCAGCTCGAAGTCTTCCACTGATCGGATCGACTTGAAGCCTTTGATGGTCAGCTTGTCAAGCGAACTTGGCATCACGCGCCTCCTTCGGTGGCCCACATCCGCTTGTGGAACTCTTCTTCGATCAGGCGCACTTTCCAAGATTCGTCGTCGCGCTTGAGGTTGGGCAGGTTGTTGGAGCCGTTCACATAGATGGTGT
>ENA-UPSM01001986-UPSM01001986.1-activated-sludge-metagenome-genome-assembly--contig:-NODE-1986-length-25734-cov-44.259979_pt1 | contig 25734 bp, 31 predicted proteins | sample MGYA00238181_ERZ773283 | MGnify/ENA primary metagenome ERZ773283 (study PRJEB29023, sample SAMN05720199) | activated sludge metagenome | isolation source: Anaerobic digester | place: Japan...
GGCACTTTGGTGCATTCCGGGAGCGTGTCAACCCCTCAACCATGAACAGCCGAGGTTAGCGGAGTGAAACCGACATCCCAGTGTCGGTATCCCTCCGGCAAGGGCTGCCCGCGCCGGACGAACCCCGGAGAGCCCGTTGCTTGGGGTTGGCCGATCGCTATCGGTGTCGCCTTCCTCATCGGTGGGCTCGTCAGGCGGCGCTCGGCCTGCCGGGCCCACAAAAGATCGTCGACCTTTCGTTCGCTCGACGAAATATCGTCGGGGGAGCAGAAGGTCGACGATGTTTCGCCGGGGTGGCCGCGGGCCGGGGGATCGCAGGGGATCGGGCGGCGCGTGGGCGGCATACAGTGGGCTGGTGAGTGACCTTGCAGCGGTGTTGCGAGCCAACGGGATGCGGCTGACGCCCCAACGGCGCCGCGTCGTTGACGCGCTCGCCCGGCTCGGGCACGCGACCCCCGACGCGGTTGCCGCCGAAGTGGGTGCCGACGGGGGCTCGCCCCTCGCGGCCTCGACCATCTACCGCGCGCTCGAAGCGCTCGAGGAGCTTGGCCTCGTCGCCCACACCCACCTGGACCATCGCGCCCCCACGTTCCACCTGGCCGGGCACGCCGATCACATCCACCTCGTCTGCCTCGGCTGTCACACGATCGACGAGGTGCCGGTCGAGGTCGCGGCGGAGTTCGTCGCGGGGATGGCCGCGGCGCGGGGGTTCCGCGCCGACATCACGCACATGGCCGTTCACGGCTGGTGCTCCTCGTGCGGAGGTCCGCAATGACCGGGTATGCCGTCCCCTCACCCCTTCTCGACGCCCCCGGTGCGGTGGCGGCCGAGGGAGTCGATGCCGGGGTCGCCGGGCACTACGGCGACCCGATGCGCGAGCAGCGGTTGCTCACCGAGGGCCTAGCCGCGGTCGACCTGTCCAACCGGGGCGTCGTCACGGTGACCGGGCCCGACCGACTCTCGTGGTTGAACTCGATGACGACCCAGGCGCTGACCGGGATCGAGCCTGGGGTCGGCACCGAGTCGCTCGTCCTGGACCCGCACGGGCACGTCGAGCATGCGCTGCACCTCGTCGATGACGGCACGACCACGTGGATCACCGTCGAGCCCGGCACCGCGCCCGCGCTGGTGGCCTGGTTGGAGCGGATGCGCTTCATGCTCCGCGTCGAGGTCGCCGACGTCACCGATCGGTATGCCGTCATCGGCGAACCTTTCGGGGCTGTGGCTGCGCCCGGTGAGCCGGTCGTGTGGGTCGACCCATGGCCGGGGGTCATCGATCTGACGCCGTCCGGGCGGGCGGGGCGGATCGCGGCATACGGACCAGTCGACGGTCACCCCGCGCAGGGGCGACGTTGGCGCGAGGCGATCGTGCCTCGCGAGGAGTTGGCGACCTACATCGACGACCGGCCGCTGGCCGGAGTGCTGGCCGCCGAGGCGCTGCGGGTTGCGGCGTGGCGGCCGAGGCTGGGGTTCGAGACCGATCACCGGACGCTCGTGCACGAGGTCGACTGGCTGCGCTCGGCGGTGCACCTGAACAAGGGGTGTTACCGCGGGCAGGAGGCGGTCGCGCGCGTGCACAACCTCGGCAAGCCACCGCGCCGACTGGTGTTCCTGCACCTGGACGGATCGGGGCATGTGCTGCCGCCGCGCGGCGCCGAGGTGACGGTCGCCGGTGGGGGGAGCGGTCCCCTGGCCGGCCGAGCGGTGGGGTTCGTGACCTCGGTGGCGCACCACTTCGAGACCGGCCCGATCGCGTTGGCATTGGTCAAGCGCTCGCTCCCGGCCGATGCCCCGCTCATCGTGGCCGACGGCATTGGGGGGCCGGGCATCGCCGCCTCGCAAGAGGTCATCGTCGCCCCATAGGCACGCCGCGGCGCCCAAGTATCCGGCAGGAGGCGTGACAAGGTGAAAAATCTTCGGCGAAATGGAAGAATGACAGCATGATGTCCGCTTCCAGCGCTGCAGGCACTCTCATCACCGTTGCTCCCACCGGGGCCGAGACGGCCAAGGCCGACGTGCCCCAACTGCCCACCACCCTCGACGAGCTCGTCGAGACGGCCCGGCGCTGCGAGGCCGCGGGAGCCGGTCTCATCCACATCCACGTGCGCGACCGCGAGCACCGCCCGACCCTCGACGCGGCATACCTGCGGGACGCGGTCGTGGCCGTGCGGGAGGCGACCGACCTCGTCGTGCAACTCTCGACCGGCGGCTCCGTCCACGACCCACTCGAGAAGCGGCTCACCGTGCTCGACGCCGACCCCGATTCGTGCTCGTTGACCTGTGGGACGACCAACTTCGGCGACGACGTCTTCCTCAACCCGTGGGGCTTCATGGTGGACCTCTATCGGCTGGCCCAGGAGCGTGAGGTGGTGCCGGAGTTCGAGCTCTTCGAGCTCGGGCATGTCCACGCGCTGCGCCGGCTCATCGACACGTGCGGGCTGCCGTTCGGCGGCAAGGTGCACGTCGACTTCGTCACGGGGGTGCCCGGCGCAATGCCTGGCACCGTCGAGGCGCTGCTGGCCGGTGTCGCGATGCTGCCCGCCGAGGTGACCAGTTGGTCGGCGACCGGCATCGGCCGGGCCCACCTGCCGATCCTCGGCGCCGCGCTCGCGGCCGGGGGGCATCTGCGGGTCGGCATGGAGGACAACCTTTTCGTCGCGCGCGGTCAGGTCGCCCAGCACAACGTGGAGTTCGTCGAGCGGGCGGCCACTTTGGCTGGGCTGATGCAGCGGCCGGCCCTCTCTACCACCCAGGCGCGCGAGCTCCTCGGGATCAAGGACCGCCGAGCCCGCTGAGTCAAGGGCCTGCTGCGCCTGTCGATGTGCGGTCGCCCCTGGCCGCGGCTAACAGGGCCGGGAGATCGACGCATGCCTCCAACGCGTCGGCCAGGTCATCGAGCATCCGCTCGCGCCGCTCGCTGAACCCCGGCGCGTCGGCGCGCGGCACCCACGTGCTCCCCACGGCGGCGGCGATCTCGGCGAGCCATGCGCGCCGGAAGCCGTCGTTCTCAAACGCCCCGTGCCAGATCGTGCCCCACACAGCGCCATCGCGTATGCCGTCCAGGAACGGCTCGCTCCCCGCGCCCCTCTCGCTGCGTTCGCCGCCCAAACCGCCCTCGCCGCCAGAACCCGCCAAGGGCTCAACCACCCCGTGATGGATCTCGTAGGCGACCACGTCATGCCCCCGCCACCTACCCCGCGGCCGCCCCAACACTTTCTCCGGCTGGAACCGCACCCGCGCCGGCAGCAGCCCAAGCCCGGCAGCACCCCCGCTCGGCGACTCGACCGGGTCGTCGATCTCGGCCGTGAGCATCTGATAACCCCCACAGATCCCCAGGATCGGGCGCCCTGCCGCCGCCCGTCGCACCAGGGCGTCGGCCAGCCCGCGCTGCCGCAGCCACTCCAGATCGGCCACCGTGGCCCGGCTCCCCGGCAACACGACGAGGTCCGCATGCTCGATGTCGGCGGGCTCGGCGGTGGCGAACACATCGACCCCTGGCTCCGACGCGATGGCGTCCAAATCGGTGGCGTTGGAGATCCGCGGCAACCGGATCGCCGCGACCCGCAGCGTCCCGGCTCGCCCCGGCAACCGCGGCCACTTCGCGAAAGCGAGCGCATCCTCCGAGTCGAGCCACACCTGGTCCAGCCACGGGACAACTCCGAAGCACCGCAACCCGGTTCGCCGGGTCAACTCGTCGAGCCCGGGGTCAAGCACCGACTGGTCGCCGCGGAACTTGTTGATGAGATACCCCGCCAGCAGCGCCCGATCAGAGTCGTCGACGATCCCCCAGTGGCCGAAGATCGACGCCAACACCCCGCCGCGATCGATGTCGCCGACGAGCAGCGTGGGCAGTCCGAACCGCCGCGCCAGCCCGAAGTTGACGTAGTCACCCGCCCGCAGGTTGATCTCCGCCGGCGACCCGGCCCCCTCGCAGACGACCAACTCGTGAGTTCCCGCCAGCACGGCATACGCCTCGTATGCCGCGTCAGCCAACCGCGTCCGCCCGCCGACGTACTCGCCCGCCTCCAACGTGCCGCCCGGCTGACCGCGCAGGACGATGAACGCGCGGCGGTCGGTCGACGGCTTGAGCAGCACGGGGTTGTGCAGCGCGGAGGGCTCGACTCCGGCGGCGATCGCCTGCAGGTGTTGCGCGCGCCCGATCTCCGAGCCGTCGGCACAGACCATCGAGTTGTTGCTCATGTTCTGCGCCTTGAACGGCGCCACCCGCACGCCTTGGCGCGCCCACGCCCGGCACAGTCCGGCGACGATGAGCGACTTCCCGGCGTCGGAGCTCGTGCCTGCCACCAGGAGTCCCGCCATGCGCGTCATCCTCGCATCCGCGCGGCCCGCTGCCTCCAGTTTGCGTTTTGCTAACTAGAGCAAGCATAATGGTGTCATGACCCCGACACTCAAGCTCGACTTGGGCAGCTACCTGCGCGAACAGCGCCGGGCAGCCAAGCTCTCGTTGCGGCAGCTGTCCGAGTTGGCCGGGATCTCCAACCCCTACCTCTCCCAGATCGAACGCGGGCTCAAGAAGCCCAGCGCGGAGATCCTGCAACAGATCGCTCGCGGCTTGGAGGTGTCGGCCGAGTCGCTCTATGTCCGCGCCGGCATCCTCGACGAGTCCAGCCCCACGAGCGCACCCAGTGTCCTGGCCGCGATCGCCGCCGACAGTCGGCTGACCGATCGCCAACGCCAGGTCCTCGTCGATGTCTACCGCTCGTTTGTGGACATTGCCGACGAACCCAGAACTGCCCCGGCCACGGGGTCCGCACGAGACGGAGACGTGGCGCCCGCACCCGCAGAGCAGTCCACCGAGACACCAAAATCCTGAGGAGGATTACCCACCATGGCCCGCAAGACCCGCATGGACGAAATGAAGAAGGACCTGCAGAAGACCGCCGCTGAGGCCCGCACCCAACTCATGGCCGTCGTCGGCGCGACCGACCTGGCCGTCGAGAAGATCCGCGTGGCCCAGGAGCACTTCGTCCAGGTCGCCCGCGAGATGGACGCCAAGAGCCTGCAGAAGGACGCCGAGCGCTTCCAGAAGGACGTCAAGAAGGTCCAGAAGAACCTCGCCAAGATCCAGGCCGACCTGACCAAGCGTCTCTCCAAGACGGCCAAGGACGTCCAGACCGTCCCGGCCAACGCCGTCGGCCACAGCATCGAGCTGGCCACCAAGGCCCAGGCCACGGTCGACGAGCTCGCCGAGCGCGGCGAGGCCCTCGTGCAGCGCATCCGCACCACGCGCTCGACCCAGGACCTCAAGTCCCAGGTCGAGACCACCGTTGCCGCTGGCAAGGGTGCCGTCACCACCGCCCGCAAGGCCGCCGTGTCCACCGAGCGCGCCGCCAAGGCCACCATCAAGTCCGCCGCCGAAGAGGCCAAGGTCGTCGCCGCCAAGGTCGCCGAGACTGTCGAGAAGGACGCCGAGACCGTCGCGTCGACCGTCAAGGCCTCCGCCGCCCGGACCCGCGCCGCGGCCCGCACCACCACCACGACGGCTCAGGCCGGGGTCAAGCGCACCACCGCTCGCACCCGCGCCACCGGAACCGGTGTCCGCAAGACCGCCGCCAAGACCACGACCGCCGCCAAGACGGCTGCCAAGAAGGTCGGCGACTGATCAACCCTGTCGTCGGGGGCGGCATCCGCCTCGACCACAGGCGGAACTCCCCGTAGGGGGGTGCACAGAGGTGGGCCGGTTTCCCAGGGAAGCCGGCCCACCGGCATACCCGGGGTCTTGGGGGTATGCCGTCCCGCCGCCTTCGGGTCCGCGGGGCACCTGCCTCTGGCACACTGGCGCGCGTGTCGAACCCGTCCAGCCCCGCAGCCGCACACCCCGTTTCGCCCGCGCTCACGCAGGGCCCCGTGCTCGCCCACGTCGTGCGGTGCGGCGTCGTCGAGAGCGTCCACCGAGGCTCCGCCGTCGTGACCAGCGCCGACGGCTCGATCGAGCAGGCGTGGGGCGACCCGACCGGCCTGATCTTCCCCCGGTCGGCGAGCAAGCCGATCCAGGCCGCAGCCATGGTCGCCGCCGGCCTCGACATCGCGCCCCATCAGCTCGCGCTCGTCGCCGCCAGCCACTCCGGCGAGGCCTTCCACCTCGCCGCGGCCCTCGAGATCCTCCACGGCGCCGGGCTCGACGAGACCCACCTGCTCAACACCCCCGACTACCCGGTCGACGAGCAGGCGCGCGACGAGTGGATCCGGGCAGGGCACCCCAAAACCTCACTCGCACAGAACTGTTCGGGCAAGCACTCCGGCATGCTCGCCACGACCGCGGCCAACGGGTGGGACCTCGCGACCTACCTCGACCCCGAGCACCCGCTCCAGCAGGCCATCACCGCGGCGGTCGCCCGCCTCTCCGGGACAGCGGTCGGCGCGATCGCGGTGGACGGCTGTGGGGCGCCGCTGCACGGCATACCCCTGACGGGGCTTGCGCACGCGTTCGGCCGGATCGCCGCGGCCCCCGCGGGCAGCCCCGAGGCGCGGGTCGCCGACGCGATCCGCACCCACCCCGAATACCTCGGCGGCACCCGCCGCGGTGTCACCACGCTCATCCGCGAAACGCCCGCCGACCAGCGCCTCATCGCCAAGGACGGCGCCGAGTCGGTGTATGCCGTGGGGCTGGGTGACGGTCGCGGCGTCGCCGTCAAGATCGCCGACGGTCACATGCGCGCCAAGCCAGTGGTTCTCGCGGCGATCCTGCGCCGCATCGGGGTCGGGTCCGAGGCGGGGTATGCCGCCCTTGAGGACGCTCCCGTCCTCGGCCACGGTCAGCCGGTCGGCTCGATCGTCGCAGTCGGGATCTGAGCCCGCCGTGCGGGTCGTCCTGCAACGGGTCTCCGCCGCGCGGGTCGAGGTTGACGGCGTTGTCGTCGGCGACCTCGACGGCCCGGGCTTGGTCGCCCTCGTCGGCGTCACCCATGGCGACGGCCCGACCCAGGTCGAGTGGATGGCCCGCAAGATCGCCCATCTGCGGGTCTTCGACGAGCCGGACGGCGACGAGAGCCCGGGGGCGGAGCGGTCCGCGGTCGAGGCGGGGCTGCCGGTCCTGGTCGTCAGCCAGTTCACCCTCTATGGCGATGTGCGCAAGGGTCGGCGGCCGTCGTGGTCGGCCGCGGCGCCCGGACCGGTCGCCGAGCCGCTTGTCGAGGCCGTCGCCGAGGCCCTGCGCGCAGAGGGCCTGCGGGTCGCCACGGGAACCTTCGGTGCCCACATGAGGGTTCATCTGGTGAATGACGGCCCGGTTACCCTGGTGCTGGACGTCTAAGAGGTTCACTCACGCCGTCGGAAGGCCACCCATGTTTTCCTCGATCTCCTCGGTTCAGGGCGTGGTCGTCCTGGTCCTGGGTCTGGCCGCCCTGGGCGCGGAGGTCTTCGCCCTGCTCGACGCCCTGCGGCATCGACCGGATGCTTTCGTGGCAGCAGGCAAGCGCACCAAGAACTTCTGGCTCCTCGTGCTGGGAGTTGCGACGGCGGTCGGCTTCGTCTCCAACGTCCTGTCGATGTTCGGCGTCATCGCCTTCGTTGCTGCCGCGGTCTACCTCGCCGACGTGCGGCCTGCGCTCAAGCAGGTCTCGGGCCGCGGAGGCGGGCGCCTGGGTCCCTACGGCCCATGGTGACCGGCCCTGGGCGAGGCGCGTGCGGCATACTGGCTGGTCGAGCGCGTGCACGCGCGTTCTGCTCATGAGGAGTTTTGTGACTGACACCCCGCCCCCCGTGGTCCACCACCGCACCGAATACGTCGAAGGCCTGCGCGACCCACGGGTGGACATTTTCGTGGCCAACCGGCCGTGGGGGTCGTTCACCCAGTTCGTCTCCAACGAGACCGTGACCGTCAAGACGATCCTTGTCGAGGCCGGCCATCGGCTGAGCCTGCAGCGGCACGAGCACCGCGGCGAGATGTGGACGATGCTCGACGTCCCGATCGACGTCACCGTTGACGAGAGCACCTGGACCGCGGCCGTCGGCGAGACCGTCTGGGTGCCGCGCGGCGCGACCCACCGGATCGCCAACCCGGGTGAGAAGGCCGGGCGCATCCTCGAGGTCGGCTTCGGCTTCTTCGACGAGAGCGACATCGAGCGACTCGAGGACGATTACGCCCGCCACGACGACGCCGAAGGATCCGACCACGCTGAGGCGTAGGTCGCGCTGCGCAGACGGTCACCCGGGCCGGACGGCATCCCAGCGGATGCTTAGTTCCCCCAGGCGCCATCGCGCGGGCCCGTCAAGCACGGGCCACCCGTTGGCCCGCATCCGCGCCGCCGTCTCCAGGAACCTCGCGCGCACCCCGTATGCCGCCTGCGGCGCGGCATACCGCCAGGCCTGGTCAAGTGCGACGAGGAAGCCGTGGACCCGCTCGCCGGGGACGTTGCGGTGGATGAGGGCCTTGGGCAGCCGCTCGGCCACGTCGGCCGGAGTGCTCAGTTCGCGCAGTCGCATCGACAGCGTGAGGCTGACCGGGCCGGCCGCGGGCTCGACGGCGATCCACGACGCGAGCCGACCGAGTTCGTCGCAGGTCCCGTCGATGAGGACCCCGTCCGGAGCCAGCCGTGAACGCACCTTGGCCCAGATCGCCTCGACCTCGTCCTCCTCGTATTGACGCAGGACGTTGAAGGCTCGCACGACGGTCACGGCTCGCCCGTCGGCGGTCGGCACCTCGAAGCCGCCGCGTCGGAAGCTCAGCCCCGGCCGCTCCAACCCGGCGGCCGCCGTGACGCGGGCCGGGTCGATCTCCAGGCCGAGCACCTCGACGTCGCCGCGCACCCGGCGCAGGCGCTCGAACAACTCGACGGCCGTCACCGGGGAGGCACCGTAGCCGAGGTCCACGACCACCGGCGGGTCCATCGGCGCGCGCAGCCGCCAGGCCTGCGTTCCGGCCAGCCAACGGTCGCAGCGGCGCAGCCGATTGGGGTTCGTCGTCCCTCGGGTGATCCTGCCCAAAGGGGGTCCACCCTCGGCTCTGGTGCGGTTCACACACCGCAGCGTATGCCGCCCGGGAATCTCGACAGCGGCGTCGGTGTTGTCGAGAAACGTGTGCCGCTGACATGTGTGCATCTTCTGTGCATCTGTGGAAAGGATCGGGGAGCTGTGACGCCGGAGGAGATCCGTCGGGTTGCGATGTTCAGCGTCCACACCAGCCCGCTGGAGCAGCCGGGCACCGGTGACGCCGGCGGGATGAACGTCTACATCGCCGAGGTCGCCAAGGAGTTGGCCCGCCAGAACCGCGAGGTCGAGATCTTCACGCGGGCCACCACCGGCGCCCTCCCGCCCACGGTCGAGCTGGTCCCCGGAGTTACCGTCCGGCACATCACCGCGGGGCCGTATGAGGGGTTGGCCAAAAACGACCTTCCCGGTCAGCTGTGCGCGTTCGCCGCAGGCGTGATGCGCGCCGGCGCGGCCCGCCCCGAAGGCTGGTACGACCTCGTCCACTCGCACTATTGGCTCTCCGGCCAGGTCGGCTGGCTGGCGGCCGACCGGTGGCGCGTCCCGCTCGTCCACACGATGCACACGATGGCCCGGGTCAAGAACGCCGCGCTCGCCGACGGCGAGCGTCCCGAGCCGGCCGGCCGCGAGATCGGCGAGGCCCAGGTCGTCGAAGCCGCCGACCTGCTCACCGCCAACACCGCCGACGAAGCCTGCCAGTTGGTGTCGCTCTACGACGCCGACCCGGCCCGCGTGGTCGTCGTCCCGCCGGGCGTTGACCTTGAGGTCTTCACCCCCGGCGACCGGTATGCCGCGCGCAGCCGCCTCGGGCTCCCGCAGGGTGCGCACGTGGTCCTCTTCGTGGGTCGCATCCAGCCGCTCAAGGCTCCCGACCTGCTCGTCAAGGCGGCCCGGCGGCTGCTCGACGCGCACCCCGACTGGACGCCCGACGACCTGGTCGTCGGCATCCTCGGTGGCCCGAGCGGCACCGGTTTGGAACACCCCGAGAGCCTGGCCACGCTGGCCGCGGAGCTGGGGATGACGGCATACGTGCGCTTCGTGCCGCCGGCCGACCGGGCGACTCTCGCGCAGTGGTACCGCGCGTCCGACCTGGTGACCGTTCCCTCCTACAACGAGTCGTTCGGCCTGGTCGCGATCGAGTCGCTCGCGTGCGGGACCCCGGTGGTTGCCGCGCGGGTCGGCGGGCTGCCGACGGCGGTCGGTCCTGGGGGAGTGCTCGTCGATGGGCACGATGTCGATGACTGGGCGACAACCCTCGACCGCCTGCTCGCCGACCCCGGCCTGCGGGCCGAGTTGGGCCGCCGCGCCGTGCGCCACGCGCGCAGTTTCGGGTGGGGAGCCACGACCGAGCGGCTGCTGCAGGCTTACGGCGAAGCATGTCGCACACGGACCCCGTCACCGATCTTCGAGGCGAGCCTGTTGACGGGAGTGCCGGCAGCGGTCGTCCCGTGACCGGCCCGGCCTGGCCCGCTGGCGGATGGGCAAACCCGGCTGCGAGCCATTTCTGACCAGCATGAAATTCAGCCCCGACTCCGACATCCGAGCCGATTCCGCGCCAGCAAGTCGCTAGTCTGCAGGGCATGCGCATAGCCGTCGCAGGAGCGGGCCTGATCGGGCGCCGTCACATTGAAGAGCTCGTCAAGTCGCCGCACGCGAGCTTGGCCTCGATCATCGATCCGTCGCCGGAAGCCGGTGCCCTCGCCGCGGAGCTCGGGGTGCCTCATTACGTCACTCTCGAGCGAGCGCTGGCCGACGATCGGCCCGACGGCGTGATCCTCGCCAGCCCCAATCGCCTCCATGTCGAAGGCGGCTTGACCTGCATCGCGGCGGGGGTGCCGGTCATCGTCGAGAAGCCTTTGGCCGAGACTGCCGCCGGGGCCAAGCAGCTCGTCGAGGCCGCAGAGGCTGCTCACGTCCCGCTGCTCACCGGCCATCACCGCAACTACTCCGCCAACATGGCCGCCGCCCGTGAGGTGATCAGTTCAGGCGTACTCGGACGGTTGGTGGCTATCGTCGGTCAGGCCACGTTCTACAAGCCGGACGACTACTTCGACGTCGGAGACGGGTGGCGGCGCAAGGCCGGAGGTGGCCCGATCCTGCTCAACCTCACGCACGAGGTGAACAACCTGATGGCGCTGGCCGGTGACATCACCGCTGTCCAGGCCACCACAAGCTCTGCGACCCGAGGCTTCGAGGTCGAAGACACAGCCGCCATGATCTTTCACTTCGCTGGCGGCGTGCTCGGCACCTTCATGCTCTCCGATACCGCAGCCTCTCCTCGATCATGGGAGCAAACCAGCGGGGAGAACACCTCCTACGCCACCTATCCGGACGAGGACAGCTATCACGTCATGGGCACGGTTGGGTCGCTCTCGATCCCGACCATGCGACTCAAGACGTATCCCGGAGTGCAGTCGTGGTGGTCTGCCACTGACGACAGCCGCATCGACGTTGCCGTCGAAGATCCGCTGGCAAACCAGATCGCGCACTTCGCCGCAGTGATCCGCGGCGAAGCCGAGCCGATATGCGACGGGCGCGCTGGGCTCAAGACGATTCAGGTGTGCGACGCGGTGCAAGAAGCGGCGCGCACGGGTGCCGTCGTCAACACCGGCATCTCGTGAAGCGAGACATTCTGGTCGATACGGCGCGCGGGTTGTGATCGTGGCCCAAGAACACGACTTGACGGCGGCGGTCGTCCCGTGACCGACCCGGCCGACGCCACGCCTGGGCAGCGCGCGGTGGCCGCGCTCGCGGCATACGTCGCCGATGCCGAGCTGACCAGCGAGCCCGGCGCGCGCGACGGGGAAGTGGTCGTCACCATTCCGGGGGAGCGCAAGCTCAAGACCGTCGCGTCGTTCCTCGTGCGCGACGAGCTCACGTCGGTGAGCGCCTTCGTCATCCGCAACCCTGACGAGAACCACGCGGAGTTCTATCGGTTCCTGCTGCGGCGGGTGATGCGTCGCCCCCTGCTGGGGTATGCCGTCGACGGCTCCGGTGACGTGTATGTCCGCGGCCAGGTGCCGACGGTGGCGCTGGATGGGCGGTATCTGGATCTGCTGGTGGGGGCGCTGCTGGAGGCCGCCGATGAGCCGTTCAACGACCTGCTGGCGATCGGCTTTCTCACGTCGATGAAGCGCGAGTGGGCCTGGCGGGTCGCTCGCGGTGAGTCGTTGGCCAACCTCGAAGCGTTCCGTTCGATCCTGGCCGGCAGCGAGGACGACCCCCTGTATGCCGTGGGCCCGTTGCCGGTCGACCCGGCTACCCCCGACGACCGGGCCGACTCCCGCTGAGTCGCAGGTCGGGCACCTCGCGGTCCGCCGACGGCGGTGCGCCATCACGAATGTGCGACCCCGAGGCAGCCGTTTATGCGCATCATTACACGTTCCGACAGTTTCGGCGGACCAAACACTGATGTGTCGCGCGGGTGTAGTTCGGCCGCTTTCCGATTCGCGTTGCGGGTCCAACGGTGCCGTGTTACGTTGGCAGCGTAGAGGATCTCCCCCCGATACATGACAGAGGTTTCGTCCATGGACGAGCACGACATCTGCCTGCCCCAAGCTGTGTGGGCGCGATATGGACTACCACCCCAGGTTCGATGTTCCGGCGCCACAGTCCGTGCAGCCCTGGACGATTTATGCGACCGGCTTCCCGAGGTCAGCGCATACGTGAGGGCCCCGGATCGCACCGTGCCGCGATCAACGCTGATATTTGCGGACGGATATCGGGTGATCAATATCGATGACACAGCGTTGCCGTCCGCCAGTGAGTTGACCATCGTCATTGCCTCCGCCGGCGGATAGCCATGTCTAGTCCACGGGGGGACGTGACCGAAGCCGAGCGCACGATGCGACGACGCCGCATCGTGGTCCGAATAGTACTGTTTGTCACAATCATCGGACTTGGCCTTGCGGTGGTCAGCGGAACGCTGGGGATGAAGCCCGGACTGCTTACCCACACCGACGATCCGATCATGGTTGGTGGATCCGGGCCTGGCGGGGAGGTCAATTCGGTCATACCGAGCATTTCGGGTGTCAACTACGCCAACCAGCCCGTCTCAGTGCCAACCGGGCACCCCGTCGTTCTGCTCGTCGTCGCCCATTGGTGCGAGTACTGCAAGGCCGACCTCGCGCTCATGTCTCAGGGGCACGCGGCGGGCACCTTCCGGCCCAAGGCCGACATCGTGATCGTGTCCACTCGCCATCTCCCGTTCCTTTCCTGGCCACCCAGCGAGGCCCTTTCCCTGGATTCGGTGCCGTTCCCCGTGATCGTCGACACCGACTCCTCGATCGCGACCTACCTGGCATTGCGCGTCACGCCGACGTGGTATTTCATCGACCGAACCGGAACGATTCGGAAGGTTGTTGCCGGAACTCTATCTCTGGCTGAGATCGACGATGAAATCAACGCCGTGACCCGGGAGTAATAGACCGAGGAAGGAGGTGACATAGTGGAGTCGATGGTTCACGACATCGTCCTCGAAGAGGATGCCTTGCAGATCGAAGATCTGGAGGAGCGATCAGAGTTGATCAGCGGCGTGTGCGCCTGCACCTGCAGTTGCGGCTGCACCTCCACAAGTTGCGTTGCGTGGGCCTAACCGTCCATTCGCGTGTTCCTGAACGTGTGCCATTTCGTCCCGTGATTGGAGTAACACATGAATCGGTCCACCGAGGTCGAGCTCGTCGACGAGATGTTCAGCATCGAGGAGCTTGAGCAGCGCGAGACCCCTGGCAGCTGGTCGTGCGGGTGCTCGTGCAGCTGTTCGTGCACGAGTTGCACCTGCGTCTACACCTGGTAGCCGACCATCCAGGCCGGCGGATGTCCCTGGGAGGGGGTGAATCGGATGGAAATCAACGAGACGGACCTGCTCGAGATCGAAGACCTTGAGGAGCGGACTGAACTCCTCGGTGGTGCATGTGCGTGCACCACCAGCTGCGGCTGCACGTCGTGCAGTTGCGTCGTCTGGTTCTGAGTGAGCAAGCGGAACGCCGCTGTGGAGCGGTCTGTGCCCCACAGCGGCGAACCGTCCTCGCATTCTCCCCCGCCCGCTGTCCAACAAGGAGTTCCGCCGTGACCATGACCGCATCCGCGCCTCAGCGAGGCAACCTTCGGTTGGGGGAGGTCTACCTCGTCCCCGCCGCAGACGGGGGCTTGACCATGCGGACCCCTCGGCGGAGCGCAGTCCTTCGGGGCCGTCTCGTCTCGGAAGTCTTCCCACGACTGCTTCCCCTGCTGGACGGGACGCGGGATTTGGAAGGGGTGCTGACCGAACTCGCCTCCGACGGGGAGTTCCCCAACCTGGAGGCCAGCCTGCGGCAACTGCTGGACATGGGGGTCGTCGAGTTCGCTGAACCCGCGGCCGAGTTGGAGGGGGTCCCCTCGCAGCTCCTGCCGAAGCTGCGGGGCCAGGACCGGTTCATGCGCCAGCACGGCGGCGATGACGGCACGACTGCACGGATCGCCTCTGGCTCGGTTCTCCTTGCCGGCGAAGGTCCGCTGATGCCCGACGTGGCCGTGGGCCTCGCGGCCAGTGGTGTGCGACGCATTGTCGTCGCCGCTCGGCGGACCGTGGGTGCAGTCGACGTCGGCCAGTCCACGCACATCGGCCCCACCGATCTGGATCGGTCCATGGGTGAGGTCGTCGCGGCGGTCTTGAAGCGGAATGACCTTCCCACCCTCGTCGAGCCCGCGCCATTCCCGGAGAGCAAGTTGGGCTGGCAGCAACTGCTGGGCGACATCGATGTCGCCGTTGTTGTTCAGGATGCCCCGGTCGTGTCGCTGCCGTGGATGGATGAGTTCAATCGGGCGACCATCGCCGCCGGCACGCCGTGGACGACCGGTGCCCTCTTGCAGAGGGCGAACGTCCACGTGGGGCCGTCCGTGATCCCTGGGCAGACGGCGTGTTGGAAGTGCTTTGAGTTCCGGTTCAAGAGCAATCTCAGTTCGGTGGTGCGGTACGAGGAGTTTCAGGACTACGTCGCTTCACTGGAGCGGTACGTCGAGCACGGCAGTCTGCCGAGCGTCACCGCGTTCACCGGAGCGATGGTCGCTCTGGAAGGTGTCCGACTTCTAGCGGCCGGCGATGTCTTCGTTCGAACCGCCGGATCGCTACTGGCCTTCGACCTGTGGGAGCTGCGCCTGGAGACCCACCCCGTGCTCAAACTGCCTCGGTGCCCGCACTGCAGCACCGTGAGTTCAGTTCCTCAAGAGAGGACTTGGAGCTGACGACATGGGCGTTGAATCACGTCAGGACTTGGGTGGGGCCCTGGACTGGATGGTGGGGCCCACCTCGATCGTGCGCGCGGTGCGGACCATCCTCAACGCTCCGGGCGAGCCCCGACTCTTCAGTGTCGCAAGCGTCCCGAACTCGTTGACGTCCATCGCTGGTGCGGAGATGGCCGGACACACGGGAGCGATGGCCGAGACCTGGGAGCAGGCTGCAGCCAGCGCGATCGGCGAATGTGTCGAGCGGTACTGCTGCGCCGTCCAGCCGCCGAACCTCCTCACCGCTCCGGCACGGCAACTCGGGGAGGGGGCCCTGCTCGTGGATGACTTCGAGCTCTTCGACGAGCGCCAGTACGCGCATCCGCAGTTCCCTTTCGCGCGGCATACCGAGGACCTTCCGATGACCTGGGTGCCGGCCGCGCGGATCCGAGACGGCGAGCCGCGCTTCGTTCCGGCCTGTTTGGTCTACATCCCCTACGTGCCAAGGCTCGTCGAACACAGCGACATGGTTGCCCTGTCGGTGTCTTCAGGGCAGGCCTGTCACAGCGACGCCGATCTTGCACTGCTCAGCGGTTTGTATGAGGTGATCGAGCGCGACGCGTTCATGCTCACCTGGGTGCGTCGACTGCCGCCGACCCGGCTGAACTACCGTGATGACCCCGTGGTTGGGCCCTGGTTCGACAGGTACTTCGCAGACTCCTCGCTGACCTTCGACGTCTTTCGGCTCCGCTCGGACATCGCCGTACCTTCTGTGCTGTGTGTCGCGCGTGGCATCCATCATCAAGGCCCGTTCGCCTGTGTGGGGGCGTCCTGTCGGCTCGATGAGTCGGAAGCGGTCCGCAAGGCCATCGTCGAGGCTGCCCAGGGGGCCGTCTGGGTGCGCGACCTCATCGACACCAAGCCCCACTGGGAACACGGCCCCGACTACGCAAATGTCCGGGACTTCGAGGACCACGTGCGCCTCTATGGCGACCCGGGCATGCTTGAACACCTTGACTTCCTTTACGTCGACGAGTGGGACGGCCTCGCGCCCGCGCCGGACGTCACTGGGCTTCGCGCCCAGCGGGAGCAGGTTCTGGACTGCCTTGAGGCGGTTGGCCTGCAGGCCTTGGTCGTCGACATCACGACCCGCGACGTCGCAGACGCGGGGCTGGTGGTGCTGCGTGTCCTGATCCCGGGAAGTGTCCAGCTGTATTCCGTGCACGGGCTGCCGAACTTCGGCGCCCGCCGCTACCACACAGTCCCACCCCGCCTTGGGTTCGACGCTGACATCCACCGAAGTTACAACCCAGTCCCTCATCCGTTTCCCTGATCACCGAGCGCGTTCCGCGTCAGCACCAAGGAGAGCCCGATGCCCGAGCCGCTGAACAAGCAGAGCTACTCCCTCGTGGACTTCTTCGAAGAGGACGACTACTCCGAGAGCGAGACCTACAACGAGTACACCAAGTTGACCCGGATGAATGTCGCCCGGATCAGCCACCGGGTGGAGCAGATCAAGTCGGACCCCGCGATGCTCGCGATGATGGCTCGAAGCTGGAAGTCCTACCCGGGCTCGACAGTCACGCCACTTCCGCCCTTCCGCGCTCCGACGGTCGGCTTCGCCGAGACCGTGCTGCGTCGCCGGTCGGTGAGTTCGCTGGGGCGTGACTTCGTCGGGGAGGCGATCACCGCCGAGCAACTCGGGGGAACCCTCGTCATGGCCTACGGGCCAACGTCCAAGATCGAGTCTCGAACAGGTGACGTGCAACACCTCCGGGCCACCACCTCGGCCGGGGCGCTCTTCCCGACCGAAATCTACGTCCTGGCCTTCAACGTGACGGGAATTGAGCCTGGCCTCTACCACTATCGCCCGATCGAGCATTCCCTTGAACTCATCCGGTCGGGGGACCTGCGGGCCCAGTTCGCTGGGTTGTCCTCCTATCAGGGCCTCTGCCTGACCAGTTCAGTCGCCCTCGTGCTGACCAGTGTTCTGAAGCGAACCATGTCCAAGTACCAGCACCGCGGATACCGCTTCGCCATGTACGACTGCGGTGCCCTGACCCAGTCGCTGTACCTGTCCGGCACGGCGATGGGCCTGGACACCTGCGCGTTGGGGGGCATCTACGACGACGAGGTCGCCGCGTTCCTCGGCGTCAACCCCGTCGACGAGCCGGTGCAGTTGGGTTTCCTCCTGGGCCCCCGAGGCGCTGAGATGGGGACGGAGAAGCAGCAGTGACGACCGATCTGGCGTTCGAGCGCACCCTGCACCTGGCCAATCAGCTCATCTCGCCGGTCACGGGGGTCTTGAAGCGGTCGTTGCTGCTGCCGCTGGTCGGTGGCCAGGCGCCGTATGCGCACTTTGCTGCCGCGCCTGCGAGCTACGGGACCCTCCCCACTGGCGGTGACATAGCCAATCCGGGGGCCTCAGCCTGGGACCTGCGCCAATGTCTCTCGCAAGTGACGTTCGAAGCGGTGGAGCGCTACTGCGCCGCGTTCGTCGACTACTCCGCCCTTCTCTTGTCCAAACCGGAAGGCCCCGCCTTCGACGTCGGCTGCGCGATCCAACGGTTCGCAGAGTTCCAATACGGGCGAAGCGACTTCAGTTATGTCCCGCTTCGTCAGGACTCCGTCATCCACTGGGCGGTGGGGCGATCCCTGTTCACTGGTCAACGGCGGTACATCCCGGCCTCCTTCACATACCTGCCCTATCGACCCACCTCGCCGGACGAAGTCATCGGTCCCTCGTTCTCGACCGGGATGTCGGCCGCTTGGACGCTGGACGATGCCTGCTTGAGCGGGCTCCTAGAAGTCGTCGAGAGAGATGCCTTCGCCATCACCTGGATGGGTCAGTTGGTCCGTCCGCGGCTGGAGCCGCGCCCGGACAGCGAATTGGCCCGTCGGGTCGCCGCCGTCGAGGCGGATGGATGTTCGAGCGTGACATTCGTTGATCTCACGACCGACCTCGGCTTGCCGGTGGTGTGCGCAGTCGTGCGCCGCCCAGCGCTCGGCCGAGTGCTGACCACCGTGGGCCTGTCCTCCAAACTCTGTCCGTCACGGGCGTGCGACAAGGCGCTCTGTGAGGCGCTCTCGGATCATGAGCGGCTGCGCACCGAACTCGCGGACCCTCGGCGGCCCCCGTGGACGCCGGCCCCTGACTTCTCCGACGTCGTGGATTTCGAGTGGCACGGCAGGGCATACACCGACCCACGCGCGCAGCTAGCCCTCGACTTCCTCACTTCAAGTAGCGAGGTGCACCAGATCGACGGGGAGTTCGCGCCGCCCCAAGCGGGGGACTTGGTCCGGACCCTGCGACAACTCGAAGAACACTGCTCGGACGTCGTGATGGTCGACCTCACAACCCGCGACATGCACGAGCTGGGCCTGGTCGTCGTCAAGATCTTCGTCCCGGAGTTGGTGCCCCTGAACGCGGATCACAGGTACCCCTACCTCGGTCACCGTCGGCTGCACACCCACGGCGGCCAGCGTCCAGACGGGACGCAAGAACAGCTGTTGACCCACCTGAACTCCTACCCCCACCCCTTCTCGTGAACGCGACACGATCCGTCAAGGAGGCCGATACCGTGCACCGGACGCTGCGCCACGACCTGATCCTCGGCGAGGAAACCGCCGAGGGGCGGGTCACGGTGACCGATCCGGTGGCCAACAGGCACTACCTCATGACTGGCGCGACGGTGCGCGTGCTGCGGATGTTCGACGGTTCGCGTGATGACAACCAGGTGTATGCCGCGCTGGCCGGGATCGGGGTCCACGTGAGCGATCAGACCTTCTCGGCCATGGCTCAACGGGCTGAGCAACTGGGACTGTTCCAGGGCGGTCAGCCACCGCCAGTCCCTTCGCACCTTCGCGGTCCCCAGCGAGGCAACCTCCTGTTCCTCCTGCTGGGGGAATTCGACCCGCACCGCGTCGTCGACGCACTTGCTCCCGTCGGGCGGGTGCTGTTCTCCCGAATGGCCGCGGGGACGCTCTTGGCCCTGCTCGCGTGGTGCGTGTGGTTGGTCGTGCAGCACAGTGACCGCTACGTGGCGGACATGACCGCCTTCGCGATGGTCTCTGCCTGGGCGCTGGTCTACCTGGCGAACGCGGTCGTGACCGTGATGCACGAGTTTGGACACGCGCTCGCCACCAGGCGATTCGGCGGACAGGTCCACCGAATGGGGCTTGCCCTCTACCTGCTTTCCCCGGCGGCATACACGGACACGTCCGCGGCCTGGGCGTTCAGCAAGAACCGGCACCGGATCGTCGTCAACCTCGCGGGGATCTACGTCGAGTCGTTCGTGCTTGCCGGATGCGTGCTGCTCTGGGTGTTCGACGTCCTGCCCGTGACCTTCGCCGCAGCGAACTTCGTGCTGCTGCACGCACTGCTGGCACGGATCATCTTCAACCTCAATCCGTTCCTCCGTTTGGACGGCTATTGGCTATTGAGCGACCTGATGCACATCCCCAATCTGCGGCCTCGGGCGCTGCGCACGCTGCTCGCCCTGCTCTCGGGTCATCGGCGGTCGGCTCCAGCGGTCGCCTCCACCGAGGAGCGAGCCTTCCTGGTGGTCTACGGGATTCTCTCGGTGGCCTTCGCGGTTGGCGGTCTGGTCGTCGGTGCGCTCGTCATCGACGGTCTGGCCCGGCGTTTTGTGCCGTGGTACTCCAACTCCCTCGCCCTTGTTCTCGGAGTCGTCCTGGGTCTGTTGGCCCTGCTCAACGCATGGCGCTACACCAAGGCCCTGCGCCGGCAAGTATTCCTCGAAGGCGGTGCACATGCTCAGCGGTCGTGAAACTCTGTCCCTTGACGGAGTCGGGGTTCGCCTTGGCGGGTTCGTCCTGTCCGGGGTGACCTTCGCCGTCGGACCGGGCGAGGTCGTCGGACTTGTGGGACACAACGGCTCGGGAAAGAGCACGACCTTCCGTATCATTGCCGACTTGATCCGGCCCACATCGGGCTCGATCACCCTGGGCGACCTCGACCATCGTGCCGATGAAAGGGCGTTCAAGCGACGGGTCTGCTTCGTCGGCGACAACAACCAAACGTATGCCGGTATGACCGTCGGTGCGGTCCTCGCCTTCGCCCGACGGCTCTACCCCAACTGGGACCACGACTGGTGCGCGCAGCTGTGCGACGAGTTGCGCCTTCCGTTGGACACCAAGGTGGCGCATTTGTCGGCCGGCATGCGGACGAAGCTCGGCCTGGTCCTGGGCTTTAGCCCACGGCCGGACGTCATTGTGCTCGACGAGCCCACTGCTGGCCTGGACGGGGCCTCCAACGAATGGATCTGGCAGGTGGTGGATCGCCAGTCGGTCGAGGCCGGGCTGGCCGTGATCGTCTCCTCACACTCCCGCGACGACGTTGCCCAGCACTGTTCCCGGGTGGTGCTTCTCGAGCAGGGGCAGATCATCGATCAAATCGACATCGCCGGCGACCGTGCCCTCGCCCGCGAGCGGTTGGAAGGCGCGATGGGCCGAGGAGGTGGGCATGCACGTTGACGGCAGGAGCCTGAGCGTCCTGATCCTCAAAGACTGTCGAATGCAGTGGAAGGCCTTTCTCGTTCTGGTGATGTTCGAGATCCTCACCCTGCTGAGCTTCGTGGCCCAGTTCCCAGAACCCATGCGCGCCTCAGCGGGCGCCTTCCTGCAAGGTCTGACCTCCATCGGCACGTTCGTGATGGCCTACCGGCTGTTGGCGACCGAGGAGTCCAGCGGCACGATCCGTTTCCTCAAGTCGCTCCCGCTGACCAACGACGAGATCTTCTGGTCGAAGTTCCTCTTCATGTCCGGCTACGCCGTTCTCAACGCTGCGGTTGTCAACCTTGTGTATGCCGGGCTGCGCCCCCTCATCTCGTGGAGCTGGCAACTTCCGACGATGCCCGGGGTCCTTGGCGGGGTGGTCGTACAGCTGGTCTTCGCGGTGATCCTGTTGTCCATTGCGATACTGGCCAACTCCGAGAAGGCGATCTGGGTGCCCTTCCCCCTCGTCATCCTCCTGCTCAACGGCTACACCCTGATGACGTCGCCGAACGGCTGGGACCCCGGTGCTCGCGTCCTGGCTTCGATCCAGCAGAACTGGGCCCTGTGGTCGATCGCGGTCGTTGGTGTGCTTCTCGCGGTGGCCCGCGGGGTGGTGCACGCGGCCGGGGTCAAGCGGAGTCTGGTGAAATGACGTCCGTCTCTACCCAGGATCCGGTGAGCGAGGACCTCAAGCGGTATCGGCGGGGGACGCACCGCGCCTGCGACCCGTCCGAGACCTACGATCACTTGCGGGCGCTCATGCCCAGGTGCGGTATCACCCGCATTGCGAACATCACCGGACTCGACCGGGTTGGCGTCCCGGTGTATACCGCGATCCGACCGAACTCCCGTGCGCTCTCGACGTCCCAGGGAAAGGGGATGGATCGGGACGCAGCGCGAGCGTCGGCGCTGATGGAAGCCTTCGAGTCCTGGCATGGCGAGCGGGTCAGTGCCGACGGGGGCTACTACCGACGGGAAGAAGCGGAGGACGAGAACGGTATCCCGGTGGCCGACGTGGGCCGGATCAGCCGCCGAGGTCGAGACGTCTCGTGGCTGTCATCGACGCGGATCAACTGGGTGAGGGGCCTGGACGTCATGTCGGGCGTTGCGGTTCTGCTCCCGTACGACTGTGTGTCGAGCGACTTCACCGGAGACGTGCAACGGGTTGCGTTCATCCGTTCGACGAACGGTCTAGCCAGCGGTAACACCCTGACGGAGGCAACCCTCCATGGGTTGTACGAGGTGATTGAGCGCGACGCAGTCGCCCTTTGGAGCCCGAGCGCCGGCACTGCCGATCGGGTTGTCGACCCGGGAACGGTTCACGACGAAGACAACGCCGCACTTCTCGATCGACTCGCGGACGCCGGGCTCGGCGTGCTGATCCGCGACGTGAGGTGCGACACGAGAGTGCCGGTGTTCGCAGTCGCGATCGCGCCCACCAATCCGACTCGGATGCCGCCCTTTGCCGCCTTCTCCGGGTACGGCGCCCATCTGGACCCACGAGTGGCGCTCTCTCGGGCACTCACCGAGGCCATCCAGAGTCGGCTCACCGTGATTCACGGGGGTCGAGACGATCTTTGGCCTTCCGCGTATGCCAGAGTCCTTGACCACCGGGCCGCTCGGAACTGGGCTCGGTTCGTATCCACGGCCGAGCCGACGGTGGACTTCGAGCGGATCCCCGACCACTCCACGGAGACCTTCTCCGGAGATCTCGAAGTCCTCAAGGAGTCGATTGCCTCGGTGGCCGCCGAGGCAATCGCCGTTGACCTGACCCGTCCCGGCCTCGGCATCCCTGTGGTGAAGGTCGTCGTTCCTGGCCTCTCGGGCATCCCCTTTGACCCCCGTCCCCGCGACGGAGGCCGAGTCGGGTCGGCGGCACCCGCGTGAGGAGGATTGCCTTTGTTGGCCCGAGCATCCCGCCGAACGCCGCGCAAGCGCTCGCGCCGGAAGTCACCTTGCTCCCGCCCGCACGCGCAGGGGATGTCTATCGTGCGGTGGGGCATGGAGAGGCCCGCGTCATCGGTTTGGTCGACGGGGTCTTCGGATCAGTGGGATCGGTCTGGCACAAGGAGATCCTCTTCGCCATCTCCCGTGGGTGTCAGGTCTTCGGCGGCGCGAGCATGGGAGCGTTGCGTGCGGCGGAGTGTCGAAGTTTCGGCATCCGCGGAGTCGGCACGGTGTATGCCGCATATGCCGACGGGGAGTTGGAAGACGATGACGAGGTCGCGGTCTCGCATCTGGATGCGGCATTCGGCTACGAATGCCTCACGGTGCCTATGGTGACCGTGCGTGCCGCGCTGAGTGCCGCGGTGAGCGTCGGCCTCCTGCCCGAGCGCGACCATGAGCGGGCACTGAAGGCCGCGAAGAACGTCTTCTACGCGGATCGGACCTGGGATGTGCTTGGGCGGGAGTGGGGTGCTCTTGATCAGGACTGGGGCCCGGACGTCACCCTGTTTGCTCAGCAGCCGCAACACGACGTCAAGGCTGTGGACGCGGCCGCGGTGCTGAGGGCCGTCCAGTCGGCTCGCCCGGAGGACGGTCCCCGCCAGGCGGACTGGCAGATGGAACCGACTGTCTTCTGGCGTCGGCTGGTGCAGGAGACCGACTTCCCGTCCGTGGCTCCGTGGTTCGAGGATGACGGCGCGCAGGTTTCACTCGCCCGCCGTATCGACGTGGTCCGGGGCGCTCTTCTTGATCCCGGCCATGCGCAGCTCGGCACGCGGGCCAGGTTGTTCGCCCACTTGGTCTATCAGGTCTGCGAGGCTCTAGGCATCGCCCCATCCGCGCGTGAGGTGCAGGAGCGCTCAGAAAGGATCCGGCGAGTACTCGGCCTGGGTGATGCCCGAACCACTCGGCAGTGGCTTCTCGCCTCCAAGTTGACCGTAGCGGAATGGCAGCGGGCCATCCGGTTCCAGTTGATGGCAGAGCGGCTGGGCGAGGAGTATGCCGCGGAACTGCGGCACCAGGTTCCGATGCTGGTCGCGGCCTCGGGCGGGTGGGCCCAGGTCGAGCACCTGGCCGAGCCGATGCAGTTGGGCGTCGAGGGCGAATCGCCATCAGTGGTGCTGACGGCGCTGGCGACTCGACCAGACATGCCGTCAGCGGCCACTCTTGAGGATCTGGCCGCTCGCCTCGGGTTCACCTCGTTGACCGAGTTCCTGTCGACCACTGGCGTTGACCCGGGGGACACTCAGGCTGCCACGGACGTCGTCGAGAGGAGGGCGCCTCAATAGGTGGGCAGGCCCGGAGACACCTGCCGTATCCATTCCAGAATGCCGCCGGCGAGATGCTTGACGCTGTTGACGTGGCCATCTGGGATAAGGCGGGCCGCGCTTTCGGAGCGTATTCCAGACCTACAGTAGAGAATAAGGTCGTCGCGCGCTGATAGCAGACGAAGTGCCGATCCGTCCTCGAACTGCTGTAGTGGGATATTCTCGTCTCCGGGTACGGAGACAATGGCACGTTCTTGAGGCCCTCTCACGTCAATGAGCCGGACAGATTCCGGTCGATCAGCAAGGATTGCGGCCAAGTCCTCAGGCGTGACCTCAGCGATGAGAGTGTCCCTCGACGCCACCCCGCAGACAGTCCTCGTTGCGTCGAGGTCGGTGATGGTGGGGGCGTGTCCACAGGCTGGGCACTGCGGATCGGCCAGGAGCGTCAGCGTTCGCCAGCGTGATCCGAGCGCGTCGTAGACAAGCAGGCGCCCGAGCGCCGGCTGGCCGATCCCGAGTACGAGCTTGAGTGCTTCGGCGACCTGGGCTGCTCCCACGCTGGCGCACATGGCTCCGAACACCCCGCCCTCCGCGCACGACGGGACAAGACCCGGGGCTGGGGGCTCAGGAAAGGCGCATCGGTAGCATGGGCCGCGCCCTGCCCACCACACGGATACCTGGCCCTCAAACTGGAAGACCGACCCCCAAACGAGTGGCTTGCCGAGGAGCACACAAGCGTCTGAGACGAGATAGCGCGCTTCGTAGTTGTCCGTGCCGTCAACCACAATGTCGTACTCAGCGAGGATCGACAACGCGTTCTCGGGCGACAGCCGGACCGAGTGGGCGATCACTTCAACATGCGGATTCAGCTCGTGCACAGCGATTTTGGCGGATTCAGTCTTGAGCATCCCAGTGCGGGACGAACTATGCAGAACCTGCCGCTGCAGGTTGGACACGTCGACCACATCGTCGTCAACCACCCCGATAGTGCCGACACCCGCGGCTGCGAGGTAGAGGATCACCGGTGATCCGAGTCCGCCTGCGCCGATGACGGCGACCCGCGCCTCTCTGAGTCTCTGCTGGCCCGGCACGCCGACTCCCGGGAGGATGATGTGCCTGGAGTAGCGAGTCAACTCCTGGGCGCTCAAGGACCTTGTGTCAGTCATCTCCGGCCCCGGCCTTGCTGCTGCCCGGTCGACGGAGGCTCAAACGGAGGCCGAGCATGCCGGACCTGCCGCAGGACCAGCAGCCAGAAGACGACCGCAGCGCCGAGGAGAAGGATCCCGACGATCGGCTGGTCGCGCCACATCCAAACCACGGGGTCCCCGAGGCGGACGGCAAACACGGACAGGGTGAAAACAACGGCTGGAACGAAGAACGACGAGCGATGGATCGACACGAGAGCGTCCTTTCCAGCGGGTGCCCTTTGAGAGGGGCGCCCGAGCGCTTCCAGGGGTACCTTTTCCGTCCGCATCGACGAACGAAATCTCACTGTCCCCAAGTGTATCCCCGGCGCTCTGAATACGCCTGGGGAGAAGTGCCGCTTCCCCTCCCACCGGGCCCCGGTCGGAACTCTTGCCCACAGCCGAAGCAAAGCGGCGGGGCCGACCCTCCCCATGCGTTCGCCATGGGGACTATCTCAAATTCGTGTTTCTGGTCCGCCACGGACCAGAAACACCGAATCTGAGATAGTCCCAGGCCGGCCATGGTCGCCCGCCTCAGGTCAGCGCGCGGAGGAGCGTGACGTAGCGGACGCTGGACCGCTAGACCCTGAGGCGATCGGTCGCAATAGGCTGGGCCGCATGGCATACACCCTCATCCTGCTGCGTCACGGCCACTCCGAGTGGAACGCCAA
>ENA-UPSM01001991-UPSM01001991.1-activated-sludge-metagenome-genome-assembly--contig:-NODE-1991-length-25718-cov-5.477770_pt1 | contig 25718 bp, 16 predicted proteins | sample MGYA00238181_ERZ773283 | MGnify/ENA primary metagenome ERZ773283 (study PRJEB29023, sample SAMN05720199) | activated sludge metagenome | isolation source: Anaerobic digester | place: Japan...
GTCAACCCGAGCATCTCCTCGTTGTAGACCCGATTGACGGGACCCGCGCGGCGAAGTCCGGCTTCGAGTGGTGCGTCGTATCCATCGGCAGCACACGGGTCATCGAGCGGCCGTATATCGGCGACATCGACACCGCGCTGGTAATGGAACTGATGGGTCCCCGGACCTTTTACGCCGAGCGCGGCAAGGGTGCGCGCCTGTATATCGACGGTCAGTATCGCAAACCCCGGCTTTCCAGGAACGCCGAATTGGAGACGGTGGTATGGTCGATGACGGTTCCTGCGCGGCCGGCCGAGCTTATCTTCCCCACGGCGGCCAAACTCATCGATTTGACCAGCCTCAAGGGGGGCTTCTACGCGTGCAACAGCACCTCTTACAGCCTTACGCGCTTGCTTACGGACCAGCTCGACGCGTGCATCGACATTGCCAACCGGTACTACCGGGATATCCCGGAAGTGGTTCAGGATCAGTTCATTAACGCCGGACGCGGCGCGGTTCTCGGCATTGCCCCCTACGACATCGCCGCGTCACTGCTTATCGCCGAAGAGGCTGGCTGCATCGTGACCGACGCTTACGGCAAGACCCTGAGAGACGTCCTGCTCCTCGACAGCGCCACCGGCAACCACCGCTCGATGGTGGCGGCAGCCAATGCCGAGCTCCACGAGAAGCTCCTGAGCTTCTTCGACACACGCATTCGTCAATACGAACAGTTGCTCGAGCGCAGGGCGGAACTATCGTCTTCGTAAGCCCGGTCCGGTTGCCTTTTTGCGCGGCATCCCGGGACCAGCGCGGGTTTCTGGAAATGCAGAAGGCCCCCGGGCTGTTTCCTCTGGTTGGTTTCGGCACCGCGATGTTCCAAGGAGGGCAGCATGCCTGATCGAGCCAGCATACGATTCGTACAGACCACCGCGGACCGCCACTTGTCGCGGTTCAAGATCGAGCCTGGGCAGATGGCCACTCTGGTCATCTTCGGCGCGACTGGCGACCTGGCAGGCCGAAAACTGATCCCCGCCATCTACAACCTGTGGGAAGCGGGCTATTTGCCCAAACGTATCGCCGTCGTGGGCGCCGCAAGAAGGCCCCTCGACGAAAACCGGTTCCGTCAGGACATGTGCGAAGCCCTGAAAGAGTTTTCGCGCACCGGACACGGCGACAGCGACACGTGCGACCCCTTTGTCTCGAACATCTACTACCAGCAAGTCCGGTTCGACAACGCGGCCGATTATGTCCTTCTGAAGAAGCGGCTCGACACCATCGAAACGGACCTCGGCGGCTCCGGAAACCGCCTATATTACATGGCATCCGCGCCGGAGTTTTTCGCTCCCATCACACGCAATCTGGGCAATGCCGGCTGCGTCTATCCTCCCGGCGGCACGCCCTGGTCGCGCATCGTCGTCGAGAAACCCTTCGGGTTCGATCTCGAGTCAGCCAAGAAACTGAATGCCGATATCAGCAGCGTGCTGGATGAGAGCCAGATCTTCCGCATCGACCACTACCTCGGCAAAGAGACGGTGCAGAACATTCTGGCGGTCCGGTTCGGAAACGCCATTTTCGAGGCCCTGTTCAGCCAGAAATACGTCGACAATGTTCAGATCACCGTCGCGGAAACGGTTGGCATGGAAGGCCGCCGCGGCGCTTTCTACGACAAGGTCGGCGCTTTGCGCGATGTGGTTCAGAATCACGCGCTCCAACTTCTGTGCCTGGTGGCCATGGAGCCTCCGATCCGGTTCAATGACCGGGGTATACGCGACGAGAAACTCAAGGTGCTCAACAGCATCCAGGTGCCTCTCGATGAACCGTTGGAGGACTGGTGCGTGCGCGGTCAATACCGCGAAGGTCCCGACGGTCCCGGCTACCTCTCCGAGGAGGGGGTAAGCGGCGCGTCGCAAACCGAAACCTATGTCGCGTTACGGTTGTTCATTGACAACTGGCGCTGGGCCGGCGCGCCGTTTGTTATCCGAACCGGCAAACGGATGAAGAAACGCGTTACCGAGATCGCGGTGGAGTTCAAAGACCCTCCGATGCATCTCTTTCGCGAACTTGGCGCGCGGCTGCCCGAAACAAACGTCCTGGTATTCCGCATCCAGCCGGACGAGGGCATCTCGCTCACGTTCAACGCCAAACCGCCGGGCATGCATTTCGCGGTGCAGCCCGTAGCAATGAACTTCACCTACGGCGCTACGTTTGAAGAGGACCTGCCGGAGGCTTACGAACGGCTCTTGCTCGATGCCATCCGCGGCGACAGCACCCTGTTCATGCGTTCCGATGAGATCGAGAGCGCATGGACCATCGTCACGAACATTCACGAGACGTGGAAAGACGCGCCGCCGGTTAAGCTCTACGCCCCCGGCTCCTGGGGTCCGGAAGAAGCCGGCCGCGTCTTCACGAACTGCCGCGGCGCCTGGCGAAACCCATGATGTCTCGGGAAGGACGTGGCACGAGCGAGTTTCGCGTCTGTGCGGACCCGTTACGGGCGCTTGCCCGTGCCTTCGCCGAACTGGTGGCGTCTCTCGAAAGGCCCTGCGTCGCATTGTCGGGCGGCTCGACTCCGAAAAGCCTGTATATCCTCTGGGCCACGGAATACCGGACGTCCCTCCCGTGGGCCTCGATGCACCTGTTCCAGGCCGACGAGCGCTGTGTGCCGCCCGGCGATCCCGCGTCCAACTGGAGACTTCTCAACGAGACCCTGCTCAAGGCCGTTCCCGAAACCCACGCGTACCGTATCGAGGCCGAACGCCCCGGCGCCGCCGAAGCCTATGAGACCATTCTGCGGCAACATGTCCCCGCCGGCGAGGACGGGGTTCCCCGCCTCGACCTGGCATTGCTGGGGATGGGCGCAGACGGCCATACCGCATCGCTTTTCCCCGGCACGCCGGCCCTTGACCAGCGGGAACGCCTGGTAGTGCGGAACGACGCACCTCAACTCCAGCCCGCGAGAATCACGCTCACGTTTCCAGTGCTGGAGGCTGCGCGCCACCGGTGGTTTCTTGTAACGGGACGCGATAAAGCGGACGCCGTGGCTGCGGCCAAGGCGCGCGCCAATCCCGCCGGCCGCCTCGACGCCCTCTGGTTTCTCGACGGCGAAGCCGCCAGCCGCCTGTGAACTCAAGGTCTTGGTGGGCGAAACCGCGTGGTCTGTCCCAGTCAGGAATCCGCCGCGGCATCGGCCGGGCCCGGGACAGACCCGTCTCGCGCCTGCCGCGCTGGTTGTGTCCCTTATGATTCGGGGAGGGTTTCGATGGCTTGGGCGATGGCGTTGCGCCAGTGCTCAAATGTCGCGGGGCTGTGCGCATAGGTGTCCATTGATTGCGCAAGCTCCTCCGGCAGCGTGAGCAGCGGCTCGAACGCCGCGACATCTTCCCCGCGCGCTTTGGCCGCCGTCACGCGCTCGTTGAGGATCGCGAGGTATTCGTAGTCCTCGACGCCGTCCCGGATCATTTCGAGACGCAGGCTGGGGACGACGCCCGCGCCCTCGAGCTGGTAGACGAGTTGTCCGTCGCCGCGCCCATCGCCTCCGGGGTTTTCCTTGATTGCTTCGCCGAGCCCGTTGTTGGCGCCGGTAGCCCAATACAGGTTGCCGGTGACGCCGTATTTCCACATGAGCAGGAACGACATGCGGGCGCAGGCGGCTGCCTGGGGGATGGAATAGGTGGGAAGCGGAGCGGAATCGCCACAGTTGTACCACCACATCTCTTTGCCAAGCGAACGGAGTTCCTCGAGCCGCGCGCCGATGTTTTCGCGAGCATACCACTGCACCGGCGGGCAATAGATATCCACCACTTCGTGCCACGATTCGAGCGGCTCGAAGGACACGCACATGATCTTGAGACCGGGCACGGCCTCACGCACTACGCGGCCGATCGCTACAAGCTGTTCGCTGTACTCGATAGCCGGTTCATCCCATAAGTAGAAAAAGGCCCTGTCGAACCATCCCTTTTCCTTCAAATGCTCGCAGAACAGGCGCAGCCATTCGAGCATCCGAGCCTTTGCTTCGGGACCGTCCAAGGGATTGAGAGAGACGTCGGCATCCTCGTTCTTTGCCTCGTCGTGAAACGTCCGGTGCAGGCGCCCGGGAATCAGTCCGCTGCCGTCTCCGGCCGATAGGGGCAGCCCGAATACCGTGAGTCCCATTGAAAACGCTTGTGCCATCGCCTGGTCGTATTCGGCGAAATCCATGGCCATGGAGTCGTCCGCACGAAGCAGATAGCGCGGTTCCGCGAAGGACCCGGCACAGGGCCCGCCGCCGGTCGGCGTGCGGTGCGACAGAAGGACCGCGTTGATGCCTCCGCCCCCGCATCCGATGATGTGTTTCGTGTGCGCCCGAACAGGCAAAGTGAAATCGTAGACGCGCACCGACAGCGGCATTTCGAGAGCATGGGCGTTTTGGGGCGCGATGGTCACGATGGTCTTGTATTGCCCGGCAGGCGCGTCTTCCGGCGCGTGAATTCGTATCCACAGGGACTGTTGCGCGCCGGCCGGCACGTCAAGCGCGTTCATGGGCACGATGGGATCGGGCCAGGGTTCGTTGTTCACCTGCACGAACCGCACGTTCTCGACCTGCACATGCCCGGACTCGATAACGTGACCGGACTCCGCGTGCGTAAGCGGGGTCATGGTTACGGTTGCGTTTTCGAGGGCGCCGTCGCCCGCCATCACGACAAGCTGGACACCCTCGTATTCGTGTCGAGCAAGAGCCACCGCACCGTCGAAAACCAGTTGGGAGGCGCGAAGGGGGGAGTCGGGCCGGAGCTTCGCCATGGACGGCGCCCAGCTCGCGATGTATTCCGGAGCACGCCCCTCATTCGACGGCGCGAAATGCCGCGCCGCGCTCAAGCGGAGCACGGCGGCGTCTAGAATGTCCAGGTCGTGTCCCAATTTCTGTACAGCTTGCGGGAGCGCGTCGACCGTCATGCTGTCGAGACCGCGAATCGCCGCGAACACTTCCTGCAAGCGCGTCCGGGCGCCGGTTGCGGCGGCCGCGTGCTCTTCTGGAAGCGCTGTCCGGGCCTGTTCGAGTAATGCGGACAGCGATTCGGCGCGCGCTTCGAGTTCCTGGGTTCGCTGCAGTGCCGCCCGGCCGGTACGCACACCCACCGCGTCGATAAACCACACGGAATCGGTGGGCACGCCGCCCCCCGCATAGCCCCGAATACGCACGTACCGGGTGGGACGATCGATGCTGAAAACGTACTCTTTCAGTTCCGGCGACAACTCGACGCGGCTGAGCAGCCGGAAATTCCCGTCCGCGTCCGCAGTTTCGATGGACGTGGTCTTGCCTGCTCCTGGCCCTTCCTGGCGGTAGACGAAGACGAGTTCGCCCCACGGGACTTCGTGTTGCAGGTCGAGCGTCAGTTCGGCCCAGTCGTTCCACCCGTTATGGAGAATGATGCGCGCGGTTTTTCCGTCGGGCGCGCCCAGGGCGTTTTCGACGTCCAGGCACTCAGGGAACGGCAGATCCGTGCGGGCTTTGTCGACGTTGGTGGCGCTGACCTCGCGCGCCCACACCGCCAGCTCGTCATTTTCTCCCGCCCATGCGGCCGAGGCCGCGGCAAAAAGCAGCGTGGTGAGCAAGATGCAGCACCTCCGTATTGAACCGTTCTTTCCCCCGCAGGGTACACCGCCGTTATAGCAAAGTTGACGGCTCCCTTCTTGGACCGCGGCGCTCGCGCCCGCCGCGCCCTTTGCATCCGTTCGGGCTATTCTACTGCGCGCTCGTTTTTGCGGCTAGGCCTCGACGATACCCAGGGGCTGCCAAGTCTGCCAACGGCCGCGGGTGAAGTCGGGGAAATCTACCGTTTGCGCGCGGTTGGCGACCGACTGTTCGCTCAACGGGCCGACCACGCTCCACGCGGCGGCATCGTACACGTCCATGTCGAGCGGCAAGCCTTCGCGCAGGCATTTGATCAACCGGTAGTCTTCCATGAAATCCATGCCGCCATGTCCCGCGCCACCGGCTTCGGGACCGAGCTTTTTCCAGAGCGGGTGGTCGAATTCGGCCCGGTACGTCTCCAAGTCTTCCCAGGTATGGGCGGGGCTGCGCCCCTCGATGTAGATGCGGTCCGGATAGCCTTGAGTGATGGCCCGGGTGCCCTGGAGCATGTTGATGCGGCTGTAAGGGCGGGGCGAATCACAGTTGTGCTGAACCATGATCGTGCGCCCGATGGCCGTTTTGATGAGGCTGGTATTGTAGTCGCCGTTGCTGAACTTTTCGTCGCGCCGCGGGTCGCCCTCGGGGAAATGTTCGTCGGCGTAGAGTTCCATCCCGAGCGCCTGGGAACTCATCGACACCATGTAATCGAACTTGTCGCCTCGGTTGATGTTCATGCACTGGGCGATCGGGCCGAGGCCGTGCGTGGGATAAAGGTTTCCGTTGCGCTCCATCGTGGGCCGGCGCCGCCACAAGCCTTCCCCCGCGTTCGAAAACTTGAGCTCGCGCAGGTCGTGCAGATAGCCGCCTTCGCCGTGGACCAGGTCGCCAAAGACCCCCTGCCGCACCATCAGCAGAATCTGCATCTCCGGACGGTTGTAGCAGCAGTTCTCCATCATCACGCAGTGCTTCTTGTATTTCTCGGCGCCCTCGACCAGTTTCCAGCAGTCTTCGACCGTATACGCCGCGGGCACTTCGGTCGCCGCGTGCTTGCCGTTTTCCATGGCGGACACGCACACCGGCACATGCCACTGCCAAGGGGTAGCGGTATACACCAGATCGAGGTCTTCCTCGGCGCACATGCGCTGGAAATCCCTCTCGCCATTGGTATACGCCTTGGGCGTGGGAAATCCTTTCTCCTCGACGAGTTTCTGCGCGTTGACCGCTCTTTCTTCGACGATGTCGCACACCGCAACGATCTGGCAGCCTTCGATGTTGAGGAGGTTGCGGACGTGGTTGGTTCCCATGCCGCCTACGCCAACGTATCCGATGCGGACATTCTCGATGGGGGGCGCCGCGAGCGGCGCCTCGGGGGCATCCCCAAGATTCTCGGGGACTGCGGCAAAGGCGGTTCGCCCGAGCGCGGCCATACCTGCGCCGATGCCTGCGGCGGCGCCCAGTTGAACGAAATCGCGGCGGTTCATCCCGCCCGGTGACGTGTGATGTTGCGGTGCTGGTTTCATGTCCGGTTCCTTTCCTGTATTTGATAGCGCGGCGCACGATTCTAGGCGAATCCGGCAGGCAATTGCCACTTCATGCAAGGGGAGACCGGCATGGACCCGTCCGACGGCCATATTTCGGGCCTTCAGCCCTCGTCCTTGTTTTGAATCCCATCACCTGGCCCTTCAGGCCAGGTTGGTATGTTTCGCGCCGTTGGCGCTCCGGAGGACGCATGCCCCCGCCGTTGGCGGGGTTATCTGACCACGGCAAGGACATGGCGCACCTGGGAGCGCCGAGCGCCAGCTCGGCATTCTTCTGCCGTCTGCCGCCGTTGGCGGTCAGGAGAACCTATGTTTCGGGCCTTCAGCCCTCGTTCTTGTTTTGAATCCTATCACCTGGCCCTTCAGGCCAGGCTGGTATGTTACGCGCCTTCGGCGCTCCGGAGGCCCGATGCCCCCGCCTTCGGCGGGATAATCTGACCAAGGTAAGGAGATGGCGCACCTGGGAGCGCCGAGCGCCAGCTCGGCATTCTTCTGCCGTCTGCCGCCGTTGGCGGTCAGGAGAACCTATGTTTCGGGCCTTCAGCCCTCGTTCTTGTTTTGAATCCTATCACCTGGCCCTTCAGGCCAGGCTGGTATGTTACGCGCCTTCGGCGCTCCGGAGACCCTATGCCGCCGCCGTTGGCGGGATAATCTGACCAAGGTAAGGAGATGGCGCACCTGGGAGCGCCGCGCTTTTCTCGGCATTCTCTGCAGACTATGAGGTATGGCAATATCAACACATCTGAATTCCTTCCGCAGGGAACGGTATAGAATAGAGGCCTGTCAACGGAAACAAACGGCTGCACCAAGGAGGTTGCCATGCGTTTGCCAGTAATCTGGGCGGGATGCGCCCTGCTGTTCAGCGCCATTGCCCTGGCGGCCCCGAACGGGCTGGTGGTGTGCCACACGGACTACGGTTCGGACTCGATTTATGCGGGGATGCTGAAGGGAGCGATCTACAGCGCGTTTGCGGCCGCACGAGTGGATTCGCTGACGCATTCGGTTCCGCCGTTCGACATTCTTGGCGGAGCGTTCCTGCTTGCCGAGGGTTGCGCGGCCTTTCCCAAAGGCACGACGTTCTGCTGCATCGTGGACCCGGGCGTGGGCACCCAACGGAAATGCCTCGTGCTGGAAACCGAGTCAGAGCAATACTTTGTGGGACCTGATAACGGCCTCTTGTCGTTCGTCGCTGAGAAATACGGCGTCCGGGCGCTTCACGTATGCACCAACCAGAAGCTGTGGCGTCCGCAAGAGGTCTCTTCGACGTTCCAGGGGCGCGATATTCTGGGCCCGGTAGCCGCGGCCATAGCCTCGGGAACGCCGGTTTCCGAGGCGGGACCGGCATATGACCCCCAAAAAATGGTCAGGGTTGAACTCCCTGAGAGCAAGGTGGAGAACGGCGCGGCGCAGGGCGTGGTCATCCGGACCGACTGGTACGGCAATCTGGTAACGAACATCACGGCGGAACAAATGCGGTTGCTCGAGATTAAGGAGGGCGACGGGGTTGATGTGACGGTCGGCAAGGCTCATTATGCGGCCGACTTCGTGGCAACCTACGGCAGTGTCCCGCCGGGTGACCGTTTGGTGCTGGTTCAGAGTTCCGGCTACGTCGAGCTGGCGCAGAACATGGTCAACTTGGCCCAGTCGCTCGGTGAAGGCACAATGGCGCCCGTGACCCTGCGCAAGATGAAATAGGAAGCCCATGAATAACACCTGTTCGCGCGCCCTGCACGAGATCTATGACCTGTTGCACCGGCATTATGGTCCTACGGACTGGTGGCCCGGGGATACGCCCTTCGAGATCGCCGTGGGCGCCGTGCTTACCCAGAACACGAGCTGGAGCAACGTCGAACGGGCGATCGCCAACCTCAAACGCGCAAAGATTCTCGGACCGCGGAAGATTCTCGCGTGCCCGGACGGCGCGCTCGAGGACGCGTTGCGGCCGTCGGGGTATTTCAGGGTCAAGGCCCGCCGGGTACGCTGCTTCTGCCAGTATCTCGCGGACAGGTACGGCGGGAGCATGGCGCGCATGGCCGCGCGGCCCCTCGAAGAACTGCGCCCCGAACTGCTCGCCGTGGACGGTATCGGCCCCGAAACGGCCGACGACATCCTTCTGTACGCGTGCGAGAAACCCGTGTTCGTGGTGGACGCGTACACGCGGCGCATTCTCAGCCGCCACGGTCTCTGTGCCCCGGATATCGCCTACGAGGCGTTGCGGTCGCTGTTTGAAGGCCACCTCGAGCGGGACCTGCGCCTGTTCAAGGAATATCACGGGCTGATTGTGTACACGGGCAAGGATTACTGCCGCCGCGCCCCCAAATGCGAGCTCTGCCCCCTCAGACCGCTGTTGAAGAGCGGGCAGCCCTTGCTCGAGCGCTGATCCGCGGGCGCCTACCAGTGCGGGGGCGCTTTGTGCCACAATTAACCCAACGCAAGAACATGAAGGAGAACCACGCCATGACCATGTTAGCCATTGCCCTCGTTGTATTGAGCGGCGCCGATGCCGCGCCCGCCGCGGAAGCCGTCGAGCCTATCCAGCTGTTGTGCGGCAACATAACGGACCACTTTTACACCTTCATCCGCGACCGCGGCCGCGACGCCGATCCCAAGCAGGTTTTCACCGTGCAGGATGGCGTCTTGCGGATCTCGGGCGAAGAGTGGGGATGCATCACGACGAAGAAGGAGTTCGAGAACTACCGTCTCGTTGTCGAGTTCAAATGGGGAGAAATAGCGTTCGCCCCCCGCGCGGACCGCGCGCGCGACAGCGGCGTCCTGGTCCATTCGGTCGGGGAGGACGGGGCCTACGGGAATGTGTGGATGCACTCGATCGAGTGCCAGGTTATCGAAGGCGGCACCGGCGACTTCATCGTAGTGGGCGACGGCACCGAAGACTTCGCGATCACGTGCCCCGTCGCGCCGGAGAAGTCCGGTGACTGCTACGTGTACCAGGCTGGCGGCCAGTTGGCGACCATTAACGGCGGGCGTGTGAACTGGTGGGGACGCGACCCGGGTTGGAAAGACGAGAAGGGCTTCCGCGGCGCGAAAGACGTGGAGAAGCCCGTGGGCGAGTGGAATCGCATGGAATGCATCGCGAAAGGCGGCGAGATCACGGTGCTCCTCAACGGCGTCGAGATGAACCATGCGCAGAACGTGAAGCCCAGCCGCGGAAAAATCCAGGTGCAGTCCGAAGGCGCCGAGATCTTCTTCCGAAAGATCGAATTGACGCCGTTGAACCCGTAAGGGCGCATCGCCAGGTACGCCTATGCGAGAAACCGGCTGGAGACGCGCCAGTATCCATCCGGCACAGGAGGTGTGGTTGCCATGAAACGTGCCTTTTCCGCCTATAGTAGGGAGCGCGCCGCCAGCGTTGTCTTGTGTGTCGCGCTAGCCGCCGTCGCTGGCAGTTGCGGCGGGCCGACCCGTGCCGATAAGGCGTCGCTCGAGGGCGTGTTGCTCGTCGGGAATGGCGCGGAACCCCAGGAGCTCGATCCGCACCTTGTCTCAGGCGTGCCCGAGCACCGCATTCTATCGGCGCTTTTCGAGGGGCTGGTCGATCTCGAGCCGGCGACCCTGCAACCCATCCCGGGGACAGCCGAACGGTGGACCGTGTCGCCCGACGGCACAGTCTACACGTTTCATTTGCGCCGGGACGCCCGGTGGTCCAACGGCGACCCGGTGACTGCCCAGGATTTCCTGTATGCGTGGGAACGCATTCTGACTCCGGCTCTGGCGAGCGAATATGCGTCGATGCTGCACTGCGTGGTGAATGCGCGCGCGTTCAATACGGGGGAGATTAAGGATTTTTCGAAGGTGGGTATGAAGGCTCTCGACGACTACACCATCGAGGTGCACCTCGAGCAGCCCACGCCCTACTTTCTATCGTTGCACATTCACTACACGTGGTACCCGGTTCCGCGGAAGGTGATTGAAGCGCGCGGCGGGATGACGGCTCGCGACACCAAGTGGACCCAGCCCGGGAACATGGTATCCAACGGCGCATTCAAGCTGGCGCAATGGGAACCCGACAAGATCATCCGCGTCGAGAAGAACCCGTACTATTGGAACGCGAACGCGGTCCGTCTGCAAGCCATCTCGTTTTATCCGATCAAGGACACCATGACCGAGGATCGTACGTTCCGCACGGGCGGCCTGCACCTCACCGAGAACGTCCCCCTGCCCAAAATCGAGATCTATCAGAAGGAGAAGTACCCCTATCTGAACATCGATCCGTATCTGGGCACGTACTACTACCGTCTCAACACGACGAAACCGCCGTTTGACGACGCGCGGGTGCGCCGCGCATTTGCGTTGAGCCTCGACCGCGACACGCTGGTGGGGCAAGTGATCAAGGCAGGCCGCAGACCCGCATTCCATTACGTGCCGCCGGATACCGCCGGATACACCTGCAACGCGCGCGTGCCCTACGACGTCGAACAGGCGCGCCGCCTCCTCGCCGAGGCCGGATATCCCGAGGGGAACGGTTTCCCGCAGGTCGAGCTGCTCTACAATACCAGCGACGACCACAAACGCATCGCGGAAGCCGTCCAGCAGATGTGGAAAGAAGCCTTGGGCGTCGAGATGCAGTTGCTGAACCAGGACTGGAAAGTGTACCTGGACTCGATGAACACCTTGAACTACGATATCGCGCGCTCGGGGTGGATCGGCGATTACAGCGACCCGTACAACTTCCTGGAGTGTTTTCTGAGCGGCAACGGCAACAACCGTACGGGCTACGCATCTGACCAATACGACCGGCTGGTGCGCAAGGGGGCTTCCATTCTGCACAAAGAGGGCCGGCTCGCTACGTACCAGCAGGCTGAAGCTCTCTTGCTACAGGACGCGCCCATCATTCCCATCTATTTCTACACGCGGCCGTACTTGAAATCGCCGGACGTGCGCAACTGGCAGCCCAACCATCTCGGGTATATCTCATGGAAAACCCTGTATCTCGAGCCCGCGGCGGAAGCGGCAAAGTAGCAGCCCGGTCCGTCTCCGGTTCCTGCGACACACTTGAAGCCGGCCCGGCCGGCCGTCATAATCAGTATTCAGAGTATTAGCCATTTTGGGATAAGTCCCGCGCAAGGAGCAGGAAACATATGCTGCGCGATTTGGTTTTGCGAAGCCGGAGCATCCGGCGGTTCTATGAAGATACCCCAGTCGCTTTGAAGGACTTGCGGGAATTGGTGGACTTGGCGCGTCTGACCCCGTCGGCAGCCAATCTCCAGCCGTTGAAGTACGTCATCGCGAGAGACAAAGCGCTCAACGAGAGGATCTTCGGCACGCTGGCGTGGGCGGGGTATCTCAAAGACTGGGACGGCCCAAGCCCGGGCGAGCGTCCCGGCGGCTACGTGATCATTCTCGGCGACAAGGAGGTCGCGGCAACGTTCGGCTGGGATCAAGGCATTGCCGCGCAGACCATCTGCCTGGGCGCCGCCGAGATGGGTCTCGGCGCCTGCATGATCGGCAGCATCAAACGCGAGGAGCTGCGGAGCATCCTTGAGCTATCAGCGGACCGGTTCGAGCTCCTGCTTGTTATCGCTCTGGGAAAACCGCGCGAACGCATCGAACTCGAAATCGTGACCGAGCCCGGCAAGATCGAGTACTACCGCGACGACAACGACGTGCACCACGTGCCCAAACGCCGCCTCGAAGACGTCCTCCTCGCCGAGTACTGACAGGTCCGCTGGCTCTTTGCGCCACAGCCGGAGGGGCCATGCGGAACACGTGCCCGGCTGGTCATTGGGCGGGCGGCGTGTAACCGGTGAACTGTTCGAGCAGGACCTGTGCCGTCCATTGGGCCGCGGAGGCGACCACTTCCTGGCAGTTTCCCCCTTTGGCGGCGTCTTCGCACAAGACGCTTCCGTAAGCCTGCTGAAACTTTTGCGCCACGCGCTGTATCAGTTTGTGAGCAAGGTCCGTGCTGGCGAAGTTCTCGGCGCCGCAGATATAGCCGATCACAATGCCCGCCCCGGTGAAGGAGCCGCAGCTCAACTTTTTGCCGGGGGCTGCGCCGCCGTCAAGGCACGTTGCCGCACGGAACAGGCCGCCGTGATTCGGGACCATATCGAGCGCTTCCTGAAGCGCGGCCACCGTGCATCTGCAACACCCCCCATGTTCCCGGTGGAGCCGGCGCCCGAGGTCATACGCCTTCTTGATGACCGCCGCGCCGTCTTCCGTGAGCGGGAGCCGGGTGTTCTCGTCATAGATCTCGAACGCCTCCTCCGGCCCGGTGGCGCATGCATCGCCTGCATGCATCTGGCTGAACCCGAGCCCCGCGCCCACCGCCAGCAGAAATCGCCGCCGCGCGGACGAGGGCATGCCGTCACACGGGGTCATATGCCCGTCATTGGTGTATTCTTTGCCGGCAGTATGGGCCGTATCGCTGAGCATCGCACGCATCCTCCCGATCATTGCGGCGCGGTTTTCCGAGCGCGCCTCTCTTGCCGCCGCGAGGCACGCAGCAAAAATGCGGATCGCGAATCGCGGCGGCCACGGCAACTCCCTCTCAATCCCTTTCGAGCACACCGCGAATGCACGCGTAGGCTTGCGTGCGTTCGAGGTCAGGAAAGTCGTGTTCGGCCTCGGGATAGACGGCTATCAAGTGATCTTCGGCGCCGTAGAGCCGGAAGATTGGCCGCGCGGCTTCGACACAGTCCCGCACGCCCGAATTGTCAAAGTTGTCGTCATTGATGGGCGCGTTGATGAACACGGTGCGCGGAGCCAGAGCGCCCAGAATATCCGGGAAATCGAACGGCATCTTCGCGGGCTCTTTATCGAACTCGCTGGCGATGGCAGGCATGTAGCCGTCGTGGGTCCAGCCCGTGAGGTCGCCGCCCATATACTTGGCGAAAAGGGTGAACCCGCAACTCGTGACCATTACCTTGATGCGCTCGTCGAACAGCCCCACGAACAGCGTATTGTGTCCGCCGAGCGAATGGCCGATGCACCCGATGCGTTCGGGATCGACTTCGGGCAGGCTCTGCAACAGATCGACGCAGCGCATGTGGTTCCAGATGCCTTTCATGGTCATGCTGGTATATCCGCGGCTGTAGGCGCGCTGCCGGGCGTCCTTGTAATCTCCGAATCCCGGGTAGTCTGGCGCGAGGGTCACGAAACCCTGTTCGGCCAGTTCCGCGGCATATTGCCGGTTGACCTTGCCGTTGACGCCGAGAACCACGTCCTTGCCGAACTCGGAAGTGGGGTGCAGGCACAGAACCGCGGGAACCTTGCCCTCCCGGCCTTTGGGGAGCAGCAGGCAGGCGGGAAGCCGGTCCCACGATTCAACGGCGAACGTGATCTTCCTGCGGACGTATTTCGGGAACTCCTGCTCTTCCTCGACCTGAATGTCCAGCGGAAGGAGGTTTTCGCGCGGCGGCAACGGCCCCGCAACCTTCTGGAAATTGGCGCGGACGTGCTCGCGGCGGAGTTCCCAGTCCGCGGCGGATTGAACCGGGCGCCGCTCCCCGGAGGCGTCGAGATAGAACAGCAAGTCCAGTTTGTCGGCATAGAACGGAGCGGCATCCGCGCCCGCCGCGGACGCGGACAGGCCCACCGTGATGAACAAGGTCAGCGAATACATTGGCAGCATCTCCTTGTCGTATGTTATTGCAGCTGCGTGAGCATTTCGAGGATCTCGAGGCGCGCGCGGTCCGCCACGTCACGGTCGAGCGGCTCTTTCCAGTTCAGCGCGCCAGCGCGGCTGGCTTCAAGCACCCGGCCGGGCGCCTCCTCAAGCAGGGCGCGGGCTTTGGCAATCGTCTCGGCCGGTTTGTTCGCCTCTTCGGCCTGGGCGATGGCGCCGCGCAGCATGACCAGGTACTCGAAATCCTCGACGCTCTCGCGGATGGATTCCATGTGTTTGCCGGGCGTGACGGACACCGCGTCGAGAAAGAACGGGCAGTAGTCGGTGCCGGGTGCGGCATATTCGTTCCACGACGAACCGCCGCCCGTGTCGCTGAGCGCCCAGAAGTACGTGGCTTCGGCCTGGTACTTCCAGCATTCCCACGCCTGCATGCGGTGATAGCTGTAAGGGTCGAGCAGCCGGACCGGGCCGCTGCATGAGTAGAAGTCAAGAGCGATGCCCTCGTTCCGGCGATCAACGAAATATTGCCGGTACGTTTCGGGACCTTGGAGGAACAAGGGCCGGTTGGGGCAGAGCACGTGGCACGCGGCGACCATCTCCTGGTTTGCCTTGGTCATGTCGCCGGCGTAGATGGGATCTTCCCAGATGCGGATCCCGGTGTTCATGGCACGGATGGCCTTTGCCCAGAGGAGAATGGTTTCGTCCTGTTTGGCGCTGGAGGGTTCATCGAGCACCAGAAGCGCGAGCTGTTCGGGTTGTTTGCCCTTATCGCGCATGTACCCGGCCCAGAACGCGGCCCATTCGCCGACGGCCTTGTTGAATTCGGGCGTGCCCTGGGCGAAGTAGCCCAAACTCGGCCCCACCGCGGCGAAAACCATGTAATTGGCGGCGCCGGGCCAGCGAGCCATCCATTCGTCGAACGCCGCGGTATCGGGTTTTGCCGTCATAGCCCCTGCCGCGTCGAATTGGCCAAAGGGCATCACGCCGCTGGTAGCCCATGGCGAATCGACGAAATGCTCGCGGCAATGTTCGATAAACCGCGCCATGTTCTCGAGCGTGATCCCGCGGCTGCCGTTGCCATTGGTGTAATCCCATCCGCCGAAATGAAGCGCCGGCTTCTCAGGGAACGCGAAAGGAAACACCCGCATCTCGACGGGCGCCTTCTGCGCGCCGTGCTTCGCGGACGTCACGGCGATCTCGCCCGTATGCGTGCCCGCAGCGACGTCTTCCGGATGAAACGTGAGCCAGACCTGACGCGTCATGCCGGCAGGCACTTCGATGGCGTAGCCGCCGTCCTGTTTCGGCGCCTCGGGCAATGCGGCTGCCACCGGAATGCCCGACTTGGTGTCCGTCCACTGGACCTCATGCACCCTGATATAGCCGGGATTGACGCCGCCGGGGAGCCCGGCGATGTTCACAAGCACCGTTTCGTGTTCGCGGGTCGCGTTCGAGATGCTGAAACAGCCCGCGCGGTATTCGTTGCGCATGAGATGAACCGCGACCTTCGGCGACGCATCCTTCGCCGGGTCGTCGAGGATGGATGCCTGGTCCCACAAAGGCGATTGCCAGAGCGTGAGCGGCGGGTAGCCCTGAGCGTTCCAGAGCGCGCCCTGCAGAGCCAATACCCCGCGATGCAGGCCGTTGAGAGGCATGATGGCCTTGAACGTGTCGAGCGGGGCCTCGGGAAGTTTCGCGGCCGCGTCTTTGGCGTCTTTCAATCCAGCCGCGATGGCGTCTTTGGCGCCCGCGTCGATGGCGGCGTTCGCCAGCTTCTCCTCGAGCCCGGCAACATCCAGAAGTATGCGGCGGCGAATGGCCTCCTGCATCGACGCGCGGACCATCGCGTCCTTGATGTTCTTGATAGGCGTTCCCGCATACGCGCGGTGGACCCATTCCTCGTCGCCCTTGAAAACCTCGATCTCGTCGACGAAACCATAGGGCTGTGCGCCGAACACGAACGCCACATAGCGGCCATGGGTCTCGAGCTTGTCGGTCCAATAGCGGTGCACCGAGTACTTGCTGGGGTCGGGGAGGCCATGTTCGGCGCTCATCGAGACGAGTTCGCCGGCCTCGTAGAAAATTTGGTCGTCGCCGGCGACCAGCATGTAGATGGCGATGGGCCAGGTCACGCCGGCCACGCCCGCGCCTGTGTTGAACGACGCTCCGCTGATCGGCAGGTCCTCCTGCAGGTCGATGGTCACGACGATGATCGGCTGGTGCGTCCAGCCCACGGTCGTCTGCTGGGTCCAGAAATAGCCTTCCGAGTACACGCCGTCGGTGAGCTGGGCGGCGTCGCCCGGGTCGGTGCAGTGTTCGTATCCGGGCGTGGGCTCCATCTTGTAAGGTTTGCCCAAGGCGATATTCCCGGCGGGCGGTTGCGGCTGCGCCGCCGGGGCGGCGGAAGCCGGTCCAGGATTCGCATCTTGCGCGGCGGACGCCAGTGCAATCAGCAGCGAAAGGGTAACAACCGCGATCGTTCTCATGGCTCTTCTCCTTGGAAATACCGTGTGCTTACGGACCCACTACCACCGTATACCGCGGACCGAACACGGCTCGGCCTTCGGCTTCGAAACGCAACTCAACCGGACCCGGCTCGCGCCCAACGGCCGGCAACAGCGTAACTTCTTCGAGGACCGTGTGTCCAAACCGCTCGACGCGGGCCGTTACGGGGATACGAACGCCGCCCGCGATAACGTGAACCCCGCCCGCGCCGCCCGCCTCCGCCTGCGGCAGCCACGCGGCTTCGCCAAGGTTGGTTATGGTTAGCCGCGCAACGACGGGTTTGTCCGCGCCGACGGCCACCTGCGCGCCGTCCGCCACTTCCACCCACGCGCCCGCGGCGTCGCGAATCTCAACGGCCTCGAAGAAGCCGTCAAGGTATTTGAGCGGATTGGTTCCGTTGTACGGCACGTTGCCGACCGCGTCGAGGGGGCAGTCCGCCGACGTTGTGCCCGTGCCCCGGGTGTGCAGGCCGGGCGTCTTGCCATCGCCGACAGCGGCCCAGAATTCTTCCTTCGCGGCGTCATAGACACCCGCGATACCATCGGGATGCACGTCGCGGTCGAAAACGAGCCAATAGTCGACGGGTTTGGCCGGCGGCGCATCGAGGAACGGACGGGCGTGGCCGCGAATGACCTGCGTGACGGGCCGGTCCGAGCCGTCGGGGTTAATGATGCCGAAATCGCTGCGCTCGTTGGTGCGGTATCCGCCCGGGTACCACCACCAGTAAATGCCGTCCGCGCCGCTCTCGATCATCATGCGGTACATATCGGTGTAGAACCTGCCCTGGAAATCCAGCTGTTCCTGGGGCGTTGTCATGAGCGCCTGGGACCACGCGCTCACGCCCGCTTCGGCCCAGATGAGCGGGAGCCCCGCATTCGCCCAGCGGCCGTATTCGTAAGTGAACCGGCCGGGCTTGACGCGTTCCCAGTCGCCGATCCGGCCGTAACCCTCCGGTTCGAGGAGGTCCACGGCGCCCGACAGATACGCGTAGTCGTAGGGAACGGTTTTCGACCACCGCGCCGTGGGATCGCCCGCCAGCGTCATGCGGAAGCTCACGAGATGGTTCGGATCGACGCTGCGCACCAGCCGCCGCGCGCGGCCGTAATATTCGTAAAGGAGCGTGTCAAGGAACCGGCGGTACGCGGCCATCATGCGCCAATGCGGACCGTCCTCGACCACGTTCGGGTCGAGCGGGTTGGCCACGTGCCCGCCGGGCTCGCGCGGCGCCTGGAACTCCCAGTCGTTCTCGGCGTTTTCGATGCTGCCGTACCGCTCGTTGATCCATTGCCGCCAGTGCGCGTCCCACCGTTTGCGGCCTTCGTGGTCGCCGAACATGGGCTCCCAGGCGAGGTCGTAGGCATAGACCGTGTCGTTGTCCCACAGGCGGCAGCGCTCGATGATCGCGCGCATCTTGTCCCATTCGAATTCGAAGGGCGTCCCGGGACGCAGCGACAAATTGGCCTTCATGTCCATCTTTTCGAGGCGGCGGAGCAGATCGAGGAGGTTCTGCGACTCGATTGCGGCGTAATGAATGAAAATGCTGACCGAATTCATTCCCATGTCTTTGATGTGGTCGAGATCGCGCTGGATGATCTCGGGGTCATACGCCCGCGCCCCGAGCCAATGCTCAAAATAGTCCCAGTCCTCGGCGCCGATGCCCGACGACGGCATGTAGTTCACCCCATGGGGCCGCCACCGCGCGCCCTCCAGCATGAAATCGCCGTTCTCGACCGTGATGAAACTCTTCTCCGCCTTCGGCCGCCAGATGTGGACGTCGTGCTCCGCGATGTCGTAGGGCGGAAACGCTATGCTGATGTTCACGCCTTCTTCCGGCCAGCTGGCGATGAGCTCCGAAACCGCGATTCGCGCGATTTCGCCCGGCGAAAGGGATACAGACCACTCCTGGACATCGTCACGGCCTATGGTCAGCAGCACTTTTTCGTCGTTAACCGCTTCCTTACCGACGTTGACGAGCCGGGCGCCAAGCTCGGCGGTCTGGCCTTCGAAATAGGTGTAGTAGTTCGCGCCGCCGTCCAGGATGAACACGCCGCCCCGAATCTGTGCGAGCGTATCCACGAGGAGGCCTGTGACCGGGCTGCCAGGGGCTGTATACAACGCAGGCTCGGGAATGCTGAGAGAAACCCACACGCCGCCCTTGTAGGCCCCGTCGGCATTGACATACAGCGTGGCGGGATTGCCTCGCCATTCTCCTTCTCCGGAAAAAGCCTGGAGCAACGGGCTCCACCGCCACGCCCGGCCTTTGTCAAACCCGCCGGGGCCTGGACGCGGGTGCGACGAAAGAACCTGTACTGGCTTGTCAAAAGTGACTTCTTGTTCCCTGTGGCAGCCCTGGAGTTTCGCGACATCCGTGCATTCGAAAAACTTGTATCCCGGCGAGAGGGTTTCGAGTACGGGCGCGTTGAACGCGGTAAGCAGTTTTTCGTGCATGGATGAGCGTTGGGCGGTGCCGAAAGGGCCAAGCCAGTATTCGTGCCCGCCGCCGGGGAGGGGCGTGTGAGTAAACGCGAGGCCGATGCTCGTGTGCGCCACGTTGGCGGGATTGAACTCGGTGTTCGCACGCGCTGGAACGCTTTCCCAGAATTTGAAGTCCGCGGGTTGAAGCACGTACTGCCGCCACTCGGGTGCCAGCGGAACCGTGGCGATCCAGCGCGACCCGTCTTTCTCGGCCCACTCGACGGCCAGCGCCGTGGTGCGCTGACTGCCCTTCGCCCAGAACACGGTCAGCGTGTGGCCTTCCGGGAACGGATTGGCCAGCTCGGGACTCACCAGGGTGTCCCAGTTGTTCAAACCGCCGAGCGTGACCCGCAACGCGCGTTCGAAGGGTGCGCCGTCCGCGGCGGCAATCTCGTGGGATGCGGGTGTGGACGGGTCATTCGTGTTTCGGCGCCACTGCCCGGGAGCGGTGGCATCAAAATCGAACAGGACATTCTCCAATAAGTCCTGTGCGTGGCGGCGCTGGTATTCCGCGCGGGGAACCCAGGCGCCTTCGTCGTCGATAAGCTGGTCGCGCCACATCGGGGTATTGCACGCGACGATGTCGCCCCCGTCCTTCAGAAACGCCTCGATGACGCCCGTTGACTGCGCCGGGAGGGCCGACGCGTCCGGCAGCACTAACAGGTCGATGGCCGCGATGGTGAGCTTCGCGGGGTCGCACAGATCCGCAAACCCGAACGGCACGACTTGGTATCCGGCGTCATTCAGCTCTTTTTCCAGCGAGCCGCGCACCGCCAGCCACTCTTCCGAGGCGGGCGCCACGAGCGCGGCGGTATAGGTGACTTCCTGCGCACCGGCGCACACGGCGGCCAGAACCAGGGTCAGCATGCAATGGAATCGATAACGTCCGGCCATGTACCCCCCTTTCGCGCGGGCTTATTGCGGGGCGCCGCACCCAGCGAAATACAGTGCGGCATACACTTTCGGGTCGATGAACACGCCGCGTTCGGGCTGCTTTTCCAGCCAGTCGTGAATGCCCGCGAGGGGCACGATGTGCACGATGATGTCCTCGGAATGGTCCCCGCCGCCGTCGCTGATCTTGCGCACGCCCTCGGCGCGATAGAACCGGATAGTCTCTGAACAGATGCCCGACGACGTGGGGCCCTCGCTCAGAAAACGCATGTGGGAGGCGGTGTAGCCCGATTCCTCCTCAAGTTCGCGCGTGGCGGCGGTTTCGAACGCCTCGTCCTCTCCGCCGGGGATGTCGCCCACCAGCCCCGCCGGGATTTCAATGGTCGCCCTGCGCAACGCGGCGCGGTATTGTTCCACGAGGATGAGCTCCTTGCCGGGCGTGACCGCAACCATGCAGACCACGCCGGAAACGTTGATGCGCTCAACGTGTTCCCACGAATCGCGGTCCACCAGCCGCAGAAAACGGCCCTCGCCGAGAATCCTCACAGTGCTTTCGTTGTTGGGTCTCATAGTCGCGCCTTGTTGTTTGATGGCCTGCAAGACCTCAGAGTATAGCGGCTCGCGGACCTTTCCGCTAACACGCCTGAGACCGGGCAGCGCCTGCGGCCGCGGGTCTCAAGACAATGGACGAGAATCAGGGAAGCTGAGAGCTGTGACAGCACGGCTGGCGCAGGCGCCGAAGGACACGGGGGAATGCCGCCCTCGGTGATCATCGGTGGACAGATTATTGAAGAAGCGAACAGAACCTTAGAGAAGATATCTACTTTAAACGGCAATGAGGCCTCTGCATTGCTGCTGATAACGGTTCGCTTATGATAAAGTCGTTGGAGTAACCCATTTTGCAGATGGACGGGCCCGGGCGCTTAATGCCGGTGACGCGAGGAGGGATTGTCTGATATCGAGGGAATGTCTGACACGACCTCTGTTTCTGGGTGCATGTGCGTTTATGGTCCTGCGCGCGCGCAGCGATACCGGCGGCGGGTATGCGGCCGAGGCGGAATTCGTGGCGAACCGGATAAGCGTCACATTGAAAAAGCGTTGATATGCAACCGAAACGCGCACTGTCATTATTCGATTCCACGTGCATTATCGTGGGCATCATCGTGGGCGCGGGTATTTTCGAAACCGCGCCCACGGTCGCCGGCGCCATGGGCACCGCTGCCGGTATTCTGGGGATCTGGCTCGTGGGCGGCCTGCTGGCCCTGGCCGGGGCACTGTGTTATGCCGAACTTGCCACCGCCTACCCCCATCAGGGCGGCGACTACATCTACCTCAGCCGTGCTTACGGCTCCTGGGCGGGATACTTGTTCGGGTGGTCGCAGCTGGCCATCATTCGGCCGGGGGACATTGCCCTGATGGCGTTCATCTTTGCCCGGTACGCCCAAACGCTCTACGCGCCCTTCCCGCGAGCCGGCATGTTGTATGCCGTAGCGGCCGTGGTGGTTCTCACGACAATGAACGTCATGGGCGTGCAAGAAGGCAAATGGACTCAAAACCTCTTGACTGTCGCAAAGACGGCGGGCCTTTTGCTCATTGTCGCGGCGGGGCTGGTGGGTCCGGGCGGCCAAAGCGCTCCAGGCGGAGCCGGAACGATAACGTTGGGCGGTGTAAAGCTCGCCTTGATCCTCGTAATGTTCACGTTTGGGGGTTGGAACGAAATGGCGTATGTGTCGGCCGAGGTGAAATGCCCCGAGAAGAATATCGTTCGGGCCCTGGCGCTGGGCACTGCCGCGGTGACCGTGCTGTATCTGTGTGTCAACGGCGCCTACCTATCCGTGCTCGGGGCGGAAGGCATGGCCGCTTCCCCGGCGGTAGCCGTGGACACCGTGAAGCCCCTGTTGCCGGACCTCGCCGCCAGGGCCGTGAGCGTGCTCATCTGCATATCCGCGCTCGGGGCCGTGAACGGGCTGGTGTTTACAGGCGCGCGCATCTCCTACGCGATGGGCGCCGATCATCCGGTATTCAGCCGCGTGGGCCTGTGGAGCGAGCGCTTCGGCACGCCGGTGTGGGCACTTGTCGTACAAGGCGCCCTCAGCATTGCCATCATCGTCGTGGCCGGCTCGTTCATGGACACAATCCTGTATACCGCCCCCGTGGTGTGGATGTTTTTCGTGGCAACGGGCATCTCGGTGTTCGTGTTGCGCCGCAGCGACCCCGGAACACCGCGCCCGTTCAAGGTGGCGGGATTCCCGGTTACGCCGGTCCTCTTCTGCGCCTTCGCCGCGTTCATGCTGTACAGTTGTGTAACCTATGCCCTCGCCGAGAAGCCCCTCGGCCTCCTGGTGGTATCGGGCGTAGTGATTGCGGGGGCGGTACTCTATGCGGCCACCCATTGCTGGGGGCGCGGCGTCCGCAAAGTTACCGGCTCATAGTCATAACCGGAAGATGCCGTTTTCTATGCGTACGGGTCGATCGTAAACGTCTGTCCCACGGGCGGCGGCAGAAACGGGACATACTGGTTCAGGTTGACCTTGTACACGAGCCACACGTACCGGGGATCGTTCACGGAATAGTCGAATTGGTAAACCACCTCAGACGGCTGCCCCCTGCGGTTCAGAGCCGTAATTTCCACCGTAACGTCGCCCAGATCCACGGTCTCTCCGCGGGCAAGCGGGTGGCACTTATCCCGCGCGAGAGACCACTGAAACCCGTTTCGCGGCCGCACGCACACCGTGCGGTCGTCTACCCGTGTGATCTCGTGAGGTTCGGGCCACAGGCAGTTGGCTGAAAGCGTGCGGATACGCACCGGAACCGGTTGGCCCAACACCTGGCGAACAACCAGGAAATCGCCCGTGAGATGCCTATTGGGCGCGTTGGCGATGACCAGCGTCCTCTCTTCGATGTCTTCTGGCACTGGAGCCGTGGCCATAGCTTCTTCGATAGCGTCTCCCAGCGTCGCGAACGCCAGGATGCGCATGGGCATCAGCAACGGCGCCAACACGATGTGGACCACGACGAGAACGAAGGTGACCAGCGGAGCCATGGCGCGCGCGAACGCCGCCCGGGCCCACATCTCCCGGCGTTCGGAACGCGCATGGAGGTATTGGGCAAGCAGTCCAAATGCCCCAAGACCCGGCCACATCAACAGGCGGTCAGCCGGCGGCGCCGCGCACAGGGGAAGCAGGGAAAGCCCCATCCCCAGCGCCCAGAAGCCCACACGGGCGTCGTAGCGGTACATCGGCGCGAAAGTTGCCGCAAGTATCAGAAACAGAATTGCGCCCCCCGCCCACATCAGCCACTGCCCCCCCGCCGGAAGCACAACATGCACGTCCGACGGCGGCAACCCCCATTGTCCCAGGAACAAAACCGGAATACGCTGCAATGCCTGTTGTGCGAAGGCCAGGGGTGACACGAGCGGATCCGCATACGTTGACGACCCCGCGATACCGTGACCAAGAGTCGCGTAGACCAGCCGCCACACGAATACGGTCCCCGCGTAGGGCAACACCGAGATCACCCGCGTCATCAGATGCCCGGGATCCAGGAACACCGCATACGCAAACAGATACGCGCACGCAGCTACGCCCGACTCCTTTGCCAAAAGACACATGACCAGTGCGAACAGCGCTACGGTCAGCCATTCGTTGCGGCCCTCTTCTCGCCACTTCATGTGCGACATCAAGGCCACGAGCCCCCAGAACAGGGCGATGGATGCGCCACGGTTCGCAAGCCAGCCCGCCGGCATGGCATGGGCATCGTCAATGGCGAACAGCAACACGGCCAGCCCCGCAGCCCAGGTCGGCGCCAGCATCTTGCGGTACAACGCGCCCGCCAGGACCACTGCGGCGACGTACCACAACACACTGTGAAGATGCATCAAGACATACGAGTCCGGCCACAGCATATGATCGAGAACGTGCGTGAGCACCGTGATCGGCCGCCAGAACGACAGCCGCAAGGCGTCCAGCGTCCACCACGGCAGAAATCCCAACTGAACAAGTTGCCGGGTATGGGGCTGCTCTCCGTCAGCAAACGTGAACATGTCCGATGAAGCCGACTCCAGCCCGAGCACCGTTGTTTCTCCCGACAACCTGAGGTGCTGCACCCAATCGTCGAGTTGATATCCAGTCAAGAGAGCCGGCGCCGCCAGGACCAGCCCCAATGCCGCTGCAAACACGATGCTCCCCCGGCGCGACAATCCCCCACGGATGTGATGTGCCATCGTACGAATCCCCCATGCAGGTATTATCTATTATAATTATAATTAAAATACGCCAAACAGGCCTGTTTGACAAGTGATTTTTGCGCCTGAGCAGCAGAAGTTCTAACGACATGTGCGGGTTTTACACCCTCTCGAATCCGGCGAATCGCATCGAACCCTAATCACCCTGTTTCCCTGTCAGGAACTCTTTCCTTTTCCCACCTTGACCACAAGCCTTCCGGTTTTTGCCACAAAAGCCCCGGCGCGGCCGTTGTGGCCGCAGCCAAACCGGTATCCTTGAGAGAATCCGCTTCCGGAGCCCCGAAGGGGCGGCAGGCCTCTCTTGGATTGCCGGTACCCTCCGCGTCAGGCTTTGAACGCTCCGGAGGTCACGCCCTCCACGAACGGTTTGGTGGCGTAGGCGAAGAGAATCAGCAGCGGAATGCTTGCCGTCATATACGCCGCAAACAGGCTGCTGTAATCCTGCGCGAAATTCGCGGTTGCCAACACGTACAGGCCCGAGGCAATGACGTGATACCGGCCGTCCGTATTCACGATGAACGGCCACAGGAAATTGTTCCACGTGCCCAGGATGTTCATGATGGCCACAACCGACAGCACCGGTTTTGACAAAGGCAGCACGATGTCCAGGTAGATCCGAAAATGCCCGGCCCCATCTATGCGGGCCGATTCGAAGAGCTCCTCGGGAAGACCGTCAAAGAACCCCTTGAACACAAAGGTCGCGAACACCTGCCCCCCCGCGATGTAGGGCAGAATCATCGCCCAGTACGTGTTGAGCAAACCGAGATTGCGCACCACTATGAACGATGGCACCAGGGTCAGGGCGGCCGGAAACATCATCGTGCTGATGATGAAATAGAAAATTGCCCGCGACCCGTAGAACCGGTACCGCGACAGGATGTATGCCGACACCGAGCC
>ENA-UPSM01001993-UPSM01001993.1-activated-sludge-metagenome-genome-assembly--contig:-NODE-1993-length-25701-cov-7.818178_pt1 | contig 25701 bp, 22 predicted proteins | sample MGYA00238181_ERZ773283 | MGnify/ENA primary metagenome ERZ773283 (study PRJEB29023, sample SAMN05720199) | activated sludge metagenome | isolation source: Anaerobic digester | place: Japan...
GACGTTCTCGCCACCACGGATGACCATGTCCTTGATCCGCCCGACGATGGTGCAGTAGCCGTCGGGGCGCATCTGGGCCAGGTCACCGGTGTGCATCCACCCGTCAGCATCGATCGCCTCCGCGGTCTTGTCCGGGTCCTGCCAGTACCCGAGCATCACCGAGTAGCCCCGCGTGCAGAACTCACCGGTCTCGCCGCGGGCGACGGCGTCGCCGGTCAGCGGGTCGGCGATCTTGATCTCCAGGTGCGGGTGGACACGGCCGATGGAGGTGGTGCGCCGGTCGAGGTCGTCGTCGCTCAGGGTCTGGCAGCTCACCGGTGAGGTCTCGGTCATGCCGTAGGCGATCGCCACCTCGGTCATCCCCATGTCGGTGATGCAGCGTCTCATCACCTCGACCGGGCAGATGGACCCAGCCATGATTCCGGTGCGCAGGCTGGACAGGTCGTGCTCGGCGAAGGTCGGGTGGTGAGCATCGCGATGAACATCGTCGGCACGCCGTACACGCCCGTGCACTTCTCCGTGGCGATGGTCGCCAGCGTGATCTCGGGATCGAATCCCGGAGCCGGGATCACCATGGTGGTGCCGTGGGTGGTGCACCCGAGGTTGCCCATCACCATCCCGAAGCAGTGGTAGAACGGCACGGGGATGCAGAGCCGGTCTTGCGGGCCGAGGTTGATGAGCTCGGTGGTGAAGTACCCGTTGTTGAGGATGTTCCGGTGGCTCAGGGTCGCGCCCTTGGGCCTGCCGGTGGTTCCCGAGGTGTACTGGATGTTGATCGGGTCGTCCGGCGCCAGGGTCGCCAGCCGTTGCGCGACGGCGGATGCCGGTACCTCGTCACCGTCGGCGATCAACGTCGCCCAGTCGTCGGTGTCCAGCAGCACGACCTTCTCGAGGCCCTCGCACTCGTCGCGGGTGGCGGCGATCATGTCGACGTAGTTGCTCGTCTTGAACGTGCTGGCGGCGATGAGCATCCGCATCCCCGACTGGTTCACGGCGTAGGCGAACTCGTGGGTCCGGTAGGCGGGGTTGACGTTGACCAGGATCAGTCCCAGCTTGGCGGTGGCGAACTGCACCAGCGTCCACTCGGCGCAGTTGGGGGCCCAGATCCCGACGCGGTCACCCTTGTCCAGCCCCGCAGCCAGGAGACCGCTTGCCACCGCGTCGACGTCGGCGTCGAGCTGTGCCCACGTCCAGCGCCGTCCGCTGGTCATCTCGACCAACGCCTCGCGCTCCGCGTTGGCGGCGACCGTGCGCTCGAAGTTGGCGCCGATCGTCTCGTCCAGCAGGGGGACATCCTTCGGGCCGCGGTCATGGGCCAGGGCGATGCTCGGGGTTGGTGCGTTGTCCATGAGGTCCTCCGCGAACTCGTTGCCCTGGATGAAGCCGCCGTGCGTGGGTCGAGACCCTGGCTGACGGCTCGATGCGCGGTTGCCGAGAGCGCACCGTGACCAAGGATGCCGCGCGACGCCACGTCACGCTGAGCGAGTCCTCCCGTAGGGGGGGATCTCGCCTGACCCGCGCTGCACGAGCGTGGGTGTCAGCACGATGTGGCGCGGCGGCGCGGTGTCGCCGTCGATCCGGTCGAAGAGGAGGTCGGCGACGGTTGCGCCGATGCGGGCCACGTCCTGCCGGACCACCGTCAGCGGCGGGTCGAGGAGGTCGGCCAAGGGGAAGTCGTCGAACCCGACGAGCGCTACCTCGCGCCGCTGGCCGCGCTCAGCCAGGGCGCGAACAGCGCCTACGGAGAGGATGTTTCGACCGGTGAAGACCGCCGTCGGAGGGTCATCGAGGGAGAGCATGGCGTGCAGCACCTCGGTCGACTCCTCGGGCGACCGCAGGTTGTGGACGACGAGTCGGGGGTCCGGGCGCAGGCCGCGAGCGGCATGCGCCGCGGTGAAGCCCTGGTGGCGCAGCGCGGCGGTGCTGATCGACTCCATGTCGAGGAGTGCGGCGATCCTCCGGTGGCCCTGCGCGAGCAGGTGCTCTGTCGCGGCCCTGGCGCCGGCGACGTTGTCGATGACCACCGAGTCGACGTCCACCCCTCGGGGGGCGCGGTCGACGAACACGGCCGGGGTGCCGGTGCGCAGCTCGGCGACGAGGTAGTCGTGCCGCGCGCTTGCCGGCATGAGGATCAGCCCGTCGACCCGACGAGTCATGAGGTCATGGACGAGCGCCACCTCACGCTCGCTCTCCTCGTCCAGGCTGGCCGCCAGGACGGCGGTGCCCCGTGACCGGGCGGCGTCCTCGAGGGCGCGCAGCAGGCTCGCGGAGAAGGAGTTCGACAGGTCCTGAACCAGTGCTCCGACGAGACCGCTGCGGGCATCGGTGCGACGCAGGTTGCTGGCGGCCAGGTTGGGGCGGAAGTCCAGGCGCGCGACGGCAGCAGCGACGAGATCTCGGACCTCGGGCGACACCCCGGGCTCGTCGTTGACGACCCGCGACACGGTCTTCAGGCTCACCCCCGCAAGGGCAGCCACATCTCGCATGGTGGCTCTCTGGCCGCGACCTGACAACGATGTCGCTTTCACATCACGATTTGTACTCGTTGGCTTGACCTGAGCGCAAGTAGCCGGTGGAACGTGTCATTGACAACGTTGTCAAGGGGTGGCGTACATCCGCACCGCCCGGTACTCAAAGGAGAGTTCGCACCATGCAGATCCGTCACGTTTCGTCCTCGCGCTCCGCGCGACGGATGCTCGCATCCGTCGGAATCGTCGCCCTGGCGCTCGGCGCCTCGGCCTGCGGTTCCGACGACACCGACTCCTCGAGTGAGCCGGGTGGTGAGGAGAAGATCGGCGTCTCGCTCATCACCAAGGACTCGAGCAACCCGTTCTTCGTCGCCATGCAGAAGGGCGCCCAGGCCGACGCCGAGAAGAACAACGTCGAGCTGACCATCGCCTCCGGCAAGCAGGAGGGCGACGACGCGGGCCAGATCGCCGCGATCGAGCAGGCCGTCGTCCGCGGCGACAAGGGCATCCTCATCACCCCGATGTCGACCGGCGTCAACGACGCCATCAAGAAGGCCCGCGACGCCGGCCTCTTCGTCATCGCCCTCGACACTCCTCCGGACCCCGCCAGAGACCGTCGACATCACCTTCGCCACCGACAACCGCCTCGCCGGGCAGCTGATCGGCGAGTGGGCTGCGACGACCCTGGACGGCGCACCCGCCACGATCGCGCTCCTCGACCTGTTCAACGACAAGATCGTCTCGGTGGACTACGACCGCGACCAGGGCTTCCTCGAGGGCATGGGCATCGACGTGGCCGACCCCAAGAAGAACGCCGACGAGGCCCCCACCGGCAAGTACACCGGGGGCAAGGGCGGCGACTACACCATCGTCTGCAACGAGCCGAGCAACGGCGCAGAGGACGGCGGCCGCACGGCGATGGAGACCTGCCTGACCAAGAGCGACGGCATCAACGTGGTCTACACGATCAACGAGCCGGCCGCGGTTGGCGCCTCAGCGGCCCTCAAGGCGGCCGGCATCACCGACGCGATCATCGTCTCGGTCGACGGCGGCTGCGCCGGCGTCAACTCGGTCAAGGACGGCACGATCGGCGCCACCGCCCAGCAGTACCCGCTGAAGATGGCCACGCTCGGCATGGAGGCCATCGCCAAGATCGCCCGTGGCGGCGAGAAGCCGACCACCTCCGACGGCCTCGACTTCTTCAACACCGGAGTCGCGCTCGTCACCGACAAGCCGGCCGAAGGTGTTGAGAGCATCACCTCGGACGAAGCACTGAAGATCTGCTGGGGCTGACCCCTGATGTCGTCCACATCCGCTGCTGCCGCCGAGTTCGCTCGGCGGCAGCAGAGCCCCCTCCAGAAGATCCAGCACCTGCTGCACGGACACCCGTGGCTGAGCCCGCTCTTCCTGCTCGTGGTGACGTTCGTGGTCTTCTCGATCCTCAACCCCCGGTTCGCATCGGCCAACGCCCAGTCGCTCCTGCTCCAGCAGGTCGCGGTCGTCGCGTGCCTCGCGATCGGTCAGACGCTCGTCATCCTCACCGCCGGCATCGACCTGTCGGTGGGCGCGATCACGATCCTCGCGATGATGGTCATGGCCACCCTGGCCGCCGACCAGGGCGTGCCCGGGATCCTCGCGATCCTCATCGGCATCGCGCTGGCGGTGGGCGCCGGCATCCTCAACGGGATCCTCGTGACCCGGGTCGGGCTGCCGCCGTTCATCGTCACCCTGGGCACGCTGTCGATCTTCACCGCGATCGCGCTGCTGTACTCCGGTGGCTCCAGCATCCAGAACAACCGGCTGCCGGACATCATCAACTTCACCGGTGAGAGCTTCGCGATCGGCCCGTTCCGGGTCACCGTCGGTGTGCTCATGGTGCTGGCGCTGTACTGCATCGTCGGGTTCGCGCTCACCCAGACCGCCTGGGGTCGCCACATCTTCGCGGTCGGTGACGACGCGGAGTCGGCCCGCCTGTCGGGTGTCGCGAGCAAGCGCATCCTGCTCAGCGTCTACACGGTGGCCGGCCTCATCTACGGCTTCGCCGCGTGGATCCAGATCGGTCGCGCCGGCTCGGCGACGGCCAACGGCATCCCCGACGCCAACCTCGACAGCATCACCGCCGTCGTCATCGGTGGCACCAGCCTGTTCGGTGGTCGCGGTGGGCTGATCGGCAGCCTCCTCGGCGCGATCATCGTCGGGTCGTTCACCCTGGGGCTCTCCCTCGCGGGGGTCGACCAGCAGTGGCGCCTCTTCGCGATCGGCGTGCTCGTCATCGTCGCCGTCTCGGTCGACCAGTGGATCCGGAAGGTGAAGGCATGAACATCACCCCAGAAAGTTCTTCGCTCCTTCGGCCCATGCAGAGCATGGGACCCGGCTCCGATACCTTCCGGGGGCCCCGATGAGCACCATGGAACGGCTGCCCCTGGCCGTCGACGAGATCCCGCCGGACCGGCGGGCGAAGTACGAGGCCGACCCGATCCTGTCCGCCCGCAACCTCGTGATCACCTTCGGTCGCGTTGTCGGTCTGGACGGGGTCAACGTCGACCTCTACCGAGGTGAGGTTCTCGCGGTCATCGGTGACAACGGTGCCGGGAAGTCCACGCTCATCAAGTGCCTGACAGGCGCCTACCAGCCGGACTCCGGTGACATCCAGCTCAACGGTGAGCCGGTCAGCTTCAAGCGTCCGCAGGATGCCCGAGAAGCTGGCATCGAGACCGTCTACCAGCAGCTGGCCGTCATCCCGGCGCTCGACATCGCGAGCAACCTCTACCTCGCCCGCGAGGAGCGCCGTCCGGGTCCGCTCGGCTCGGTGCTGCGGATGCTCGACAAGAAAGGCATGAAGAAGCGGGCCGGTGAGGCAGTCGAGAAGCTCGGCATCCAGACGATCCAGAACATGGGTCAGGCTGTCGAGACCCTCTCGGGTGGTCAGCGGCAGGCGGTCGCCGTGGCCCGCGCCGCGGCATTCGGGAGCAAGGTCGTCGTCCTCGACGAGCCGACCGCAGCCCTGGGTGTCAAGGAGTCGGGGATGGTCCTGGACATGGTCAAGCAGCTGCGCGACAGCGGCCTGGCCATCATCCTGATCAGCCACAACATGCCGCACGTGTGGGAGGCCGCCGACCGCATCCACATCCAGCGGCTCGGAGGCTGCGCCGGCGTCATCACCCCGCAGTCCCATGACATGGGCGAAGGCGTCGCCATCATGACCGGCGCGACGACGCTGTCCTCGTGACCGGTCGATCGCGACCGTCGCCCTGACGACGGCGGGACGCCGCACCTGTAGGACGACCAGGTGCGGCGTCCCGTCCTCACCCCGACTGAAGCTCTTCGCACGACCCTCATGCACCACTCCCAACCTGATCCGGAGACCGTCGTGACCATCGTCGTGGGCTACATCCGCCGTCCCGAGGGCCTGGCCGCCGTCGAGGCGGCCATCGCAGAGGCGCTACTGCGCGGCGCCAAGCTCGTTGTCGTCAACACCGGGCACTACGGTGACTACACCCACCCGAGCTTCGCGGCACCTGCCGACCTCGAGGCACTCGACGCGCAGCTCACCGAGCACGGCATCGAGCACGAGGTCCGGCAGCCAACGCAGGGCAGGGCACCTGCCGACGAGCTTCTCGACATCGCCGAGGAGGTGGGCGCCACACTCGTCGTCATCGGCTTGCGCCGCCGCAACCCCGTCGGCAAGCTCATCACCGGTTCGACCGCCCAGCAGGTGCTGCTCGACTCCGGGTGCCCCGTCCTCGCGGTCAAGGCATCCAACGGGTGACCGTCGAGGGTCGACAACGTCGAGCATCACCCGAGTCCCGGATGCCAACAATCAGGCGAACCAATCCATCCGGCTGTGCCCCCGGCAGGATTCGAACCTGCGACACCTTCTTTAGGAGAGAAGTGCTCTTCCCCTGAGCTACGAGGGCGCACGCGACCACGGCCGCGAGCCACCACAGGGTACCGGGCATACTTCCCCGAATGACCACGGCGCCCACCCACGACCCCGTCCAGCAGCGGGTGGTGCGCACCCTCGCCGGCACCCAGGTCCTCGGCGGGGTCGGCCTGTCCGCCGGAGTGGCCGTCGGCGCCCTGCTCGCCGAGGACGTCTCGGGCTCAGCGCAGTTCGCCGGCCTCGGCGGCACGTTCCAGGTGTTGGGCGCGGCCCTCATCGCCATCCCGATGTCCCGCGTCATGGCCGCCCACGGCCGCCGCCCCGGCCTGGTCCTGGGCTACGTGCTGGCCGCGACCGGTGCGATCGGCCTCATCACGGCCGGGGTGATCCGCAACTTCCCGCTGCTCCTCGTCGCGAGCGTGCTGTTCGGCGGCGCCACGGCATCCAACAGCCAGGCGAGGTATGCCGGAGCCGACCTCGCGCACCCCCAGCACCGCGCGCGCGACCTCAGCATCGTCGTGTGGGCCACCACCATCGGCAGTGTCGTCGGCCCCAACCTCGTCGGCCCGAGCGAGCCGGTCGCGCGGGCCCTCGGCCTGCCGCTGCTCACCGGCCCGTTCCTGTTCTCGCTGCTCGGACTCCTGCTCGCCATCGCGGTCCTGCTCTGGCGGCTGCGGCCCGACCCGCTCATCGAGGCCCGGCAGCGACGGGTGGCCGACGGCGACGACTCCGGCGCGACCCACGGCTCGGTGACGCGGGGCCTGAGGGTGGCGGCCGGCATCCCCAACGCGCGCCTCGGCATCCTCACCCTGGCGCTGGGGCACGTCGTCATGGTGAGCGTCATGGTCATGACCCCGCTGCACATGAACCACGGCGGCGCCGACCTCGAGGTCATCGGCTTCGTCATCAGCATCCACATCCTCGGGATGTTCGCCTTCTCCCCGCTCACGGGCCTGGCCGTCGACCGCTTCGGCGGACGAGCCGTCGCCGTGCTGGGGTCGGCGACCCTGTCGGCGGCCGCGCTGCTGGCGTCGGCCTCACCCGAGGGGGAGTCGTGGACCCTGCTCCTCGGCCTGTTCCTGCTCGGCCTGGGCTGGTCGTGCACCCTCGTCGCCGGGTCGACCCTGCTCACCGCCGCCGTGCCCGCCGACGAACGCCCCGGCGCGCAGGGGGCCTCCGACCTGCTCATGGGGCTGATGGCCGCTGGCGGCGGAGCCCTTGCCGGGGTGATCGTGCACCAGGTGAGCTTCGAGGCGCTGGCCCTCGGGGCCCTCGGGGTGGCGATCTCCATCGGCCTGGCCGCGGCCCTGTCGACCGCCCGGCCGCAGATCCAGGACACCAGAACCTGACGCAGGGGTGCCAAGGGTGCGGTGGAGCGCGCGTCTGGCCCCCCCGGGGGTCCCGGCCGGGCGGCGCCTTGGCCAACCCCACACCAACCCGCCCCCGGGCCTGAGCACCCGGCAGGCTCGACGTTGTTAGCCTGCACAAGTGACCGACCAGCCCTCGACGACCGACGTGGTGAGCCCCGTCGAGGGCGACACCACCGCCGACCCCCGGCGCGCCCGCGTGGACACCGCCCGCGCCGCCTGGACGCGCCACCTCGTCGACCTCGGCGGGCGCAACACGCTGCTCTGGTACCGCGACCTGCCGACGGGCACCCTCGACCTCACGACCGCCCATCCCGGCGGCGTGGCGATGCTGCTCGCGGGCAAGCCGACCAAGCTCTCCGACCTCGTGCGCGAGCCCGCCGCCCTCGACGAGGCCCGCCGTCGCGCCCGGGCGATCGCCGCCAAGACGCGCGAACTCGCCCAGGAACGCGGCATCCTCACCGGGTTCCTCGCCATCGGCATGGCGTCCTGGACGGTCCGGCTGCCCGACGGCCGCACCGCCCCCCGCACCCCTGCTGCCCCGGTCCTGCTGCGAGCCTGCACCCTGCGCGCGACCGGCGCAGCCCAGGGCGACTACACCCTCGACCTCGACGGCGACCTCGAACTCAACCCCGTGCTCGTGCACTACCTGGCCTCCGAGCAGGGCATCGCCCTCGACGCCGACGCCATCGAGGCGCTCGCCACCCCCGGCCAGACCTTCGACCCCTACCCCATCTACGCCGCGCTCGCGCAGGCCTGCGCAGACGTGCCCGACTTCGCGGTGACCCCCCGCCTGGTCCTCGGCACGTTCTCCTACGCGAAGCTCCCGATGGTCGCCGACCTCGCCGCCCAGGCCGAGACCCTGGCCGACCACGACGTCGTCGCGGCCCTCGCCGGCGACCCCGACGCCTTGCGCTCGGTGCGCTCCGACCTCGACCCGCACCGCCTCGACGTCGACGGCCCGGCACCGGGGCGCGACGTCCTCGTCCTCGACGCCGACAGCAGCCAGCAGGAGGCCATCGAGGCGGTGCGCACCGGCGCCCACCTCGTCATCCACGGCCCGCCCGGCACCGGCAAGTCGCAGACGATCTCCAACCTCATCGCGACCTTGGCCGCTGACGGCAAGCGGGTGCTGTTCGTCGCCGAGAAGCGTGCGGCCATCGACGCCGTCGTCGGTCGCCTCGACCGGGTCGGCCTCGGCGGGCTCGTCCTCGACCTGCACGCCGGTGCCCAGGGCGGTCGCCGCCTCGCCCGCGACCTCGTGACGGCGCTGGACCAGCGGTCCGCGCCCGTCCGTGCGGCAGGCACCCCGAAGACCACGTCGGATGCCGTGGCCTCCCGGGTCTTCGACCCCACCTCCACGCGGCGCACGACCGCGGCGGCCCTGACCCAGCACGTCGCGGTGCTCCACGACCCGCGTGAGCCGTGGGGGGTGTCGCTGTACGAGGTGCAGGAAGCGGTCTGCGCGTTCGCGAGCACGCCGGTCCCGCCGCGCTCTCGGGTTCGCCTGCGCGGGGGAGAGCTCGCAGCCCTCGACCGCGACGAGCTGGCCTCGGCCGCCGCGACGATGGCCAAACTGGCGTCGATCGCCGACTGGGACGGCCCGGGAGCCGACGACCCCTGGTTCGGGGCCGGCATCCGCACGGCCGACGAGGCCGACGAGGCTCGCACCCGGGTGCAGCGACTCGCGGGCGGCGGGGTCGACGCCACGGCGAGCACCCTCGCCGACGTCTTCCGCGGCATCCGCCTTCCCGAGACGCCGACGAGCCGCGACTGGGGCAGGGTGCTCACGACCGTCGGTCAGGTGCGCGACACCCTCGAGGCGTTCCGCCCCGAGGTCTTCGACATCCCGCTCGACGACCTCGTGACCGCGACCGGCGACAAGGGCTACCGGCGCGCCGTCGGCTCCGACCTCGGCTGGCTCGAGCGGTGGCGGCTGCGGCGGCAGGCCCGTGCCCTCCTGCGCCCCGGCCGCCCCCCGGCGAGCCTGCACGCGGCCCTGGCCGCCGCGAGTGAGCAGCGCATCGCCTGGCGAGAACTGGCTGGCTCCGGCGGTCGGCCCGAGATCCCGGTCGAGCTCGACCGGGCCCGGCTGGCCCACGCCGCCCTCGTCGACGACATCGCCTGGCTGGACGAGCACCTGCCCACCAGTGAGCCCGCGGCGGACGTCCGGCACCTTGGCAGCCCCGACGACCACCCTGCCGGACACAACGGGCTGACCCCGCTCGTCGACCTCGACCTCGCCGCGCTCCAGGCCCGGGCCGACTCGCTGGCCGCACGTCTGGATCGCCTCGCCGTGGCACCCACGGTGAGGGGGGCGCTCGACGAGCTCACGGCATCCGGCATGGGCCCGCTCGTCGACGACCTGCGCACGCGTGCGGTGCCGGCCGAGCACGTCGGTGTCGAGGTCGAGTGGGTGTGGTGGTCCTCGCTCGCCGAGGAGATCGCGACCCGTGACCCGCGGGTTGCGGCACACGACGGGCGGGCGCTGACACGCACCGTCGCCGAGTTCGCCGAGAGCGACCGCGCGGTCGTCGCGGGCAACGCAGAGCGGGTCGTCTCGGCCGTCGGGGACCGCATCGCCCAGGTGCTGCGCGACCACCCCGCGCAGGAGACGCTGCTGCGCGCCGAGGGAGCCCGGGCCCGACGGCTCGCGCCCCTGCGCGACCTCGTGACCCGGTGCCCCGACCTCGTCCTGGCGGTTCGGCCCTGCTGGGTGATGAGCCCGCTCGTCGTCGCGTCGGTGCTGCCGCCGGGGCAGTGGTTCGACGTCGTCGTCTTCGACGAGGCCTCACAGATCCCACCGGCCGAGGCGGTGTCGGCGATCTCGCGGGCTCGCCAGGTCGTCGTCGCCGGGGACTCGCGCCAGCTGCCGCCGACCTCTTTCTTCACGACGGTCAGCGAGAGCGACCCCGGGGCCGTCGGTGCTGACGAGGCCATCACCGAGGGGGCTGAGTCGATCCTCGACGTGCTCGCCGCCGCGCTCCCGAGCCGGCGCCTGACCTGGCACTACCGTTCCCTCGACGAGCGGCTGATCGCGTTCGCCAACGCCGAGGTCTACGAGGGGGCGCTCGTGACCTTCCCGGGCACCGGCATCGACCCCGTGGTCCACCACGAACTGGTCGATGGTGTCGGCATGGTCGCGGAGGGGGAGGGCGCCGTCGAGACGACCATCGCGGAGGTCGACCGTGTCGTCGAGCTCGTCCTCGAGCACGCCCGGACCCGCCCCCAGCGATCGCTCGGTGTCATCGCGCTCGGCATCACCCACGCGACGCGGGTCGAGGATGCCGTGCGTCGTGCGGTCGGTGGGCTCGACGACGACGCGCTCGCGTTCTTCGACGAGGACCGGCCCGAGGCGTTCTTCGTCAAGAACCTCGAGCGCGTACAGGGCGACGAGCGTGACGACGTCATCCTCACGGTCGGCTACGGCAAGACCCCCCACGGCCGGGTGCTGCACCGGTTCGGCCCGCTCAACACCGAGGGCGGGGAGCGCCGCCTCAACGTCGCCATCACCCGGGCGCGCCGGTCGATGACGGTGGTGTCGTCGATCGCCGCCGGGGACCTCGACCCGGCCCGGCTCAAGGCGCGCGGTGCCGTCATGCTGCGTGACTTCCTGGCGTACGCCGCCACGGGATCGCTGCCCGGGGCCACGGCACCGACCTCGGATGCCGGTGCGTCGGGTTCGTCGGCTGACTCACCTGAGCTCTCGGTGGGTTCGGGTGGCTCGCGGTCGGTGGTGCTGGCCGACCTGGCCCGCCAGCTGCGCGGGCACGGACTGGTCGTGCACGAGGGCGTCGGCTCCTCAGCCGACCCGGTCGACCTGGGCGTCGAGGACCCGCACCGGCCCGGCCGCCTCGTGCTGGCCGTGGAGTCGGACGGGCCGCAGTACGCGGCGATGCGCACCACCCGCGACCGCGATCGATTGCGCGCGGAGCAGCTCGAACGGCTCGGGTGGCGGCACCTGCGGGTGTGGTCCACCGATGTCTTCCGTGACCCCGCGCGCGATGTCGCCCGGATCCTCAAGGCCGTGGGGGTGCGCGATGCCTCAGGGGAGTGACGACCCATCAGCCGTGAGTGCGGAAGTGGCTGCCCCAGCGACCACTTCCGCACTCACGGCCGATGGTCGCGCAGCGGGAGGTGCCTGGCAGGTGCCCGGGCAGCCCGAGCGCGAGAAGCTGGCGCAGCCACCGGTCGAGGGCGTGCCCGGAACGGGGAGGCGCAAGAAGCGTCGGCGGGCCGTGCGCAGCGGCACCAACCCGTCGGCGGAGGACCTGCCGGACGTCGTGCCGCCCCGCGAGGAGCCTGCACCGGGCGAGAGTGCCCACGAGCGCTGGCTGCGCGAGCAGCGCCCGCCCCACTGGGAGTGAGGCGGGCGCGACGGGCAGTGTCGTACCTGAGGTGACCTATTGGTCGATCTCGGTACGTTGGGAAGGGTGGCGCTGTCCCTGGGGTGACCTATTGGTCGATGTCGGGACGCGGGCGGTGCTGCCCGCACGAGTCGCGCCACGTGGGTCAGGCGCGGTCGCGCAGGAGGGCGTCGCGGATCTCGGTGAGGAGCACGGTGTCCGCGTTGGGCGCGGCGTCCTCCTCCTCGCTCTTGACGAACTTCTCCTTGGCGAGCTCGTACGGCTTCACGATGAAGAAGTAGACGATGAAGGCCATGATGAGGAAGGCCACGAGCGCGGTGAGGAACGGGCCGACCGTCGACATGCCGAACGGCTTCCACTCGTCGAAACTGGGCGCGCCGCCGGCCTTGGCCAGCAGTTCGATGATGACCTCGGTGAAGGCCTTGACGAGGGTGGCGAAGGCGGCGCCGACGATGAACGCGACGGCGAGCTCGATGAGGTTGCCGCGCAGGATGAAGTCCTTGAAACCCTTCATGGGTTTGCTCCTTGGGTGGGTTGAACGATGACCAGCGAATGTGGGGAGGGCTGCACCCCGCGCCGACAAGCGTAGACGGGGTCAAGCGCAGGCGTGGCATCGAACACCACGGCCCGGCACGCGCGTGACATGGAGAGCCCCCGGCTCTCACCCACTCCCGACGACGGTGACGGTGACCGGGCCGTCGAGGGCGCCGTGCCCGCGCAGCACTGCATCGGCCTCGGCGACGGTCAGCGACAGCACGACACCGCGTGGGGCTGACTCACCCGCAAGGAGCACTCCACCCGGTGCCACGAGTGGGTCGACGGCGAGCACCCGCGCACCCACGGCGAGCGGGGCGCCACCAGCCACCGGGTAGACCCGGGCGATGGTGCCCGCCGGCAGCAGGTCGACCGACGCAGGGTCTGCCGCCACCACGTGCAGTGCCACCCGACCCCGGGGAAGACCGTCGACGGCCGCCCGCGGAACCAGCCGGCTCGCCGTCAGCGCCTCGCCCGTGACCAGGCCCGCCGCCACCCGCCGCCCGAGCGCATCCGACAGTGACGTGATCGCCCCGGGCTGGGCCGCGTCACCAGGCACATTCGCCGGGCGCACGTCGCCATCGGCCAGCACGGCACCCGCAGGGACCTCGCGGGCAGCCACGAGCACCATCACCGTCGGGGCAGGTGCAGGCCGAGCCGCGCTCGTCGCGAGCACGACGGCGCAGGCCGCCAAACCGGCGGCCACCACGCGCCGCGCCACCCACCGTCGCCACTGGGCACGCCGACCGGTGCCGGTGACGGAGGGAAAGGGGCGAGGGACGGGGGTCATGCCCCGACGCTAGGCGCGCCGGGACGGCATCCGAGATCTCAGGCCGAGGCTGTGGACGACGAGGTCTTCGTCGCCGTGCCTGTGGACGACGACCCCGCTGAGGACGCGGTCTTGCTCTCCGACGAGCCGCCACCCGAGCTCGACGACGACGAACTGCCCGAGTCGCCCGACGACGTGCTCGACGACCCGCTCGAGGACGACCCGGCCGTCACCGACGACCCCGAGCGGGAGTCGGTGCGATAGAATCCGCCGCCCTTGAACACGATGCCGACCGCGTTGAAGACCTTGCGCAGGCGGCCCTCGCACTCGGGGCACACGGTGAGCGAGTCGTCACTGAACGACTGCACCGCCTCGAAACGGTGGTCGCACTCGGTGCACGCGTAGGCGTACGTGGGCACGGTGGTCCTCCTGAACTCCGGCGACGGGGTGGGGTCGAGCGGAAAGAAACACGGCCCGGCCGGTGCGGCGAGCCAACACCCAAGGATAAAGGACGTCTGGCCGGCCCCCGAACCGGCCACCAGCCGGGCACGAGCAGCTACCAGCCGGCCAGGCGCCCGCCGCGGCTCACTGACTGCAGGCGCTTCTCCGTGTCGTCCCGCACCGCCTGCGGGGTGACGACGAGCAACTGGTCGCCGTGCCGCAGCACGTCACTGTCCTTGGGCACGAACGACGCACCGTCGCGGACCACCAACGACACGTTTGCTCCCACGGGCAGGCGCAGCTCGAACACCCGCACCCCGGCGATCCTCGAACCGGGACCGACGTCGATCTCGAGCAGGTCGGCACCGAGCTCCTCCAGCGGGGTGGCGTCGACGGCCAGGTCGACCTGGTGGTGCCCCTCACCCAGACCCAGTCGCCTGGCCACCCACGGCAGCGTCGGCGCCTGGATGATCGTGAAGACGACGACGAGCACGAAGACGAGGTCGAAGATCCACTCGACACCAACGGCCCCCACCGTGACGGGAACCGTGGCCAGCACGACCGGCACCGCCCCACGGAGCCCGGCCCACGACAAGAAGGCCCGGGTTCGCAACGACATGCCGAACGGGGCGCACGACGCGATGACCGACAACGGGCGCCCGAGCAGGAGCAGCGCGGTGCCCACGACCAACGCCGGCACGAGCACGTCGTCGAACCCGCTCGGCGAGGCGAGCAGCCCGAGCAGCACGAAGAGCCCGATCTGCGCCAACCACCCGATCGCCGTCGCGAACCCCGTCACCGCCGGACGGTGGGGCAGGCGCAGGTTGCCGAGCACGAGCGCGGCGAGGTAGCACGCGATGAACCCGGAGGCGTGCACCACGTCGGCCGCGGCGTAGGCCAGCACCGCCACCGCGATGACCCCGATGGCGAACAGCGCCGACGACGTCGTCGCGACCACCCGCAACAGGCGCGCGCCGCCGTAACCGATCGCGAGCCCGATCAGGCTCCCCCCGGCGAGCTCGAGCACGGCGATCACCCCGACCTGCCACCACGGTTCGGGTGTCGCGCCAGGGGCCAGCGACGCCGCGAGCGCGGTGACGATCAGCACCACCGGCGCGTCGTTGAACCCCGACTCCGCCTCGAGCATCCCCGAGATCTGGCGGGGGAGCGGTACCCGGCGCAGCACCGAGAACACCGCCGCGGCATCCGTCGACGCCAGGACGGCGGCCACGAGGAACGCGATCTCCCAGGACCACCCGAGCAGGAGCTTGGCCGCGACCCCGACGACGACGATGGAGACCCCGACCCCGACCGTCGCGAGCACCGCCGCCGGCGCCACGGAGCGGCGGATGCCGGACCACCTGGTCGTCAGCCCACCCTCGACGAGGATGAGGACGAGCGCCGCGTAGCCGAGCACCTGGGTCAGCTGTTGCGAGTCGTAGTTGATGCCGAAGCCGCCCTCGCCCAGCAGCACCCCGATACCGAGGTAGATGAGCAGCGACGGCAGCCCCGAGCGCACCGACAAGCGCACGGCCGCGACCGAGACGACGAGCACGATGCTGCCGAGGAGCAGCACCAGGGTGAGGTCGTGCAGGTCGAACCCGGTGGTGGCACCCCCGTCCGCAAACGGCGTCGTCCAGGTCTGTCGCACGGCCCGTCCTCGTGTCGTCGTGTCGCGGTGTCCTAGTCTCGCAGGGTGAGTCGAGTCGTCGTCGTCCGTCGTGTCCTTTTGGGACTCATCGCCGTGCTGGTCGTCGCGGCCCTCGTCGCCGGGGTCGTCGTCACCACCACGGTGCGTGCGTCGCTGCCGAAGACCACCGGAACCGCCGACCTGCCCGGGCTGGGAGCCGACGTCTCCGTGCTGCGCGACGACAGCGGCATCCCGCACCTCTACGGCGACAGCATCACCGACCTCGCGCGTGCCCAAGGGTACGTCCACGCGCAGGAGCGCTTCTTCGAGATGGACCTGCGTCGCCACGTCACCGCCGGGCGCCTGGCCGAGCTCGTCGGCGCCGACGGCCTCGAGTCCGACAAGGTCATTCGCACGATGGGATGGCGCCGGATCGCCGAGGAGGAACTGCCCACCCTCAAGCCCCAGACACGTCAGGTGCTCCAGGCCTACGCCGAGGGGGTCAACACCTACCTGCGCGGCCGCAGCCCCGGCGACGTCGCGGTCGAGTACACCCTGCTCGGCCTGCGCCTGCCCGACGTGACCATCGAGGAGTGGACGCCCGTCGACAGCCTCTCGTGGCTGAAGGCGATGGCCTGGGACCTGCGCGGCAACTACGAGGACGAACTGGCTCGGGCGCGTCTCAGCGGGCGCCTGTCCCCGGCGCAGATCGCCCAGATCTACCCGCCCTACGACTCCGCGACCCGCCCCCCGATCCTGTCGGACCAGGAGTGGTCCCCGACCGACGCGGGACGCCCGGTGAGCTCGTCGGTGCCGTCCGCACTCACCGAGGCCACGGCATCCGCACCAACGACCTCGGATGCCGTGGCGTCGCCCCGCGCGGCCGCGGCGCCTGCCGCTGCGGCGGCGTCGGCGGACGACCCGGTCGTGTCCGCTTCCGCCCAGCAGGCCTACGCCGTCGTCCAGGATGCGCTGGACGCGGTTCCGCAGCTGCTCGGCCGCGGCGAGGGCATCGGGTCGAACTCGTGGGTGGTGGCCGGTTCCCGCACGAGCACCGGCAAGCCGCTGCTCGCCAACGACCCGCACCTGGCACTGGGCCAGCCCGGCGTCTGGATCCAGAACAGCCTGCGCTGCCGCACGGTGTCGAGCACCTGCCCGCTGGACGTCAGCGGCTTCTCGTTCGCCGGTGTGCCCGGCGTCATCATCGGCCACAACGCCGACATCGCCTGGGGGATGACCAACCTCAAGCCGGACGTCACCGACTTCTACCTCGAGCGGGTCGTCGGCGACACCTACCTGCGCGACGGGGACTGGGCGCCCATCACCTATCGCGAGGAGGTCATCAAGATCAGGGGTGGTGCCGACCAGCGGATCACCGTGCGCAGCACCGTGCACGGACCGGTCATGTCCGACGTCGTCGAGGGGGTCAACGACGCCGGCGGGCGGGCCCCGACCCAGCAGGAGGGTGATGAGAACGAGACGTATGCCGTGTCGCTCGCCTGGACGGGGCTGATCCCGAGCCGCACCGCTGACGCGATCCTCGACCTCGGCCTGGCGACGAACTTCCAGGAGTTCCGCGAGGCGGCTCGCTCATTCGCGGTGCCCTCGCAGAACCTCGTCTACGCCGACACCGAGGGCAACATCGGCTACCAGGCGCCCGGGCAGGTGCCGACCCGGCGCTCCGCCATCCCTCGTGCGGCGCCGGGTTTCTGGCCCGCCCCCGGTTGGGATCCCGAGTACGACTGGACGGGGTACGTGGCGTTCGAGGACATGCCGTGGGCGCTGAACCCCGCTGACGGGGTGATCGTCGCCGCCAACCAGGCCGTCGTCGCGGGGGAGACCCCGTTCCTCACGACCGACTGGGACCGGGGCTGGCGCTCCACGCGGATCGCCGAGCGGCTCTCGGGGCTGAACTCGATCTCCCCGGTGGAGATGGCGGCGGTCCAGCTCGACGACCAGGACCCGTTCGCGAAGGTGCTCGTCCCGGCGCTGCTGGGGGTCACCCTCGAGGCGTCCGAGGGCGACCAGATCAGCCAGGAGCTGCTCGACTTCACCCGCGAAGCGCGCGAGCTGCTGCGCGGGTGGGACTACACGACGCCCGCGGGGGACTCGGACTCCGCCGCCTCGGCCGCCTACTACAACGCGGTGTGGCGCAACCTCGTGAAGCTGCTCTTCGACGACGAGCTTCCGGTGGGCCTGAAGTCCGACGGCGGCGCACGCTGGCGAGCAGCGGTCACCGACCTGCTCGATGACCCCGACAGTGCCTGGTGGGACAACAAGCTCACTCCGAACATCACCGAGAGCCGCGACGAGATCCTGCGTCAGTCCCTCGTCCAGGCCCGCCTCGAGCTGACCCGTGAGCTCGGCAAGGACCCGGGGCAGTGGCAGTGGGGCAAGCTGCACCGTCTGACCCTGGAGCACCCGGTGCTCGGCGGCGAGTCGATGCCGGGGGCCGTGCGCTGGCTGGTCAACGAGGGGCCGTTCGACGTGCCCGGCGGGTCGGCCATCGTCAACGCGAACGGGTGGAACGCGAGCCTCGGGTACGAGGTGACGGCCGGCCCGTCCATGCGGATGGTCGTCGACCTCGGCAACCTCGACGGGTCGACGTGGATCAACTCCACCGGGGTGAGCGGCCACCCGGCTGACGCCCGATACTCCGATCAGGTGGAGGACTGGGTCTCGGGCAAGCAGCGGCCGTGGCCGTTCTCCGAGGATGCCGTGCGCGCCCAGGACCCGGACGTGCTCACCCTGCGCCCCGAGGGCTCGACCACGGGCTGAGCCCGAGGTCGACCAGGCCCTCGGCGGTCAGGACGGCGTCGACGCCGCGGTCGTGGGGCTCGCGCGGTAGTGGTGCGTCGTCGACGGCGACGAGTTCGCCCGGGTGGAGCAGCACGACGGTCGGTGGGCGCGGGTCGCACCGGGTGAGGGCCCGGTCGTAGCACCCGCCGCCCTGGCCCATGCGCGTGCCCGAGTGGTCGACGGACAGGCCGGGCGCGAGGATCAGGTCGACGGCGGCGACCGACTCGCGCCCCAGCGGCTGCTCGCCGGGGTCGGCAGCGTCGTGCCAGTCGAGGTCGAGGTCGGGCAGGGTGATGGGCAGCAGGACCCGGATGCCGCGCTCCGCCAGCATCGCGTTGAGCCTCGCCGTGGGGGGCTCGCCGGGGATCGACGCGTACGACGTGACGACCGAGCCCGGGCCCAACCCCAGGGTGTCCACGAGAGCGCCCACGTGCCCGGCGAGGTCGTGGTCGTCGCGGGCGGTGTCGCGGGCGGCCGCGAGGTCGCGACGGCGCGCACGCAGGCTCGCCCGCCGCGCGGTCTTGACCGGATCACGTGCCATGGCAGGCATCGTAGGCTGAAGGGCATGACGACGCAGGGGTTGGAGGCCGCCACGGAGAAGATGCGTTCGGCCGGGGTTCCCGGGGTGGCGATCGACGTCTTCAGCCGGTTCCACGAGCTGTTGCGCTCGCAGGTGACCGGACTGATCCCCGAGGACACCATCAGCCCGCTGGAGCAGGTCACCCGTCTCGACGACGTCGTCGCGGGATCTGCCGGTGCGATCCGGGAGGGGCTGGCGCGCACGGTGATCATCAAGCTCAACGGTGGCCTCGGCACGGGCATGGGGATCCGTGGGCCCAAGTCGGCCCTGCCGGTGCGTGATGGCCTGACCTTCCTCGACATCATCGCCCGCCAGGTCCTGGCGCTGCGTCGACGCCACGGCGTCGACACCCCGCTGCTGCTGATGAACTCCTTCCGCACGCGCGAGCAGTCCCTGGAGATCCTCGAGCGCTACGACGACCTGCCCGTCGACGAGCTCCCGCTGGACTTCCTCCAGAGCATGGAGCCCAAGCTGCGCGCCGACGACCTCTCCCCGGTGGAGTGGCCGGACGATCCCGAGCTCGAGTGGTGCCCTCCCGGTCACGGCGACCTCTACGTGGCGCTCTACACGTCGGGCCTGCTCGACAGCCTGCGCCAGCGCGGCTACCGCTACGCCTTCCTGTCCAACGCCGACAACCTCGGCGCCACGTGCGAGGGTGCGGTTCCCGCGTGGATGGCGGCGAACGGCATCCCCTACGTCACCGAGGTCTGCCCGCGAACGCACAACGATCGCAAGGGTGGGCACCTCGCCGTCAGGCGCAGCGACGGACGACTCGTGCTGCGCGACAGCGCCGCGGTCGCGCCCGGCGAGGACCACTACTTCCAGGACACCGAGCGTCACCACTGGTTCCACGCGAACAACCTCTGGATCGACCTCGACGTCCTCGCGCGGCACCTCGGTGAGCGCGGCGGCATCCTCGGTCTGCCGATCATCGTCAACCGCAAGACCGTCGACCCGACCCGGCCGCAGAGCACCCCGGTCATCCAGATCGAGTCGTCGATGGGGGCGGCGGTCGAGCTCTTCGAGGGGTCGCGGGCGCTGGCCGTCGACCGCAGCCGGTTCCGCCCGGTCAAGACGACGAACGAGCTGCTGCTCATCCGCTCGGACCTGTACCGGCTCACCCCCGAGTGCGAGGTCGAGTCGACGATCACCCACCCGGAGCCGTTCATCGACCTCGGGCCGGCCTACCGGCACGTCGAGGGTTTCGAGCAGCGGTTCCCGCGCGGCGTCCCGTCGATCCGTGACTGCACGAGCCTGCGCGTGGAGGCCGACGCGACGTTCGGCGCCGACGTCGTGTGCACCGGTGACGTGCGGGTGACCGGGGGCGTGCGAGCGATCCCCGACGGGGCGCACCTCGAGGGGGACGTGTGATGCGCACGCTCGAGGAGCACCGGGCCGCCGTGCTCGCCCTGGTCTCGCCGCTACCCGCCACCCAGGTGCCCGTGGCGGCTGCGCTGGGGTTGGTGCTGGCCCAGGACGTCACGGCCCTGGTCGACCTGCCCGGGTTCGACAACTCGGCGATGGACGGCTACGCCGTGCGGGCCAGTGAGCTCGCCGGTGCGAGCAGCGAGAACCCGGTCGTCCTGCCCGTCAGCGGAGACATCGCCGCCGGCGACACGACCCGCCACGTCCTCGCGGCCGGCCACACGATGCGGATCATGACCGGTGCGCCGCTGCCCGAGGGCTGTGACGCCGTGGTGCCGGTCGAGCTCACCGACGGTGGGTCGGGGCAGGTCGCGCTGTTCCTCGAGCCGGATGCCGGGCGCCACGTCCGCCGCCGCGGTGAGGACATCACCGCCGGCTCGGTGGTGCTCCGCGCCGGCACCCGGCTCACCCCGGGGCACCTCGCGATCGCCGCGGCGGCCAACGTCGCGGAACTGCCCGTCCACCCGAGGCCGCGGGTCACCGTCGTGTCCACCGGCGACGAGCTCGTAGCCCCCGGATCCACCCTCGCGCACGGGCAGATCGTCGACTCCAACCACGTCATGCTCCGGGCCCTGGTCGAGGCGGCCGGGGCCGAGGTCGCGGCCGGGGTCCACCTGCGCGACGAGGTGGAGGCCGTGCGCGCCCTCGTCGACGCCCCTCCCGGCTCGCCCGACCTCGTCATCACGAGCGGCGGGGTGTCGATGGGCGTGTACGACACGGTCAAGGAGGTGCTGTCCGCCGACGGTGGCGTCGAGTTCGTCAAGGTCGCGATGCGCCCGGGGATGCCGCAGGGCAGCGGGCTGCTCGGTGCGCACCGCACCCCGGTCATCACCCTGCCCGGCAACCCGGTCAGCTCCTTCGCCTCCTTCCACGTGTTCGTCCTGCCGGTACTGCGCCGCCTCGCCGGGCTCGACCCCGACGACGACGGCTCCTTCGAGGCCGAGGCCTCCGTCGGGTGGCCGACGGTCGCCGGCAAGGTCGAGCTCACGCGCGTGACGGAGCGGGCCGGGCGGATCTCGCCGTCGGGCGGGCAGGGGTCGCACGTGCTCGGTGCCCTCGCCGCGGCGACGGCGCTCGCCGTGGTGCCGGCCGACGTCGAGCACGTGGCTGCGGGGAGTGTCGTGCGGTGCCTGCCGCTGCTGGGGCAGGATCGCCCGCGTGACTGACTCCACCAGCAAGGCCCGCACCACGTCGGGGCTCACCCACGTCCGGGCCGACGGCACGGCCCACATGGTCGACATCTCCGCCAAGGAGGTCACCGCCCGGCGCGCCGCGGCATCCGGCATGGTCCTGCTGTCGGCAGCGGCCGTCGCGGCGCTGCGCGGTGGCGCGGTCCCCAAGGGGGACGCGCTCGGCGTGGCCCGGGTCGCGGGCATCCAGGCCGTCAAGCGCACCCCCGACCTCATCCCGCTCGCGCACCCCGTCGTGGTGCACGCCGTCGAGGTCGACCTCGACGTCGTCGACGAGGGGGTGCGGATCAGCGCCGTCGTCCGCACCGCCGACCGCACGGGTATCGAGATGGAGGCCCTGACCGCGGTCAGCGTCGCGGCGCTCGCGCTCGTCGACATGGTCAAGGCGGTCGACAAGCACGCCCGCATCACCGACATCCGGGTCACGGCGAAGTCCGGCGGACGGTCCGGCGACTGGAAGGAGCCCGACGTCCTGGATGCCGTCACGACCGGTTCGAGGTCGGCGCGCCACGGGCCGCGCCCGCCGACCCCGTCGCTCGCCGGGGCGCGCGCGGTGGTCATCACGTGTTCGACCCGCGCCGCCGCCGGGGTCTACCCCGACCGCGGTGGTGCCGTGCTCGTCGAGACCCTGCGCGCGTGGGGTGCCGAGGTGCCCGACGCGCTCGTCGTGCCCGACGGCCCGTCGGTGGGGCGCGCGCTGGCCTCGGCCCTCGCCACCTCGCCCGACCTGCTCGTCACCACCGGCGGCACCGGGTTGACCCCCACCGACGGCACCCCCGAGGCGACGCGGCCCCTGCTCGACTACGAGGTCCCGGGGCTGGCCGAGGCGATCCGGGCCCGGGGGGTGGCCAAGGGGGTGCCGACTGCGGTGCTCTCACGGGGTCTGACGGGTGTCGCCGGGCACACGCTCGTCATCAACCTGCCCGGCTCCAGCGGCGGGGTCCGCGACGCCCTGGGTGTGCTCGCGGAGGTGCTGCCGCACACGCTGAGCCAGGTGCGCGGCGGCGACCACTGATGTGGGATGCCGTTCGCCGGGGGGCTGCTCGGCTCGCCGGTGCGGGGTCCGGGTCCGCCGGCGGCGCCGGTGGTGAAGGGTCGGCGCAGCGTCGGGACGGTGACTCCGGCGCCGGCATCGAGTGGCCGTTGCGGCTGACCGGGCGCACGCCGCTCGGCACCGACATCGTGCTGCGGCCGCTGACCGTCGCGGACGAAGCGGTGTTCCACTCGGTGCGCCGGGCCAACGCCGCCTGGCTCGGGCCCTGGGATGCCACCTCGCCGGACCCGGCGGCGCCCCTGCGCGGGTTCGCCGAGCTGGTGGCGCACTACGACGCGGAGGCCCGCGCCGGCAGGTCGATGCCGCTCGTCGTCGAGGCGGAAGGTCGCCTCGTCGGGCAGTTGTCGATCGGCGGCATCATGCTCGGGTCGTTCCGCTCCTGCCTCGTCGGGTACTGGGTGAGCCGCTCGGTCGCCGGGCGGATGGTCATCCCCACGGCGCTCGCGGTCGCCGGCGACCACGCGATCGACGCGCTGGGGCTGCATCGGATCGAGGTCAACATCCGCCCCGATAACACCGCGAGCCTGGCCGTCGTGCGCAAGCTGGGCTTTCGGGACGAGGGGCTGCGGCTGAACTACCTGCACATCGACGGGGCATGGCGAGACCACCGTTCGTTCGCGCTGACGACCGAGGACCTCGACGGTGAGACGCTCAGGGACCGGCTCACCCGGCTGACCTCCGAGGCCTGATCCCAGAAGTCACAGCAGTCACTTGTGCGACACACCGACAGGGGTCCGGCGTCGAGTGGGGGAGCACGCCTACCGTTCTAGTCGTGCAGTCCCCGTCGAGCCTGATCTTCGTCCTCCTCCTCGGGGTGTGGGCTGCCTATTTCGTGAACTACCTGGTCCGCCGCCGCGACCACCTGTCGACCGCCCGCTCGGTCGACCAGTTCAGTTCGGCCATGCGGGTGCTCGACCGGCGTGACTCCGCTGCGCCCTCGACCCCGGTCGCGGCCGAGCCGGCCGGACCTCGCGCATACGCCGTGCACCCCGCCCGCTCTGCCCGCTCCGCCGGTTCGCCCGTCGTCACCGAGCGGGTGGCTCCCGGGGTGACGTCCCGGCCGGTGCGCTCGGTGCGCCCGCAGATCAGCCCGAGCCGCCGCGTCCGTGGCATCACCCTGCTGGCCGTTGCCGCAGCTCTGGTCATCAGCCTGCCGCTCGCCCTGTTCTCGGTCCTCGCCGCGTGGGCCCCGCTCGTCCCGCTCGCCGCCCTCGGGGCGTCCGTGGCGTGGGTGCGCTCCGGTGTCCGTGCGCAGGCGTCGCTGACCCGGGCCCACCGCCGTCGCCAGGCCGAGCTCGCCCGACTGCGCACCACCGCGCCGGTCACCGTCCCGGCAGCCCGCCGCGGCGCAACCGCCACCCGCCCGGCACCGACAGCCACCACGGCGACCGCAGCCGACGTCGCGACCGGTGCCACGGCATCCGCGCCCGTCGAGCCCGCAGTGCCAGCCGTCGTCGCGTCGGTCGAGGCCCCGGCCGTCGAGCCGGCCGCCGTCGTGGCCCCTGTCGCCGCCGCCCCGCTGGCCACTCAGCCTGCCGCCGAGGTCATGGTGCCGATCCTCGACGAGGACGACATGCCGCTGACCTGGGACCCCGTGCCGGTGCCGCGCCCCACCTACACGATGAAGGCCATGGCGCCGCGGGCCGAGGTCGAGCCGGCCGAGGTCACCCCGACCCCCGCTCCCGTCGAGCGTCAGTCGGAGTCCGAGAGCCCGGTCTACGACGGCCGCCGTGCAGCCGGCGCCTGACCGACTCGGCGGCTAGCGGCTGGGAGCCCCTGACGGACCGGCTCGTCGGGTTGGGGCTGGGGAGCTACTCGCCCTGCCCGGGGGAGTCGGTCGCGTCGACGGCCTCCTCGGCACGCTCCGCCTCTCCGCTGGTGAGCACGTGGGCCTCGTCGGCCGCAGCGGCACCGACGTGCTCGGACTCGCCGTCGGCTTCGTCGAGCAGGTGGTGGCCCACGGCGTTGAGGACGGCGACGGCAGGCACGGCGATGAGGCCACCGACGATGCCGGCGAGCACGATGCCAGCGGCGATGGCGAGCAGGACCGCGAGGGGGTGCAGGCGCATCACCCGACCGACGAGGAAGGGCTGCAGCACGTGGCTCTCGAGCTGCTGCACCCCGATGACGATGCCGAGCATGATCAGCGCCTGCACTGGCCCGAGGGCCACGAGCGCGAGCATCACGGCCACCGTGCCGGAGACGGCCGCACCGATCACCGGGATGAAGGCGCCGAAGAACACGAGAAGGGTGATGCCGGAGGCGAACGGCACGCCGAGGATCGCAGCGCCGACACCGATGCCGATGGCATCCGACGCGGCGACCAGCAGGGTGGCGCGCGTGAAGGAGGACAGCTGGACCCACGCGATGTCGCCGGAGGAGCGCACCCTGGCGCGGGCGCCGCGAGGGAAGAGCTGGGTCACCCAGCGCCAGATGGTGGCGCCGTCGTAGAGGAAGAAGAACAGGGCGAACAGCCCGAGGAAGAAGCCGGCGAGGATGTGCGTGGCGGTGAGCCCGGCGGAGGTCGCCGTGTCGGCGAGGTTCTGCGAGCTCAGCCACTCGCGGGCCCTGTCGATGTAGCCCTCGAGCTGGGTGTCGGTGATGCCGAACGTGCTGTTGAGCCAGCGGCGGATCTGGTCGATGCCGTCGGTGACCTTGGTCGTCATGTCGTCGAGCTGGCTGGTCAGCTGCGACCCGACGAAGGACAGCAGGCCGAACACGAACACGAGGGTGCCGACCACCGTCAGGCCCGCGGCGGCCCCACGGGGCATGAAGCGGGCCAGCCACTGGAAGGCCGGCTGCAGCAGGGCCGCGAGGAGCAGGGCCATCAGCAGGGGGATGACGATCTCGGACAGCAGGCTGATCAGGTAGAGCACGGCCACGAGGGCGGCGGCGATGACCAGACCGCGCCACGCCCACTCACTGGCCTTGCGCACCCCTGACGGCACCGACCAGTCGGCGTCGACGGCTGCGGGGACCAGGAGTACAGGGGTGGATGCCGATGGGTTGGCTGGGCGGGGGTCGCCGGGGGTGGCCCCGACCTCGGTCGGAGTGGGACGGCGAAAGCGCATGGCGCGATGCTACGTCGCCCAGCGGTTTCGACGTCCCGAGTCAGCGGTGTTATCGTTGCGTCGCTCTCGGGGCTGTGGCGCAGTTGGTAGCGCGTCTCGTTCGCAATGAGAAGGCCAGGGGTT
>ENA-UPSM01002001-UPSM01002001.1-activated-sludge-metagenome-genome-assembly--contig:-NODE-2001-length-25658-cov-5.520681_pt1 | contig 25658 bp, 17 predicted proteins | sample MGYA00238181_ERZ773283 | MGnify/ENA primary metagenome ERZ773283 (study PRJEB29023, sample SAMN05720199) | activated sludge metagenome | isolation source: Anaerobic digester | place: Japan...
ATCTACACACAGAGGTACACTCTTTCCCTACACGACGCTCTTCCGATCTCGAAACAACAGCGAGGCCTCGCCACCCGCCAGGGTGGCTGAAGGGGTCCGGGGTGGAACCCCGGAGAGGGGGTAGCGAAGGCGATGCCCTGAGCCTGTCGAAGGGATCCCGGCCGTGCGGTCCGTCCGTAGGGGCGACCGCTACGGCATCAAAAAGCTGGCGGGGCACCCGGATGGGTGCCAAGCTGCCTCGCCCTTCCAGGACCACAACCGCACGGCCGGAGCCGCAGCGAGGGGGACGCCTCCCCATTTTTTCTTCTTTCATAAACGACTTCAAATCCAGAATCGGGAGCACGCACATGACGCGGATCGCCTCTATCCTCCAAACCTCGTTGTTGGGCGCCGCCGCGGTGTTGGCCGGGCCGGTGACGACCGTTCCGTGGAACGGCCACAAGGGCGCGGTCACCTTCACGTACGACGATGCTTGCGCCTCGCAGATCGCCAACGTCTTCCCGTCCCTGGAATCGCGCAAGATCCACGCGACGTTCTTCGTGCCCGGCGGATACAACTTCAACTCCACCCTGGATAGCTGGAAGCAGGCCGCCAAGGCCGGCCACGAGGTCGCCAACCACACGGCTTCTCACGCCGATCTTTCGGGACTCGATTCGACGAAGATCGAGCAGGAGATCCGCGGCCAGGATTCGGCCATCAAGGCCCTGGATCCATCGGTGGAATCGGTCACCCTGGCCTACCCGTTCTGCAACACCAGTCCCCTGGTGAACCGGATCGCCAACCGCCACAACATCATCGCCCGCACCTGCGGCGGCAACGCCCAGTTCGAATGGACCACCAAGCCGTCGGAATGGATGAGCATGACCTCGTTCATCCTGCAGGACGACGCGACAACCGCCACCGCCTTGACGGAAATCGACAACGCCGCCAAGAACGGCACCTGGTTCGTGACCCTGAACCACGGCGTGGGCGGCGACTGGATGTTCATCTCCACCGAACAGATGAACAGCCTGTTCGATCGCGCGATCCAGAACGGCGCATGGGTGGGGACCTACCAGGAGATCGCCGCCTACTGGCGCGCATCCAAGACCATGGACACCGTGTCGGCCGCCTCCGGAGCCGCCAACTGGAACCTGAAGTGGACCTCGCCGCATCCCAAGATGCCCAGGAGCGTGCCGCTGCGGGTCAAGCTGGATCCAAGCGTTTTCGGAACCGCACCCATCGTCAGCCAGGGTTCCCAGCGGATCACCCCTCAAACCGACGGCTCGTTCGTGATCGACTTCATGCGGCTGGAAATGATGGTCGCCAAGGCCGGATCCAACATCAAGGCCAAAGCGCGCGCGCATGCATCGCTCACGACCACCCGCGACGGCTGGAAGATCCTGGGGCTCCAGGAGCCATCGGCCACCTACACGGTACGCGCCGCGTCGGGTGAATCGCTCGCCTCCGGGGTTGTGGCCATGTCGACCAACGGACTGATCCCGTTTCCCGAGCGCAACGCCACCGAAGCGCGGTTCCTGGAACTGCGATCGATCGACACCGGCCTGCAACTCTGGAGTTCGGCTCTGCCCCTGGCGCGGTAGGGCGCGAAGAACACCGCCCCCCCGCAGGATCCAACTCCCTGCGCAGAAGACGCGAACCCGTCGGTTTGACGATCTTTCCATCCCATGAAGATTTCGCGCTTTTTCCCGACACTGGTCGCTCTGGCCGTCGCGCCGCTTTCGGCCATGAACGAAGGCATGGCCACCCACTTCCAGGGCGTGGGCTACCCCTACGGCGCCTGCGGCGTCTCCGACGAAGTGGCGGCCACCGATGGCGCGATGGACACGCTCACCGGCCAAGGGAATCCGTTCGACTACGTGGCCTTGAACGTGTTCGACACCCCCAAGCGCTACGACATGCCGGCCGCCCGCCCGATGAAGGGAGCCGACACCGTGCTCATCGGAGCCTACGACAACGGACGCAACTGCGGCCGCTGGATCCGGTTCGAACTGGGCGACACCTGCGACGGCGCCAACGACGGAGCCGCCGGCAAGGAGTTCTGCAGGGGCGGGACGGGCTGGCATCCCAACGCCTACACGGGATCAGGCGGCTACGCGATCGTGTTCGACCAGTGCACCGACGGCAACGCCTGGTGCCGCGATTCCAAATGGCATCTTGACCTTCACACGCCCATCCTGGGAAGGCTGCGCAAGGATGGACAACTTCTGCCACCCATGGCCTGGCCCGTGCTGGACGCTTCGGGCAAACCGCAGGCCGACGCCAACAACCCCTGGTCGATCTTCTACCAGGTGTCGGGATTCCTGAACCCCAAGATCTCCTGGGAGTTCGTTCCGGCCCCCAACTACCAGGGCGAACCGCGATTCTACTTCAGCGTCGATTCCAAATCCTGGTACTACCGCGTGATCGTGACGCACCTCGAGAACGGGATCCACGGCGTGGAACAGCTGGTGGGAACCGAATGGAAGCCCGCCCGGATGGAAGGCGACATGGGACAACTCTGGATCCTCCCCGACCCATCAACAAAAACCGTCACCCTGAGGATCACCGACGCCCACGACAAGCCGGTGATGGCCGGAAGGACCTGGACCATGGACTTCCCGACCACCTGCGGAACCGTGTGCACCAAACCCGCCACCCCTGCCGAAAACGTGGTCGGCAAAGGAGGCGAAGCCGCGTCCGCGACCGCTCGCCCGGCTGCCGGAAAGCTCGTCCGGATCGGGAACAGGCTGATGTTCCCCGGACAAGGACCGGATCGGCAAGCCACCTGGATCTCGCCGAACGGAACACGGATCCCGATGGCGATCCACCAAGGCATGGCCGACATCCCCCGACTCGCACCCGGCGCCTGGACCCTGGCCTGGAAGACCCCGGACGGCTCCGCCCATCGATCCCACCTGATCGTACCGTAAAACCCACCCCCATTCCGCCGAAGGCGGAATGCCCGCTGACCCGCGGCGCGAGCCGCCAAAAATTGTCGGGGATTCCAAAGGGGCGAGCATATTCGCAGGACCGTCCAGCGTCCAACGCCCCGGCAGGGGCGTTGGGTGGAAACCCCAGTGGGCGGTCCGAGAGGGCGAGTCCCCTTTGGTGCCTGGATCCAAGGACCCGGCATGAGGGTCCTTGGCCCGCCGGGGTTCACGGGGGCGTCGGGCCACGCCCCCGTGGAAGGCTCGCCACCCGATAGGGTGGCAGTTCAAAGAGCTGGCTTCCAGGACGTCACACCAGACACACCGGGACTCCACCGACCCTGAAGTTGTAACCTGATCCTCCAGGTACAGGCCCACGGGTCGCGTGGCCGTGATCGGGAGGGATGCATGCGGGTTCTGTTGACGGGCGCGAACGGCTACATCGGCAAACGTCTGCTTCCCTTGCTGGTGCGGGCGGGACACGAAGTCGTGTGCTGCGTGCGCGACCGACGGCGGTTCCCCTCCGAGGGGATCTACGCCCACCCCGCCGTCACGGTGCTGGAAATCGACTTCCTGAAAAAGCCGGCCCTGGACGCGACCATTCCCCGGATCGACGCGGCCTACTACCTGATCCATTCCATGAGCGACGCGAGCCGCGATTTCTGCGCCCTGGAGGAAGCTTCGGCGATCCATTTCCTGGAGCTGGCCAACCGCCTGGGAGTACGACAGATCCTGTACCTGGGAGGGATCGTCAACGAAGCGCGATTGTCCCGGCATCTCCAGTCGCGCAGCAACGTGGATGCGATCCTCCGCTCGGGAGGCATCCCCGTCACGACCCTCAAGGCGGGCATCGTGGTGGGATCGGGAAGTTCGTCGTTCGAGATCATCCGCGACCTCGTCGAGAAGCTGCCGATCATGGTCACCCCCCGCTGGTTGAACACGCGCATCCAGCCCATCGCCGTGCGCGACGTGCTGGAATTCCTTCTGCGCTGCCTGGGCGACCCGCGGTTCGCGGGCGGATCGTACGACATCGCAGGCCCCGACATCCTCACCTACAAGCAGATGCTCCTGCAGTTCGCCGAGGTGCGCGGGCTCAAGCGCCGCATTTGGACAATCCCTGTCATGACGCCGCGGTTGTCCTCCTACTGGCTGTACTTCGTGACGTCGACGTCGTACAGGTTGGCCGTGAACCTGGTGAACAGCATGAAGGTGGAGGTGGTGGCGCGCCCCAACGACCTCGCCTCGCAACTGGGCATCGCCACCATCCCCTACCGTCGGGCCGTCGAACTGGCCTTCGAGACCATCGAGCGCAACGGCGTGGTTTCCAGTTGGAAGGATTCCCGGGTTTCCAGCGGATTCGGGGAATCGCTCATGGAGCGTGTGGTCGTCCCCCGGAACGGCTGCTACTTCGATCGCCGCATCAAGCCGATCGCGGGCGACACGTCCAAGGTCCTGGACGCGATCTGGTCGATCGGCGGGGAGACGGGTTGGTACTACGGCGATTGGCTGTGGCGACTCCGAGGAATCATCGACAAGATGTTCGGTGGCGTCGGGTTGCGGCGAGGCCGGACCGATCCGCATCGGATCCGCACGGGCGACACCTTGGACTTCTGGCGTGTCCTGGCCGCCGACCGCGACGCGGGACGTCTGCTCCTGTACGCCGAGATGCGGCTGCCCGGCGAGGCCTGGCTGGAATTCCGGGTGGTCAAAGACCCCGGCGGCGATCGTCTGGAGCAATGCGCGACGTTCCGCCCCAAGGGCTTGTCGGGTCGGGCCTACTGGTACGCGGTCCTGCCGTTCCACCACTTCGTCTTCGAAGGAATGGCCCGCGGAATCCTGGAACGCGGGGCGGCTTCGCCCGCGAACGAGTGAAGGTGTTCGCGCCAAGCGGCAGGACGACCACCCCGTCCGGCTTCGCCGTCCACCCCTCCAAGGGAGGGGAATGAGCTGCAGAAAGCACCATAAGCGTCTTGTTCAATTCCCCTCCTGTGGAGGGGTACGCCGAAGGCGGGGGGTGGTTTGCCCCTCGAACAGTTGAAGGGGTTCGCACAATCACAGGTGATACAGCTACTCCGACTTGGAACGATGTTGCCCCATACGTTTGACCGGGCGAAACGGTAGATTGGATTCTTGACGAACGGTCCACAGCCGATCGACCGAACCGAGGAAGCGAACCATGAAAACACGAATCCTTCACGTCCTGTTGGGCGCCTGCCTGCTTCTTCCCGCTTGGGCCACCGCCGGCGCCAAGTCGTTCGTGAAAGCCCAAGGCCGCGGCGTCAACCTGGGCAACATGCTCGAAGCCCCGTCCGAAGGGTCTTGGGGCGTGACCATGCAAAAGACCGACTTCGCGCTGATGGCCTCCAAGGGCTTCCAGAACGTGCGGATCCCCATCCGGTGGGATGGATCGGGTGTCGGGGGACTCCGGTTCGCTCGGGTCGCCCGCACCGAACCCTTCGCGGTCGATCCCCGGTTCTTCGCGCGGGTCGATTCGGCCATCCTGTGGGCCCGCCAGAACCGCCTGGTGGTGACCATCAACGACCACCACCACGACAGCCTGTTCCAAGGCTACGTGAAGGAAAAGCCACGGTTCATCGCCATGTGGCGCCAGATCGCCGAACGCTACCGCGATCTCCCCACGGATTCCGTCGCCTTCGAGATCCTGAACGAACCCAACACCCAGGTCACGGTGGAAGCCTGGAACGAACTCCTGGACACCACATTGAAGGTGATCCGCGAAAGCAACCCCACCCGCCCGGTGGTGGTCGGCACCGCCAACTGGGGAGGGCTGTCGGGGTTGTCGGGACTGCGGCTTCCCGAAAACGACACGAACATCGTCCTGACCATCCACTACTACGAACCGTTCGCGTTCACGCACCAGGGGGCCGACTGGGTGGACCCGGTGCCGCCGACCGGCGTGACCTGGGAGGGCACCTACTACGAAAAGCTCGCCGTCCGGCAGGCCATGGACGCGATCGCCGACTACGCCAAGCCGCGCGGTCTGCCCGTGTTCATCGGGGAGTTCGGCGCCTACAGCACCGCCGATGTCCGTTCACGCGCCCGCTGGACCCGCCACTGCGCCCGGTTGTTCGAGTCGTACGGATTCTCCTGGGCCTACTGGGAATTCAAGGCGGGGTTCGGGATCTACGACGAATCTTCCGGAACTTGGCAGGATTCGCTGGTGGGCGCGCTCGTCTCCGACGACACGACGATCCTTGAGAGAGGCGCCCCTCCCGCGGGTGGGACGGATCTTGTCAACCAGGGCGACTTCTCGTCGAAGCTGGACTGGAGCTTCAACGCGTCCCAGGGGGTCGCGAGATTCACGCTCGACAGCGGCGCCGCCAAGTTCGCCATCACCACCGCCGCGAAGGAGGCCTGGGGAATCCAACTCATCCAGAGCCCCGTCGTGCTGCAAAAAGGGCTTGTGCACGTGCTCCAGTTCGACGCCTGGGCGTCCTCGCCTCGCGCCATCGACGGAGGCCTGGGCATGAGCGAAGATCCTTGGACCGGGTACGTTTCGGCATCCGCCAGCCTGTCGACCACCCGCAAGACCTTCTTCGCGAGCTTCGTGCCCGCCGTCACCGACGAAAACGCACGCGTCTACTTCAATCTGGGTCCGGACACGGGAACGGTGCGCATCGACGACGTCAAGCTGCTGGTGTGGCCATCCAACACTTCGGTGGGGCCGGCTTCCCGGAAATCGGCATCGACGCCGGTGCGCTGGACGGGCAACGCCCTGGTCTGGAACGGAAAGGACCACCCCCGATTCGACCGGGTGGTTTCGCCCACGGGACGAATCGCCGCACGTCTGGAATGGACGCGCTCGGGCGACGCCTGGACCGCCAGCGCCACAGGTCTGGGCGCGGGAACATGGATCGCGGCGGGCCCCGCCGGAACGGCGATGTTCACCAACACGGCACCTTGATTCCCTGACCGACTTCGCGAAGCATCCTTTCGTCCGTACATTCTCCCTCTCCCGACCTCGGGGAGGGAGATCCGCATCACGGCAGCACCGCCAGCGTCGCCGTCCCGCCGGGGACCGATCGGAGCAGGACGGTTCCCTGGATGGACGCGGGGATCGCGAAATTCCCTTGGCCGGGAAGCGACGCGAGGCGGCGTCCGGACAGGTCCGACACGTGGACCGCCGCGGCCGGGACCGGGCCTTGGACACGAACCATCCTCCCCAGAACAGAAATCGTCCAGCCGGAGGGAGCGGTCGCCGCGCCTCCGATCGCCGCGTTCTCGGTCTCGCGGAACGTCCAGCGCTGGTTCTTGGTGTCCCAGTTGCGGTACTGCATCACCTTCGCGTCGTCGGCCGTGCCGGTCGCGCCGCCGTCCACGTCCAGCGATTTGCCGGAGCAGCCGTTGACGATCTGGTGGTTGCCCGTGCCGTCGTCGACCACCTGCCAGCGCGTGCCCGCGCCCGTGTCGGACACCAGCGCCAGCGGAGCCCCGTCCAACAGCGAATCGGAAGCCACCGCCAGACGTTTTCCGTCCTGCTCGAACGCCCACCAGCCCGATCCCAGGGACCTGGCCTTCCAGATCTGGACGCCTGCGCGAGGGGCGACGGCCCGCTGCACCATGCCCGAGGCCGTGGTGGTCAGCGCCTTGCCGCTGTGGGCGGCCCGCAGGACGTAGGACGTTCCGTGCACCAGCGGCGCCACGGGAACGATCTCCCATTCCTGGTGGTCGCCCCACGTGTAGGCCCCCAACGCGAGCTTGGCGTGTTCGGCGCCCGACGCCCCCGCGACTTCGGCCACCTTGCCAAGGGTGTTGGCGGCCACCAGACGCCACCACGGACCCTCGGAGCGCACGAGGTGCCATTTCTGGTTCCACTTGTCGGAGGCCGCGTACTGCAGGATGCCCGCTCCCACCTCCCGGGATTCGTCCGAGACGTCCATGCGCATCCCCGAGTGGACGGAAGCGAACCGGTATTCCGAATTTCCCAGGTTCTCCAGCTTCCAGCGCTGCGACGGTGTGCCGGAATCCGTCACGATCTCCAGCCGGGCCGCCGATGTCTTGTTGGGGACCGCGAGCACCTTGCCCGTGGCGCGGGAGCGGATCTTGTAGACGCCGCTCTGGAACCAGGGTTCGCCGCGGATCCAACCCGAATCGAGTCCCGGATACCACCGGTCCATCCAAGCAACCGACAGCGCCCCCCCCGACACGACCGCGGGGAGCATGACCATGCGCGAAAGCGAAAAGTCCCTCACCGACCAGCGATCGCCCATGTAGACGAAATTGCGCCCATCGTTTCCCGGCAAGGCGAACGCCCATCCCACCTGCGATTCGTAGGTGTGGGTGCCCGACACCGCGAGTCCCTTGCCACTGGACCACGGTCCCGCCAGCGACTTGGCCGTGAAGTAGCGATTGTCGTTGAAGTCCCAACCGGTGCACCACGACATCATCCAGTAGTAGGTGCCCGCCGATTTCACGATCGCGTGGCCTTCGCACTCCATGTCGTTGGACGCCGACCCGCGGTAGACTTCCTCCACGATCTTGGTGTAGGTGTCGTCGAGCTCGAACAGGCTGACGTTCTGGTTGCCTTTGGTGGTGCAGATCAGGTAGGCCTTGCCGTCGTCGTCCTGATAGACATTGAGGTCGCGGCTGTCGATGTCCATGGGGCGGTAGTGGCCCTGGAACTTGAAGTCGCCGTCGATCCTGTCGGAAGTGGCCAAGGCGACCTCGGCCACGCTGTAGGCGTTCCATCCCTCGTAGTGCATCCAGATCACGAACTGGCCGGTCTTCTTGTTGTGGAGGATCTTGGCGCGTTCAACAACCGCGTCCTTGTCCAGGGCGGGATCCGAATCGCGCCGCAGGATCTGCTTGACCCAGGTCCAGTGGACAAGATCCGTCGAGACGTAGAGATTGATCCCGTGGAAGGCATGGTTGTCGCGGGAACGGTCGATCCCCCACATGTACCACTTCCCGTCCACCTGGATGATCCCGCCTTCGGTGGCCGACACGACCTTGCCCCGGTCGTCCAGCCAATCGCCACCGGGCACCACGGGCTCGCGGCAGACGGCCCAGGAGGACACCGCGGCGCACATCAACGACAAGACCGCGCGACGGGCGCGACCGGATTGGGCGATCATCATGGAAGGACTCCGAGTCTGCAGGATTCCCGCAATCTAGCCCGGTGCCCCGCGACCCGCACCCGATTGGACCACGAAAGCGTTGACAACCGAGTCTCCGAACCTCGGGCGATCAGTCGGCCAATCTTTGCACGAGCCCTTCTGGAATCCTGGGGCGGCCGCGCGCGTCCAGGACCGTGGTCACGAACCTGGCCTGGAGCATCGCGACGCCGTCGTCGCGGACGATCTCCTGCTGGAAGACCATGCGGATCTTGCCTTCCATGGAGCAGCGCACGGTCACGAAGAACCCGTCGCCGGGACGCAGAGGCTTGCGGTAGTCCAGTTCGGCCCGCACCACCACCGGGAATTCGCCCCGCTGGGCCATGGCCGCGAAATCGACTCCGCGGGACAGGAGAAATTCGTGGCGGGCGTGCTCCAGGTAGTTCTGGTAGACGGCGTTGTTGACCAGCCCCTGCAGGTCGCACTCGTAATCGCGCACCTTGAGCTGGATTCGAAAGAGTTCGGACATGGCGCGCCAAGTTAGGCAATCGCGCCGGAACATGGAAACCGCCCGCGTCGCCACGGTAGCGGATATGGTAGAATCGGCCCACATGCCCAACCAGCTCCCGAGTCGTCTCGCGAGGACCTCCGACCCGCTCGTGGGCGTGATCCTCGATTGCGTCCGAGCCCTGCTCCCGGTGGAAAACCTGGATGTGCTCCTGCGCACCGGCGTGGAGCTCGCGAGGACCCGCCTGGGCGCCGAACGCTGCGCCCTGTGGCTGCTGGATTTCGACAAGACCACGCTCCGAGGCACCTGGGGAACCGATCTGCAAGGCGGCACGACCGACGAACACGACCTGCGATGTCCGGTCGGATCGCTGGAAGAAGAAATCGGATGCGCCTTCCAGGCGATGGAAGGCTGGCACCTGAAGCGCGACGAACGCCGCTACAGCTGGCAGAACGGCCGCCTTGTGGAAGAAGGCACGGGCTGGAACACGGTGATCCCGATTCCCGGGCTGGATGGCAACGTGGGCTGCTTTTTCCTGGACGCGGCGATCAGCGAAGCCCCGCTGGACCCGCGCTTCCAGGACATGATGGCGCTCTACTGCGCCCTGCTCGGACAACTGGCGGGCCGCCGACTGGCCGAAGAACGCGAAAACGTCCTGTCCAGAGGACTGGAATCCGTCCTCGCCGCCGCCGACGAGCTGTTGGCCTACGACGATCTGGAACGCCTGCACCGGCGGATCGTGGAGCTTTCCCGCGAACGGCTCGGAGTGGCGCGAGCGGGACTGTTCGTATCCACCGAAGGCTCCGAAACCAGGTTCCAAGGCACCTGGGGAACCGATTGGGACGGCCGCACCACCGACGAGCACAAGGGAGCCTTCGATTTCCAGGAAGGCAGGCGCTTCGAGGAGCACGGAACGGTGGTCGTCAGCAATCCCCGTTGGAGCGCCTTCCAGCCATTCCCCATGTCGTGGTTCGAGCCCGACGGCACCCGGGTCGACGTCGCCGACGGCTGGAACGCCGCCATCCGCCTCAAGGTGGGCGAGCGCACGCTCGGGATCCTGTTCGTGGATCCCGGCCGCACCCGCGAACCGTTGGACCCGCGCAAGATGGACCTGCTGGCGACCTACTGCGCGCTGGCCGCGAGGATCCTGGAGCGCAGGCAGGCGCAGGACGAAATCCGTCGCGCCAACGAACAGCGGCTGGATTCCCTGGGCGTCCTGGCCGGCGGACTGGCCCACGACTTCAACAACCTCCTGGCGGCGATCCTGGGGAGCGTGGAACTGCTCATCGAGCTCCCGCGGCTGGATTCCGACCTGGCCCGCAACCGGCTCGCCGACGCCCGGGACGCCTGCCTGCGGGGCAAGGCGCTGGCCGGACAACTTCTGACCTTTTCCAGGGGCGGGGCGCCGGTCAGGCATCCCATCGACACCCTGCCGTTCGTCGAGGAGGCGATCCGATCGTCGGTGGGAGCGCATCCGCTGCGCTGGAGCGTCCAGTATCGCGAACCTCCCTGGAACCTGCTGGCCGACGAGGCCCAGATGGGACAGGTGTTCCAGAATCTGACCGTCAACGCCTGCCATTGGCAGCCGCACGGCGGAAGCCTGTGGATCGGCATCGAAAACGTGCGGATCGAGGATGGGGATCCGCAGGTCCCGGCCGGGACCTACCTGCGGATCGACGTGCAGGACGCCGGCCCCGGAATCCCCGAACAGCTGCGGGGCCGGGTGTTCGATCCCTATTTCACGACCCGCTCGGGAGGGACCGGCCTCGGGCTGGCCACATGCCACTCGATCGTGGCGCGCCACGGCGGGCGCATCGAATGCCTGCCTTCGTCTCAGGGCGCGTTGTTCCGGTTGCTCCTGCCGGCGACCCAGGCGGCTCCGGCGAAGCACCCCCGGCGTCCCGACCGGGCCGTCGACCTCGCGGGCGCGCGGATCCTGGTCATGGACGACGAACCGGTGCTGCGCAACATGCTCCGCGACATGCTCGAATTCCACGGCGCCAAGACGATCCTGGTGGAAGACGGCACCCAGGCAGAGCAGGCCTGGGAAGACGGAATCCGGCAAGGCGCGCCGTTCCACGCCGGAATCCTGGATCTGGTGGTCGATCAAGGCCTGGGCGGGCTCGAAGCCGCCCGAAGGATCCGATCCATGGACCCGAACGCGCGACTCCTGGTCTGCAGCGGATATTCCAACGATCCCCTTTTTTCCGATCCCGACGCCTACGGATTCTGCGGAACCATCCAAAAACCGTTCCGTCTGTCCGAATTGCTGGATTCCGTCGCGAAATCGATTGCGGGAACGCGGCACGGCGATCATTCTTAATGGGAATGGATTCCGTCCCAATCCGCATCGAAGCCAGGATCCTGGTGGTCGACGACGAAAACCTGGTGCAGCAATTCCTCCGGGAGATCCTGGAACGCTCCGGGGCACGCGTCCATGTCGCGGATTCGGGTTCGGAAGCCTTCCGGCTTCTGGACGTCGCGCACGCGCATGGCCGCCCCTACGAGATCGTCATCACCGATCTCACGCTGGGCGACGGCCCCGACGGAATCGGGGTCGCCAAACGGGCCCGCGACCGGTTCGCCGCCACCCGGGTGGTCGCCTGCACCGGCCACTGCGAAGACAGGATCTTTTCCGCGCCCGGCGATTTCGGGTTCGACGGCTGCATCGCCAAGCCGTTCCTGCTCCAGGACATCGTCGAACTGGTGGGAGCGCTCTCGAAACCCCGCTGAAGGGGACCGACGCGCGCCACGGAAGCGAGGGGCTTGATTCCAGGAATCGCGAATGCGAGAATCCGAGTTCAGGAGACAAGCAATGACCCCACTCAACCGCCCTTGGATCCCGAGACTTCTGGCGATCGCCGCCATGGTCGTCGTCGGCGCCTGCAACATCTTCAATCCTTCCGGAACCGGAGACGACAAGGACACCACGGCCGACGATTTTATCCAGTCCGGCCAGGAAGCCCTTCGCGAACTCCGCTTCCAGGACGCGTTCAACGCGTTTTCCACCGCGCTGGCGCTGGATTCCAACAAGTCGCTGGCCTGGCACGGACTGGCCAAGGCCACGCTGGGCAAGGACAGTTTCGACATCGCCTCCCTGGTGGACATCGCCGACACCATCGGCAATCTCGGCGACAACGAAAAGCTGGACTTCCTGCTTTCGCTGGGCGACACCGGCATCACCAGGATCTACCGCCCGCTCATGCGCGTGGCGTCCATCTACGACAGATTCCGGGTGCGCGACTCGCTCGGCAGGACCGACAAGGTGTTCGGGACCCGGCTGATCCTCACCGAACTGTCGACGCTGGTGAACAACCGCTCGTACTTCCTGCTCATCGACGCCAACCGCGACACCATCGTGCAAAGGGGCGAGATGGCCGGCCTCAAGATGATGTCGATCGCCTCCGGCGGACTGGAGATCAGCGCGGAAAAACTCGTGGAGCAGGGCGGCCTGGACAGCACCACCGGCGCGCTGCCCGATTCCACCCGCGACAACATCAACGGCATCCTGATGAACGTCACGACGATCACCCAGGACACCAACATGCTGAACCAGCTGCTGGCGGGCGCGAGCGGCGGCGAAGACGGATCGCTCACCGGCGGTTCGGAGGCCACGGAAGAACTCAACAAGGAAGCCAAGAGCTTCATCCAGAAGCTGGGATCGTCCACGAGCTTCTTCCTGATCAACGACACGCTGGACAACGACGGCGACGGATGCCCCAACGAGGAGATGTTCGGCGACGGCCTCGACAACGACGGCGACGGACTCAAGGACGAGGACGGCCGCATCGGCATCCGCAAGATCTACACGCCGACTCCCGATTCGCTGGGGATGCTCACGCCTCCAGACAGTTTCCGTCACAACGCGATGAAGGCTTCGGGGTCGGAGATGCGGGTGATCCGGCTTTCGCAGGCCCGACCGCCGGAATTCGCCCAGTACTTCGACGAGAAGCTGGCGCTGACCTACCACGACGCCACCGGCCGGACCAAGCTGTTCAAGGACCTGCGGTGGGTCTCGATCTCCGACTCGAGCGCGGGCGTGCGCAACGACACGATCTGGACGCGGGTCCTGGCCCAGGAAGAAACCACGCCCCAGGCGTACAAGTCGCTGGACGGGAACAAGAAGGAAGAGATCAAGATCCTCGCGATCGTGGAGATCCGCAAGAAGGTCCTCGCCGAATCCGACGTCAAGAAGCGGATCGATCTGGGCAAGAAGACCGTGGGAGGGTGCTGGGACCATGCTCAATAACGACAATCTTCCGACACGAACAGTCCTCTTCGCTCTCGTGCTCGCCACGGCGAGCATGGCGGGCCCCCTCAACCGGTCGTGGCGCTCGCTGGGCATGGGCGACGCCGGCGTGGCGATCTCCGACGACGCCGAGGCGGTGCACCGCAATCCCGCGGGCCTCTCGCAGCTGGGGTTCAAGGGGTCGTGCGCTCCCCTGGACAACCTGGGCTACAAGCGCAACGCGGTCGACGCCTGGATCGTGGGCGTGGGATTCGACGTGGATCCCGAACTGGCCATGAAGCTCTACCGGTTCTACGACCGGTACGACTCGTCGTTTTCCGCCGCGGAGGACGACCCCAAGGGCCTGTTGAAGAACAAGCAGCTGTTCGACGACATCTACGAGTTCGACCGGCTTCCGATTCCTGTCAACACCTCGATCGACATGGGCGGCGCCATCCGCAACTACGGCGGCGCGCTGTGGACCGACAACGAGATCAGCCTCCAGATCGACCGGGGCGCCCTCACCCCCAAGGCGGGGATCCGCCTCGGTTCGACCATCGCCGCCGAAGCCGCCACGTCGCGTTCGTTCATCGACGACCGGTTGAACCTGGGGTTCGGCTACCGGATCGTGGCCCGCACCGACGAATTCCGGGAATACGACATCACCGAGCTGCAGACCGAAGGCGAAAAGGGAGCCACCCGGATGCTGCTCAAGTCGTTGTCCAACATCCGTCGCTCCGAAGACTGGGGACACGGCCTGGATTTCGGGGTGATCTGGTTCCAGACCCCGGGGCTGCGCTACGGCGGCGCGATCCAGAACGTGGGCATGAAGTTCTACGGGAAGTTCGTCACGCCCGATCTTTCGGCAGGCGTGGCGTGGGCGCCGCGTCCGTTCCAGCGCAACGACAAGTGGAGCCGCAAGATCAACTTCGCGATGTCGGCCACCGAACTGCTGGAAGACACCCTTGGCTACAAGCCGTTGTCCAAGCTCAACGTGGGAGCGGAATGGGAGCAGACCGTGATCCCGCACACGATCGTGGGACGGATTTCGGTGGGCCTGAAGGGCGGCTACCCCACCGCGGGCGTTTCGGGCATGCTCCTGCATTTCCTCAAAGGCGAATTCCTGACCTACGCGGAAGAAGGCGGCAAGTTCACCGGCGACGAGGAAAACCGCTACTACATGGTCCGGCTGGGCATCGGGTTGTGAGTTCGCCCGATCCCCGCAAGGCTCCCGCGGCGCGGCCGTCGGCCGAAGTTTCGCAAGACCTGCTCAAGCAATGGCTTTCCCAGGGATCGCAGGCGCCCAAGCCCGACTCGGCTACGTCCTCGGGACGGCCCGGTCCGCAAGACGCAATCCGTCCGCCGCGGAAGTGACGATCCCGCCCGACCACCCGGCGCCTTCCCCCAGCGCGTAGAGCCCCTCGATCCCCGGCACGGCGAGCGTGGTCGCCTCGCGCGGAACGCGAAGCGGAGAACTCGTGCGGGTTTCCGGCGCGATCATGAGGCCGTGGCGGATGAACCCGGGGATCTTGCGGTCGAAATCCACCAGCGCCTTGGCCAGCTCGCTGGAAACGAACTCCGGAAGCAACGTGGCGAGATCGCTGGGAGCCAACCCGCGGGCGTAGCTGGATTCGGGCAGATCCTGTCCGACCTTGCCTTCCAGGAAATCCGACGCCCGCTGGGCCGGAGCCCGGAAGCCGCCGCCTCCCAACGCGTAGGCGTCGCGCTCCAGCTTGCGCTGGAAGTTCACCCCGGTCCACACGTCGTCGGCGACGCCGTTGCCTGCGGCCCACGCAGCCAGCTCCTGCCGGTGCACCGGCACCACGAACCCGGAATTGGCCCACCTGCCGGCGCGGGCCCTGAAGCTCATGCCGTTGGTCGCCAGCTCGCGGGAATCGGTGGTGGTGGGCAGCACTTCGCCGCCCGGGCACATGCAGAACGAGTGCGCGCCCGGCCCGTCCGGCGTCCTGCACGAAAGGAAGTATTCGGCCGCGCCCAGGAGGTCCGTGTCGGCCTTGGGGCCGTACTGGCGGCGGTCGATCATCTCCTGGGGGTGTTCGATCCGCACCCCCACCGCGAAGTCCTTGGCCTCGAACCCCACGCCGCGCGCGGCGAGCATCTCCAGGGTGTCGCGGGCCGAATGCCCGATCGCCAGCACCAGCGCCTCGACGGATTCCGTCTTGCCGGAAAACGTCGCGGACGCGACCTTCCCGGAACGGACCTCGAAATCCTCCAGCCGCGACAGGAAGCGGAATTCGCCGCCCAGGGATTCGAACCGCTTGCGCAGGCCCGCCACCAGCACGCGCATGCGGTCGGTGCCCAGGTGGGGCTTGGCGCGCCACTGGATGGAAGGATCCTCGCCCACGTCCACCCACTGCTTGAGCGCGGCCTGCACCAGGCGGTTGCGGGTGCGCGTGGTGAGCTTGCCGTCGGTGAACGTGCCGGCGCCGCCTTCGCCGAACAGGAAGTTGGTCTCGGGGTCCAGGTCGGCTCCCTTGATGAACCGCCGGGCCGCGAGACTGCGGGTGGCGAGGTCGGCGCCGCGCTCGTGCAGCACCACGCGGTAGCCCTTTTCCGCCAACGCGATCGCGCAGGCGATGCCGCAGGGTCCCGAACCCACCACGTGCACGCGCTCGGGCAGCGCCAGGCTCCCGATCAACAGGTCGTCGGGTTCGGGCTTGGGTTCGCCCAGCGGCTCCAGCATGTGGCGATGGAAGGGGCGATCGGTGACCAGCTCCAGGGTGAAGCGCTTGACCGGCTTGGACTTGCGGGCATCCACGCTCTCGCGCGTGATGGTTGCCTGCACCAGGGCCCTCGGGTCGATCCGCCAATCGCGCAGGGCCTTTTCCACGGGGTCGGACGTGTCGCGCGGATCCATGGCCAGCCCGTGCAGGCGGTAGCGGAAGGTCTTCTTCAAGCGGCGATCCTCTCGAGCAGTTCGATCAAGCTGGCGGTGTCCGACAGGTCGGGAACCACGGCTTCGGCGCCGCAGTCGGAAAGTGCCTGCATCGAGTAGTCTCCGGTGGCCACGCCCAGGCAACCGATCCCCGCCACCTTGGCGCAGCGCACGTCCTCGGGGGTGTCGCCCACCACCACGGCCTTCGCCTCGCGGCCCGGGAAACGCGCCGCCCAAGCCTCCAGCGCCTCGCGCGCCAGGGGCCCCTTGTCCGGCACATGGTCGCCGTAACCGCCCACCGGAGTCCCGTCCAACGCGAACAGATCCCACACGCCCAGGGCCTGGAGCTTGACGCGGGTGCCCTGGAAGAAGTTCCCCGTGACCAGCCCGTTGTGGAACCCGGGATGGGCATCCACCGCCCGGAGCAGCTCGCCCGCGCCGGCCAGGAGCCACGGCGGATTGGCGGCCAGGAATTCCTCCAGGACCTTGGCGTAGAGCTCGCCGAACACGGAGAAGGCGGGAAGATCCGACGCCCCCGCCTCGCGCGCGAGTTCGTGCCAGATGCCGAAATCCGTCCTGCCCGCCATGGGGATGTCGGAAAACGTCTTCCCCGGGAACAGGCGTTCCAGGGTGGCGTAGAACGCGCGTTTGCCTTCGCCGTGGCCGTCCAGCAAGGTGCCGTCGATGTCCCACAGCACAAGAGTCGTCGTCTCACCGCTCACCAAGGCGCTCCGACCATGAGGCATCCGTGAAGAAGACTGCGCGCCGGAATGGGTTCCCAAGGCGCGGCGCGTCGGATACAGTCCCCCTCCCTGCCAGGGAGGGCCGGGGTGGGGGATGTTTCAAGGCTCCACCCAGCGGCCGTGCTCCTTGATCAGGGCGACCAGCGCGTCGGGGGCGTCGGCTTCGGGGATGCTCCGCTTGACGCAGTCGCGCCCCACGAACAGGTTCACCGTCCCCGGAGTGCCGCCCACGTACCCGAAATCCGCATCGGCCATCTCGCCGGGGCCGTTCACGATGCAGCCCATGATGGCGATCGACACGTCCTTGAGGTGCCCCGTCTTGGCGCGGATGCGCGCCGAAGTGGTCACGAGGTCGAACAACGTGCGCCCGCAACTGGGGCACGAGATGAATTCGGTCTTGGAACGCCGGGCGCCGGCGCACTGCAGGAGGTCGTAGGAAAGATCCACGATGTTCCCGCGCGATTCGCCCATCAGGCAGATCGCGTCGCCGTAGCCGTCGCAGAGCAAGCTTCCCAGCGTGGCGGCCATCCGCAGTTCGTTCAGCTCGGTGCCGTCCAGGAACCAGCGCAGCACCAGCGGCGCCTTGATCCCGGCGGCTTCGAACGCCGCCACGATGCGGCGCGCTCCCCAAGGACCGGCCTTGGAAAGATCGGTCGAGACCATGTACAGGTTGGATGGCGGGAGCCGCTTGGCCACGTCTTCCAGACCGGCCGGATCGGGGCAGACGAGCTCCATCACGCGGCCTTCTTCCACCGCCTGCTTGATCTCGTCCATGTCGGTGCCTTCGTCCAGGCAGACGAGGTCGGCGCTTCCGTCGAACCACTCCACCACCCGATCCTTGGACGGCTGTTCTGCGCCGTAGAAGCTTCCCACGCGCACGGGGTTCCCCGCGCCCACGGTGGTCTCGCCCAGCAGCACGGGCATGGTCTCGCGACGGCGGTAGGCCAGCGGATCGATCGATTCAGCTTGGGCGAACGGGCGCACCAGCGGGTCGCCGCCGAAATCCGTCAAATCGCCCGACAGCGGACGCGCCGTCGCGCGCAGGAGCTCGCGCGCCACGGGGATCTCCAGCAGGGGATCCTCGGTGAGGCTCACGCGGATCGTGTCGCCGATGCCGTCCAGCAGCAAGGCCCCGATCCCCACCGCCGACTTCATGCGGCCGTCGCGGCCTTCGCCGGCCTCGGTCACCCCCAGGTGGATCGGGTAGGGCTTGCGTCCCTCGGACGCCAGCCGCTCCACGAGCATGCGGTAGCACTGGACCACGACCTTCGGGTTGGACGACTTCATGGAGAACACGACCTGGTCGAATCCTTCGTCCTCGCAGACGGCGAGGTATTCCAGCGCCGATTCGAGCATGCCCTGGGGGGTGTCGCCCCAGCGAGCCAGGATCCGGTCGGACAGGCTTCCGTGGTTGGTCCCGATCCGGATGGCCACGCCCCGTTCGCGGCACAGCTTCACGAAAGGACGGAACTTGTCATCGATCTTCTGGAGCCCGCGCTCGTAGGTGGCGTCGTCGAATTCCTTCTGGAATCCGTAGGCGGTCTTGGCGTCGGCGAAGTTGCCGGGATTGACGCGGACCTTCTCCACCCACTTGGCGGCTTCGAACGCCGCGGCCGGCTGGAAGTGGATGTCGGCGCAAACCGGCACCGTCACGCCCTGCGCGCGCACCTTGCGCATGATCTCTTCCAGGCACGCGGCGTCGGCCTGGGTGGGGGCGGTGATGCGCACGAGCTCGCAGCCGGCGTTGGCCAGCGCCACGGTCTGCGCCACGGTGGCGTCCACGTCCTTGGTGAGGGTCGTGGTCATGGACTGCACCATGATGGGGTTGCCGCCGCCGATGCGGGCTTCGCCCACGCGCACTTCGAGCGTCGGGCGGCGATGGTCGCCGAATCGTCCTTGATGAATGCTCATGGCACGGAAATCTACTTGGTCGCGACGACCGCGTAGCAGATGCCCAGATCGAAGCTCCTGGGCCGCACGTCGCGGAACCCCTTGCGCTCCAGAAGCTCGACGTAGGCCTGCACGGGAACGAACCCGCGCGTGGATCTCACCAGGTATTCGTAGGCGTCGCGGTTGGATCCGAACGCCTTGGCCACCAGCGGCAGCGCCACAGGAGCGACCAACCCGTAGAACGCCCTGGCCGCCAGCGTGGACGGCCGGAAGAACTCCAGCGTCAGGAACACGCCGCCCGGCTTGAGCACGCGGGCCACCTCGTCGACGCCCATCGCGAGGTCGTCCAGGTTGCGCATCCCGAACCCGCACAGCACGGTGTCGAAACTCGCGTCCTTGAACGGCATATTCAACGCGTCGGCCTGGATGCCCGAAGGCAGGCCCTTGGCCGGAAGCGACGACATCATCCCGAAGGAAAAGTCGGCCACCCGCGAAAGCGAGGTCGCCAGGCCCGCGTCGTGCGCCGCGTTCAGGAAATCGCCGGTCCCCCCGCAGAGATCCAGGATCTTCTGGCGGCGCTTGGGGAGCATGTCCACCGCCTTGCGCCTCCAGGCCAGGTCGCGCCGTGCGGATAGGACATGGTCCAGCATGTCGTAGCGACCGCTGATCCGATCGAACATCTCCTGGATGGCCTTGCTCAAAGCCCCAACTCCTTCCAATATCCGTCCACGCGCGCGACCACCGCCGGATCCTGTTTGATGATCCCGGGCCAGGCGCCGCGGTCGTAGCCTTCGTCGGCGCGCTTCTTGGTGCAGTCGAACCCCAGCGCCTTGCCGGGCCGGGAGGAATCCAGCACCACCACGTCGCGCGACGGGTCCATGTTGGCACCGCCCACCACCAGCGCCATGCCGCCCGATTCCAGGGCCTGGGCGTCGTCGAACACCGCGACCGCCAGGATCCGGCTCGACAGATGCTGTCGCTTGAGCGACTTCAGGAACTCCTTGCCCTGCCCCGCCCTGGACTTGGCGATCTGCACCAGCAGGATCCGTCCGTCGCCGCCGGCGGGAACGCTCGCGCGCACGACGCCCGGGTGCGAGGCCGCGTCGAAGCTCCAGGAAGGGCCGTCGTCGGAGGCCGCGCGCGGGAACATGTCCTCGCCGTGGATGCGCGTGGTCGCGTCGATCCCGATCTTGCCCCCGAAGTCGCAGGCCGCCGCGTGGTCCAGGGTGTCGGCGGGCCCCTGCGAAAGCGCCGTGTCGCGCACGGCGTGCCAGTTCCTGTCGATCGCCGCCAGGACCGCGCGGGTGTCTGACAGGTCGGTTCCCTGGTCCAGCGCGACGCACATCTTGGTGAACATCATCTGGCCGGTGCCCCACACGGCGTGGAAGCTCTTGTGGGCGTGGCCCGGATACCGCTTGCGGATCGCGGCCAGCACCAGGTTGTGGAACACGCCTTCGGGCGGGAGTCTCAGGTCGCGGATCTCGCCGTGGACGCGCCGCAACAACGGCAGGAAGAGCCGTTCCGTGGCCAGGCCCATCCAGTTGTCCTCCTTGGGAGGCAGCCCCACCACCGTGGCCGGATAGATCGCGTCCTTGCGGTGCGTGATCCGTTCCACGTGGAAGGCCGGATACATCCCCTCCTGCGAGTAGTAGCCGGTATGGTCGCCAAAGGGTCCTTCCAGACGCAGGTCGTCGGGATCCACCCATCCTTCCAGGACGAAATCCGCCTCGGCGGGAACCCCGATCCCGTGGATTCCGCAAGGAACCATGGGCACGCGGCGGCGTTGCAGGAACCCTGCCAAAAGCATCTCGAACACGTCCGGCGGCAGCGGAGCGGTGGCCGCCCAGGTGAGCACGGGAGGGCCGCCCAGGGCGACCGCGACCGGAATCCGTCTTGCGGATTCGTCCAGGTGCCTGCGACCGTCCTTCTGGCGCTGCCAGTGCATGCCCGTGGTGCGCGAATCGAACACCTGCATGCGGTACATGCCGCAATTGGACTTGCCGTCGGGCGAACGCGAAAAGACCATCGGGAAGGTGATGAACGGCCCCGCGTCGTCGGGCCAGGTGGTGAGCACCGGCAGGGCTCCCAAGTCCACCTGCGGCGCCACCGTTTCCTGGGCGGGCGCCCTGCCGACGCGCTTGGGGAAGGCGTGGCGCAATCCGGCCAGGGCCTTGGCCATCCGCCAGGCGTCGCCCATGGACTTGGGCGGCTCGATCTCGGCGATGCGGGCGATGCGTTGTTCGGCTTCGTCCAGCGATTGGGACCCCAGCGCCCAGGCCATGCGGCGCTCGGACCCCAGGATGTTCACCGCGACGGGAAACGCCGAGCCCTTCACGTTCGTGAACAGGAGGGCCTTGCCGCCGCCGGTCTGGCGCATCACGCGATCGGCGATCTCGCAGACTTCCAGGTGCCGGTCGACCGCGCGATCCACGACGGCCAGCTCGCCGCGACGGTCGCAGTATTCCAAAAACGAGCGCAAGGATCGAAACGATGGTATCACGTTGGTCCAAAGATACCTTTCGCGCCATCTTGAACCCCTGGGTTCCACATCGCGACCAATGCGCCGGAACACGAATGCTCGAATCTCGCCCTGAGGGCAACCTCACCTCCCACCACGGCCATTTCGGATGGCGCCGGATCTACCGGACTCCCCGCTCGGCGATCGCGACGCTTTGGCACGCGCCGCTGGCCAACGCGCGATTCGTCATCGTTTCCGGCGCGTTCTGGACCGTGAACCTCGCGATCACCGAACCCTACCGGTTCCTGTTCTTCAGCCGGCTCGGACTTTCGCCCGAGGCCATCGGCAAGTTGTTTTCCGCCGACCTCGTGATCCGCGCCATCGGGCTCCTGCTTTCCGGAACCATGATGCGAGCCTTCGGAGCCAAGCGCATGCTGGTCCTGGCCGACATCGTTTCGTGGGTGGTTCCGTATCTGCTGCTGGGGTTCGCGACCCAACCCTGGCACGCCGTCGTCGCCGTGCTGCTCACCTCGCTCAATTCCTTCGCCAGCACCCCCTACAATTGCCTTCTCGCCGAAGGCATGCCCGCCGAGCGCCGAACCAAATCCTACGCGTTCCTCCACCTCTGGAACATGGCGCCGGCCCTGCTTGTCCCGTGGCTGGCGGGCGAGCTGATCAACAACAGCCCGTTCGGACCCACGCTGCGCATCCTGTTCCTGGTCCAGGCGGGATCGATGGCCGTCGGGATCTGGTTCCGGTACCGCAAGCTCCACGACCTCCAACCGGGATCGACCTCGGCCAAACAAGGCCTGCTCGGCACGCTGCGCCAAATCGTGAAGACCCCCGGCTTTCTTCCCTCCTGGAGCGCGTTGGCCATCCAGGGCGTGTTCCAGAGCGTCACCAACGCGTTCCTGGCGATCTATCTCACGCGCGAACTGCGGATGTCCGACAGGATGCCCGGCTGGCTCGCGGAAATGGGCGCCATCGGATTCGCCGTCGGGACGCTGGCCATCCAACCCAAGCTGAAGGAATCGAACGTCCCCCGCTTCGCGGCCGTGGCGCTCACCATCCACGCGGCGGCGATCGCCCTGCTGCTGTTGCATCCAAGCCGCAATTGGACCATGGCCATCTGGCTCGTGGGCGGACTCTGCTCGGCGGTGCACGGCGCCGCCACCAGCTCGCTCTTGACTTCGGCGCTTCCGGAAAACGCCCGCGACCACGGATTCGCCTTGAGCTACGTGGGAGTGCACCTGGTGGGCGCCCTGTGCATGCCCCTCGCCGGAATCCTCCTCGATCGGCGCCTGGGCATGTTCCCGTTGCTGGTGACGGGATTCCTGCTGGCATGGGCGTTCGGAATCTGGCTCACCCGAACCATGAATCCCGTCGCGACGGTATCCACCTGGCAACCAGAGGACGCCTCCCAGAGCTGATCGGTCGGGTCAGGCCTCCGCCTGAAGGACCCGAGCCGGGGCCGGATCCGACGGCTCCGAAGCCCGCGGCCGGGCGTCCCAATCGCGCCAGACGACGTCGGGATGCTCCTTGAACCGTTCCTGCATGACCTCCAAGGCCTGGCGGTTGTTGTCGACCAGGATGCAGTCGCGGCCATTTCTTGTCGCGGCATCCCCGAACGATCCGCTTCCCGCGAAGAAATCGCACAGCATGTCGCCCGGACGCGAATGGACCTTCACGATGCGCTCCAGGATCCCCAACGGCTTCTGGGACGGGTAGCCGGTCTTCTCCCTGGACTGCGGACTCACGATCGTGTGCCACCAGGCGTCGGTGGGGGTCTTCCCGCGTTCGGCCTTCTCAGAACCCACCAGATGCGGCGACAGGTAAGGTAGCCGGTCGCAGGCGTCCAGATCGAACACGTACCGCTCCGGATCCTTGGCGTACCAGAAAATGACATCGTGCTTGGCCGGCCAGCGCCGCTTGGTGCGGGCTCCGTAGTCCCAGGCCCAGACGATCTCGTTCATGAACGAGCTCCGCCCGAACAACTGGTCGAGCAGGACCTTGCAGTAGTGGGATTCGGAAACGCCCATGTGCAGGAACAGGCTGCCGTCGTCGGCCAGGACACGCTTGGCTTCCACGAGGCGTTCTTCCAGGAACAGGAGATGCTCGTCCTGGTGGAAGATGTCGGAAAACGACTTGGTCCCCACCCGGACCGACGCGTAGCGCCGGTCCTCGAACCCCAGATGCCCCTCGCCGCGCCGTTCGATGCTGATCTCGTGGCGATGCATGATCTTGCCCGTGTTGTACGGCGGATCGATGTACACGAGCGAAACCGAACCGTCGGGAATCCTCTTCAGGACCTCGAGATTGTCGCCGAAATGGATTTCAAGCCTGGCCAACGTTCCTCCCGCTCCCCATGGACTGCGGCACGGAACGAAGATTAGTTCGTCATTCCACGATTTCGTCGTCGGGTTGTTGGGGCACCGATTCCGGCACCAGCACCAGCACGCCCAGCGGCGGCAGGTCCAACTGCGCGCTGGCAGGCAAGCCCTGCCAGGACTCCCAGGTCGCCTCGCGGCCGCCGTAGTTGCCGATCCCCGAACCTCCGTAGAATTCGGCGTCGGAATTCATGCGTTCCTTCCAGGTACCGGCCCAGGGCAACCCCACGCGGTAGCCGTGGCGCGGCACCGGAGTGTAGTTGAAGATGAACACGACCGGTTTGTCGCGCGGATCGGACGACTTGCGCATGAAGCTCACCACCGAGTGTTCGGAATCCGAACAATCGATCCACTGCATGCCCCGATGGTCGCAATCGCCCTCGTGCATGGCGGGCTCTTCGCGGTAGAGCTTGTTCAGGTCCGACACCCATCTGCGAAGGCCGTTGTGGGTGGGGAATTCCAGCAGATGCCAGTCCAGCGAGCGCGCTTCGCTCCACTCGCGCCACTGTCCGAACTCGGCGCCCATGAACAGCAGCTTCTTGCCGGGATTTCCCCACTGGTTGGCGTACAGAAGGCGCAGATTCGCCATTTTCTGCCACCAGTCTCCGGGCATCTTCCCGATCAGGCTGCCCTTCATGTGGACGACTTCGTCGTGGGACAGCGGCAGCATGAAGTTTTCCGACCAGGCGTACAGGAACCGGAACGTCAGGTGGTCGTGGTGCCACTTGCGGTGGATGGGTTCCTTCTGCATGTAGGCCAGGGTGTCGTGCATCCAGCCCATGTCCCACTTGAACGTGAAGCCCAATCCCCCGACGTAGGTGGGACGGCTCACGCCGGGCCAGGCGGTGCTTTCTTCGGCGAGGGTGAAGGCCCCCGGGTGCAGCGCGTGGATGCGGATGTTCATGTTGCGCAGGAATTCGATGGCGTGGATGTTCTCGCGACCGCCGTACTCGTTGGCCACCCACTCGCCGTCCTTGCGGGAGTAGTCCAGGTAGAGCATGCTCGCGACCGCGTCCACGCGCAACCCGTCGATGTGGTAGGTCTCGAGCCAGAACAGCGCCGACGCCAACAGGAAATTGGCGACTTCGTGGCGTCCGTAGTTGAAGATCAGGGTGGACCAGTCGCGGTGTTCGCCCTGGCGAGGATCCGCATGTTCGTACAGGTGCGTGCCGTCGAAGAACGCCAGGCCCGGGAAATCCTTGGGGAAGTGGGCGGGAACCCAGTCCAGGATGATCCCGATCCCCTCGCGGTGCATGTGGTCGACGAACGCCATGAAGTCGGCCGGCGTACCGTAGCGGCTGGTGGGAGCGAAGTAGCCGGTGGCCTGGTAGCCCCACGATCCGTCGAACGGATGCTCGGTGATGGGCAGGAGCTCCACGTGCGTGAATCCCAACTCATTCACGTAGGCCGACAGCTTGGGCGCCAATTCCCGGTAGTTCAGGAATCGCCCTTCCTCTTCGGGGACTCGAGCCCAGGATCCCAGATGGACTTCGTAGATGCTGATCGGGCGTTTGAGGGGATCTGTGGCGCCGCGCACGCGCATCCAATCGTCGTCGCCCCAGGAA
>ENA-UPSM01002009-UPSM01002009.1-activated-sludge-metagenome-genome-assembly--contig:-NODE-2009-length-25597-cov-21.448947_pt1 | contig 25597 bp, 30 predicted proteins | sample MGYA00238181_ERZ773283 | MGnify/ENA primary metagenome ERZ773283 (study PRJEB29023, sample SAMN05720199) | activated sludge metagenome | isolation source: Anaerobic digester | place: Japan...
TTGCTGGGAGACAATGAACTGCGCGAGGCGGAGGAAAACGGTGCAGACTGGCTGCTGAAAAAGAAACTCAGCGCCCGAACTGAACAGGTTGCCATTGACCGGATCATCATGCGCACACCGGACCGGGTTGCCGCCAATACGGAAAGAAACTACCGCTGGCTGCTGGCTTTCTCCTGGCTGGTGATCGGTCTGCTCATCTCCTGGTTGATCTTTGAACCCACCCAATTTAATGACATTGCCATTGGGTTGATTGTGGCAGTAATCACCGGTCTGGTGACGTACCTGCTCTCTCCGCTGCTGACAAAATTGGGCGGAAAGGACTAGCGTCTCCCTCCAATCCACAAACCAGCCTGCCAACCCAACCGGATGTTATTTTTTCTTCCGGTTGGTCAGGGCGTCCATATAATGCCGGATGGTCAGGATGGGGTGGGACACTACCATGCGCGGTCCGGCATATCGCATCACCCGGCGCACAGCAGCCCGCATATCCGGCTTATAGCAGTGGATGGGGCAGCTGGCGCAGGTGGGTTTGTCATCATGATAAGGGCATTTGTCAATCCGCTGCATGGCATAGGATTCCAATTGCCGGCAATCCTCGCACAACTCCCCTGCCGTGTGATGATTCTCCCGGCAGTAAATTCCGATCATAAGCTGAATGGTTTTCCGTTCGCGGTCAAGGCGTTTTTGATTCGTCATATTTCCTTTTTCTACTTAATAATTTCTCACAACTCATTCCAGCAATACAGTCAATTGAAACCCCTGCCGGTTATGACCAGCCTGCCAGCGTGGATGGCAATTCCATTACCCAAAGTTCAGGATTTCACATATTCTGTTCTTCTGAAACGCAGGGCAGACCAGTCCTCGTCAATTGCCACCTGCCGCACCGGGCGAAAGCCAGCCGCGGAGAGGGCATCCCAGCCGGTATCGCGGTTGAAATCACAATGGTACTTCTTTGACGTTCCCTTGGGGTAGGCAAACCAGACAACCGCATCCCCCGGGGCACGTGCTGCCACTTTCCCTGCCAGATCCTCCAAATCCACCTTGCGGATGACAAATGCCAGGATAAAGCCAGCTTCCTCCACCTCCGCCAGGCTGCAATGGATGGTCACACCTTCCAGGGCAACAAGCTCGGCTTCAAAGCTTTGCGGCGAATTCAGGACAAGGATTTCCTTGCAGTTCTTCAGGTTAAGTTTTTGAAATATGCCGGGCATGATCATCCTCCTGTCAGCGTGCATTCATCAAATTCTAACCCGAAACCATGCAAAATCAATCGTTCGTCCAGGATTCTTCAGCGGGAACAGACAAACCGACTTATAATCAAGAAAACCATCCTCCCGGAGCAGCACATGGGAAAGCCCATCACCATCACCAGCTTCATTCTCATTGGCATTGGTGTCCTTTTATTTACCCTCAATATCCTGCTTGATGGGGCATTGAATATTGCCCTGCCGCTGGTATTCCTGGTGCTTGCCGGGATTTTCTTCATTGTCACATTTGCCACCCGCGAAAAATGGAAATGGGCGTCCCTGCTTTTCATTCCGGGGGCACTGCTGGCGGCATTCGGTGTCATTTTCCTGCTCAACGTGGTGACCAACGATTGGAAATCCTGGGCGTATGCCTGGCTGCTGCTGGTGGCAGGCATTGGCGTGGGGATGGGGCTGGCTAGCCGCGCCCAGTCCTGGCATCCCTGGGTGGCGCGCACGGGATGGGGTTTGGCGCTTGGGGGAATCACCTTCTTTTGTGTCTTCGGCGCCATCGCTGGAGGATTGTTCATCCAGATCATGGCACCCATCCTGCTGGTGATTGCCGGGGTTTCGCTGCGCTGGCTGCCATGGGATTCAATCCTCCCGGACTCCTTCCGCAGGCGGCAGCAACTTACGACCATCAACGGGAAGGAAAGCCCGGAACCACCCAACCAATCCAGCCTGGTGGAACCACTCAGCAGCCGGGAACTGGAGGTGTTGTCCCTGGTGGATGCGGGTTTCTCCAATCAGGAAATTGCCGCCAAATTGAATATTGCTGCCAGCACAGTCAAGACACACATCAACAATATTTACGGCAAGCTGGGGGTTCAAACCCGCGTCCAAGCTGTCAACCGGGCAAGGGAACTGGGATTGCTGGAGAATTAAACAGGAAATCCACCCCGAATCCACCCCCTTCTCCACCCATTGGGAGATGCCTTTCCACCCTCCCGCATGGTACATATACAGGCAAATACCAAGTTTTGACCTGTCATGGAAGGAATCATGGATAACGAATTACATAACCACACCTATGTTGTTACCGGTGCAACATCCGGAATTGGGCTGGCAGCTGCAGAAATTCTTGTGCGGCGTGGCGCAGGCGTTATTGGAGTGGGGCGCTCGGCAGAACGCTGCAAGGCAGTGGAAGCGCACCTCCACCACATCCATCCGGATGCCCCGGTTCATTACCTGGTTGCAGATTTAAGTCTGCAAAAAAATATCCACCAGGTGGCGGATGAGATCCTTAATCAATTAGCAGGTACGGGGAAACCTGTTCTGGATGGGTTATTGAATAATGCCGGGACATTTACGTACTGGATGATACTGACCGCGGAAGGGATTGAAATGCAGTGGGCAGTCAATCACCTGGCGCCCTTCCTGCTGACCCACCGTCTGATCCCGGCACTGCAGGCTGCCCCGCTTGCCCGGGTTGTTACCGTCAGTTCGGGTTCGCACCGCCATGGTTGGATCAACTGGAACGATCCACAGCTGCGCCGCTGCTACAATGGACTGCGCGCATACGGCAATACCAAGCTTGCCAATATTCTCTTCACATTGGAATTTAACCGCAGGCTTGGCACCGGTTCCACCATCCGGGCATTTGCTGCCAACCCCGGATTGGTGAAAACGGACATTGGCATGAAGGGCAATCCTGCCATTGCCGGGCTGGTGTGGAAACTGCGCCGCTCCGGGGGGATCCCGGCGGAAGAATCCGCCCGCGGGATCGTGTACCTGCTGACGGAACCATCCATCCAGGAATCCACCGAAGTGTACTGGAAGCATGGCATACCGCAGCACGCCAGCCGCCGGGCGCTTGACCCCGCAGCTGCCACCCGCCTGTGGGTGCTTTCTGAAAAAATGTGCGGTCTGGATGGAGGAAACCGCCATGATGCCGCCTGATCCTGCTTCCAACCACAAGCCGCTCATTGCAATTACCGGTGCAACCGGCGGACTGGGCAGGGCTTTTGCAGTGGAATGTGCCAGCCGCAGCTGGGATCTCTTCCTCACTGACCTAGCACCCGCTCCACTGGCAATCCTGGCATCCAGCCTGGAGACAACCTATGGCATTTCTGTTGTCACCCATACCTGCGACCTGACCGATCCCTCCAGCCGGGCACAAATGTTTGATCGCATCCGGGATGAATCGATTCGCTTTTGGGGATTAATCAACGTGGCTGGGCTGGACCATGAAGGTCCCTTCTTTGAACAATCCGACAGCCAGATTCGCTCCATCCTCCGGTTGAATATTGAAGCCACGCTCGGGATGATTCACGAACTTCTGCCATTCCGTGCGCCATTGACCCCGTTTCGAATCATCAATGTTGCCAGCCTGGCAGCCTTTTATCCGATGCCCGTGAAAGCCACATATGCTGCATCCAAACGTTTTCTGCTGGATTTTTCCCTGGCTCTACGCGAGGAACTGCGCGGCCTGGGTGCCACGGTTACCGTATTATGCCCGGCGGGAATGCCCACAACAGCTTCCTGCATTGCCGGAATTGAAGCCCAGGGTTGGATGGGGCAAATCACCACACGGGACGTGGGGCGGGTGGCAAACCAAACCCTGGATGCCGCCCTGGCTGGCAGGGTAATCGTCATCCCCGGGGGTGTGAACCGCCTGCTGCAAATTCTTGGCGGGCTGGCGCCTGCCTCGCTGGTTGCCCGGATCATTTTCCAGCGTTGGACCTCCGCCCGTCAGAAACGAAATTGGATTTCCCCAGCCATTCCACAAGTGGAGACCTGAGAGAGCAAAATCATTCAGCCCTCCGGGTTTCCGCACAATCGAAGATCCGCCCGGATAATCAGTCTATGCGCTTTTCCTCCGAACCAGATCCGGCAAATAAAAGCCCAATACCGCTGTTGCCATGGCAATAAAATACATTGGATTGCCGGGTTCCAGCGGATGGTAGAAAATCAGTGCGGCAAGGAGCGGAATCAGCGCACCAATCAAGGTGCCCATCAGCCGCTGCAAATATTGCTTGGGGATATTTAACCACCCCTTTGCAACTGCAAGCCAACCCACCAGGAATGCACCGGCAGTCCAGCACAACCAAACGATGAAAAGGAAAAGCAGCGGTTGAGTCTCCAGAATATTATCTGTGACCGGGAAGAGCAGGGAAAGAAGCAGCAATACACCCTGGGTCATGATAAATTGAAAGAAGAGAACAACCAACCAGACAAAAGTCTGCGCCAAAGTGATTCGTGGCTTCATGTTTGACCTCCGGGGATTTCCTGATTTCGTCTCAATATCTTTCAACCAGCGCGTTCATATGCCTGCCGAATCCATGCCATCAATTCATCATCCACTTCCATTGGGCTGGTCAAAAACACCTTGTATTGGCACATTCCTCCGGGCGGTTGAGCTTGCAAGCGTTCCGTTGAATCCACATTCTTCATGTTTAATCCAACCTCCAGGCGCCCACGGCTGGCAGGTCCAACCATGGCAAACTGCCGCTTTCGGCGCAGGCTGAGATAGCCTTTCTTGGGCACAATTTCAAACTCCCCAAACCCTGAAACAGCTTTCATCACAGCGTCATGGATGGGATGCAGGGATGCCCTGGATCCGGAATAAATTTCCGCAACCAGTTCCTCCAGGGATGATTCCACTGACTGCTCCTGGAGTGATTTCAGATAGAAAGTTACCAGTGTGTTAGCATCGCCATGCCCCATGCCCAGTTCGCGTTTTAACATCTCGCAAATTTCTCCATGGCGGACCAGGCCGCTCTGACGAATGAACACATACAATTCTTCCAGCGTTTTTCCAGTGCGTTGCTGGATATTTTTCAACTGGGTTGAGGTTGCCTGCTCCACAATATTCATAATTCACTCCCAATCATTGATGATTGATGTTTTCTATTATAGCAAATCTGCTTGACTTTCTTTCAAAATTATATTAATATTATCTTATTTATCTTATTTAAGGCGGTATAACGATGAAAAAATCACTCCTCCTTGCCCTTATCACCATCCCCCTGCTTCTTTCCGCTTGCAATCGTGATAGCAAGCCCACAGATGGATCCGGCAATCCAACCAATGGACAATCCATCTTTGAAGTCCCCGCCAACATCCTTACCGTGACACCTTCCGTGGCAGAAGAACTCCAGGTGGAGTCTTTGATCCCGGTATCCGGCGGGACACTGACAGTCACCGGTGGGGATGGAACCACCTATACATTGATGATACCGGCAAATGCATTGACAATTGATACAACCATTCGCATGATACCGGTAGACGAATTGAATGGCATGCCTTTTGGAAACAATCCGCTGGCAGTTCAACTGGAACCCAATGGTTTACAGTTTGACAAGTTTGTTACATTGACAATCACACCAGCACAACCCATCCCTGCGGAGGAGCAGATTCTTTTCGGTTACCAGGGAGAAGCAAATCATCTTATTCTCGCCGCACCAATAGTGAGTTCAACAGATATTCAAATCCTGATGGATCATTTCAGCGGCTACGGTGTTACCAAGGGGCTGTTGGCGGATATTGAACCGGTTCGCCAACGGATTGGGGGGGATGCAGAAGCTCGCATTCGCTCGCAGATTGCTGAGTCACTGCAACGTGAACGCCAGCGCCAGCTGCTTGGAGGAGAGCCGGATAACAGCCTGTGGGAGAGTTTCGATCCCCTATTTAAGGAATATGAGGAACAGGTCATCAAGCCGCGCATCGCTGCAGCCGGGGAAAGCTGTGCAGCGGGACGGCTTGCAATGCAAACTGTTCTGGGATATGAACGCCAACGGCAGTTATTGGGAATATCAGAGGGATCGTCCAACCTGTTTGATGCCGGACTGATGGGTACCGTAGCAACGATCTGCATGCAAGAGGAATATGAACTCTGTCGGGATGATCATGTCATTCATCGAATCATACCAGCCTGGCTGGGCTTGGAACGTCAGTATGCTTTACTGGGTATGGGTGAGGAAAATCCACAGGTTCTTCAAACTGCACGCGGATTGGTAGAGAAATGTCTTTCGTTTGAATTGGTTTTTGAGTCGGAGGCTTCCTTCGATGACGGAGGAGGTGGAGGATATTCATCTTCTGTAACATCGACGGTCAAGACCCAGTTCTCAATGGATGAAATGAATATCAAAGGCACCGCCCCATTGGTGAACACCCGGTTTGAATTTCGAACCGATGGCTGCGATGTTGAAAATATCCGCGGAGGCGATACATTCACATTAATCAGCCTGATCCCCATCCCCCAATCCAACATTCCGGAAGAGTCCCTGGGATCTGTTGTGGACATCAAAATGACCTATTTCCCAGGTAACACCTCGGAGAGTTTTACCATCACCTGCGAAGATACTCCGCCCTTCACATCCCCACCAACCCCCTTATGGACAGGTATTTACCTGATAACCCACCAGGCGGAGATGGATATGACGGGTGGGGGATTTCTTGTGGAGGGTTGGGAAATTTTCGGCGATGAGTATTTTGCCAAAAAGGAATGGATTTTTGAATCTGCCAGCGATGGCGTGGTGGAAGCAGGGACATTCAAGCTGTATCACCGTCCCAAGTGACAGGTCCAGGTAGGAATTGGATCATCAATTTCCGCTACTCCGGGAATTCATTTCAGCCCTGGCGATTGCAATGATTCCCCGGATCCATTCTGCCTTTCCTTCTGTATATGCCTCGCGGTCCCGGGGATACCTGGCTGCCAGGCTTAACTTCAAGGCGCCGTAGGCTTCCACAGCATCCGGATGGACACGCAAATAGTCCCGGAAGAGCAAATGATTCAACCACTCGCTACTGTGATGCTCCAGCATATGGATATGGTGGGTGGAGTGCGGGTTGCGGCGGACAAAATAGTGGCGGCGGGGAATGCCATATTCACCCAGGCAGGAGTAACCCAATTGTTCCAATGGGGGAATACAGATAAAGGCTTGCTCAAAATTCGCAACGGCAATGGCAATATCGAGAATGGGTTTGGCAGGACAGCCGGGAATGGATGTGCTGCCCACATGCTGGATGTCCAAAATCCATGGACTAATCACTGCCTGGATGCGCTGTTTCTCCTCCTCAAATAAAAGGCTCCAGCAGGGGTCATATGGCACCAGCCGAACCACCCCACGTTCCAACCCAAGGACCGTCATACTGTTGCACTTTTTCCGGCTGATAGGGCTGAGCTTTCAAGCACAATGGCAGCCACAACCAGCAGCAGGTACAGCCACCTGCCCCACAACCCGAGAAACTGTTTCACCGGGTCAAACAACACTGCCAGGAGAACAGGCAGGAACGCCAGCACCCAGGAAACGAGGCTGGCAACCTGCAGACTGCGGGAATTTTTAAAGAGCAGGAAAAAATTCAGAACTGCCGGCAGCCAGAGAATCAGAAATACCAGCCCGGCAGGCGCTTCCTTAACCCAACCAGCAAAGGACATCCGTCCCATCAGCAATTCCCTCAATCCCCACAAAACGCCCATCAACAGGTTCACCAACCAAAACCCAGACAAAGGTGAACCGCAGAAATTTTCGTCCAGACGAACAAAGGGAGCCGAGCAGGTGTACTCTGCTGGAACCCAGATTCGGTCAAACATCCAGGGACCCGCCATGGCAAGGAAAAAAAGGAGGAGCAAAAGACCCCTCCAGACAATTTTTTTATTCACAAGCCATTCCATACAGCCTCCTGTTCATTCTTTTATTCAAACAGGAACATCCCCACAAGCACTGGCACCAATACCAGGAATGCCATCCACACACTCCCCCGCCGGGTGGTGTTGCGGCTGTCCCAGCAAAAGAGATACCACGCCAGTCCAAATGACAGCAAACCAGTGACCAAAAGGACAATCACGGAACCCCATGGAGAAAAATCCGCTGTTCCGCCCATTGCCAGCCCGGAGAATGCATTCATGGCATGGGTGGCAGGCAACAGCTGGGCAAGCTTGCCAGCAAATTTGGGGAGCAGGTTGTACGGCATCATCAAACCGCCAAGGAGCATGGAGGGAACAAAAACGATTTGCGACCAGAGGACCGTCATGCGTGAATTTGCCGATACCACGCCAATCAATACACTGATTCCTGCACAGGCAAGCAGCATGACACCAAAAACCGCCAGGAAATTCAGCCAGTTTTGCGGTAACGGAGCCTGAAATAACAGCGGCGCCGTGACCAGGATCAAACCCGAAACAATGACCAAGTGAAGGATGGTGGTCAGTGCCGGGATGAGCAGGATGGAAACTGCAGGGATGCCGTTGATTTTGTAACTGCGGAAAACACCATTCTCCCGGGCGGTTACCAGCGGATCCGGTATCCCCAGCAGGGTTGCCGATAAAATTGCAAACACAACCATGGCAGGAACCAGGGTCTCCCGAAAGGGGGGATTGATTTGGGGCATGATGAAGCCCATCAACAGGTAAAATCCAAGCGGAAACAGGTAATTCATCAACAGCAATTGCTTGTTACGGACTCCGGTGCGGAACTCAAATGAAAAATGATGGAGAAAGGCATTCATCTGGTATCTCCTGCTCCGGTGATTTCAAGGAACCGGTCTTCCAAGGAAGGACGTTCCACCCGCATATCCACCAACGAATCCTGGTGCCCATTTACATATTCAATAATTGCGGAAACCGTGGAACCAATATCGACACTGTAGTAAATGATGTACTCATCCCGCTCCATTTGTTTCTGGACAGCCGGAAAGATGACATCCCTTGAAAGGAGGGAACCACCCTGTGTCCGCACAGAGATGCGCGTCAGACCGGCACCGGTGGCAGTAATTTCCAGCGGAGTGCCAATTGTAACCAGTTTGCCTCTCAACATGATTCCAACCCGGTCGGACAAATCGGCTGCCTCCGCCATGTCATGTGTGGCGAGAATGATCGTGGTGCCGCTGGATTTTAATTTCCGCATCCTGTCATGCAGTTCCACGCGGGACGCCACATCCAGCCCGGCAGTGGGTTCATCGAGGAACAGGATTTTGGGGGAATGGGCAATTGCCAGTGCCAGCACCAGCCGCCGCTGCTGCCCGGCGGAAAGGTCATAGAATTGGGCTTTTCGCTTATCCTGGAGCCCCATTTCCTCCAACAATTCCATGCGGGGAGCAACCCCATGATAGGCACAGAAAAATCTCATCGCCTCCTCGGGGGTAATACTTTCCGGCAGCCCGGCAGATTGCAGTTGGACCCCGATCACATTACGCAGCTTGTGAAATTCCGCCGCCGGGTTGAGCCCTGCCACCTGCAGCGTTCCGGAAGTTGGGGAACGCAGCCCTTCCAGGCATTCCAATGTGGTGGTCTTTCCGGCGCCATTCGGTCCAAGCAAGCCAAATATCTCCCCTGTGTGAACGGTAAAACTGATGCCGTCCACAGCAACGTCCTTGCCATACGTTTTGCAAAAATCCCGGATTTCAATGATGGGAGTGCCCGACACGCCTTCCTCCTTGCTTAATAAATCCACCCCCAATATGATGGATATCCCAATATCTGCATTATACAATTATTTCATGTTAAATTAATATCAAATTCCAAAATGTTGACTTTTTTAAGGAACATTTTCACCACGATCATCGTCATGCCATTAATCCCAGGCGCACTTGCACAGATCACCAGCAAAGGGGGGAAAACTTCCCCCAGTGCAACCGCAAGGAGGAGCAAGATGAACAGTAAATTTTTCCTCTCACTTCTTTTTTTGATGGGTCTGGTTGCCCTGGCAGCCTGCACGCCCACCCCCACCCAGAGCGATTCCACCAGCGCAAACCTGCCCAACCCGGCATCTGTTTACTGCCAGCAAAATGACGGGACGCTGGAAATCCGGACGGATGCCTCCGGGGGGCAATATGGAATCTGTAAATTTACGGATGGAAGCGAATGCGATGAGTGGGCTTTCTACCGCGGCGAATGCAAGCCCGGTGACAGCCTGATCACACCCGAGCCGGAAAATCCCGATTCCAACACTGTCCCCACGGAAGAGATTGCCGCGGATGGCTGCAAGGTGTACCGGTATGGCGATCTCGGCTACAGCTTTCATTACCCGGCAGATGCCTCGATCGTGGAGAATGACGATCCCACCAACAGTTATTCGATCCTGGGTCCCATGGTGGATGACAATAACTGGCCTATGATTTATATTGCTCATCCGCAGGACCGGGATGAATATCGCCTGCCGGAAGGCGCGGACCTGGTCACCTGGTTAACGGATCACAACATGCTGGCTGAAGAACGGAAGGAAGATGTGCAAATTGCGGGAACCACTGCAGTCCACATCCGGTTTGAGACGCAAAGCGGGCAGTCCTACAATTACGACCATTACTTCTTCGCCCACTCCGGACAATTGTATTCCATCACCATCCTGCATACCGGCAACAAAGAGGACTGGGATCTGTACAACCATTTCCTCGACAGCTTCCAGTTTGACCAGTAAAAGGTATTTCCATTTTCGGGGCGGATGGCGGCAAAAATGACCATCCGCCCCGTTTCGTTATGAATCACAGCCAGCAGGAAATGCCAGATGATCGCGCAGTTGAAGGGAATATTCAATGAATTCCAGCGTGGTTTCCATATCCCCCAAATCTGCTGGCAGACGCACCTTGAGGGATGGATTGGGACGATCCTGCCAGGCTTTGCGAATGGGAGCCGCCCAGCGGGCATCCAGCGAATGGATTGCCCATGCCACTCCGGCAGGCTTGGAATTCACCTGACCTGTGCACAATGTGTGCAGCATGCGGCAGTAACTGATCATGACAAAGGGCTGTGCCCAGCGGTTGTCAAGGTGATATTTCCCGGTTCGGATTTCCTCACCCCACTCTTCCATTGTGTACCGCACTTCCCGGCATAAATCCTGCGGAGGGATGGGAACCACAATCGCCGCCGGGTCAGGACCTGCGAGGACCAGCCCGCGTTCCCGCAACACCCAGCGAACAACCAGGGTGTTATCATGGTTGGAATGTTCCAGGATGCGGCTGGTATTGTCAATGTACAGCAAGGGGGAACGGGTTGGGTCATCCCGCCTGAGCAGGTGCAAGGGAAAATAGGAGCCTTCCAGGTGCTGCGCCCATGGAACGGGCAGGTCAAAGATGCGGGAATGGAGAGCCTGTAATCCATTTGCTTCCGTATCGGTCACATCGCGCTCCACAACCACAACAAAATCGACATCACTGTCAGCGTCCCATCCACCGTGTGCAAAGGAGCCCTGCAGGTAAGCCCCCACAAATGCGCCATCCAGGACAAGTTGCGCACCTGTCACCAATTCCTTCAGAACTTGAAGGAGGTCTTCCGGCAGTGAGGTCGTTTTCATTGTGCGGTTATCGGTATGTGGTTTTCTTACGGCGTTCCAGCCAGATCAAACAAAACCATTCCCAGCCCAATAACTTCAGGGAAGGCACCTTCAGGCATGGAAACCCAACCTTCCCTGGTGAGAAGAAAAAATGACCCTGGAAAATCAAAGTCGTGAATGTCATTCCCCACCGGTTTGCCATCCATCCGGCTGTCCGCCCACACCCTGGCGGTGATAAAACCAATGTGGGGATTGCTGCCATCCTTTGCGTTGGGTCCATCTGCCCCCCATTGGATGTCAATAATTCCCTGATAATTTTCCTCAATTTTCGCCAACATCCCTTCCCGCATGGTTGGGTACACCCCATATTGTTGCTTTGCCCGTGCCAATTGGAAAGATGTGTATGCCCAAAAAGCCAGGACCGCCAGGCTGATAAAAATAACACAGGCAGCCAGAATCATTACAATGCGCCGTGATACGGTATTCACACCTCACCTCCTGCTGATATGGGTCAACAGGATCCATGTCAGCCTGATTGTCGCGCTTTTGGATTGAGCTTTCAACCGGATTTATACCTGGTTCAATTCCATGGGCTGGCGAATAACCGTCTTCCACCTGGCAGGGTCAACCCGCCGGATATCGCTCAGGTAAATTTCGTGATGCTTGCCGGTCAATCTGCCCCGGTCAGCAATGAACTGATGAACTTTCTCAATGGTTGGTCCTTCTTCAGAGAAAGGTCCGATATGCATGATCTGGGCGGACCATCTCTCATGATAATTCTCAAACCGAATTTTCCCAATGGCGGGAGGGTTCTTCTTTTTTCGCACTTCTCCAATGGCAACATCCACCATTTCCACGGTAATGAAGTCAGGCTGCATGATCATCATTGTCCACTTCCAGGCATCCCGGTTTTCCATAAATTTTGTCATGTCGTCCGCCCACCACAGCCCTTCCAACGGCATGACACGGTAATCAATCGCCTCGGAGCCTTTCTTGAGCATGAACTTCAAGGTGTAGGATACCGAGTACAGGGTTTCTATGGCATCCATATAAGCCCGGGAATGATTGGGATCACCCATTCCATCCACCATTAAAAAATTCAAGGGCGGAACATTCACCATCGCCACTTCTTTTGCCGATGGCTGGTAAAGATGTTTGAATTCCTTGTATAAATCCATCTTATCCATGGGTCCTCCGTTTCAATCAGCAGCTTTCAACACCCGCAGGGCGCGCAGGGTCACCCATTTGTTGGGTTGTTTCTTCCTGCCAAAACTCATCCAGGTCTTGCCGGTGTAGTCGTACTCCAGCAGCCAGCGACCATTCTCATCCTGCTTTTGGCAAACCAGGTCCAGAGCGTTTCGCAATCTTGCATCCCTGCCAAAGCCAAGTGCAGTCAGCGCTTCCAGGATTTGGAGAATATCCGTCACATAAAAAACCGGGAAACCAAACAACCACCAGTCCCGGCTGGGAGGTGTGCCCTGCGGGGTTGGATATGCCGCCGTAACGGGATCAATCCCCAGCAGGAACTCAATCCCCTGCTGAATGGCGCTCCGGGTGAATGGCGACTGCCAGGCTGGAGGAAGCTTGCCAAACGCCAACATCACCTTGACCGCCCCCCATGCACAGGGCAGCCTGTTATTTGCACCACAGGCAAAATTTGGGGCACACTTGTAGGCATAATAGCGCATTTCGGCGCGCTTTTCGGTCATAGGCGCCAATCCTTCCCCGGTAACCGTCCGCGCCGCCCACTCATATGCCGTTTGCAGCCTTGAATCAGAACATCCCAGTGTCATCAAGGACCACAGGAGGTTGCCCTGCAAACAGTCAAAGGTGCCGGACGGTGCCCCGGAATGGGAAAATTGCCCGCCCGGAGCCAGGGCATGGTCCAGCATGTACCCGCATGCCCGCGAGATGCGTGCATCTTCATGGATGGACGCGCCCATTTGCGCCAGGAGAATCATCGCCCAGACCGAAGAACGGTACTTGGGACCATAACCGGGTCCGGGTTTCACCCAGTATCCCTCCGGCTCCATTTTCTCCAACACCCGGGCAATCGGTCCTTCCTGGTGTGCAAGTTTTCGGGCAGCCACCAGGTCGGGATGTCCTTCCGACACATCCAGCAAATCCCGCAAAGCCAGGTAGCGGACCCCTGGAACATCCGGCTCCAGGAGCCAGGAAAGAGAAGCACCCCTTAATGCATGCTGCCAGGGCATGACACAACCTCCTGAGAGCCAAAATGATATGGAATTGGGAAATGATACAGATTATTTGCTCATTGAGTATAGCAGATATGGACCCAGTTCGTCCCTGCCTTCTTTTTCAAAAGCCATGCCAACTTTTTCCGCCACCCGGATGGATGCCTGATTTTCCCGGTCGATCAGGCAGATCAAGCGGTTGATATTCAACGTGTCCCGGGCATACCGGGCAATCCCCTCCGCAGCCTCGGTGCCCAGTCCCCGCCCCCAAAATTGCCTGGCAAGCATGTAAGCGATCTCAATTTCAGCGCGCCCATCAATCACCCAGGGGAGCAGTCCGCAGCGCCCGATGAATTCCCCGGTTTCCCTGAGGATCGTCGCCCAAAATCCAAGCGTTGGATTTTCCCGGTACCCCTGCAGGTAACTCTCCAATCTCAACTGGGTCTGTTCGCGGGTGTAGGTGCCTTCAGGAAAAAAGCGGCGAACTTCGGGATCCCGGTACAGGGCATATAAATCATCCAGGTCTCCCGGTTCCAGGTGCCGGAACAGCAAACGTTCCGTCTCGAATATTTTCATTCCCTCATTTCTTTCGTTTCCGCTGGTTTCAGGTTCCGGCTCAGGCGTATGGAAAGACTGTAGAAACCCACCAATATCGCAAAGAGGACAAAAAGACATACCGGCACCACTTCCAGCGAAATCCGATCCGCAAGCACGCCCACCAGACCGGGGATGGTCGCTGTACCCAGACCCGCTGCACCCATCTGCATGCCAATGGTATTGATGGCGTACATCGGACCAACCCGCTGGCTGGTGCCGGAGACCAGTGCCGGGAAGATGGGCGCAATGGCAAAGCCAACCAGCGCCACACCCACCAGGCTGACTGTATCGGATGGATTCCACCAGAGCAGCGCTGCGCCTGTCAATGCAGCCAGCAGGCTGCCGCGCACCAGCAGGTGAATGCCCACTTTTTTGGCGTACAAACCCGCCAGGATTCGTCCAATGGTGAACATTGCCCAATAGCTGCCAGCCCAAAGACCCGCCGCCCGGGAAGGTATTCCACGCGATTCGGTCAACAAGGTGTATGCCCAGGTGCCCAGCGAAACTTCCGCACCGGTATACAGAAAGAACAAGAGCAAGCTCAACCAGACTGCCGGCTGGCGCAGGGTATTCAGGTAGGGCGTCTTGTAATCGGTCAGGCTCGGCTCAGTCGCCTCTGCTGCACCTGAGGGTTTTTGCGTCCACAGCGGCAAGGTAAACAGGAAGCCGCCCCCCAGCGCCAGTTGGGCAATGCCCACCACTGCATATCCTAATCGCCAGGACTGGAAGGAATTGATTGCCGTGGTCATGATGAGTGGGCTTAATGTAACGCCAATCCCGTAACTGGCATGCAGCCACTGCATTAATCCTTCACCAAAATTTGCCGCCACATAGGTATTAAGACCGGCGTCAATCGCACCCGCGCCCAACCCTGCCCCAATTCCAAGCAGAACCATCATCCACCAGGCTGGAACCACCGTGTACAAAAGGAAAACACCGCCCGTCAGGGCGCAGCTGGCGGCAAGCACCCCTCCCACCCCCATACGGGAGATCAACCGACCGCTGAGAAAACTCGAAGCAAGATACCCCGAAGTGGAGGCTACCAGCAGCATTCCCAACGCATCCAGTGGGATGTGAAAATCCCCCCGCACTGAAGGCCAGGCGATTCCCAGCAAGCCATCCGGCAAGCCCAGTGAAATGAAGGCAATATAGGTCAGCAGGATCAATCCCAGTTTTACGGGAAATTTTTTCTTTTGTACTTGCCTCATTGATATACCACCGGCGGAGAGATGCCAAACGGAAGGATTGTACCATGACATCCCTCAATCGTCTGCCACCTTCCTTTAAAAGATGGAAAGGAAGATCAAGTGCAGATGGTCCTTCACCCTGGAATCTGGTATCGCATGATGAGTTGCGTCGGGGATGCGTCGGAAACTTTTTCAAAACCCAATTCTGAGAGGACCGTGGAAATTCCCATATAACCGGAATAACCGGTCAATTTTTTGCCTGCCAGATTCTCCGCCTGCATATTGGTTGGGTAGGCTTCCACAACGCGGGCGCCATGCTCCGCAGCGTACCGGACAGCCTCCTTCACCAGGGTGGTCATGACTCCTTTGCGGCGATACGATCTTGCCACAAAGAAACACACAATTGACCAGGTGCCCGATGCATCCTCCGCGCTCTTGAGAGTCCTGGATTTCTCCAAAGGAGGAAAATCCTCACGGGGACCAACGCAGCACCAGCCTGCCGCCTCGCTACCGACATAGGCAAGGAGCCCCGGCACCTTGTTGGAATCAACCATCCCTTTCAAAAGCTCCTTTTTTCCCTCCCTGCTCGTCCTGTTAAATTCCACCCGTTTGATCCGCCAGAACATGCACCAGCATCCGGACGAGGCTCCATGTGAACCAAAGAGTTTTTCCAAGTCGAGCCAACGATCTGGAGTAGCTGGAAACACCCGGATGGACAAAGGTTCTTTTTCCATAAGTTAATCCTCCCAAAGACAGTTTAGCGGTTTTGCAGGTCTGTTGGCAGACCGTCAATACTGACCAGGTTTTTCTCCTGCATATATGCCTCCAATCTATCCGCCCCCTTCTTTTCCGCCCAGGGCAGCAGAATCTCCCGCTCACCCTGATATGCAAACAGGGGAACGCCATTTCCGCAGGACGTGCGCACAAGGTGAATCTCAGCAACAATCAACTGGCGGGTGCCGGTGTGCGGTGTGAAATGTTGAATCAATTCCTGCCATTCCGGCATGTGAGGGAGGACGGCATGCCCAACACCGTACAACCTCAAAATGGTCGGCGGACCATCAAAGGAGCAGAACATGAAGGTGATTCGTCCATTCTCCAGCAGATGGGCGGAGGTCTCATTCCCGCTGCCTACATAGTCCATGTATGCAACCCGCTGCGGGCTGAGGATGCGAAAGCAATCCAATCCCTTGGGGGAAACATTGACATGCCCCTCGCCGCTGAGAGGTGCCGTGCCGACAAAAAAGAGGTGCTGCCGCTGGATGAATTCCTGGAGCTCGCTGGTTATATTGGGATGATTCTTCGCCATTGCCCTTACCTCCTGACAGGGATCACAAGACTGGCTTGGTGAACCAGATTTTTTCTGCAATACACGTAAAGCCGAGGCTGCGTGCCAGCCGCTGCATGGCGATGTTTTCGCTGCTGGTACCAAGCTCCACAACCCGGGCTCCCAGGTTTTTCAACTTCTCCATGCCTGCCGAGACAACCGCCTTTCCCAAGCCCATATTTTGATACCGGGGATGTGTGCCGACCGGGTCGGTGTACCCCACCATCCTGTCCGGGTCATCAAACCCGCAGATGCAAAAGACAGCCAGTCTGCCATCAGGTGCAACAGCAACCAGGTCCAGGTCTGGAAGGTAGCCGGGGGCATGCAGGATCGCCAGGCGCTGTTCGGCAGTCATGGCGTCTGTTCCAAACGCTGCCCGGTGCAGGGCAACCAGGTCATCCAGTTCTACAACGCCGCGGGCAGGACGCAGATGAAACCCATCCGGCAGCGGAACCACCTCCAGGGGCAGCAGCAGGGAACGGGAGAATCGCAGGGTTCGTTCGGGCAGCATTGTAAAACCATGCTCCTGTAGCAGCCCAACGCGGTGAACATTCTCCGCGCTGCAGACCGTATCCAGCCCCGGTGCATCACCTTCGCCAGAGTCACGCAGCCGGAGGCACTTCATACCCCAAGCAATCATCTCTCCTGCCAGGTACTCCAGCGTGGAGTCGGATTCCGCCTCAAACCAGAGATTATTGTAATCATCCACAAAGGCGAATCCAATCACGCGGCGGTCCTGCTTCCAGGCTCGCATGGTCACCCGCACCGATGAGATCAGCACCTGCTCCTCAAAATCCACAATCGAGGTGTGCTCTCCCATACGCTGAATGAGCATGCGGATGGATTCCAGGTCTTCGAGGGTCACCGGCAAGGCATCGTTCACAGTCAGTTTCCTTTTCCTTCGGGATCAATGTCATTCATTATACATTGAAGCATCCTTCCCCCTCCCGCCCCGGCTGCATGATCCATCCTCTTGTTGGAATGGTTGATGCAGATGCACAAGGAAACCCTGTTACAATACCCCCATGCCAGCACCAGACCTCAACATCCCGCGATTTTTCACCGGCTTCAGCGCGCCCGTGACAGCATTGGATTGCGGCAGGATGTGCGCACCTCACAACCCGCACGGCATCCCATTCTGCTGCGATATCTGCCATGCCGTGCCTGCCGTATATCACCAGGAATGGGAATACCTGCGCCTGCATACCGATCTCTGGCACCCCTGGCGCGGGGACGAATGCACCGAAGAACCGGTCAATCCATCCATTCTGGCAGAGGATACACCGGAGCACATGCGTCTGCTGGCATGCAAGGGTCCGGCACACTGCCAGCGCGAGTACCGCTCATCCTCCTGCCGCCAGTTTCCCTTCTTCCCATACATCACTGCGAATGACCGCTTTATCGGCATGACGTACCACTGGGATTTTGAACCAACCTGCTGGGTGATCAGCAACCTGGGTGCTGTAACGGCGGACTTCCGCCAGGAATTCTTTGCCACTTATGATGCCCTGTTCAACACCTGGCTGGAGGAGTATGAATCCTACGCCTGGCTTTCGGAGGATATGCGCGCGGCTTTTGGCAGTCTGCACCGCCGGATTCCCATCCTGCACCGCAACGGGGGGGATTATTTGCTCAGCCCAGCCACAGAACGAATGGAGCGGGTTCCGGCAAGCCAGTTCCGCCGGTTTGGACCCTATCGGTTGTCCTCCTGTTAACCCGGGGGCAATCCTTTTTCCACAAGGGTAATCAACCAATCCCGCACTTCAGGAATATTCTCTGAAAGACGGGCGGCTGCCACAACCGGCAGCCACTGGCGGTATTCCTTCTCCCCTCCCGGATGACGGTGAAAATAGTACCGCAGGTAAGCGGCATGAAAGATGCGCACCAACCATTTCTCCACCTGCCGTGTCATTTGGCTGGAATTGGCAGCACCCATTACAAGGATCGAGGTACGGGCAACATCCGCCAATGGATTGCCACAGGCGGCATCGATCCAGTCAATGACCACCTCTCTCCCGGAGGCAATCATCACATTGCCCGGGTGAAAATCACCGTGACAGATCCGCCCGCCTTCCGGCAGATTGTTAAGAGCAGTCAACGCCCTGTTTCTTAACTGCACAGGTAAATCGATGGCATGATTCATCTTGCTCACCAGCCGCTGCCGTTGGGATGGCAGCTCCAGGCTGGTGGATACTGCATGGATTTTTCCGTGAAGATCAGCCAACCGGCGAGCCTGCCGGAAGACCTGCCAGGGTTTCCGAAGCAATATTTCCGACATTGTGATGCCATGGATGCGCTGGTAAATCAACCCATTATGTTGGTTAATGCAAACAATTTCTCCCACCGCGGGGGCGGGCAAACCGGCTGCATGGACCAACCGTCCCAAGCGAGCCTCATATTCAATTGCGTCCCGGGCAAACCAATCATGGAACAGTTTGAGAATCTGCCCATCCTGCCAGGCATAAATATCTGCGGTACGACCGCGTGCAATGGGGGTTCCAATATCCAAACCGTTACCTTATCCCAATCCGTTCTTCTTCCGGGCAGTCAGTACGCTGATTAATCCCAGTATGAAGATGCCAATTAACCCAATGGTTGAAAATTGATCACGGGCAAAGATATAGAATAAGACAGCAATGACAGCCAGGGCAATGCCAATCACCAGCCGGGATTTATTCCATTGTGACCAGTTCATTTCGTACTCCTTGCAGATTTATTTTTCAAGTGATCCACCAGGCAATCCGCTGGTCGGTCTGGTGCCAGCTGCCAGCCGGATCCCTTTGCCAGAGCCAGGCGGTTCCCTGCCCCACGCCAGGCATGGAGATGGCGGAATAAACCACCACCCCGGTTGTATTCAAGCTGGGACGGGTGATGCCAAGATATTCAAAAACCAGTTGCACCGGCGGGGTCGGCGGTGTCAATTGACCGGGGATCATCATCTGTAATCCCATGCCGGGCAAAATGGCTGGGGCAATCACTGGTGGGTTGGCAGGGCAGGTTTTCACCCGCAAATGACTGGGGTCAACGCGCTCAAAACACCACTCCTCAACATCCACCATCCCGCGCATCGTTTGATGCAACTGGTTGGTTTCCCCCTGCGGCTGCTCTCCCTCACCCAGTCGGCGCCCAACGTCAAATCGTAATGCATCCACCATGCAGGCAGGATCATCCGGTGCTTTCCAGTACTGCTTCAGGGTCATTTCCCACAATGCAGGGTCATCCTGCCCGGTGAGGAGGGTGTCAAGCCCAAATGCCTGGAGAAGGGGAAACTGATTCATGGATGACCTCTGTGCAGGAAAGAAAATTTTCGTAATTTCTGGAAGCCAGATTCGTCCAGTAACGGGACATTCCGGTTCACCTGCCAGATGATTTCCGGCAACGCCGAATCGCCAGCATGGTGATGTCATCATACTGCCGTGCACCAGCCAGGCTGGTCTGAACACGATTCTGAATTTGCAACAGGGATGTTTTCAAAGGCTGCCCCCCAGCCAGGATGGGAAGCAATTCCTCCTCACAGATGGCATCCCCCCGCGGGTTGACTGTATCCGTCAAACCATCCGTATAAGCAAATAACACGTCCCCGGGTTCCAGCACTGCCTCGCAAATTGAATAATTAATATCCGGCATGGCACCCACCGCAGGACCTGTGCCATTCAACTTTTGCACCATTCCCGGACGAACAAGGCAGGGAGGAAGATGCCCGCCATTGAGATAGGTCAGCAAACCCGTGCGGGGATCCAGGATTCCAAAGAATATGGTGGCAAACATGCCGGTGTCACCATGGGTTTCCACGATGTAGTTGTTGGTAATTGAGATGGCGTTTTTGATTCTTGCTGCAGGTGATTCCAGGAATTGGGCATTTGTTCGGGCATAAAAGTCAATATTTGCCACCGTGCGGAGCAGGCTGCGAAACAATGTCATAAACAGGGCAGCACCCAGCCCTTTATCACAGACATCCGCAATAACAAGCCCAATGGTTCCCCCGGGCAGGTTAAAGACATCATAGAAATCCCCGGCAACCTCACGGGCAGGCTGCAGGGTGGCGGCAATCTCCCAGCCTTTTGGATTGGGGATATCCACTGGTAAAAATCCCGCCTGGATCTCGCGCCCAATCTCAAATTCCCTTTCCAGCGCTTTACGGTACAGGTTTTCCTGCTCCCAAAGGCGGGCATTTTCCAGCGCCACGCTCATCGATGCCGCCAGGGTTTGCAGCAGGCGGACATGGGATTTTGTGAAAGCATTTTCCTCATCCACATTTTGAAGACTCAAAATTCCTGTCACCTGCCCGCCCACAAACATGGGCACACCCAGCCAGGATTTTGGGGTGATGGTGCCGGGAATGGTGGGCTGCCCAAGCCGGGCTGCCTTTTCCGCCACATGGGTATTCACCAATACCGGCTTGCGGGTGCGAATGACTTGCGCCCGAAAACCACCCGGAGGGTGATGCCCGGGAAAATAAATTTGCTCCCCCTTTTCGTAAGCATAGCGGTGCTCCACGGTGTTTGTCACCGGATCATAGGTGGAAATCATCACCACCTGGGCATCGAAGAAATCCCGGATCCGGATTCCAACCAGGTCATAAATTGCCTGTACATCGAGATGCGAGGCAAGTCCCTCCTGGACACTGCTGATGATGGAAAGTTCAGCCTCCCGTTGGGCAAGTTCTTCTTTAAGCTGTTTACGTTCCTCATCGGGGGTAAGGGGGCGCCGCGCCATGATACCACCTCCTCTGGCATACAAAAACGGGGGGATACTTCATTATACAGACATCCTCCCTCAAACGGTACAGGGAATTCCCATTATTTTCAATGTTTGTAGGCAGGATTCCGCATGATTTCCATCAGATCAAAGGATCTTCCAGTATTTCCGCTTCCATCCATCACCAGGTTCTTCAAAGCGGGACCAGTGGAATCCATATTCCACAAGGGCGCGGTGGATATCATTATCCGCATCATTGTTACCGGGGCACAGGATGATCATCCCACCCACACGCGTGATCCGCGCCAGTTCTGCATATTCCTGCACCGGGTCGTCACCAAAGACATGTCCAGCCATGGTGATATCCGCAAACCCGGCAGGGAGGGGAATGGAGGTCATGATTCCATCCAGCGGGTATATGTTGGCAAGATTGCGGAATTTTGCCTTTTGAAGGAGATATTTGCGCAGGTTAGCCACCGGTTCCACGGCAAATACAGCGAGTGCCAGCCCGGCAATGGCAAACGTGAGCCGCCCGGTTCCTGCACCGACATCCACAACTGTTTTTTGTGAAAAATCCACCAGGGATAACAATTCGCCATCATCCCAACCCAGGAAAGGCTGGGCATCATAAATGGCGGGATCAATGGCATAGACCAGCAAATCCTCCATGGATCGCAGAATATTCACTTCCGCCTGGCGAATTTGCTCCGGCGGAACCGGAAAATCCTGCGGAAGTGCCATCACCCGGTCCAGCCAATCATTCAGCCGGGGGCACTTGTGACGCATGTACCACTCCACAACTGGGTTTGCCTGCAGGGCAAGGCGCAGGTCCTGCTCTGAAATCCAACCCGGAAGCCAGCTCAACTGAACTTCTTCCAACAGCAACATGTGATGAAATGACAGTTCAGATACATCCATCCAGTTCAATGACATTGGTCATCATCCTTCCTTGCATGGCAGGGTGGACGTGGATCCTTTCCCTGCCCGGGAGTTGCATTATTCCTCAGGAGGTACCACATTTTCATTGATCCATCCGAGATAGCCGCTGAACCCGCCATCCATGGGAACGCGGATGATTTCCGGGACTTCATAACTGTGAAGCCGGATGATTGCTGCTTCCACCTGCGGATAAAGGTCTGCGGCGGTTTTAATCAGCATGAGTTGTTCGCTTTCCACCTGGACCTTCCCCTGCCAGGGATAACAGCTTGTCATGGGGATCATTTGGACACAGGCAGCCAATTTTTGATTCACCAGCACCTCTGCCAGCCGGGCAGCTTCTTCCAGGCTGCCGGTAGTTGTCATCACGATGCAATGGGTTCGGTTTGTCACATATCCTCCTTGACGTTTTTTGGGGGGTCGCTTTTTCAGCCTTGCCAGGGGCGTGTGAATGCCCTGCTTTCAGAACTGTAAAGACTTTTTTGTAGTCAGCTTACCATTAATCATATAAAATAATGAATACTGTGGGTATCCAATCGGCACTCCTGTCATTCAAGCCGGTATTCTAACACCATTCAGCAATGAACAAACTCCTGCCAACAATCCGCAATTATTTTAACACCCTCCGCCTTCCCTTCCGGCTGAAAATCATCATTCCTTTCCTGCTGCTTGGGGTGGGCTTGATTTTGGGTGGGACTTTGATTGCAACCAGGATCGTGTTCGAAAATGCCAGTGAGCGGTTTCATAATCAACTAATGGAAGGCGGCAAACTGGCTGCAGAATGGATGGTGACAGAGGAAAACAACCAACTGGAAGCACTGCGCCTGATGGCATATACATCCGGAGTCCCCGAGGCGCTGGCTGGTGGTGATGTGGACAGCCTGCGCAGCAGCTGCCTGCCCATTGCCATCAACCAGCAAGTGGAGGCGGTGGAATTCCTGGATGCAGGAGGAAACCTAGTATTCTCCATGCGCCACCAACCCGGCAACCCGGTGGAGGAATATCAATTTTCCCGCGATGGGGACAGGCTTTTCCACGATTATACTTTTGTGCAAAACGTTTTGCAAACCAGGGTGGACCCGCGCGGGGATAAATACAGCGGAATTGTCCAGCAGGGTGACCAGGTTCATTTTTATGTGGCAGGACCGGTGTACGGAGCCCAGGATCAACCGGCAGGCGCCATCCTGGTCGGAATCACCTTGAAAACACTCACCACACACCTGCGGGACCAGACCCTGGCACGAATCACACTCTATGACCCGGCTGGCACTCCCCTTTCCAGCTCCTTTGATCTGGCATCCATCCCGGCGCTGGATGATGCCACGCTGACACCCGTCAAAAACCTGCAAAACAGTTCCACCCGCCCGCTGCGCATCCTGGAAACCGATTTTATGGAGTTAATCAGCCCATGGAAGGCACGCGGGCAGGACCTGGGCATGCTGGGGGTGACCTTTGCAGAACCCATCTTTATCAATCCCAGCATCCCGACCCGGGTCAGCACCTTCCTATTCATCCTGGCTGGGTTTGCATTGATCATTCTGACCGGTTTGCTGATCGCCAACAGCATCACGCGCCCCCTGGTGGGGCTGACCGATGCATCCAAGGCAATCAGTCGGGGAGAGTTGGAAATCCAGGTTCCCGCACCGCGCATGAACGACGAGTTGACCGATTTGACCCACACTTTTAACCAGATGGTTACTGATCTTAACCAGGCAAACACGGAAATCTTGGAAACATATGACACCACCCTGCTGGGATGGGCACTGGCATTGGAATTACGGGAAAAGGAAACGGCTCATCACGATGAGCGCGTAGCAGACATGGCGGTACGCCTGGCATCTGAAATGGGAATTCAGGGCGAGGAACTGGTTCACCTGAGGCGGGGCGCCCTGCTGCATGATATCGGCAAAATGGGCATCCCGGACGCCATCCTGAACAAACCCACGGAACTGACCGAGGAAGAATTCATCATTATGCGGCGGCATCCCACCTATGCCCACGAAATTCTCTCCCGGATTGATTATCTTCAACCCGCGCTGGATATTCCATACAGCCATCATGAACGCTGGGATGGCACCGGCTATCCGCAAGGGCTGAGAGGTGAGACAATCCCGCTTGCCGCCAGGATATTTGCTGTTTGCGATGTGTGGGATGCCATTACCACGGACCGGGTCTATCGCAAAGCCATGCCGGTTGAGGACGCACTGGTCGTCATCCAGCAGGGAGCCGGTACCCATTTCGATCCAAACGTTGTGGAAGTCTTTTTAAGAATTGTGGCGGATATCAGCCCGGATTTGTTCCCGATACCTCTATCCGCAGGGGATGGGGTGGATGTCCACCGAACCGGTTAACCCAACATCCGGCAGGGATGAGAAGAAACGGGACCGCCAGTACCTGCTGCTGCCCCTGTTGATCCTGCTGGGGTTGTGCCTGTGCCTGCTCTCATTTGTTTTTATTAACCCTTTCTCGATTGGAAAGAGCGCTGCCATTCTGCCCGTCGTCCTGGCGACCGGAACTGCGGATTACAGTGCCGACGGACAGCCAACTCCATTCCAACCCCTGAGCATTGAAATTGTCGAGAACATCCTCCTGGATCAACCCACACCCAATGTGGGTATTGCCACCCGCATGAAGGACTTTGAGGATGGGCTGCAAACACCCATTCCCACCGCCACAGCCCGGATCGGTATGACGCCAACAGCGTCCATCGTTATCCCGTCAACAACCCTCACCGGCATCCCAACACAGGTGACGCCGATTATTCCGCCATTGGCATCCATCACCCCATCCGCCACCAGCCGGGTGACTGCCACAGCCACCTCCAGCCGGATGGCAACCAGCGCTCCCACGCGAACGCCCACCAGGACGCGCACCCCCACCCGCACCACAACGGCAACCCGCACTGCTACCAGGACTGCGACCAGCAGCCCAACACTCACGCGAACATTCACTCCAACAATCACCCAATCATCTACTGCAACCCCAACCAGTACAATTACCCACACGCCCACACCGACACCAACAAGTACATTTACTCCAACAGCAACACATTCAAGCACGCCTACATCCACGCTTACTCGCACCCCCACGCCGACACCAACGTTGACGCCAACACCCACGCCAACGCCAACCCATACCGGTACACCCACACCAACCGATACCCACACGCCGACGCTGACACAGACCGGTACGCCCACACCGACTG
>ENA-UPSM01002015-UPSM01002015.1-activated-sludge-metagenome-genome-assembly--contig:-NODE-2015-length-25560-cov-7.103823_pt1 | contig 25560 bp, 22 predicted proteins | sample MGYA00238181_ERZ773283 | MGnify/ENA primary metagenome ERZ773283 (study PRJEB29023, sample SAMN05720199) | activated sludge metagenome | isolation source: Anaerobic digester | place: Japan...
AAGTTAATCGCAAACCCGGTTTGGTGGTTGCCAATATCGGCGATGCCGCATTGGCTTGCGGCCCTGTATGGGAAGGAATTACTTTCTCGGCTATGGATCAGTTCAAGCAGCTTTGGGAAGGCGATATGAAAGGCGGATTGCCTATCATTTTCAATATCATGAACAATCAGTACGGTATGGGCGGACAAACTTGTGGCGAAACAATGGGTTACGGCATTGCTGCCCGCATCGGTGCCGGTGTTAATCCCGAACAGATGCATGCTGAGCGCGTGGACGGGTATAATCCGCTTGCCGTAATCGATGCTTATAAACGAAAACGGAAAGTTATCGAGGAAAAAAACGGTCCTGTTTTGCTCGATGTACTTACGTATCGTTATAGCGGACATTCGTCATCTGATGCTTCTTCGTATCGGACAAAAGAAGAAGTCGAGGCTTGGCAACAGCACGATTGCATTGCTTCGTTCGGCAAGCAGATGATTGAGGCCGGAGTGGCTACGCAAACCGATTTGGATAATGTGTGGAACGATGTAAAAAACCTCATTTACGAGTTGTTTTTGAAAACTATCGACGACAATATTTCGCCACGCATGAAAAATCCCGAGCTGATCGGCGACCTGATGTTTTCGAACGGCTCGGTAGATTCTTTCTCCGATGCGAAGCCGGAAGTATTGATGCCTTTGGAGGAAAATCCGCGGGTTAAGAAGATTGCTACCAAAGAGCGTTTTGCATTCGATGCCGAAGGCAAACCTTTCAGCAAGATGAAGCAGTTTCAGTTGCGCGACGCTATTTTTGAAGCCATCATGGATCGGTTTTATAAAGATGCCTCCCTTATCGCCTACGGCGAAGAAAATCGTGATTGGGGCGGCGCTTTTGGCGTTTATGCCGGAATGACGGAGGCGTTGCCATATCATCGGCTTTTCAATTCACCTATTGCCGAGGCTTCGATCATTGGAACGGCCGTCGGATATGCCATGTGTGGCGGACGTGTCATCCCCGAACTGATGTATTGCGATTTTCTGGGTCGAGCAGGCGATGAAATTTTCAATCAACTGCCCAAATGGCAGGCCATGAGTGGAAATGTGCTGAAAATGCCCGTAGTAGTTCGCGTATCAGTCGGTTCGAAATATGGCGCTCAACATTCGCAGGATTGGTCTTCACTTTTGACACATATTCCGGGAATCAAAGTTTGTTTTCCCGCTACACCTTACGATGCCAAAGGACTGATGAATGCCGCTTTGCAGGGAACCGATCCGGTTGTATTCTTCGAAAGCCAACGCATTTACGATATTGGGGAACAGTTTCACAAAGGTGGAGTACCGACCGGTTATTACGAAATTCCATTGGGTGAACCCGATATCAAAAAAGAAGGAAAAGATATTACTTTCCTTACGATCGGCTATACGTTGTATCAAGCATTGGCAGCAGCTAAAGAACTGGAAGGAAAATATGGCATGAGTGCCGAAGTCATTGACGCACGGTCGTTGGTTCCTTTTAACTACGAAAAAGTAATTGAGTCCGTAAAGAAAACCGGCAAGATTATCGTGGCAAGTGATGCATGTGCACGAGGTTCATTCCTCAATGATCTAGCCGCCAATATCGGTTCGCTCTGCTTCGATTATCTCGATGCTCCGGTGTGTGTGCTGGGATCGCGCAACTGGATTACTCCGGCTCACGAACTCGAAACGGCATTTTTCCCGCAACCAAGTTGGTTTCTCGATATGATTCAGCAGCGCATCCAGCCGCTCCAAGGATATATTCCGTCGCAGAACTTCACCGATGGTGAAATGGCAAGAAGAGCGAAAAAAGGAATCTAAAAAAATGATTTTGAATTACTTATATTACTTTTGTGACAGTTCAAAAAAACTGGATATTAATAAAAGTAATTGTTTCACCCTTAAAATTTTATGTAAAAATGGAACAGCCGGTATCCGAAAAAAATACGAAAGCACAGATCTTGGAGGCTTACGAAAAACTGCTAAAAAAGGTTGAGCAGAAATCGAACGACAATCCCAAAGAAGTACAGCAGCGAAAGCAGGATGTGCAGACGGTGGAAAAAGCTACCAAAACTTCCGAAGGAGATATTGAAGCGCAAATTGCAAAAATTAAATCTGACTTTGTCACTGCACTCGAAATTATCGAAAAGAATTGGCTGACGAGCGTAAGAAACTCGAAACGATTCAAAATGCCATTCGAATTGAGGAAAAACGACTTGATGATCTGTATGGCATCTCAGTAAATGCCGATTCGCTTTCGGCTATCCTTTTGGCACAGAAAGAGCAGAAAGAGCAATTCGAACAGGAAATGGCTGCCCGAAAAGAGGAGTTGTCTTCGCAAATAGCACAAACCCGGGCGGCATGGGAAAAAGAGAAGGCCGAGCATGAGGCTGTGCTGAAGGCGGAAAAAGAAAATCTTGCCAAAATGCGTCGCCGCGAGGAAGAGGAATATGCCTACACTACGCAGCAAAAGCGAAAAAAGGAAGAAGATGAATATCTTCAGATGAAAAACCGTCAGGAAGCCGAGTTAAAGGAACGGAAGATTGCATTCGAAAAGGAAGTTGCCGAACGCGAAAAACAGTTGAAGGAGAGCGAAAACGAGCTCGCATCGCTTCGGGCACAAGCGGAAAATTTCGAATCGAGATTGTCCGAAGCTGTTCAAAAAGCTCAGGCAGAGACCGAGAAAAGATTGCAGTCCGTTTATGCTTACGAAAAAGAGCTTCGCCAGAAAGAAGTGGAGGGAATTATCAATCTGAAAGATCATCAGATTCAGACGCTTCAATCCAAAATCAAGGAAATGGAACAGCAATTGAAAGAAGCATCGGCCAAAGTGGATGTTTCGGAAAAAACGGTGAAAGATATCGCCTTGAAAGCCATCGAGAGTGCAAACAAAACGCAGTTCATCGAACGCGAAAAGGTGAAGGAATGAAAAGATTAGAGAAGTCGGAAGTAAAGAAGTCAGAAGTGAAGAAGTCGGAAGTGAAGAAGTAAACTTTGTGTTTGCTTTGTGCCTTAGCGTCTTTGTGGTTATTTTTTATCACGAAGACACCGAGACACAAGGTGAGCGAATCGATATTGCATTTTTCATGTAAGATCACAAAAATGATTGTCGTTCAACGATCGGCAAAATAGCACCGATCCATTAAAAAATGAATACGGAATTGGAAAATAATTTCTTTCGAGATCGTTCTTCAAACGATCGAGGTGAGGCAGTGGCCAATGTAAACGCCCATCTTCATACGCCCTATTCCTTTAGCGCTTTTCGCGATATCGACGATGCGCTCGACAGAGCTGCTGCCGAAAATGTGAAAGTCGTAGGGATCAACGATTTTTACACGACGGCCGGATACGACGAGTGGAATGATGGCTGTAGTAGAAGAAGGTTGTATCCGCTTTTCGGAATCGAATTTATTGCCTTGGACGAGGAAGATCAAAGAGCCGGTTTGCGTGTGAACGATCCGGCTAATCCGGGTCGTACGTACATCAGCGGTAAGGGTTTGCGTCAACCTTTCCGCCTCAAAGAACCGTTTGCCTCGCAATTGAAGACTGTTCGCGAAGCTTCCAACAGACAGGTGAAGGCGATGTGCTCCAAGCTCAACGAAGTGCTCGAGCAGAAAAAAATCGGCTTTGCGCTCGATTTCGACCAAATTGTTCGCGAACTGACGAAAGGATTGATCCGCGAACGACATTTGGCAAAGGCGCTTCGGATGAAGGTTTACGAATATTGCCAAAACGATGCAATTAAAATCCAATCGGTTTTTGAACTGCTTTTCGACGGGAAACCGTTGAAATCTTCAGTGGACGATTGGGCCGGTGTGGAAAACGAAATTCGTTCGAATTTGCTCAAGGCCGGTGGCGCTGCATTCGTCCCCGAAGAAACGACGGCGTTTCTTCCCGTTCAGTCGGTTTGCAACATTATTCTGGCCGGCGGGGGAATTCCTACTTATCCGTTTCTGGCCGACGATGCAAAAGGTAACTATACCGATTTTGAAAACGATTTGGAGCGAGTTTCTCGTCAACTTACCGAAAGAGGATTTCATTCGGTAGAGTTTATTTCGACCCGAAACGATCTGCACTTACTCGAAAAATATGCTGAATATCTTTATGATCAAGGCTTTGTGGTTACTTTCGGAAGTGAACACAATACACCGGCTATGGAGCCGATTTTGCTTTCTACACGAAACGGAATTCCTCTTTCGGAAAAATTGAAAAAAATCAACTACGAGGGTGTCTGTGTAATTGCTGCGCATCAGCATTTGGTAAAACAAGGTTTGCGCGGTTTTGTAGACGAAAACGGTTTTGCCGATCGTTTCAAACGTTACGAATTTGTGAATTTGGGAAAAGAATTAATCGGTCGGGTTTTGTGATTTGGATTAAAGCATTTGCGCCACGAAGAAGCAAAGACACGAAGAAGCACAAAAATTTAGAGAAACTTAGCATAAGTGGTAAAAAAATAAAAATGAAAGAGATAGAGCAACTGATAGAAATATCGCAATTTTATGGCCGAGACAGTCGGTATGTGATTGCAGGGGGAGGAAATACTTCATATAAAAATGCTGATCGAATTTGGGTAAAAGCAAGTGGTGCGTCGTTGGCAACCATTACCGAAGAAGGATTTGCGGTGCTCGACAGGGCAAAGCTTCGTCCGATGTCCGAAAAGAAATACAGCGACGATGTCGCGCAGCGCGAGGAAGAGGTGAAAAACGATCTGGCTGCCGCAACGCTTACCAAAGATAAGCGTCCGTCGGTGGAAACTTCGATGCATAATATCATCGAATACGCTTTCGTAGTACATTTGCATCCCACGCTCGTTAATGCACTGATGTGTTCGCAACAAGCCGAATCCGGTCTGAAAAAGCTTTTCGGCGAAAAAGCGCTTTATGTGGAATATACCGATCCGGGTTACGTGTTGTTTAAAAAAGTAGAGGAAAAAATCAAGGCGTTTCGTGCTGCCTACAACGAAGAACCCCATGTCATCTGGTTGCAAAATCACGGAATATTTGTGGCTGCCGATACCATCGAAGAAATCAGGAATATTTATTCCGATATTTTCGGCACACTCGAAAAATCGTTACAAAAATCTCTTCCTTCGGACGAAACGCTCCCGAGCCGAGATGTAGAGAAGGTGATTCCTGCTGTCAGGATGATGCTTTCGTCCAACGGACTGAAAACGCTGAAAGTCCGCAACAATACACTCATTGAGTTTTTCTCGGAGAACGTCGAAAACCGGCAACTGATTGCAAAACCTTTCACTCCTGACGAAATTGTGTATTGCAAATCGAATTATTTGTTCTTCGACAGCGATTCGGAAGAAAACTTGCTTCGCGAAGCAGGGGAACAAATCCCGATTTTTATTGAAAAATATGGCTATCATCCGCATGTTTTGTTGATGAAGGGAATCGGACTTGTTGCCGCCGGCCTCAACGCCCGGCAGTGCGAAACCATCCTCGATGTATTCGAAGATGCCATGAAAGTGGCTTATCTTGCACAATCGTTTGGTGGAGCACATCCGATGACGCAGACGCAAATCGATTTCATCGATCATTGGGAAGTCGAAAATTACCGTCGAAGTGTGTCAACCGCAAAATCGAACGGTCGTGCCGAAAACAAAACCATCGTAATTACCGGTGCGGCACAAGGTTTTGGCGAAGGCATCGCTCGTTGTCTGGTGAAAGAAGGCGCGAATATCGTGGTAGCCGATTTGAACGAAGAGACAGGTCAAAAAACAGCTGGCGAATTAAATACGCTTTGTAACGGCAATCGGGTCGTTTTCGTAAAAACGGATGTAACGAATATTTCAAGTCTCGAACGTTTGGTGCAGGATGCGGTTTGCAGTTTTGGAGCCATCGACTGCTACATCAGCAATGCAGGGGTATTGCGTGCAGGGAGTCTCGACGAAATGTCGCCCGAAACGTTCGATTTTGTTACCCGAATCAATTATTACGGATATTTTTATGGCGTAAAGGTAGTGAGCCGCATCCTGAAATTGCAAACTCGGTTTGCGCCAAAAGATTATTATGCGGACATTATCCAGATCAATTCCAAATCGGGATTGAGAGGCAGCAAAGCCAATTTTGCCTATGCTGGTGGCAAATTCGGAGGAATCGGCCTTACACAGTCGTTTGCTCTCGAACTGGCGCCTTTCCGCATTAAGGTCAACAGTATTTGTCCGGGCAATTTCTATGAAGGCCCACTTTGGAGCAATCCCGAAAATGGGTTATTTCTGCAATATCTCAAGGCAGGCAAAGTTCCCGGTGCAAAAACCATCGAAGATGTTCGCGAATATTACCTCTCACAAGTTCCCATGAAAAAAGGGTGCACGCCGGCCGATGTTACCAAAGGTGTACTGTATTTGATGGAGCAGTGTGGAGAAACGGGGCAGGCACTTCCGATCACGGGAGGGCAGGTGATGTTGTCTTAGACAGCAGAATCAAGAGGTAAGATTCAAGAGAAAATTGAAATGCATAATTTTAAGAAATTGGATATTGGAAATAAATCGGTGGCTTTTGTGTCTGATATCTACCGACTTGTGAATACGTTTCCTCAAACGGAACGTTTCGGACCGGTTTCGCAAATGCAAAGAGCGGCGCTCTCTATTCTTACCAATATTGCCGAAGGTTCGGCCAAATCAAGCGCGAAAGAGTTTGCGCGATTTCTCGAAATGTCGCTTGGCTCCTCGTTCGAATTAGCAAATAGAATTATGAAGGTCAAGCTAAGTAAATGAAATATTACTTTGCGCAACTTCGTGTTTTTGTGTCTTGGTGGAAAAAATAGCCACACAGGCTCTAAGACACAAAGAAAACACAAAATTAAAGACTTAAGAATACGATATTTCTTAATTAACATTGCTCGAGTGTCTTTTCAATCCTATATCGACTCCGAAACTTATGAACAATTTCAACAAAAACTATCCGAATAGCAGCGAATGATCCATGGCTTCAAAAATTCTCTTATGTCTTGATTCTGAGCTCTTCACTCTTGGTTCTTAAAACAAAACAAAAAAATATGAAAACAAAAGCAGTCAGATTATACGGCAAAAAAGATCTTCGTCTCGAAGAGTTTGAATTGCCCGAAATCAAGGATGACGAAATCCTGGCCAAAGTGGTTTCCGATTCCTTGTGTATGTCGTCATACAAGGCTTCTTCACAGGGAGCTGATCACAAACGAGTTCCGAAAGATGTTGCCGATAATCCGGTGATCATCGGACATGAATTTGCAGGAGAATTATTGGAAGTAGGCGCGAAATGGGCACACAAATTCAAACCCGGCGACAAGTTTTCGATACAGCCCGCACTATATTACGAAAATGGTCCGGTCGGCATTTTGAGTGCTCCCGGCTACAGTTACAAATATATTGGCGGTGATGCCACCTACGTCGTCATTCCCAACGAAGTGATGGAGAAAGATTGTCTGCTCGCTTTTCACGGCGAAGGATTCTATCCCGCGTCGTTGTCCGAACCGCTTTCATGCGTCATCGGGGCAATGCATGCCAACTATCATACGACGCCGGGAAGCTACGTGCACAAAATGGAAATTGTGGATGGCGGCAAGATGGCTATTCTGGCCGGAGTAGGGCCGATGGGACTGGCTGCCATCAACTATGTGCTCCATCGCGAAGATCGCAAACCCGCATTGCTTGTGGTTACCGACGTCAATCAGGCACGCCTCGACAGGGCTGCATCCATTTATACCGTCGAGTTTGCTGCTTCACGGGGCATCGATTTGCGTTATGTCAACACCGGTGCGTTGGAAAATCCCGTTGAGGAATTGCGGGCAATTAGTGGTGGAACCGGGTTCAACGATGTATTCGTTTTTGCACCCGTGCGGCCGGTAGTGGAACAGGGCGATGCCATTCTCTCATTTGACGGATGCCTTAATTTTTTTGCCGGTCCGAGCGATCCCAATTTCAGTGCAATGTTCAATTTCTACAACGTGCATTATGCCTATACACACCTCGTGGGAACGAGTGGCGGAAACAACGACGATATGGTAGAAGCCTTGGACATTATGAGCCGAGGTCTCGATCCGGCCGGCTTGGTTACGCACATCGGGGGATTGAATGCTGTGCCCGAAGCTACAAATCATTTGCCTGAAATTCCGGGAGGGAAAAAATTGATTTATACGCACATCGAAATGCCGCTTACGGCCATCGACGATTTTGCCGAATTGGGTAAAACCGATCCTTTCTTCAAAAGTCTGGCAAAAATCTGTAACCGCCATAACGGTTTATGGAGCGTTGAAGCGGAGACGTTTCTGTTGAACAATCATCTGTCGTTACAAAATTCAAAATAATTTTTCAATGAAACAATTGGACGTTAATTTGATGCATCCCGTGGAGCAAATCTGCGTGATCATCGGACGTATTTATCGGAGTGGGATGACCACCACTTCAGGTGGAAATATTTCCATCCGCGACGAAAATGGCGATATCTGGATTACGCCTTCCGGCGTCGATAAGGGAAATTTGACCACCAAGGACATTATGTGTGTGAAAAAAGATGGAACTGTGATCGGGCCTCACAAACCCTCGTCGGAATATCCGTTTCATAAAGCGATTTACGAAGCACGTCCCGAACTGACGGCTATCATCCATGCACATCCGCCGGCATTGGTGGCATTCAGCATTGCACATGTGGTGCCCGACACTAAGATTGTTCCCCAAGCCCATAATATTTGCGGCGACATCGGATTTGCACCTTATGGTTGTCCGGGAAGTGAAGACTTGGGACGAAAAATTGCAAATGAATTTCGAGACACACGTTTCAAGGCGGTGATCATGGAAAATCATGGCGTTGTATTGGGTGGAACGAACATGATGGATGCCTATCAACGTTTCGAAACACTCGAGTTCTGTTGCCGAACTATTCTGAATGCAAAACGTCTTGGCGGGGTCAATTATCTGACAGACGAGGATGTGTTGCGATACTCTGAACATATTCCGGTCAACGTACCTCATTTCATGGATATTAATTATCCGTCGGACGAACGAGCCATACGTACCGAAATGGTAAATATTATCCGCAGGGCGTGTGATCAGCAGTTGATGATTTCTACCTATGGAACGGTTTCCGTTCGTTGGCGGGGAAACGATTTTCTGATTACGCCACGTGATGTGGCACGTTGGGATATCATGCCCGAAGATATTGTTCAGATAAAGAACGGAATGGCCGAGGCAGGCAAGACTCCCAGTCGTGCAGTAGCACTGCATCAGCGCATTTTTCAACTCAATCCGCACATCAACTCAATTATCTGCACCCAGCCTGTCAATCTGATGGCGCATGCGGTAAGTGGAACCAAATTCGATGTCAGAACGATTCCCGAAAGTTGGATTTTTCTGCAGGATGTTCCTTCGATTCCTTTCGGATTGCTTTACAACGAAATTGACAAGGTTGCCGAAATGTTCAATCACCATCGGGTAATCCTGGTCGAAAATGACAGTGTTTTCGTAACCGGAGACAAACTCCTGAATACTTTCGATTATCTTGAAGTGGCCGAATTTTCGGCAAATTCGCTTGTGATGGCTAATGCCATCGGCGAATTGAAGCCGATCGGAGACGAGGAAATCGAAGAGCTTCGTGTGGCTTTCAACGTGAAGTAGTTGACACATTTATTCTTTATTACAAAACGCCCGATAAAACCATTTTTTCGGACGTTTTTTCTATTTTTGCAACTATGAAAGTCATTTTTTCTCCATCCAATAATCCGTCATTTAATCTTGCCGCCGAACAGTATCTTCTGACAGAAAATGAAGGAGATTTTGTATTGCTTTATGTTGATGAACCCAGCGTGATTATCGGGTTGAATCAAGCAGTTATCAATGAAGTGGATATGGATTTCTGCATCGAGAACGGAATTCGTGTTTTTCGACGTTTGTCCGGTGGTGGGGCAGTTTTTCATGACGAGGGCAATCTTAATTATTGTTTTATATCGGACAAGACAGAGCATCCTCTGGGTACGGATTTTTTAAACCCGATTATCGAAGTGCTCGCATCGATGCATCTGCCTGTAACATTGGGAAAGCGAAGAGACCTTTGGATGGAGGGTTATAAGGTTTCGGGTACGGCATCGCATGTTTCAAAGAATCGTGAGTTGCATCACGGAACGTTACTTTACGATACCGATTTGGCAATGTTGCAGCGGGTTTTGTCTCCTTCACATCCCAACTTTATCGCGAAAGCATCAAAATCTGTGCCCAGCCCCGTCAAGAATCTTCGATCTTATCTTCTCGAAAACGGCTTTTCGGCGCCTCCGGCGAATGATTTTTTTGCAATCTTTTCGCAAAAACTGTTAGCCTGTTTCGGTTTGGATGCTCTTTCGTCGTTAACCAAAGAAGACATGGCTCGAATCGAGGCGATTCGAACCGAAAAATTTGTTCGTCGAGAATGGAATTATCGAATGTGAAATAACTTTTACTTCAAAACTTCTTTTCCCAGCAATGTTCCCTGCAAAATGCGCTGCCCCATTCCGATGCCGTCACGCAGATTGCCGGCGATGTGCAATCCTTTGTATTGCTTTTCGAGTTTTTCTACGGTTCTAAATCGATCTTCCGACGATTTTTCGTATTGCGGAATGGCATATTTATGCCGAAAAATCCGAATTAAATCGGGTTCTTTGGTTGACGGAAATTTCAATTTCTGATGAAATCCCTTCAGTACTTTATTCTCGATTTCGGAATCAGGCAGTTCGGTAATGCCGATTTTCTTCATTCCTCCCATAAAAAATGAAAAAAGCGTTCCGTTTTGGGGACTTCTGTTCACAAAACAAGCTGAAGGGAACAAAATTCCCAAAAAATCTTCGTTGTCTTTCGAAGAAAACAATCCGCCGAAAGCGTTAAATTTCAATGGACGCGAATCTTTTACTCCGACGGCAACCTGCACAACCGGCGAATAGCGAAGATTGCTGATTTTTGCCATGTCGTCGGCATCGACAAATGGCAGTACCGATGGCAAAGCATACGAACCGATGGTAGTAATCACTTCTTTCGATTTGATTTCGACCGGTTGACCATTTTGAGTTCCTTTCACGACCCAGTAGCCGGTTTCGCTGTCGGGAACGATGGAAATATCGTCAGTGGAAAGAAACAGATTTTCTTTTCCGATAAAATTAGCCATTGCTTTAGGCAATTCTTCCATTCCGTTTTTGGTGGAAAAGATGGCAGAACTGCCGCTTGTCTTGGGCTTTTCTTTGGCTTTCTTTGCCAATGCGATGGAGCCGCGAATGAAGCTGCCATAGTTTTGTTCCAACTCATAAAGTTTGGGCAATGCATGGCGGGTTACGAGTGCATCGGCATCGCCGGCATAAATGCCCGAAAGAAAAGGATCGACTGCATAATCAACGAACGATTTTCCCAGTCGCCGCGATGCAAGCGAACCGACCGATTCGTCGGGATCGGTTCCTTTGGGGCGCCAAGGTTCGCCCAAGATGCGAAATTTGTCCGAAAGTGTAAAAAGCGGCGTGGTGATTCCACCCCACAACCCGCTCGGAAGATTATGAAATTTTCCGTTTTTCCAAATCCATCGGCTTTCGGCTTCTTTGGTAGCATATTCAATTTGGCATTGATCCGAAAGCAAATCGTAGAGGTTTATCAGTTCTTCGGACATTCCGGAACCGGTATTTGGGCCAGATTCGAAAGCAAATCCATCTTCGTGATAGGTGCGAACTTGTCCGCCGACACGATCCGACTTCTCGAGAACCGCAAACGAAACGCCTCTTCTCTTCAGTGCTACACCCGCCGAAAGTCCCGTGAGTCCGGCACCGATGATGGTTACATCTTTTTCCATGTCTTGTTATATAGGTTTTGAAAACAATTTATTGCTATGGATGAGTAGTTTGTCGAGCGATGCTGCCACATTACGAAGAAATGGCGAACCTTTTTCTTTCATTACAAGATGGTTTTCGTCGAAATCGATAATTCCGTCGGCGGCAAATTCCTGCATTTTCTGTTCGGAATAGGCTGTAGCAGCTTTCACTTCTGCTATCGTAAGATTTAATCGGGCGGCAATTTGCTGCCACTCGATTTGGTCGTTGCACATCAGATCGGTAATCACTTCACGCGTAATTTGTTCGTCGTTGTTGAGTCGATAACCTTTTTTCACGGGAATGTGTCCGCTGTTTACCGTTTCGACGTATTCCGAAATTACTTTTGTGTTTTGAGCATAAGCTCCGGTCAGTTGACTGATGCCGGTAACGCCGAACGCATAAACCTGACCGGTGGTGCGACGTGTGCAATAACCCTGAAAATTTCGATTCAGATTGTGCATTTGCCAAGCTTCGAAAAGTTCATCGTTTTCGCGGACAAAATGATCGAGTCCGATTTGTTTGTATCCGGCTTCGAGCAAAATTTTTTGAGCGGCATGATACATCTTGTCCTTTTCGTTTTCCGAAGGAAGACCGGATCTTTCCAGAAACTTTTGTCGCGGGAAAAGCGAAGGCAAGTGGGCATACGAAAAAGTTACCAGACGGTCGGGGGAAAGGGCAACTGCTTTTTCGATCGTTTTCGAAAAACTGTCAGCTGTCTGCAAAGCCAACCCGTAAATGAAATCGAGATTGATGCGTATGCCGTTGCTGCGAAGCAGTTCGAAAATTTGTTCGATGGGCAACAAAGTCGGTATCCGGTTTGAAGCTTTCAGAACATTATTGTCAAAATCCTGGATGCCGATGCTCATTCGGTTGAATCCCGCATCGATCAGGCTTTGGAAATCTTTTTCCGTCAAATATCCGGCATGACATTCGATAGCAACTTCGGGATTTTCGATACAATCGAATTTGCCGAGAAGCGAGTTATTGATCTTTCGAATCAAATTGAGATCGATGGAACTCGGAGATCCGCCTCCATAATGGATTTGAGCAATTTTTCTACTTTTGTCTATTTTGTCGCAAACCAATTCTATTTCTTTCAATACCGCTTCTACATAAGCTTTTTCGTCGGCTTCGCCGATGCGAGGATAGGAATTGCATCCGCAATAATAACACATTCGCTTGCAATAGGGGATGTGAATGTAAAACGAGATATGATGCGGCCGTTGAGAATTCGATTCTTCAATTGCCTGCAATAAATTCCTTTCCGTGAAATCGTCCCGAAAAAAGTTAGCCGGCGGATAACTTGTATATCGCGGTACAGGAACGTTATATTTTTCGAGGATATGCTGATTCATTTTAAAAATTCCTTTTCTACATCCAAAGTGTAAGGTCTTGTAAACAATACAAATATAAGCGAAATTGCAGCAATAACCAATTCCATGATAAACAAACCTTTAAATCCGAGCACATCGCCTACCTTGGCACTTACCAGTGTAATAATCATTGCTCCCAAGTGTGTCAGTACAATTTGAATGGTGAAGTCCGTACCTTCGCGCCCGTCGCGCACAATGTCCATCGCGGAGGTGTTGATGAGCGTCGATGCCATTCCATAGATAGACCAGACGAGTGCCACGCCGGTTAATATCAATCCATAACTCGGCTTTTCGTTTGAAATAAGCCAAATGAAATAAACGGCAGGAATGAGGATGAAAAACGCGATGATTTTTCGAGCTCTTTGTTTCCCTATTTTTCGAATAAAAATTCCCGAAACGAACGAGAAAAAGATTCCCGTGGAAACCCCGAAAATACCTACCATTGCACCAATTTCCTTAATATTATATCCTTTATCGACCAAAAACGGACTGAGCGACGACAGGATGCCGATAAGTCCGGCATAAAACAAAACGAGAAAAACAATTTGTCGCCAAATCCCTTTTTGGGTGAAAAACAAAAGCATGTCTTTTGGCGAAGCTTTTTTCGTGTTTTTTCGTTCACGAAGTTGAATCTGTTTATTGACAACCAACGGAATCAATGCAATCAGCACAAAAACGGCAACCCAAGGAAGCATCTTCGACCAGCCAATCCGGTGAAACAGCAGAAGCAGAAAACCCCCGCCAACCATGCTTCCGGTGAATGAGCCCATCGATTGAATGCTGTTCAGCAGACTGCTGTCTTTCCGTTCGAAAGCACGTGCTGCCATTGCATCAGTGGCAATATCCTGTGTGGCAGAGGCAATGAATGCTAATAGGATGAGCAAAATAATGAGCGAAAAATCGGTTTGGATATCGAGCATGGCTACCACAAAAATGATGGCGGCATACACGATTTCGGCACCCAATATCCATCGTTTGTATTGTCGTGTGGTGTCGGTGCGAGAATCAACCAGCGGCGACCACAAAAATTTCACGATCCATGGCAGTTTGATGAGTTTGAGCAGGGCAATGGCAAAAAGCGAATAGTTACCTTGTCGCATCAACACGGGAAGTGCCGTCGCAAAAAAACTCATCGGAATGGATTGTGCGATGTAGAGCGAAAAAAAGGTGAAAAGATTGTATGTTGTAGTTCCCGATTTCGATTTCATTCCACAAAATTATAACGAATAACTCAAACTTACTCCTGCCGTGAATGGTTTTCCCGGTTTTCCCAACTTTCGACCGGAACTTACGAAGTAATAACCCAAATATTTGGTATCGGTCATGTTTTTAGCCCACAATGTGAACTCGACTTTCCCTTTGTTCGTGCCCAAGCTGGCATCAAGTGTGCCATAAAACGGCTGTTTCGTTTCGTTATTCTCGCTCCAATAAATTTCTCCCATTCCCGTGTATCCGACATTGAACAAAATCTGATCCGAAATAGCCGATCGGTAGGGGAAAATTTTTTCAAGATTTATCGAAAGGGTATGTTTCGGAATGAATGGGAGAAAATTTCCAGCATAATTGACGGTACTGTTGTAAACATAATCCTTGAAAGTGGCATGGGTATAGCCATAAGATGCACTCAAACTCAAATTCCGAATGGGATTGGCTCTCAAAGACAGTTCAGCACCTTTACTCACCGTATTGCCCGCATTGTGCACTTTCAGACCTTGTAAATCGAGCAATTGTTTGATCTGTTGATTCTTGATGTCAATGTAAAAGAGTGCGGCTTCAACAAAAAGTTTTTTTTCGAAAAAAGATGTTTTCGCTCCGATTTCATAATTCCAACTGGTTTCCGGCCCAAACGTACGTTCGTCCTCCGATTCGAAAACCGTATTGAATCCGCCTGTTTTGTATCCTTTGGCCACGGTTACATACACTTGATTGTCACTGTTGAGCCAGTACTGCAGCGAAAATTTGGGTGTCCATTGCGTGAAAGTGAGCGGCGAATCGTATTGATTGTTGAGCTTTGTTTCGCTGCCTGTGACTTTGTTTTCAATAAAATCGGAATGGTCGTGCTCGTAATCGTATCTTAATCCGGCCACAAAACGAAGCTTGGGAGTGAGTTGAAACTCCGATTGATGATAAACGGCAAAGCCACGACTGTAATCGTTGTAGCGTTTGACAAGTTTGTAAGGCGGTTTTGCCATGTTCATAAAGACATCCGTACTTCTGTCGATGTTGTGGTTGAATGCAAAAAAACCGAAATTCCAATTATACCGACTCTCATTCAAATTTTTAATGTTGATTTCTTCCGAAATCAATCGCTGTTTTTCACCCTGAACGGCGTAATACAAATCTTTTGCCGAAGCATCCTGATCAACGTTATATTCATCATTCAGCAGTTGGAAAGAAGTTTGTGATCGCAACCAGAAAACGGAATTATGATAATCGATTTGCAATCCTGAATCATAAATTTTGCGATCGTAATAACTGTCGTGGTCGAGACTTACGCTGTCCACGTAATTTTTTACCGTATCCACGACGCCGTAGGCAAAAGCTCCCTGTCGGGTATATTCAAACCCATTGACGAAACGCACACTCCAACTATTGGTCGGCCTCCATTCAAGCCTAAGATTAAGCGTACCCGTGTTGAGCCGGTCGGCTTTTTCATTTTTATAGACATTTTCGATAAAACCGTCGTTATGATTGTAATTTCCGGAAACTCCATAAGCAAACTGTTCGTTGATTTTATCCAGATGCGAAAAAGCAATCATTGCATCGTTGTAGCTGCCGTAGCGAAGTTTGATGGTCGTTCCCTGACGAACAAAAGGCGAGGTCGTGTTTACCAAAATAATTCCTCCCATCGCATTTCGTCCGTAAAGTGTCCCTTGCGGTCCTCTCAAAAATGTAATATTGTCGATTTCGGCAAGATTGATGTCGAACGACGATTTTTCGAAATGCGGAACGCCATCCACATACATGGCCACTGCCGGTGTGTTGATCAGCGAACCAATGCCGCGTATAAACACAGATGAGGTCAATCGCGTATCGCGATTGACCATGATGAAATTTGGGATCGTAGCCGAAAAATCTTTCATGTCAACGATTTGGCGGCGATCCATTGTTTTGGCATTCATCGAAGTGGCAGCCACCGGCACTGCCCAGGTTTTATTAGGCAGTTTGAAACTCGAAACGACAATACTGTCGAGGGTGTATTGACGAAGCGTGTCCAAATCTTCCGCATTCGAGCGAAATGTTAAAACCTGTAGGAGGACTATAAACAGCGACAATCGTCTGAAGATTGTTAATGGAATGTTGTTTTGTTTCATTTTTCGATCTGTTATCATGGGAAAGCTACAAACTTTCGACTATTTCGACTGCAAAGAAATAGAATAAAGTGATGCAAATCAATCACTAATTGTAGTGATTTTTTTAATATGCTTCGCAAATTTGTTTTATCGAGCTCGTTGCACTATCCGCATTTTTATTTTTTATCGTATTTAGCTTTTATTAATAAGAATCAGTCTAAATTAGAATGAACAAATAAAATCTTGATTCGTTATATATTTATGAAAGCAAAGCAAAAAAAATAATTTTATAAATATGAAAATTAATCACAGCTATTGGGTTCTTTTGATCGCTTCCATCTTACTGATCGGGAGAAGTGATTTAGTGAAAGCTCAAAATTCAGAAATCAATTCATCTAAAAACAATAAAACTATGACATTCGAAAAAGTAGCATTACCTTACGCAACCGACGCATTGGAGCCGGTTATCAGCAAACAAACCATCGAACTCCACTATGGCAAGCATCATCAGGCCTACGTGGACAATCTGAATAAATTTATAGTCGGAACAAAATTTGAAAATTCCGATCTTGAAACCATTGTAAAAGAAAGCGATGGAGCTATCTTCAACAATGCAGGACAGGTGTTGAATCACAACCTCTATTTTACCTCTTTCTCACCCAAAGGTGGAGGCGAACCTAAAGGGAAACTTGCCGAAGCTATCAATGCACAATTCGGCTCGTTCGAAAAATTCAAAGAAGATTTCACTGCAGCCGGAGTCGCCTTGTTCGGTTCGGGATGGGTTTGGTTGGCTAAAGACGCAGATGGCAAACTTTCAATCAACAGCGAAAGCAATGCCGGTAATCCCGTTCGAAAAGGATTAACTCCAATTCTGGGATTCGATGTATGGGAACACTCTTATTATCTCGATTATCAGAATCGTCGTGCCGACCACCTGAAAGAACTGTGGAAGATTGTTGACTGGGACGTTGTAAGCCAACGTTATTAATTGAAAGCAGTCATTTCCGGCAAACCTGAACATTTTTTTTAGTGACAGGGAAAGGAGCGAAAATCATCAAATTCGCTCCTTTTTTTATTTCAGCATAATGCCACAAAGCATTCGGCCACAATGCACACTCTGGCGGCGTGCCGAGAAAAACAGATCGGGATTTTCGTATGTGCAAAGATCCGTTTTCTCGATATGTTGGGGGAGAATTCCCATACGGAGGAGTTCGAGACGATTAATTTCTTTCAAATCGATGTGCATTTTTCCGGTAATCTCATTTTTGATGGAAGCCGACGATAAATCGAAACCTTGTTGACGAAAAATTTCCACCACCTCATCCCCTACTTCGTAATGTTGCATGCAAATGGCAGGGCCAATGGCTGCAACAATACCGGAAGCCGAAGACGAATATTGCTCTTGCATAAAGCGAATCGTTTTCTCCACAATTCGATCGCTTGTCCCTCGCCAACCGGCATGAACAGCAGCAACAACACCTTTAGCTCGATCATATAGCAAAATGGGAACACAGTCGGCTACAGTTACGCACAAAAAAAAGTTTTTCAGCTGCGTCACCGTTGCATCTACGCCATACAGAATTTCGTTTTTTTGCGAGAGGGACAACGACAAAAAATGCTCATCGATAGCCAAAATGCGACTACCGTGAGTTTGGTGCGGAACGATAAAATCGGAAGGTTTCATGTACCACATTCGAGCCAGAATGGTCAGATTCTCGAAAATGGCCACCGGATCGTCATCGGAATAATTTCCCAGATTAAGCGATGAAAATTCCCCTTTGCTTACGCCACCGCTTCGCGTAGTAAAAAAATGTTCGATTCCGGGTTCAGCACTCAGCAAATCGAATTGTAACAAAGTCTGATATTCGGGATGTGGATGCATACAGGGAATCTAAAAATCTTCTTCGAAATAATCCGTATCATCCCCATCGTCTTTGCTCTCGTCGTATAAGTCGTCATCGAACCCATCGGAAACATCTTCTTCGTCTTCATCAAAATGAAGAGACCTGACATCGAGCTTTCGATGGACAATCGAATCTCGAGAAACAGAAAATTGACTCACCATATCATCGGCATTAAGCTCTCGCCAAAGCAAATCTTTGAGTGCCGAAATTCCGTAACCGGTGACGGATGAAATAAAAACGTAGGGAATATCGGCCGGCAACGAAAACGACATTTCGTGAATCAGTTCGTCATCGAGCATATCCGATTTGGAAATGGCAAGAACCCGACGCTTGTCGAGCAATTCGGGATTATATTGAGTGAGCTCGTTGAGCAAAACTTCGTACTCTTTTTTAATATCGTCCGTATCGGCAGGAATCACGAAAAGCAACAGCGAATTTCGTTCGATATGGCGAAGGAATCGCAATCCCAATCCCTTTCCTTCGCTTGCACCTTCGATGATGCCCGGAATATCGGCCATCACAAAAGATTTTCCGTCTCGATACGAAACGATTCCCAGGTTGGGTTCGAGTGTGGTAAAAGGATAATTGGCAATTTTGGGCTTGGCAGCCGAAACCACCGAAAGCAATGTAGATTTGCCGGCATTCGGAAATCCGACCAAACCGACATCAGCCAACACTTTCAATTCGAGAATAATCCATCGTTCCTGATATGGTTCGCCGGGCTGTGCGTAACGTGGAGACTGATTGGTGGCACTTTTGAAATGCGTATTGCCTAATCCGCCACGACCGCCTTTCAGCAAAACAACTTCCTGCCCGTCATCGGTGATATCGCAGAGGTAGTCGCCGGTGAGAGCATCGTAAGCAACCGTGCCGCAGGGCACATCAATTACCCTGCTTTCACCTTTCCTGCCTGTTCGCTGACTGCGAGCCCCGTTTTCGCCATGTTCGGCAAAAATATGTCGTTCGTATTTCAGATGAAGCAAAGTCCAATAATTGCGATTACCGCGCAGAATGACGCTTCCGCCATCACCTCCATCGCCACCGTCGGGGCCCCCTTTGGGGATGTACTTTTCGCGCCGGAAATGAGCAGATCCGCGCCCGCCTTTTCCCGAACGGCAAAAAATCTTGACATAGTCAACAAAATTGGTTTCGGCCATGATTATATTATTGGGCAAATGAATCAATCACTTTCTCCATCGCGGCAAAGATATCATCGATGGAGCCTTCGCCGTATATTTCGTGCAATTTGCCCTGCCTGCGATAAAATTCTTTCAATGGAGCTGTCTGGTCGTAATAAACCTTCAGCCGCGATTCTATCGTTTCGCGATTGTCGTCGCTTCTTCCCGATATTTCGCCACGTTTCAGCAAACGTTCAACGAGTTCTTCGTCTTTTACCTCCAAACTGAGAACAAGCGAAATGGACTGACCGTTTTTTTCGAGCATTTCGTCGAGCGCTTTCCCCTGCTCCAAGGTTCGAGGGAAGCCATCGAATATGAACCCCTCGACATCGGAATTTTTCTTGATCAGTTCGTCCAACATTCCGATAACAACCTCATCCGGAACGAGCTGCCCTTTCGACATATAGGATTCGGCCAATTGGCCAAGCGGCGAGTTTGCCTTTATTTCTGCCCTCAACAAATCTCCGGTCGAAACATGTTTCAATCCGTACTTTTCGATTAGCTTAGCGCTTTGTGTACCTTTCCCCGATCCGGGCGCCCCAAAAATAACAATGTTCAGCATATATTTAATATTTTGATAAATAAGCATAAGCAACTGCAAAGATACGAGTTTTGTAGCGTATAGCGAAGTTTTGAGGACGCATACCCCGTCAAATTTTTGTCTTTTTCATATTTTGAACCAAATAGCGTCCTAAGCGATTTTAAAATTAGAAGAATGATTGAGTTGGCAATCGTCAAAGGAAAAAGAAAGTATGGAATTTGTCCGTTCTGTCATTTAATTTTATGACGTGGTACGCTTGCCGCAAACGTTCCGAGGATATCTGAAGTCCTGCAAAGCAGGATTTGGGATAGAGATACGTCTTTTGTTAGGCGACGCTGCAATTACCTGTTTTCTTTTGGCCTTATCCATGGTCGGAATAGAGGATGTTTAGTCTTTATGCCATATGCCGGAAGTAGCTTTTGGGCAATGAGCTCCCTATTTATGAGAAGGATCACAAAAAATACAATCTGAACAAGATACTGATTAATACCAAATCCCACTACAATACCTCCGATGTCTCCCCCATAGATAAAAGGACCAATGGAGAGATTCAATGCATCCACCAGCAAAAAAAGTACAATCAGCCAGTAGCCTAACGAACCAAGAAAGGAACTTTGTAAACGTGCTATCTTCACTCTAAACAAGAACATTGAATAGCCCAACACAATCGTAATGAAGTTGCTCATTCCTGAAATAAAACCCCACTTGAGGCCTTGCCTTTCAGCTACAGGAGTTTTGAATATAACTTCCAATCCGTAGGGATGAACCTGAAATGCCTGATACTCTTCAAATGCCATTGCCATAAGAGCGTGAGTGCCCTCATGAATAATGGCAAAGATAATTATCGCTAATATGACGGTCAAATATTTCCTCATTGTCAATCATTTCCTCCTGATTTGCCATTGTCGACTAACGGTTACGTAAGTAAGGTGCGGGATTAAAAACGATGAATTTTCAATTTCACTCGGAGCCAATTCGTTTATTCAATATTTCAAATTTCAGTCAATCGTCAAAGACGAATTGACGGTGTTACAACAGAGAACTGCAGTTGAAATACCGACTGAAACCTGCATAAATTTACATTTTGTTATGCGTTCGGCCCTTGTTTTTATAGCCAATTAGTTTTAATTCCATCCTAATAAATGTATAGCATTTTCAAATTTTTCTCCATAATCAGAAATATCTTTTAATGCTTCAAAATCTTGTAGATTCATTTCTTTCCAAGTCATGTCCTTACTTACAAGCCGTCCATCAAACTTTCTATATATATCAAGAGCCTTTTCCTTTTCACCGCTTAGTAATAAGAAATGTGCATAGTTACCAGCAGCAATCAAATTATTTTCTTTTTCATAGTTTGGTAAAAGGTTGGCAATCTGTTTAGATAATATTAAATCGTTCTTTTCAATTGGATACCATAAAGCAGCACCAAAAGCTAGTAAATGACCAATCCCAAAATCGTGTAAATTAAATACTTGAATGGATTGAATTCGATGAATATAGAAATTTCGCAAATCGCTTCTTAGTTCACAGAATGCTTGTATCATTGAACCTTTTGGAGAATAATAGTTTTTCCACATTTCGTCGCATAAATACTCATCAGAATCTCCATAGAAACAGATGTTAGTCAAATTTCTAAATGTAATATCTGCCTTAGCGTCCCTATACTCCACACGAATTGGATTGCATTCATAAATGGCTTCTTTTACCAAGTCATAAAGTTTTTTATCTTCATGTCCTTGAGTATTATGATAAAGAGTATATTTAAATGGAGAATCTAATCCTTCAATCTCCATAACAACTTCAAAAGGGATGAAGGTGTTTTTCTCAGCTACTAAGTCGAACCCTGAAATACCATCTGCAAACTTCTGTGTTTCTATTTCTGAATTTTGAAGGATATATTGTATCTCATAAGGAAGACGTGTAATCCGAACATATTTTTTTTGTCTACAATTTTCGAATTTTTGCTTTAATCTAGAAAAATCTATTTCTGGTAAAATGTCTTCATCTGGAGCAATTCCCTTAAACTCGAAATTACTTATATCTGCTAAAAAGGTTGATTCCGGAATTTCTATTTCAAGGTAGCTCTCACGATGGTTGTTTTGGGCAAATTCAATTGCTTGATTGTAGTCCCAACGGTCTGATTCTTCTATTTGAAAATCTTCAAGTAGTGAATGAAATATTTCTTCTTCAGTTATTTTCTTTAAGATACTAGCTACGTATTTTATACAATACTCAGTATTTTTTATCACCTGTTCTTCACTAAAACGAAGGACTACCCAACCTTGCCGCGTAAAATAAACATTACGCAAATAGTCCGCAGAATCTATGAAATGAATCGGCTTTCTGGAAAGAATATCGTATGGTTCGTCAATCTCAATATCGATACAGAGATTATATTTTCCCCAGAATAATGCAATATCAGGACGGTAGCCATATTCTCTGTTTTTTATGCTAAGAACAATATTCTGAAGAATTTCTATCTCAGGAGATATTTCGTGCAATTGCTGTAACCCTTTAACAAGCTTAGGTTCGCTGACGCCTTTTGTTTCTGTCAAACTAGAATTATGCCACTTTAAAATATTAGTTCCTTTCTTAGGATAAAAAGCAGCAGGGAACCTTAAATGGTCGCTTTGATAATATACATGCATGTCAAAAAGAAAATGTCCTATATATTCGAATCTATTTTTTTCTATTTCTTGGTTAAGAATAGCTCTTTCCCCAAAAATTAGATTTTCATGTTCAACTAGTGAACCATCTGGTAATTTTTGAATTGATTTCGAATCATTTGAATGCTGAATTGTTTTAGTTTCCTCTTTATAATGTTCAAATTCATCTAACAGAAAATTTTTTTCATCCGTAACCTGATTAATGTTATCTCTTAATCTCTTAATTAAATTATCTTTCTCAATAGTGTTTTTTGAATCAGTTTGATATGAACTAATTAGTTCTTTTAAAGAAACTAATTCTTGATTGTACTTTTGAGATGTTTTTTTATTCTCTTCAATCGTTTTTTTTAGTTCTTCTAATTTTTCATCCTTCGTGGAATATTTTTCTTCTGTTTTTTTTATTTCTTCTTTAATAAAAAGAATCTCTTTTTCTGCATCTTGGTTTCGTTTTAATAAATTTTGATTTTCAAGTTGTAGTTTTTCATTTGAATTTTGTATTTGTTTATATTCCTTTTCTGCTAATTCTTCACTATCTAATAGTTTTTTGAGTTTTTTAATTAAATCTATATTTCGATTTGCAATAGAATTTATTTCAACACTTTGATTATCGATATTTTCAATTGAATTTTGAAGCTCTTTGGATAATTTTTGATTCTCTGTTTTAAACTTATCAATCTGACACCAAAGTTTCCTGACATCTATTTTAAATAGAATTTTTAAGATTTTTAAGAATAGGTTCTTCATTTATTTTTGTCTAAAGAGTAAATAATTTTTTGTGTTAATGTTTTAAATCGAAGCAAGGTTCGCGTTTGGTTAAACCAACGTATAACGTCCTATTTACGCAGTAAAGATACAAATTTAGTAAATATGAAATATAAAAACTGCGTAAATCATTTTATGGGCTTAAGCGTTTAGAGCGCACTAGTAAAAACAAGATGCTACCTTTGTAGCATGAATAAACGAGATAGGTTCATGGGAGTAAACTCCGTTGTTTTCTACAAACTGTTTCCGGATGAAGAGTCCTGTTATAATTACCTGGCGGAAATAAAATGGGAAGAGAGTTACGTGTGCAAAAAGTGTGGGCACACCAATTATTGCAGTGGAAGAAAGCCTCATTCCCGTCGTTGTACACGTTGCAAGTACGATGAGAGTCCAACAGCAGGGACGATGTTCGACAAGTGTAAGTTTTCGCTCCATTTGGCATTTCATATCGTATTCAAGCTACAATAGTTCGGTAAATTTTACGTAATATCCTTTTAATCAGGTGATTATATTCCTCATTTTGTAATGCAAATTCACTACTAATAATCAATTAGTTATGAGTAACCTTTCTGAAAAAATACCGAACAGTTGAAGCTAAGTAAGAAAAAGAAAGGAATGTCTTCTCCGGAGTTGTCCCACGAATTTGATTTGCGTCAAATGACCTGTTGGGAATTCAAAAGAAAAGTGCAGTAAGCGATGCTCAGCTCCATGCGATACCCTCTCACGGGCACGGTGCATGTTAACGAGTTTCTAATCGGAGAATATGAAGAAGGTCAAACCGGGCATAGCTCCGACAGCAAAAAAAGGTTAGTTGTTGTCGCATTGGAAATACTGGAAAAAGGCGGTGTCGGCAGGGCTTATGCCAAGGTGATAGAACACACTTCAGGTGAGGAGTTCAAGCCCTTCTTCGACAACCACATTTCACCACAGGGCGTGTTGTCACTGATGAGCGGAGAGGCTACCTGCCCCTAAAGAAAAGGTATCCTTTCCTTGAACAGAAGCCGTCAGAGAAAGGGCGAAACTTCCCTGAGCTTCATATCTACATAATGAACATACAAGGGTGGTCAAGAGGAATACATCATCACTGCTCAAAGGAACACCTACAGGGCTATCTTGGTGAGTATCATTATAGATACAACAGAAGAAGTCAAATGGAGACAATCTTCGCCAACCTTGTCGTAAGGATGGTGAGATATAAGTCAATCCAAGGATTATGAGAATATTAAATGGTGCGCTCTAAGCGCTTATACCGATCATTTTATTTGTATTCTTGAGTCTACTTTAAAATGTTCAAAATCCAAGAATTTGACGTTGTAATAAACTGATAATCAAATGTTGTTTTTTCAATAAATGACTTTTTCAAGTGGGCTCATTCTTGATTTTGTGTATAAATGAAAATATATCCTCGATTCGTTCAAGTATAGCGATAGCGTAGCTTGGACGCAAAACAAAAAGCAGTTTAGAAACTGCTCCTGTTCCCGGCACAAGTTTATAAACTTGCGCTATCTGGCGTATAGCGAAGTTTTGAGGACGCATACCCCATCAAATTTTTGTATTTTTCATATTTTGAACCAATTGGTTCGATTCGACGTTAATAGCGTAATAATTAAATTAACCAACTAAATGCATTCGCAATGAAAAAAGAAGAATTCAGCAACAAGGCCCAGAGTGTGCTGGACGAACTATCGAGCAGAATCGACGAAATGGAAACGAGAGCAAACGAGATTGCCGACGATGCCAAGGAGGAATATTACAAACAACTCGATAACCTGAAAGAGTTGAAATCGCAACTATCCACCAAGTTGGATGAATTCGACAAAATTGCCGACAGCAAATGGGACGTCGTGAAAGAAAGTGCCGGAGAATTCTTTAATTCCGTGTCATCGGCCTGGAAAGAAAGTTATGCAAAAATTGTAGATGCTTTCAAAAAGAAAGAGTACGATTAACAGGCGCAATTATTTCATCTTCGAAAAAACACAACAAGGAATATCCGTTTTCCCCTACTTTTCGCATCGTACTTGGCTCGAATGAAAATTCGGGCTATATTTTTC
>ENA-UPSM01002031-UPSM01002031.1-activated-sludge-metagenome-genome-assembly--contig:-NODE-2031-length-25440-cov-7.691668_pt1 | contig 25440 bp, 23 predicted proteins | sample MGYA00238181_ERZ773283 | MGnify/ENA primary metagenome ERZ773283 (study PRJEB29023, sample SAMN05720199) | activated sludge metagenome | isolation source: Anaerobic digester | place: Japan...
GTCGAGCCTCCCGGCATCCCCTGATCCCACCCTCGTGGCCGCTCAAGAAGCACTCCGCCGGGATCGCGTCCATGAGGGCGGTCGCCGACGCCACGTCGGTCGGAAAGTCGACGATTCGACCATCCCCTCCGACCCCGGCGCGGGCGTTGCGCAGGTCAACGAGAACGTATCCGTCGAACTCGGGGTCGCTGTCGATCGGAACGAAGGCCCGCCAACCCTCTGCGATGCCCTCCGGTTCGAGCAACCGAAGTTCCTCATCGATCTGACGGTTGAGTGCCTGGTTGGATGTGGCGCTGGGAGCAACGTTGTCGAGGGACTCGTAGTCATCGCTCATCCAGTCGGCGACCATGTCGATGCCGAGCGACTCCATTTCGGCGTTGTGAATCGTCATCGCCATCATTAGGCGTGGGTTGACGAGAAGGAACCTCGCGTTCGGGTAGTGCACCGCTATCGCCGAGGCGATGCGGCGGACAGCTGCCCGCTCGTCGGCGAGCAGTCGGCCGAAGGTGCCGGCGGACGGATCGAGGTGCGGTGCCAGGTCACCCCCTTCCGCGCGTACTGCGTGAGCGAAACGTCCGCCGGAGGGCGTGCCGGAGGGTTGGCGCTTCATGACGGCACCGCCTCGGCGAAGTCCCACGCTTCGGCGAGCTCCAGGTCGAGGAGGTGGGGGCCTGTTCGCAGGCGGTGCTTCGTCGTCTCGAACTCCGTCCAGCATCCGTCGCTGCCGTTCAGCATGGATGTGAAGAAGTGGAGGCCCTCGCCTTCACTTCCGCCGCCAGAGCCGGTGATGTCGCGAAGGTCTTCCTCGTCGAGGTCGGCCAGGGTGCCGTCGACGAGGATCACGCCGCACGCCACCAACGTGTCCTCGTCCCCGTCGGCGCCACTGTGGTCGAGCATCAGGTACCTCGCGTCGGGGAACCGTTCGCGCACGATCGAGGCGGCGATCTTGGCGGCCAGCAGTTCGTGTTTGCGCTGCAGCAGCCAGGTTTCGTCGGCGACAGCCTTGAGGGCGTCGAGGAGCGTCGGGCGGTTCTCGTTCTCTCCGCAGGCCGCGCAGTAGCGTCCGCCCGACGGGCTCTCTCGCATCTGCCACTCCTCGTGCTGGTGGGCCGAGATGCGCAGATGGACGTCGCTCGCTGCTTCGCTGAGCGTTCCTGCGGCGAACTGGCCGCCCGACGGGACACCTCGGGGCTGACGGGACTGCGGCGAACTGGTCATACCGATGCTGTGGGTGGCTGGTTGGGCGGATCCATCCTCACTCCGTGCAGGAACCACATTTCGGCGCCGTCGGGGAGGATGATCGCGGGGCCGTCGTCGCGGTGGCGTCGACCGTCCGACCACCATTCCGCGGTGCCGTCGGGGCTCGTGTAAGCGGGGCCGTCTCCGCGATGCAACCTGCCGTAGTGGTACCAGGCCTCGGCGCCGTCGGAGAAGATGACCGCCGGCCCATCGGAACGGTGCTTCAGTCCTTCCGAGTACCACTGTTGGGTACCGGTCGAGAACACGACGGCTGGCCCATCGGCGCGGTGCAGTCGTCCGTTCGACCACCACTCCTCGGTGCCGTCGGGTGCTTCGACGCTGGTTGGCTGGTCGTCGAGCGCGACGCTCTCCGCCTCGTTGCGCATCCCCGGCGCGAAGCGTCCGCCGGCTGGGGTGCCGGCGGGATGGCGCCGGTTGGCGGTCATGGCTGCTCGCTGGGGCCGTTCGGGTCCCACGCGAGCGCTTTGTCCAGGTCGAGGATCGATGGACCGTGTCGACGGATCACCTCGGGATGCGATTCGCCGAGCCGGTCCCGCTCCTCCTCGGGTGCTTCGAACTCTGTCCAGTAGTTCGGGCCGTCGCTGTCGGTCATCTGGCCGACGAAATAGAAGAGCTCGTCGGTGCAGCCGGGCAGTTCGAGAGCCCAGAGGTCCTCCTCGTCGATGTCGTTCAGGTCGCCGTCGATCAGCCCGACCGGCACCATGTCGTCACCGCCCTGGTCGTTGGACTCGACGAGGAGGTATCGGGCGGTCGGATGGTGGTGACGGAGGATCGTCGCCGCGAGTTTCGCGCCGAGCAGTTCAGTCCGACGTCCGAGGCGGCTGAACTCGGTGACGCTCGTCCCGAAGTCGTCGAGCAGCGCGGCGACGCCGTGGGTTGCGTCGTCGAGTTCGACGTTCGACGCCTCGGGGTGGTCGACGGGAGCGAACTGGCCGCCGGTGGGGGTTCCGGGCGGCCGTCGGTTGGTGGTCATGGCTGCTCTCCGGTGTTCTCGTTGGCGGTTGCGGTCACGTAGCCGTCGAACGCGACGACAGCGCTGCGGAGCGGGCCGAGGCCGGCGGACTTCATGTCGATGCCGGCGCCGCGGCGCCAACCTTCGATGTAGTGGGCGCTGATCTCCGACGAGTCGATGCCGTGGTGGGCGAGGGCGAGGGCGGCGAACGATTCGGCCGCCACCTCCTTCTCCGCGGACCGCTCCTCGGCCTGAGCGTCGGTCGAATGCCCGAGCAGTGCGTGGCCGAGCTCGTGGGCGAGAGAATGGGCCCGGGCCCGGGCGTCGCCGCCACCGACCCCGGTCCACACGTTGATCTTCGATTCCGAAGCCAACCAGTAGGCGATCGCCCCTCGGTCCTGGTGGTCGGTGTAGACCACCTTGATCCCCATATCGGCGGCAAGACGCTCCATCTGGGAGATCGCCGCGTCGGGATCGCCGAATCCGGTTGGGCGGGCTGCGGCGAGAGGCTCCTCGACGAGGGGGTACTCGTCGCCGTCCGTGCTCGACAGCGGGAACTCGAGGTGTGCACCGTGGAAGCCGCGTCGCGAACGCGCGCAGCGGAGCTCGTACTCCTCGTCGGTCTCGTCGGCCTTCTGCTTCGGCTTCGAGCCAGGCTTCCACCACACCACGGCAACACCTGGTTCCCCGTCGATCGGCGCCCGGCCCTTCTTCGCCCACGCGTTGACGTTGAGGTGCGGCTCCTTCAACCTCTTGAGGGCGAGCTGCATCGCGGCGTCGGAGTCGGCCTCGTCAGCGTCTTCGGTCTCGTCGAGGGCGTTCGCCCAGTGCTGAGCGAGCACGAGCATCTGGTTCGACGGAGAGAAGCGGGCGACACCGTCGGCATCTTGGCGGCGCCACTCGACGTACAGCTGCGCGATGGCAGTGGTGTCGGTCTCGAGCAGTCCGAGAAGGCGCCCCTGAGCCGCTGCGAGGCGCTCGTCGGTCTGTGCCCAGTGCTCGGCGGCAAGCGGATGGCACTCGCCGCGCCCCGCCTCAGCGAGCGCCTTGGAGATCGTGCGTCCAAGGCTCGTCTCGGTGCTCCCGCCGTGTTGGTGGCAGGTGGTCGCCGGGGAGCGGACGGCGTTTCGGCACCCGCGCACCTGGCCTTCGACTCGAGCGCCTCCGCGGTAGACGGGTACGAACCCGTAGTCGCACTGGACGATGTCACCGATGTCGACGGTGACGGTTCGGTCGAGGATCGGCCCGGATCGGGTCACGTGTTCGACGCCGGCGACGGGCCCCGACGGCTTGGTGCGCTTGGGGTCGCAGCGGCGGCACAGCCCGGAGCTGCGTTTGGTCGACGTGCCACAGGACGAGCAGGGGGTGCCGTCTGTGATCGCGACGTCGGATTCGCGTCGGCTTGTTGGGGCGAAGCGACCGCCGACGGACCCGGCGGCCCCGGCGCGATGTCGTGCGTTGGTGGCCATGGACCGCATGTGGGTTGCCGAAGCGGCCGCTCCTCCGGGTTAGGCGACGAGCGCCTCGTCGCTCTGGTCGGCTGCCTCGGCGACCGACCTGTCGGTCGGGGATCCGACGGAGGCGACGCTGGCCTGACGCAGCTCCTCGTCGATCGCGACCAGTTCCGCTTCGAGGGCGGCGAGCTCGCCGTCGCCCGCCCACGCCGCTTCGGACTGCGCTGTGAGAGAGGCGATCTCGGCTTCGGTGGTGGCGATCTCCTCGTCGAGTTCGGCGATGCGTCCGGGGCGGATGTTCAGGAACGTCGCCCACAGGTGGTGAAGCGTCGGCGCCGCTTCGTCGCGGAGATCTCTGGCGCTGACCTCGAAGGTGAGGAGCGGGTCGTAGTTGAACGAGAACTCGGCGTCGATGCGGCGGGCGCCGCGGCGCCGCATCGTCAAGGTCACGCGGGAGTTGACCATGACCTGGTGGTCTCGGCCGCCGAGCACCTCGATCGCCATCTCCTCGGCGTCGAACGGGGTCGAGCTGTAACGGCGAGCGAAGGCAGGGTTGGAGTTGAGTGCGCCGTCGATGTGTTCGAGGATCAGCAGCCCGTCACGGTGCCGCACGTTGTTGGACATAGCGACGCCGAGATCCTTGATCATGGAGCGCCGGTGCCGGTTGGTGCGAATGTGGCCGGTGCGGCTGCGACGATGCTTGGCGATCAGGTTCTCGAGCTCGGCGCGTCGCAGCAGGGCTGGGTTGCCGGAGGCGACGGCCTTCACCTCGGCGAACGTGAACACTGCATCGCCGTCGACATCTTCGATGGCCCGAGCTTCGCTGCGGTACACCTGCTCGATGAAGCGGGCTTTGCGTTCGAGGGTTCCCCACATGAAGGCGTCGAAGGAACCGGTGACGACGTAGCGGTAGATCCGGACATGGTTCGGGTTCCCCTGCCGGACGCCGCGACCTTCGCGCTGGCGGATGTCGGAGGGCCGCCAGGGGGCGTCGAGGTGGTGAATGGCGGTCACCCGATCTTGAATGTTGGTGCCTTCGCCGAAGGTACCGGTCGAGCCGATCACGACATCGACGTCGCCGTTGCGGCATGCGGCGAACAGGGACTCTTTCGCCTTGTCGGTCTTGGCGTCCTGCACGAACCGGATTCGGTCGGACTCGAATCCGCGTGCGACGAGCTGGGACCGCAGCTCGGCGTACATGTCGAATCGGGTGGAGCCGGGGGTGCCGAGGTCGCAGAACACGATCTGCAGGCCGTGGCGGTTGCGTGTGCACCGGTCGACGCATCGGCCGATCTTGCCGCCGTCGCTGGGTGCGTCGAGCCCGACGAGGCGGGGGTCGAGTGAAGCGTGCCGGGCGTCGGTGGAGAGCTTCAAGAAGTTGTCTTCGTCGGGCTTCACCATTCGGGCCCGGATCTGGTCGGCGCGCTCCATGAACTGCTCCATGGCTTCGGCGAGCTCGGGCGAGCAGTCGACCGTTTCGATGCTGCGCGTGCAGTCGGGCAACGCCAGGTCGAGATCCTCGTGGGTCTGGATGTCGGCGAAGCGGCTGAACATGAGGACCATCTCGGGGGCGTTCGAGAAGCGTGCGATGCGCGACTTCATCCGCCACCCGGTGCCTGACGGATCCATTTCGAGTCCAGTGACGACCTCGGCGAACGTGGCAAGCCAGGTGTCGAACTCGGCGAGCCCGGCCTCTTCGAGCGACGCCGGGTCGACGTAGTGGTGCACGACCCACAGCTCGGCGAGCGTGTTGCTGATCGGGGTGCCGGTGGCGAACACGATGGCCCGGTTCGGGTCGTAGGTGGAGCGGATCCAGGCGAGCTTGGCGTCGAGATCCGACGCGGTCTTGGACGGGTTGCCGGTGGCGATGTCGGATCGCGTGTTGACCGCAAGGTTCTTGTACCGGTGAGCTTCGTCGACCCACAGAGCGTCAACCTGCAGGTCCTCGAAGGACACGGCGGTGTCGTCGCGCTGCTGGCCGAGCACGAGGCGTTCCAACTTCGCTTCGAGGGCGCGTTTGCGGCGTTCGATCGCCTTCACGACCGATCGCTGCTCGGCGTTCTCACCGATCGCCGCATCGAACCATGCGATCTCGTCGCGGATGTAGTTGGCCATCGACTCGTCAGAGAGTCCGATCCGACCGAACGCGTTGTGCGTACACACGATCGCGTCCCAATCACCGATCGCGGCGGCAGCGACGAACTCGGCTCGCTCGGAGGCCGAGGTCTCATGGCGGCCCGCGGCGAGCACGTTCGCCTTCGGGTACAGCGACATGAAGTCCGCGGTGAACTGCTCGAGCATGTGGTTCGGGACGACGATCATCGGCTTGTTGACCAGCCCGAGCCGACGCGACTCCATCGCCGACATGATCAGCGACGCGGTCTTGCCGGCGCCCACGTCGTGTCCGATCAGGGTGTTCCCCGATGCGACGACACGCCACACGACATCGCGCTGATGGTCGTGGGGCACGAACGCCGGGTTGAGGCCGGGGAACGTCTGGTGGGAGCCGTCGAAGTTGCGGCCGCGGTGGGATCGGAACCGGCGGTTGAACTCGGCGAGCAGGGTTTCGGTGCGGTCGGGGTCTTCCCACACCCACTCGCCGAACCGCTCCGCGATCTCGGCGGCCTTCTCGTTGACCGCTTCGGTCGCAGCGTTGTCGATCCGCTTCAACTCCGCCCCGTTGACGAAGATCGACTCCCACACGCGGAGCGCCGACATGTTGAGCATGCCCTGGACGATGTCGAACGTGTCCATCCAGGGGGTTCCCCAGGTGCCGGCCGTGAGCGACGTCGAGTAGTCCTTCCGAGGGCCGGGGACGACCTTCCACTGGCCGACCTCGGCTGCGTGTTCGACTTTGATGCCACCGCCATAGCAGCCGGGGGAGACGAGCTCGTTGACGAATGCGGCGATGATCTCGGGAGCGATCCACGCTGCGCCGAGCCGGGCGGCAACCTCTTCGGGGGTCGCATCGGCGGGCACGACCTCGGCGAGAGCGGAGATGTTGGGCTCCGCGCCCGCTGCGACCGCTTGGGCGTGACGGGTGCGGACGTCGCCGGACAGGTACTCGTCGGCCATCATCCAGCGGCCGGTGAGCGGGTCGGCGAACGCAAGACGCTTGTCCGTCAACTGCTCGTGAACCGAGTCGGCGGTCCAGTCGAGGAGTTCGGCGACCAGGTCGACATCGAGACCACCGGTGCGGTCGAGCGAGACTGCAATCGCGCTCGCCAGGTCGGTGACGACGACCTCGGCCTCGGGCGCTGGTGCGGTCAGGCCGATCTCGAGGCTGGCGACAAGTGGCCAACCCGGGTCGACGCGGAACCCGCCGAGCTTCGGGTAGCGGGGTGCGGTGGCTGTCCCGCCAACTCGTCGGAGGGAACCCCACCGCTTCGTGTAGGCGGCGTGCAGTTCGACGACGTTGTCGCGGCCGTCCCGGTCATCGAGCATCGTTCGGACGGCGTCGCGCAGTTCGATGAGGGCGGTCAGTTCAGCCGCCTCTCGGCCAGCGTCATGTCCGATCCACCCGTCGATTGCGGTGAACCGTTCGAAGCCGCTGCCTGCGATCCGGATGGTGCCCGGCAGAACCTTCGTGTCGGGAGTGGCGGCGGTCGGGTCGAACGACGCGAGCGGGGCTGTGTGGTCGAACGTGTGGGTGGCAGCGACGGCGTCGAAGACTCGTGCGACCGTCTTGGTCACTTCGCGTTGGACGTCGGCGCCACGTTCGAGGCGCCACGTCACCGAACCCGAGCCGTACATGCCGGACCCGACGACCAGTTCGCCGACGACGCCGACGGTAGGGGAGCCGACATCGAACAACGTGTTCATCGTCGGGATGGTGTCATCGCGGTTGCGCATGTAGCGGGGGATCTCGAGGTCGTAGCGGCCGGCGAGCTTGGTGGATGCACGCCACGAGGCGTCGGCGAGGCGAGGGGAGCCATCGGTGTCGTCACGACGGAAGATCAGGAGGTCGGCGACGACGTTGGTCCCCATGTCGGCGAACGTTCCTTCGGGGAAGCGGACGACACCGAGGAGCGAGCCCCAGCGGGCGATCTCGTCGCGGGCTTTGGTGGTGCCGGCGTCGAGCGTGAAGCGTGACGTGACGACTGCGACGACGCCGCCGGGGCGGACGAGACGGAGTGCCTTGGCGATGAAGTAGTTGTGAATGGCAAGGCCAGCCGGATTGTCGATCGGGTCGTAGGGGGTGTCCTTGCCGAATGGGACGTTGCCGATGACGAGGTCGAACGATCCGGCAGGAGCGGTGAACCTCTCGAATCGGCTGGTGACGATCGTGGCTTCGGGGTGTCGGAGCCGTGCCGCTTCGGCGGTGACTGGGTCGGCTTCGACGCCGACGAGCTCACCGACCGCGTCGTCGAAGAACAGTCCGGACCCGCAACCGGCTTCGAGGACCCGACCGCCAGTGAACCCGAGCGAACGACGGACGCCCGACCAGATCGAGGCCACCAGCCATGGGGGCGTGTAGAACGCGGTGGTTGTAGCCCGCTTCGCTGCCTCGAGCTGTTCCTCGTCGAGCGTCGCGATGATCTCGGAGCGGTGCGGCGAGTGGTTCTCGAGCATCTTCGCCGCCGGCCCCCACCCGCGCCACGCGGCGACCGCTTCCATCTCTTCCGCGGTGACGGGCTCTCCGTCGATGCTCCGGGCGATGGCGCGCAAGGCGGTGAGGTGGGACTGCGTGGCGTTCATGGGTTCTATGTGGGCGGGCCGTGAGCGGTCCCCACCGGTGCGGCGATGACGTAGTCGACGCATGCGAATGCGTCGTCGACGACTGGGCCGACGTCGGCCCAGTCGAGCCCTCCGAGCCCGCACCCGAGCTTCGGCACGACGAGGCTGACGTTGCGCCTGAACGCGTAGGCGGCGACTGCGTGGCAGCTCGATGCGACAAGGTCGAGGCTCGAAGGGTCGGACCAATGGTCCTTGGTCGGGGCGAGGAGGAGTCGATGTGCCGGCAATGCCAGGTTGACTTCTCCCCGAGCGAGGGCGCGGCCGTAGGAGCGGTCGATGCCGCTGAACCGTGCGGCGGCTGCCTTGGCGAGGCCGGCGCCCATGACGGCCCGCCCGTCGGGGCGGGTCTGGCAGTTCGTTGGGATGACGGCCCACCGGCCGGTCGCCCACGCCTCCCAGATGTCGACCGCTTGTTCGTTCACGACGCCAGGTCTGCGGCGGCGGCTCGAGCGGCGATGCGGCGCGCCCGAAGTTCGTCGGGCGAGTAGGGCCGGAAGCCGACCCCGATGTCGAAGCCGCGTCTGGACGTTCTCGTCAATCGGACGGTGACGACGCATCCGCTCCGGTGGGTGCCGGTCGGACGCCACACTCTGATGCGCTTCGACTCGTATCCGTCGCGAAACTCGTAGTGCCCGCAGACGACTCGCACCCATCGCCGTGCAATCCAGACACAGGAACGATCGACGGCGCCGATGAGAACGTAGGCGGCGGGCAAGGTTGCGACGCCGAGCAGGTAGACGGCCCAACTGTTCACGACGCAGCCCCGATGTCGTCGTCCATGTACCGGCCGATTGCGTCCCTGCACACCGCGTCGGTGAGTTCGAACAGCGGGACGACCAGCGTTACCCCGTCGCGGCCGAGGTAGTCGTGGAGTGCGAGGACGTCGTTGTCGTCGCACCACGAGGTGTAGGCGGCCCGGATCTGGTCAGGGTCGGCGGACAGGACGGTCAGGACATGGAGAGGGGTGACCTCGGATTCGTTGGCATCTATGACGCGGCCGGTGACGACATCGTTGAGGCTGCGGTGGGTCGATTCCCAGCGCAGTGTTGAAGCGATACGGAGATTCATCGCCGCCGCCAGCGCCGCCGCTCGGGGCCGAACGAGAACTCCCGGGCAGGGCCGAGACTGTCGAGGTTGAGACGGTTCGAGGACGACCCGAGGCGTTCCGGAGTCAGTTCGTCGAGGCCGGCCCTCACCGCCGTCGACACGTCGGAGGAGTAGTCGAGGTACGGGTCGAAGTTGATGTCGCCGTCATCGACGAGGAGGTCGGTGGGGGCCACGTCAGCATGCCTCCAGCGTTCGGGCGATGGCGGACTTCTCGGCAGCGTCGACGCTGAGGCCCCATCGGGTCTTGACGGAGACCCAGTTCTCCACGTACCAGCATCTCGTCTCCTGCACCGGTGGCAGCCACCGTGCCGGGTCCTTGTCGCCCTTGGAACGGTTGGAGGTAGCGCTGACGGCGACGAGATGGCCTGGGTCGGTGACATCGTTGGCGTACGCCTCGCGTCGGCCGGCATCCCAGGTGTTGGCTCCGGACTTCCAGGCCTCCGACAGGGGTACGAAGTGGTCGACGTCGAGCTCGCCGGGGTCGGTGAACTCCTTGCCGTCGTAGATCGACACCCAGTCGCCGGCCACGACCGTGCAGTACGAGCCGACGTCGACCTGGGCCTGGGAGGTGGACTCGTCGCGAAGGACCTGCTGGCGGGCGTCGAAGCAGTCGTTGTCGAGATCGGACCAGTGCTTGAAGGACTCACGGGTGTAGCCGGCGGTGACGGGTTCTGCGACCGGGAGCGCCTCGAGCAACTGGGTCGCGGTCGCGGTGGCGGTGAGGGGCGGCGTGGGCTCGCTGGGTTGTGCCGGTGCTGTCGGGAGGGTGGGCAGGCTCAGCTCGGGGATCGAGATGTCGGGGATGGAGATCGACTCGGTGACCTCTTTGACCGAGCCGGCATGGCCGATCCGGGTGGCGAGATCGCGTGCGGCGGGGCATCGCTGCATCACGAAGAGCGCTGCGATCAGCACGACGGCGAGAGGGAGTGGCTTCGACTTCATGGAAGGAATGTGGGTTGGAGCGCAGGGGTCCCCACCTCGATGAAGTGGGGGTAGGCGTTCTTCCAGCCCGGCGGCACGTCAGCGTTGGGTTCAGGGAGGAATGCGAAGGCGACGGCCGCGATGACCAGGAGGGCGGCGACAGCGATTGCGGTGGCTGTGCTGGCGGTATCGAAGTCGCGCTGCCACCAGCCCGGTTCGTCGCGACGGCGCGAGGTCATAGGCCGCCCCAGTCGCTCGGGGGCCACACGATCGCCTCGGCTCGACCGTTGATGGCGGTGACGGGGATCGTTCCGAAGGTCCGGCTGTCCTGAGAACGCGGGCGGTTGTCCCCGAGGACGAACACTCGACCTGGGGCAACGATGGCGTCCATCGCCAACGTGACGCGGCCTGTCACAGTCTCGGTGTCAGGCAGGTGCCTACCGTTGACCCACACACCGTCGGGGCGGAGCGAGACGCGGTCGCCGGGGATGGCGACGACCCGCTTGACCAGAAGGGTGACGGTGCTGCTACCCAGCGACGATGCCGGCCGGTCGAACACGACGACTTCTCCTGGCGCGGGGTCGTGGACGAGGTAGGCGAGCCGGTTGACCGCGATGTGGTCACCGTCTCGCAGCGCCGGCACCATCGAGTCGCCGCTGATCGAGAAGGTGCCGAGGGCGAAGCGCCTTGACGCGGCGAGGGCGACGACCAGGCCGGCGACGAGCCAGAGGCGTCGGTGCAGCGCGATCATCGCTGTCCGCCGACGTCGTCTGCGAGGTCGGCGGCGGCGTCGCTCAGTTCGAAGAGTCGCTCGGCCACGCTCACCCTCGGTGGCTCGATGACGACGTCGTCGAGCCCGTCGACATCGGGGATTTCGTCGGAGCCGCGGCTCGGTTTGCGGAGTATGTCTGGGGCGGGTCCGGCCTTCACCGTCGGACCCGGGCATTCAAGGGTGAGCTTGCAGGTGACTCCCACCGGGCCGGCGACGAGCTGCCACCTCTTGCACGTGGTGCACAGGGCGATGGTGACCGACGGACTGCCGTCGCGTTCCTTGGTCTTGGTGACCGTCGGCCGGATGAGGTTCAGGACGGCGCTGTGGCGGTTGAGCAGTCTGTCGAGGTCGGGAACCCAGCGTGCTGCGATGTGTTCGGCGGTCTCGGGGTGCTGCCGACACCAGGTGTCGATGTCATCGCGCCGCCAAGCGATGCCAGCCTGCGCTTCACCATCCCCGCAGAACTCGGCCCACGTCGCCGTCTTCGACCACTTCATCAGCGACAGGGCGGCTGCGGCGGCGCGCGCCAGTTCTGGTGCGTCCGGGTCGAGGTCGGGGAATCGCAGGTTGGCCACGCTGCGACCTATGGGTCGACGCCGGTGGCTATGGGGCTCAGTTGCGGCGGCGCCGGCGTCGGTGCTCGAGTCGCTGCTGCACGATCTTGACGATCACGTCGGTCGCGTTCGCGTGCTTGTCGCCGTCCGCCGCAGCGTTGCCGACGTGATGGTCGGCACCCGGGAGCACCTGTTCGAGCACCTCGGCCTTGTTGAGGAGGACGTTCTGGACGTGCTCGTCGAGGGTGCCCGATGCGATGAGGGTCGTGACGAGCACGGGGCGCTTCACGCCGCGTCGGTGAGAGCGGTCCTCGGCCTGGGAGACGAGCGCTGGTGTCCAATCCGATTCGACGAACAGGACGTCGGACGATCGGTTGAGGGTGATGCCAGTAGACGCGGCGGCGATCGAGCAGATGACGACGGGAATCTCTCCGGCCTGGAACCCGTCGATCACTCGGTCGCGATGTTCCTGGGTGGACCCGCCGATGATGACGCCGGCGTTGCCGATCACGGTCGGAACGACCTCGGCCATCATCTCCGACACGGCCCGGTGATGAGTCCACACGATGAGTGGGCGTTCGAAGTGGAGGTATCCGTCGTCGTCGACGTGGGTGGTCGACTCGACCCAGTCGCGGATGTAGTTGACCGCGACCGGGACCTTGCAGACGCCGGCGGCGCGGCGAAGCATCATGACCAGGCCCATGTTCGAGCGGGCCCAGTCGCGGATCGCGTCGGTCGACGGTTCGCCGTCCAGTGTGTTGAGCCAGTCATCGACCAGTCCTTCGACCTGGCTGTGGGCTTCGCGGAACGCGGACAGGTCGACGTCAACTTCGAGACCGGTGCGCCGCTTCGGAGGCAGGTCGAGATCCGCTTCCTCCTTGGTTCGCCGAACGGCGACGTGCTCCTCGAGAAGGCGTTGGAGCTCGGCGAGATGCTCGCGGCGCGCCACCCACATCGGGAACGACGTCTTCGCACCCTTCCGCTTCAGTGCGGCCAGCTTCTTCGGGTCCTTGATCTTCACTTCGATCTGGCGTGCGTAGCGGGAGACGAAACGCTCGTATCCGCCGAAGAAGTCGAGCCAGCCGGCGATATCGAGACAGGCTGCGAGCTCAACAGGGTTGGCGAACATTGGGGTACCCGTGATGGCGACGGCGGTCCGGTTGGCGCTGAGGGTTCGGAGCGTTTCGGACCTCTTCGAATCCCACGTTTTTGCCCGGTGCGCCTCGTCAACGCCAACGAGGGTCGGGTTCCATTCGAGGAGCTGTTCGAGGAGTGCGGGACGGGCCTGCAGGAGGGTGTCGGGGATGACGACGACGCCGCGGTCGGGAATCGTCGGTGCCTTGCGGCCGGAGACGAACACCACGGTCTCGCCGGCGTGGCGTCCGCCCAGGGTGGGCAGGCTCGACGTGTCGGCTTCGCGTCGCCAGGCGGTCGTGACGACGGGCGGGCAGGTGATGACGGTGCGCGTCGATTCGAGGATCGCAGCGGCCGCCAGGAACTGTCTCGTGTTGTGGGTGACGATGCAGTGCTCGGTGACGTACAGCTGGTCCGGAGCGTCGACGGCGATACAGATGACGTTGGCTCGGCCCTCAGGCTCGATCTTGGAGATCGCCCGCATCGGTCCGTACTTCCACGGCTTGCACCACGCCTCGGCCTTTCTTGGCAGCCAGAACGGGCACAACTCCGGCGGCATGGTGACCGTGACCAGGTAGGACCGACGACCTTCGCGCAGTTGTCGGTCTCGGTCGCGGTACTTCGTGACGCGACTGGCGATGCGAGCATTGCCGCCGAGGCTTTCCACGAGAAACGCGACCTGCTCCGCCAGCGTCTTCGACGTGGAGGAGAACGACGCGGCGACACCAGCGGTGCCGTCGCTGTCCATGAGGCCACGTAGCAGGTCGAGGCGTTGTTCGGGCTCCGGCGCGAACAGGTACTCGTCGGGGATCGTCTTCTCCCACGATGACTTTCCCATGAGTCCGACGGCTCGGAAGTATTGGACCAGTTCGTTGGCGACGGGCCGCTTCCCTCTCGAGATCCCGTAGTTGATCCTGGCCCGTTTGGAGTCCGGATTGCCGTACTGCTTGATGTTGAACGTCGGAAGAAGCTCGGCGACATGGTCGACGACGTCCTGATCGGCGGTCGTGAAGCTGACCGAGCTCTTCGTGAAAGACCCGTCGCCGAGGAGGAATCCGATCAACCACGGTTCGAACGGGAGCTCCCGATTGCTCTCGAAATGGATGGGCTCGACCATCGGGACGTAGTTGACGTGCTGGAGATTGCCCCCGCTCATTCGCGCCAGGTCCTCCGACATGATCTCTCGGGTCGAACGAACTCGCGGATGTGCGCCCCGCTTCCGTTCGTACTTGGTGGTCACCGACCACAGGTGGTCACCGTCAACAACCACCGATGTGCGATCGCTCATCGTCACCCGGTAGACGTCGAGTTCACCACGGGGAAACACGCCGATCACGGTGGTGGGTTTCCCGTCGGAGCCGATCACTTGATCGCCGACAGAGATGTCCCCGTATGTGGCCCATCCGGTCGGGGTGAGAATCCTGGTCGACGCCGGCGAACCCTTTCCCAGCCCCGGGGCATCGAACAGTCCCGTCCGTCCGCGTGCGACGCCGACGGCGCCGGTGATCTGGTAAGGGTCGAGCTCGAGTCCGAACCAGTCGGGTATCTCCGCCGTCGCCTCAGCGAGCGTAGGAAGTCCGGTGAACGGCATCAGGCTGCGGCTGCGAGGGCCCGACGCTGCTCGAGGAACTCGATGGCTTTGCCCAGGTCCGCGGTGCGGTTGGTGAACGCACCGAGCGCCTCGTTGATGTAGATGCGCCGTGCCGCCTCGGCCATCGTGACGAGGCTGCCCTTGGCGAGCCGAGGGTCGAGCACGGCAACCATGCCGACGTCGTTGACGGAGCGGATGAGTCGGCCCGCAGCCTGCTCCAACAGGAGCGCTGCGTCGCGAACGTACACCTCGGTGTCGGCCATCCATTCGTTGATGTTGCGATCCGCCGCGATCGCTTCCTTTCGGGCGTCGTCGACGGGGTTGCCTGCTGCGCGGGGAATGCGGTCGACGATCACCAGTGAGCAGGTGGCGCCCGGTGCGTCGAGGCCCGTCATGAAGCTGCGGGTGCCGACGAGCACCGCGGTCTCGTCGTGTTTCCATCGGTCGATCAGCTGTTCACGGCTTGCGGGGTCCCACTGGCTGAGGGTCGCCCAACCTCCGGCGGAGCCGACCGAACGAAGCGAGCGGGCGTACACCTCGCCGGAGCGGCGTGTCGCGGAGAGCACGAGGGTGCGTCCGCCGGCGGCGGTGACGAGTTCGCCCATCAGCTCGGCGGCCCATTCGGCGTGGGCGTCGACGTCGAGAGAGAACTTGTTGTCGCGAGCGGGTCGCCCGATCCGCTCGGCGGTTTGCCGGTCGACCTTCGGGCTGAAGTGCAGGGACTTGGAGTACGCCGACTCGAACGGAGACTGGTACTTGATGGTTGGGGCGCGGAGTCCGATCTCGAAGTCGAACGCATCGGGCATGGTCGCTGAGACAGCGGACACGCTGAGCTGGTAGCGGGGGAGGATCTCCCACGATTCAGGGTCGTTGGGGTCAGAGGCCCCGTCGTACAGGGTGCCGGAGTCAGGTATCCACTGGACGGAGCCATCGGCTCCGAGCTCGTCGATCAGGAAGACGTTTCGGCCCGTCATCGTGTCGAGGCCGACAGGGATTGGCGCGGTCCAGGTCTGGTCACGGAGCATCCAGCCGACCTGGACCGGCGACACCTTGATCGTCGGGTTCCCTGCCGCAGACGGCTCGATCCAGCGGGCGTATCCGGCCAGATGCTGACGGGCGAGCCGCAGGTCGCCCCGGAACGCGACGATGCGGTCGCCCAACCGGCGGCGAGCCAGGCGGTCCTTGACCGTCCCTGCGCTGGCAGCGATGGCGCGCAGGGTGGTTTCGAGTTTGCGGAGCCACGCCAGGGCCGGTTCTGCTTTCGCGGCGAGCGGGTCGTCGTCCTTGCCGAGCTTGGGGTTGGCCTTGCCGTGGGATCGGGCCCACGCGGCGAGGGCGTCGTCGAAGTCGTCGGCGAGGCGGCGGCCTTCGGTGATGAGGGCACTGACGGTCGGGTCGACGGTGTTGAGGATCCGTTCTGCACCTCGGATGATGCTGATGATCGACTTGCCGGCCATCTCGATCGCGCCGTGATCGCGGACGACCGACGACAGCGTGTGGGCTTCGTCAATGACGACGTGGCGGATCGGGCCGATGCGGTTCGATCCGATGATCACCGGTACAGCGGCGGCAGCCTGGATGGCGAGCATCGAATGGTTGGTGACGACGATGTCGGCGTCTGCGACGAGTCGACGTGCTGCAGCGGGCCGGCATTCCTCGCCGTAGAACGGGCATTCGTCGCCGAGACACTCGGCCGAGCTCACCGACAGGGCACCCCATTCACGCCACGACGGTTCGTCGGAGATGGTCTCGGGGATGTCGCGGCGATCGCCGGGTGTTCCGTCGACCGAGGTTCCGAGAACCCAGGCGGCGAGGGGGACGATTCGCGAATCGGCGAGGTCGTCGCCATCGCTGTCGTAGGGCCGGGGAGCGCCAACGATGTTCCCGGTGGCGTTGCCCGTCTCGTCGAGGAACCCGCGTTTGCGTCCGTACTCGATGAGAGCGTCTCGGGACTGGGCGACCGTGCGGATCGACGCCGGCGGGGCGAAGAACTCGGCGACCTGTGTCGCCTTGAGGGCGCACCCGTAGTTGGCCCAGCCCTTGTGAACGGCGAAGCGGAGAGGTCGGCCGAGGACCTTCTCGGCGGCTTCACTGACCGAAGGCAGATCCTTGTCGACGATCTGGGATTGCAGAGCGAGCCCCTCGGTCGACACCACGGTCCGTTCCCCGTCGACAATCGCGGCGACGCCGGCGGGGACGAGATAGGAGATCGAGTTATGGGTTGGAACGAGATGTTCGCCGGCGAGGAAGAGGTGATTGGGGGAGTCGACCGTGATGCAGCGAACTGGGACCGTCGGGACCGGTGTCGCGGCTGTCAGGTATCGCGATTTCAGCTTGAGTGGGCTGAGGACCCGCCGCGATGCGAGGTGACGATCCGCCTTTCGTCGCAGTCGGAATACCTCGAGGCCGGTGGTGAATGTGAGCCGCCACCGCGTGCCGACTGTTCGGCGGGCCGTCTTCTGGTCGTCAAGGGGGTCGCTCTCGGTGATCGTTGCTGGGCCAGAGCGAAGCCTCGTCCGGATCCCCAGAGTGCGGACGAGTTCTGCGACTTGGTTGATCAGGCGCTCGTTGCAGAGGCTGATCTCGATCGTGCCATTCACGGTCACGGAACCGTCGGAGTCGAGCAGGCCTTGCAGCAGCGAGAGCCGCTGGTCGACGCTGCCTCGCAGGTAGTCCGTCGGAATGTGCTTGTCGTTGATCAGTCTGGCGCGCCGGAGCTTGGTGGCCAGGCACTCGTTCCAGCGACGCGAGTCGTTTCGGTCAAGCGCCGCGGAAGCGCACGTGCGGCAGACGCGGTTGCTTCGGCTCTGAGCCTGGCGCCAGTCCGAGTGACCGAACGGACAGAGATCGGGTCGCTGCTGCCGCAAGGTCAACGTGGCGCAGGCGGGCCTGTCGACACGACTGATCGAGCCAGCCCACGCGTCGCTCAGGCGCTGGGACGTGTCCGACACATCCTCATACCCGACAGTGATCGATCCGCTGTTCGACGACCCGTCGCCGAGCCAGTACCCGAGCACGTACGGGTCGATCGGGAGGTCGCGGGCAGGAAGGTCGAGGGGGCCGGCGACTCCAACGGCGTGATTCAGCGCACCGTCGGAGGCGTGGAGCGAGGCCGCCATCTGCGCCGTCGTGACGACCTCGAACGCAGGAGGAGGGCTTTTGCGGAGGGAGCAGCGCTCCGACAGGTTGCTGATGATCTTGTCGAGCACTGGCTCGAGTTCGAATGCTTGTCCGAAGTGAAGCCGGACGGGCCCTAGCGACTTGCGGGCCGAAGCAACTGTCGACGGGTCGCAGATCCCTGAGAGAAGCGTGGATGCCTGACGGGAAGTCACCCTCAACTCCGTCCCTGCAATGGCGTCTCGCACGCCTTCCAACTTCTCCAGGCGCTCCAGCCGGCGGCGGGCGCCTGCCGATGCCTCGGTCTGTCGTCGTTCCGATTGCAGAGCCCGGAGGGATCGACTCGACGTGGCCCATTGGTGTTCTTCGTCGGCGACTATCACAGCGCCGTCAGAAAAGGTCAGCTCGTAGCAGGGGCGACCCAGCCGGACGTCGAACGCGTGAGTGACCGTGCACGGAGCGCCGGTCTCGTCAAAGACGGAGTCGCCAACTACGAGCTCGCCCATGGTGGTCCAGCCGGTTGGTGTCGCAATCGGCGTGTCGAGAGCTAGCGCCTTGCCCAACCCGGTCGGCGCTGCGCCGATGGTGTGGCCCCGCTGGACCATCGCATCCATGACCGCCGCTGACAGCAGCGCTTGGCCAGGTCGCGGCCGGTCGGCGGCGCCGCTGGTTGCGACCGAGACGGCGGCGTTGAGGAGCTCGACGTGTTCGGTGCGGACGGTCATTGCTCGCCTCCGATCTGCTGGCCGGCGGGCGCCGTGTTGTCTTCGAGGATCGCGGCAGCGATTGGTGTCGACGGGCCCTGATGGGCTTCGGAAATGACGTCGAGACGAAGTCGCTCGTAGTGCTCAGGGAGGGTGTTGTCGTTGGCCACATCCGTCACCTATGGGTGGGCGGGGCGGCCTATGGCGCACCGACCGCGGACTAGTCGCTCACGGTTCGTGCCGCCGGGTGCGACTTAGAGGTGCCTGGCGGGGGTCCCCGCATCCGCCAATGTCCGAGCTCCCGCCAGGCACCTGGGTGTGTCGATCAGAGGTTGAAGGCGTAGAAGATCAGGCTCTGTCCGTTGACGTCCATCACGTTGTAGCCACCCCCGCCGCCCGGGTAGTTCTGGGTGCGGAAGACGACGGAGTACACCTGGCCGTTCGATCGGTAGAACGTCCCTCGTGCGTAGCGGCCCTCTCGGTAGCCCCCGTTGAAGTCGTACTCCTCGGTGATCGACCAGATCCCTCGGCTGGGGCAGATCCATGTGACGGTCGGTCCGCTGACGGAATGCTGGTAGCAGCTCGAGGGACTGCCTCCGGCAAGCTGCTGGGTCGCTGAGTTCACCTGGTTGGTGTCGTTCATCGGGTTGCAGGCGGTGGCCGTAACAGCCAGGAGTCCGCCGACGACGAGCGCCACGATTCGCTTCTTGAGGTTCATGGGTGTGGGGTTCCTTTCGGTTCCCCGCATCCGCCGAATGCCACCGTACCGACCGTGTCCCGGCGGAACTCAGGAGGACGCTTCGATCAGCTGCCGGTCGCGTCGAAACGGCGAAGTCCAGCATCGTTGCGCCGGCGCGCCCTGGGCGCCTGGCCGGGAGCGGGCTGTTCGACGGTCCACGTCCGATGGAGGAGCCAGCCTTCGCCGACGAGCAGAACGAATCCTTGGAACTCGGCCTTGGTAGTGAGCACCAGTGCAGTGAGCACGAGCCATCGCCACGAGCGTCGTCGCGACATAGGCACTGCGATCGTCGTCACCAACCCGGGGAGGGCGAGCACTGCGAGCGCCAGGTCTGGGCCTGCCGTCCGCATCGTCCACGAGACGGCGACGACATGCATCCACGCCGTGAGGGCGGCGAAGGTGCGCCGGCGGGCTGGCGTCATGGCCGAATGTGGAGCGCGTTCGTGACGATCGACGCGACCGCTTGTTCCCGGGTCGGCTGGTGGCGCAACGTGAGTCGACTCTTGCCGCCGCGGCGAAGGACGAGTACCGGCTGGAACACGGCTCCGCACGAGTGGACATGGCCGAGGCATTCGCCGGCGGCGTCGAGGATCTGCCAGTGCTGGTCGTTGATCTCGTCGACACGCCACCCTTCGGGCAGCGGGGCGGTGGCGATCAGGTCACCGAGCGCCGATCGGATCTGAACCGCGAGCGCAGCCGCGGGACGGTCGATCGGCGCGTCGTTGTTCACGGTCTCGGCGAGCCGGATGAGGCTGTCACAGAGCTCGGCTCGCGTCATGTTGTGGGTTTGCCACGCTGGCTGAGCCAGCGGGGTAAGGGCGCTGGCGTCTGCCGGCATGAGGCACTCCCTTCGGGGTGGATGTGCTCGCTTCTATGCAGGTGTCGTGGCGGCTATGAGGTGCAGGCGAACCTTCGTGAGATCGCGCCGGCGTCAAGACTCTTGGTCGCGAGCCAGGAGATGCAGTCGTCGAAGTCGAGGTGGTCGCCGAGAAGAACCTGTCGTCCGCACGGGTCGTCGGCAACAACCCGAGGTGCAGCGGTGACATCGCCGTCGAGGAGTCGCTTGGCAAGCTCGGACTGCGGATCAACATTGGCGACCTCGCGACCGATCCGAAGTTGTTCGTACTGGCCGTCCCAGGCGTAGTCCTGTCGGGCCCAGAAGTACGCGCCGGTGCGACCGTTCCCGGAGACCGCGTGAAGGTGGATCGTGCGGCACCCGACCGATGCCAGGGCGGATTCGAGGTCGGCGACGAAGGCCGCGCCGATTCCGGGCCCGCGCCGCCGTCGTCGGGTCACCTCGATGTGGGTCACGTGGCAGAGTTCGTCGTCGGGTTCGAGGAGAAGCGTCCATGTGCCGGCGGCGCGGCCCCGATCGATGAGAGTTCCGGTCACGGTGGTCGCTCCGTCGTCGCTGGATGCTTCGGAGATCGAGACGAGGGTGCCCGGGCATCGCGTGAGCGGACGTTCGAGCTGTTCGAGGAGGGGGCGGACCTTCACCTCTTCCATGTGGGCTGGGGCGGTGGTGTGTCCGCCGTCAGTCTCCGACGCTGACCGCCGGAGCGATGCGCTCGAGGAGGCGCTTGCGTCGCTGTTGGAGGCCCTGCTGGCTGAACCGGAACGATGCGCCGATGTCGACGAGGCTTCGGTCGCTGTGGCCGAGAAGGTGCTCGAGCAGAGCGCGATCGACATCGTCGTGGCACGCTCCATACGCGGCCGCCAAGACTGTCGAAGTAACAGCCGCCGAAGCCGGGTCGTCAGTTGCAACGGCAGCGTCCACGACCAGGTCGTCGAGCGCCACCGGGGACTGTTCGCCGCGTCTCCGCGCAGCCCGCGTGAAGCTGTCGTGGCGCTGGTCGAGCCCTCGCGAGATTGCCTGGCGCGCCCACAACACGCCGTAGGTCGAGAACTTCGCCTTCGCAGGTTCCCAGAGCTGGGCAGCGCGGAACAGTCCCGTCACGCCGTCGGAGTACATGCGATCCAGCTCGTGCTCTGGCCGGGTCGCGCCACCGAAGTACCGGTTGATGGTGAACCAGACGAGGCCGAGATTGTCGGCAACAAGGGCCCACGATTCGGCGTCGGTCCGGAGCGACGGCCGGGCGGCGTTGGGCGCCGTTTCGGAGTTCATGGCGTGCTGGTGCGTCGAAACACCAGCAGCGTCGAGTAGTTGCGGCGGGCGTGCTGCTGGGGGCTCTCCTCGATCTCGCACCCGTCGGGGCAGGCGTTCGGAGCGAATGTGCGGCGGACCGTTCGCCATTCGCCGCTGCGGGTCAGCACGTAGTGCTCCGAGCAGACCGTGCAACGGCCCCGCTTGGGTTGACCGATGTTGTTCCGAAGGAAGATGGCGTCCTCCTTCAGCCAACCGGCGTCGGTGAACGCAGCGGTGATCAGGTCGGTTTGCCAGGCCACATCGCCGGAACACACCTGGTCTTGACTCTTGACGAAGCATCGTTCGCTCGCGACCCGCATGCACTCGGTGCATCCGTCGCCGATCAGCCCGAGCCGCTGTGCCGCCGTCGCCTGCACCGCGACGCCGTACCCCTCGTCAGAGGGGTGGGTGCCGGCGCGGCCTGAGTTGCCGGTGAAATAGACGGAAAGGCCTCGGCGAGCCAGCCAAGTGGAGTTGTCTTCGACAGTCGGGCACCACACCCGGGTCACTCGGAGTTCTCGCTGTACTCCAGGACGTGAGGGTTTGGAGTAGTGGCGGCTCTTGAGCCTCACGCTGGTTCCGTTCCCGTCGCCTCGATCGTCGGCGAGGCTCACGGCCCGGCCTGAGAGGATGCAGGCGAGAGCAAACGACTTGGCGGCCTCTGGGTTGGCTTGAGCGAGCATTCCTGGGTTCTGGGCGTCGGCGAGAATCGACACCTGGATGAAAAGCTCCAGCTGGTCAGGCGTCAGTAGCTCGAAGAACTCGAGGGAAGGAATCTTGTCTGGAGCCCATTCGAGCAGTTCTCTGCCGATGGCCGCCGAGAAGATGAAGCGTGTGTTCCGTTCTTCCTCATGAACCCTCCATGCTCTGGTTACTGAGTCACCTTCACGAAGGCGGCCGGCGCGCTCGAATCGTTCGACGCTCGGACCGTACACAGCCTCGAAGGCGGCAGAGATGCGCTCGCAGTTTGCAGCGTTGACTTGGTGGCTCTGGCAGATCGACCCGTAGGTGCTATTGGACCGGCCGCTCTTCCGAACTGAATCGTAGGTGCCTTCCGTCCAGAACCACGCGACAAGCTCGACGAACGCATCGGTGAGCGTCGAAGTCGACGGCGCCCCGGACCAGGCTGCTGAATGAATGACCCGGTCCCCGCGAGCGAGGGTCGCCGAGGTTTTCCACGTGCGCACGCCGTTCCCCGTGAGGACTGGCCAGCGGTGGTCGCCTGTGGCAACGAAGTCGAGATTCTTGCCGTCGCACACGTGAACGACCGAGAGTTCACTGCTGTAGATGTTGACGCTGGAGATCCGTTTCCATTCGGCACGGCCGGTCGCGTGGTCGAGCGAGTAGGCGAGATCGCCGATGGTCACCTCATCGCACGTGAGCCATCCTCGTCGCGTCAGGATCTGGGTCTCGTCGTCAAGGCACATTTTGTACGGCGGGTCGAAGACGACGTTGGGGATCGATCGGTTGGCGAAGGGGAGCGCGGTGAAGCTCGATCGGAGGTTGTGCGCCTTGGTGTCGACGAGGTCGTTGCCGATGAGCAGGTCCGGGGCCCACAGATTCCAGAACCGGCCGAGGCCCCAGGTCGCGTCGAGGGTGGCCTTGTCGTTGGTGAGGTAGCCGAGGTCGCGGCAGTAGACCATCAGCTCGGCGTTCGTCGTTGCGGAGTTGAGAGCGAAGACTGTGGGCGGGCGCGTTGCGTCGGTGGAGGTCATCGGTGTTGCGGCAAGTCGTGCTGTTCGAGACCGGAGCGGAAGCTGGCGGTGGTGATCAGCGTCCCGTCGGAGCTGTACGCGCGGTGCGCGGGCGTCCCGTCTGCGGGGTCGTTGCGGCGGTTGTTCGTGAAGTGGACGAGCAGTTGGGGCAGTCCGTTGGGCCAGAAGCGCTGCACGGCGGGGAGCCCGGTGGCGGGGTCGGTGATGAGGCTGCGGCGGCGGTGGGTGACGGCATGCAGGGAGCCGTCGGGGAAGAACTGCTGCATCGACGGCGTCCCGTCGGCGGTGTCGCACAGCTGTCCGCACCTCCAGCGTTCGACGCGCTGGGGAGTGCCGTCAGAGTGGAAGGTGGTCCAGCCGGGCGTGAACGCGTCAGGGTCGCGGATGAGGCCGTCGAAGTAGAACCCGGCGCACAGGATGGCCCCGTCGGAGCGGAACGACGTGTAGGCCGCGACCCCGTCGCCGGGGTTGTGGCGTGCACCGCGACGTCGGTACTCGATCGTGCGCCGGTCATTGTGGAGGACGACCTTGACGACGATGCCGGCGGCTGCGAGCTGGTCGCTGCTGGCGTCCGCGTACGCGATGGCGGAGTCGAGGTCGAGGGTGGGGCCGTTGCACATCGTGGTGGTCCTGTGGTCAGTCCATACGGAGAGTCGGTCGGACCTATGCGTCGAGGGTGGCGCTATGCGTCCGGATGGCTGAGGTCGGAGAGTGCGAGGGCGCGGCCGTCGAGCGTCGCTGTCTTGCGGGCCATTTGGATCGCCTGGACGAGCTGGCGGTGGGAGCGGCCGTCCCACGTCGGCGCGACCGCCGCGGGGTCCACCGATGTCCCGCTCAGTGCTGCCTCCAACATGGTGTGGGCGGACTGGCGGGTGAGCGCGGGAAACTCGATGGTCGTTTCGAAGCGGTCATGGACCGCCGGGTCAATGGCGTCGGGGCGGTTGGTGCACGCGACCACGATGCCGGGGCGCGGGCGGTCCATCATTCGGAGCAGCGAGTTGACGAGACGCATCGTCTCGCCGACGTCGTTGCTGCCGTTGCGGGTAGCGGCGAGCGAGTCGAACTCGTCGAACACCCAGACGGCGGCCCGCGTGCAGACTTCGTCGAACAAGGTGTTGAGGTTCCTGCCCGATACGCCGAGGTGCGAGTCGATCAGCCCTTCGATTGAGACCATGTAGGTGGGCAGGCTGATTTGGTCGCCGATCCACGCCGCGGTCATCGACTTGCCGACCCCAGGCGGGCCGACAAGGAGCAGGGAGTTGACCGGAGCGAGTCCGGCTGCTGCGAGGCGTTCGGCGGCCGCGTGTTCCGCGCAGACGCGGGAGACCTTCGCGGCGGTGTCGGGGTCGAGGATCGGCGCTCCTTTCGCCGCGAGCGGCGCGGCGAAGCCGGAGACGGCGGATCCGAGCGCTTGGGCTGAGGGCCCGGATGCTCCGACGAGTCGCTCGAGCTGGCCGGCCACGCGGTCTCGGCCTGATGACCGTTCGTTCGCAGCGATCGTGCGGGCCACCGCGACGAAGCGTTGGTGATCGCCGCGTACGTGGGCGTCGACGAGTGCCGTGACGTCGGCGCTGCGCATCAGAACGCCTCGTCGAAGGAGACTTCGCCTTCGACGGCCACTTGGTATGCGCTCGTTGTGCGTTCGAAGAAGTTGGTGAGCTCCTGGACGTCCTGCAGCTCCATGAACGAGAACGGGTTCCGCGTTCCGAACAGTTGCGGAAGCCCGAGGGTCGCCATTCGCTGGTCGGCGATGTACTCGAGGTAGCTGCGGGTGTCGTCGACCGACATGCCGCTGACGCCCTGGGACAGCACGTCGCGACAGAACTCGGTTTCGACCATGACTGCTTCGCGCATCATCGTCGCGACCTGTTCGGCGAGGCGGTCATCGAACAGGTCGGGTTCCTCCTCGCGAACCGTGTCGATGACGGCGAACGCGAAGTTCATGTGGCCGCTCTCGTCGCGGAACACCCAGTTGGTCCCCGACGCCAGGGCGTTGAGGAGCCCCTTGGAGCGCAGGAAGTACACGTAGGCGAAGGCGGCGAAGAAGAACAGGCCCTCGATGCAGGCGGCGAAGCAGATGAGGTTGAGCAGGAACTGCTGGCGATGCTCACGGGTGGTCAGCTCGTCGAGACGCTCGATGGAACCGATCCATCGCTGGCAGAACTCGGCCTTCGCACGAATCGACGCGATGTTGTCGATCGCAGCGAAGGCTTCAGCGCGCTCATTCGGGTCGGGGATGTAGGTGTCGAGGAGTGTCAGGTAGAACTGGACGTGGAGCGCCTCCTCGTACAGCTGACGAGAGAGGAACATGCGGGCCTCGGGGGCGTTGATGTGCTTGTAGAGGTTGAGCACGAGGTTGTTCGCGACGATCGAGTCGCCTGTTGCGAAGAAGGCGACGAGTCGGTTGATGAGGTGGCGTTCGGCTGGCGTCAGCTTGCGTTGCAGGTCGCTGACGTCGTCGCTGAGGTTCACCTCCTCGACGGTCCACGTGTTGCGGATCGCGTCGCGGTACATGTCGTAGAACTGCGGGTACCGCA
>ENA-UPSM01002068-UPSM01002068.1-activated-sludge-metagenome-genome-assembly--contig:-NODE-2068-length-25072-cov-6.793700_pt1 | contig 25072 bp, 21 predicted proteins | sample MGYA00238181_ERZ773283 | MGnify/ENA primary metagenome ERZ773283 (study PRJEB29023, sample SAMN05720199) | activated sludge metagenome | isolation source: Anaerobic digester | place: Japan...
AAATTCGGAGGGTGCGCCCCATTGAGGGGCGGTGCGCGTAGGTCCGGAGTGGAACACGTGAAAACGATTCCAACAGTCACCGAACAACACACCGCGAGTGATCGCGTTGCCGCGGGCTGCCAACGCGAGGCAGGCCGCTTTCAAATCGTCGTCGAGTACGCCCCCGGCGTCTTCATCTCCACCGCATCGGCCGCAACCGTGGAAGAAGCCGTCGGGCTCTTCATGAAGCAGGCGCCCGGCTGCGAGGCGGGCGAAATCAACCTGCACGACCGGGTCGAACACCGCGTCATCGGCTCGGTGAAGTGGACGATGGAGCCAACCGAGAACGGTCTGCGCGTGCCGCATCGCCAGAACATCTTCTGCGACTGGAACACCGCCCTGCTCGCCTATGAGTTCCAGAAACGGGAGGACGCCTGCGCCACCGTCGAACTCACCGCCTGAACCACCTCGCGATGAACGCCACCAGCCGCGCAATCCTCCAAACCGTGCTTTCCACCGACCCATCGCTCTCGCCGGTCGAACAGAACACGGTTCGGGACCTGATCGAGGGTAGGACCGAGGCGAAGGGCGAACAGGTCTCGTTCGACGGGGAGCACCTGCTGATCTCACAAAAGCGGGCGGCGAGCCTCCTCGACGTCAGCCGGGTAACGATCTGGCGGATGACGAAGGAATCCATCCTTCACCCGGTCGAAGTCATTCCAGGCACTTGGCGGTACCCGTGCGACGAAATCCTGGCGATTGCACGGCAGGGGACCGGAGCCGGCGCGGTTGCCAGCGGCGACCGGCAAAGATCGGCCGCCTGACAAGTGACTCTTCGCCGTCGGAACGAGGCTCGCAGCGCAACGGCTGCGGGCCTTTCTGCGCTTTGGTTTTTACAATTCAGTCCGGGCACGCCTACATCCTTGGGAGGCCGCAGAACGGGGGCGTTTTCAGAGGGAAAGTCGCTCCGGGTCATCTCACTTTTCCGCTCGGAAAATGTTTGGCCTTTTGTTTGGCTAACGGGGTCAAAAGTTGCCTCGCGTTGCCTGAAGTCACACGCGAGCAGCCCGCTCTCTGAAACTCGCGTAAGTCATTCAACAAGAAACCCCCGGAAGCGTTTCCGGGGGTTTCAAATTGGGTGCAGGGCTGGGATTTGAACCCAGGACCTTCAGGTTATGAGCCTGACGAGCTACCAGACTGCTCCACCCTGCAATAGGTGATGAGGGGCGGGAACGTGGGCAGCGCCCGACCCACTGTCAACGGCCTTTTTCTCGAAATCATACGCGCCTCAATCCTCACGGCAGAATCGACTTGGTCGAAACAGGGCGATCCTGCCGCACGGCAGAACGGCGAGCCACGGCTCACCCGGCCGGCGCCGGCCAAGCCTTCGCAGTCCCGGAGCACTTGTCCCCCGGCGAAGCTTCAGCGAAGGCGGGAGGGTTCGCATCCACCCACGGACAGTTCCACCGTTCCTTCACACTCACCTGAGCAACGTGATCATCGGGGCACGTGCTGTGCTCGCCGGTCCGCCGCGGACCGGATTCGTGTGCAGACGCGGCTTGCCACCCGAAGGCGGCGCCCGCTTTGCTGAGCGGCTTACCGTCGCCCTTTCTCTCGTTCGATCATGCCCAATACGCTCGCCACCCTCCTACATCGCAGCCTCGACTTCGCCGGTCTGTTTCCCCCGGCGGCACTGGCGGTGCCCGAGGCCTTGTCCCTATTCCGGCGCGAACAGGGGGCAACCCGGGCGGAGATGCTGGCGCGTTTTGTCTGCCCCCTCCTGCGCCTGGAGGAACTGGTCACCGCCGGCGCCGACGCGGACAGCCCGTTGCACCTCTCGGTCCTCCCGCGCGGGGGCAGAAACGCCGGCGAGTTCCTCGCCAATCTTGAGACCGATCTGGCCGCGATCCGCCGGTTGGCCCTGCTGCACGATGGCGGGGTCGTGATCGACACGATCGAGCTGCGCCCACCGGCCGACGCCATGGACGTCGGGGCCCTGCGCAAACTCATCGCCGCGATCGACGCCTTGCTGGTCCGGCACGCCGCAAACATCCGCCAGGTGTTCCTCGAGCTCGCACCCACCGTCTCGCTCGCGGGGCAACTTGCCCTGCTGGCCGAAGAGACGCCGCGATCCGGCGGTGCCGAGAGTCCATCCTTCGGTTACAAGTTGCGCACAGGCGGCAGCGACACCGCCACCGCACCGTCCGCCGCACAGATCGCCAGCACGCTCGCCTCGGTCGCCTCGCTCGGTCTGCCGATGAAATGCACCGGCGGGCTGCACCATCCGCTCCGCGCCAACAGCGCCGGTCCGGCGGCCTCGACCCACGGTTTCATCAACCTGTTGGTCGCCGCGGCGCTCGCCGCGGGAGCGCCCACGCCCGGGACGGAGATTCTCGAGGCCGTACTGGACGAGGCCAGTCCGGCCGCCTTCACCTTCGACCAACGCTCGCTGGCTTGGCGTGATCACCAGGTGGACACAGTCACCGTCGCTGCGAGCCGGCAACGCCTCCTGGTTTCCTTCGGCAGCTGCTACGCGGAGCAACCGCGTACCGAACTGCAACGACTCGGCTGGTGGCCCAAAACGCCACGGGCCCAATCCGCCCGCTTGCCGAACTGAGCTGCCGCGCCGGGCCTTGCCCGGCGTGCGGGCCCACGGCGCTGATCCGCGCAGCGACCGGCCGGCCGGGCGCAGATCAGGCGGCGTCCTTGTCGGCGTCGGCCGCGGCCGCGGTGAGGCGGATCATCGGTTTCTTGCGGCCGAGCACCACCGAGCGATCGATCACCACCTCGGACACGCCCTGGCGGTGCGGGACCTCGTACATCACGTCGAGCATGAGCTTCTCGAGGATCGAGCGGAGGGCCCGGGCGCCGGTCTTGAGCTCCATCGCCTTGAGCGCGATCTCGTGGATGGCATCGCGGCTGAAACGCAGCTTCACGCCGTCCATGGCGAAGAGTTTCGAATACTGCTTCACCATCGCGTTCTTCGTGCGGAGCAGGATCTTCTCGAGGTCGGCCACCGTGAGCGCGTCGAGCACCGAGACGACCGGCAGGCGGCCGATGAACTCCGGGATCATGCCGAACTGGAACAGGTCCTCGGGCGCGATGGCGCGCATCATCTCCTCGGGGGAAAGCCGCTCCTGCTCGATGCCGGTGCCGTAGCCGAGGACGCGGTGGCCGGCGCGGCGCTGGACGATCTTGTCGAGCGAGACGAAGGCACCGCCGCAGATGAAGAGGATGTTCGAGGTGTTGACCTGGATGTATTCCTGGTTCGGATGCTTGCGGCCGCCCTGCGGGGGCACGCTGCAGGTGGTACCCTCGAGGATCTTGAGCAGCGCCTGCTGCACGCCCTCGCCGGAGACATCGCGGGTGATCGAGGGGTTCTCCGATTTGCGCGCGATCTTGTCGATCTCGTCGATGTAGATGATGCCGCACTCGGCGCGCTTCACATCGTAGTTCGAGGCCTGGAGCAGGCGAAGGACGACATTCTCCACATCCTCGCCCACGTAGCCCGCCTCGGTGAGCGTGGTGGCGTCGGAGATGGCGAAGGGCACGTCGAGGATCTTCGCGAGGGTGCGGGCGAGCAGGGTCTTGCCGGAACCGGTCGGGCCGATGAGGAGGATGTTGCTCTTCTCGACCTCGACATCGTGGAACTCCGCCTCGAGCTCGCTCGGAATCTGCGGCACGGGCGCGGTGCGGTTGGCGTCGAAGGCGAGGCGCTTGTAGTGGTTGTATACCGCCACCGAGAGCACCTTCTTCGCGTGGTCCTGGCCGATCACAAAATCGTCGAGGACCTTCTTGATCTCGGCGGGCTTGACGAGCCGGAAGGTCGGCTTGCCACCCTCCGCGGCCGCCGGGGCCTTCAGTTCGCGGTCGATGATCGTCTTGCAGACGCTCACACAGGAGTCGCAGATGTAGACTCCGGGACCGGCGATGATCTTGCGGACCTCCGACTGCGACTTGCCGCAGAAGGAGCACAGCGTCATGCGCGAGGATTTGGCCATCGGAAAGAGGCGCGACCGCGGCGCGGAGGATCAGGGGCAACCGGCGCTCAGGCGACAGCCTTGAGCGTGGTGGCGACTTCGTTCTTCGATTCGAAGACCTTGTCGACGATGCCGTAGGCCATGGCCTCCTGCGCGCTCATGTAGTAGTCGCGGTCGGAGTCCTTTTCGACCTGGTCGGGCGTCTTGCCGGAGTGTTTGGCGATGATCTCGTTGAGCGTGCGACGCCAGCGGATGATCTCCTTGGCCTGGATGGCGATGTCGGCCGTCTGGCCGGAGGCGCCGCCCGTGGGCTGGTGGATCATCACGCGGCTGTTGGGCAGCGCGAAACGTTTGCCCTTCGTGCCGGCGGCGAGCAGCACGGTCGCCATCGAGGCGGCCATGCCGATGCAGTACGTCACCACGTCGCACTGCAGGAAGTTCATCGTGTCGTAGATGGCCATGCCGCCGGTGACGACGCCGCCCGGGGAGTTGATGTACAGATGGATGTCCTTCTTGGGGTCCTCCATCTGCAGGAACAACATCTGGGCGATCACCAAGTTGGCGACCGCGTCGTCGATCGGCGTGCCGATGAAGATGATCCGGTCCTTCAGCAGGCGCGAGTAGATGTCCATGCTCCGCTCGCCGCGGCCGGTGTTTTCCAGAACGATCGGGACGTAGTAGCTCACGTGTGGTGGTGGTGGCTGGTGGCGGAAGCGCGCAGGCCTCAGGCCTTCGCGGGCGCGGGGACCACCGTAGCTTGCGACACCACGAAATCAAGGGCCTTGTCCAACAGCATCTGCTGCTGCATCGCGCGCAGGCGCTCGCGGTCCTTGCCGAGCTCCTTCACGAGCTTCTCGGGACGCTCGCCGGAGCGCATCGCCTCCATGCGGATGAAGCGGTCGTAGTCGGCATCCTTGAGCTCGATCTTCTCCTCGGCGGCGATGCGCGCGAGGATGAGCTGGACCTTGGCGTTGCGGGCGGCGGCCTTGCGGGCGTCCTCGAAGAGCTGCTCCTTGTTCTTCTCGAAGGCATCCTGCGGCACGCCGCGGCGGAGGTTCTCCTCCATGAAACGGCGGAGGATGTTCTGCGTCTCCGACTCGACCAGGGTCTGCGGGATCTCGAAATCGACACCGGCGGCGAGCTTCTCGGTGACCTGCTGGCGCTGGGCGGCGCGGTTGTCCATCTCCTTGCGATACTTGAGGTGGTCGCGGGTGCGGCTCTTGAGCGCGTCGACCGTCTCGACCTGCAGGCCCTTCAGGAAAGCCTCGTCGAGTTCGGGCAGCACCTTCTCGCGAACCTCGAGGACCTCGATCGCGTAGACGGCTTCCTTACCGGCGAGTTCGGTCACGTGGAAATCGGCCGGGAAGGAGATCTGCACGTCCTTCTTGTCGCCCTTCGCAAGGCCGGCGATCTGCTGGCCGAGGCCGGGGATCAGGCCCTCGTTGCCCTCGACCTCCTCCCACGTCTGGGGGGCTTTGCCGAAGATGGTGCGATCCGGGACGAGGTCGGCGACGGCCTGCTCGCCGATCTTGCCCTCGTAGGCGAGCTTCACGTAGTCGGCCTTCTGGGAGGCGCGCTCCACGACCTTGAAGTCGGCCCGCTCGGCCCGCATGCCCTCGACCGCGGCGTCGACCTCGGCGTCGGTCACATCCACGGAGCCGATCTCGGTCGACAGGCCCTTGTATTCGGGCACCGGGAACTCCGGGCGCAGGTCGACGGTGAAGGTCACGGCCGCGGAGAGCGAAGGCTCGATCACGCCCTCCTTGACGTCGACGACACTGAAGACCTCGAGCTTCGACTGTTCGAGCCCGTCGCTGTAGGCCTTGTTGACGACCTTGGTCTTGAACTCGCCCTCGATCTCCTTGGCGTAGCGCTTCTCGACGACGGCCGCCGGAGCCTTGCCCGGGCGGAAGCCGGGGAGGCTCGCCACCTTCGCGATTTCAGCCACCACCGAACGGTGGACGGCCTCGACCTCGCTCTTGTCGAGCGTAACGACGAGGGTTTTGCGGGAAGCGGAGACGTCTTGGATTTCGATGTTCACGGCGGAAAGCGGAAACGTTGGTTCTAGGAGTTGAATTGGGGAAGCTACGCGGCGGCCATTTTCCCGGTCAATCCCCCTTTTCGTCGCTAAGGCTCGCGCACAAGCGCAGTGACCGGCGGCGCCCCACGCACGAGCGCCCGGTGTGTCCGGCCAGCGATCGCGCGATGCGGCACCATTTCCGCGCCGCGGCATTGTTCGAAATCGCCTCCCCGGCCCGCCTCCGCCGCAGCGGGAACTGCCCTGAAACGGCAGTGACATTCGGCCCGGTCCGGCGCAACGTTCCCGCTTCATGTCCGCCCTCGCCGATTCCGCCGCCCAGCCGCCCGCCGCTCCCGCGGCGCCGTTGTCGCTAGCCGCGATCGTCGCCACCCACAGCAGCGTGCTCGTGCTCGATCCCTGCACGATCCACGTCCAGGCGGGCGTGCTCCGATCCGGCCTGACTCCGCTCTGGCATTCCGGCGGCGACGACTCGAGCATCCATCTCTTCGCCGCCGCCGAGAGCTGCCTGCGCGCGGCCGACCTCGCCCCCGGCCGCGTGGGCGCCTACGTGTTCTGCGAAGGCCCCGGCAGCCAGCTCGGTATCCGCACCGCGGCGATGGCGCTGCGCACCTGGCAGGCGCTCCGGTCCTCGCCCGCCCCCGTCTTCGCCTACCGCAGTCTCCTCGTCGCCGCCCTCGCCCACGCCCGCCACCAGCCCGGGCCGTTCGCCGTCGTGGCCGACGCCCGCCGCGACAGCTGGCACGCGGTGCGCGTCGCCGCCGACGGCACCGCTTCGCCCGTGCTCCGCGTCGCCCGCGCCGAGCTCGCCGAGTGGCCCGAGCCCCTGTTCACGCCCGCGGGTTTCCGCGCCTGGGCGCAACCGCCCCGCCCCGCCGGCACCTGCGACTACGATTGCGCCGCGATGTTCGCCAACCTCGGCGAGTTGGCGCTGCTGCACGCCGTCGCCGAGCCCGAGCCTTGGCTCTCGGCCCCGATCACGTACAAGACCTGGACGGGCGAGCGCCACCGCGCCGCCACGGCCTGAACCAGGCCGCCGCACCGGCCGGCGCCTGCCATTTCCCCCGGATGAACTCCCCCGACTCCCGCCTGCCCCTGCGCTGCTGGGCCGAAATCGACCTCGGCGCGCTCGAGCGCAACCTCAAGCACATCCGCGCCGCCCTGCCCTCGCGCCTCAAATACGTCGCCGTCGTCAAGGCCGACGCCTACGGCCACGGGCTCCCGCAGGCCGCCGCCCGCCTCATGCACGCCGGCGCCGATCTGTTCGCCGTGGCGAACGTCACCGAGGCCACCGCCCTGCGCGAGCTCGGGCCCGGCTGGCCCATCCTCGTGCTCAGCGCCGTGCTGCCCGAGGAGGACCGTTACCTCGCCGACTACGACCTCACCGCCGCCGTCTCCTCCCCCGCGGAGGTCGACCGCTTCAACGAACTCGGCCGCCGCACCGGCCGCCCGATCAGCGTCCACCTCAAGATCGACACCGGCATGGGCCGCCTCGGCGTCTGGGCCCCGCAAGCGCCCGAGCTGTACGCCAAGATTCGCGCCAGCGAGTTCGTGCGGCTCGACGGTGTCTTCACCCACTTTTCCAGCGCCGACAGCGACTCGAAGTACACCCGCCAACAGCGGCGCCTGTTTCTGGAGACGCTCAAGAGGCTCCCCGGCCTCGACCGCCGGCGCCTCATCATCCACGCCGACAACTCCGCCGGGCTCGAGACCCTCCAGCGTCGCAGCCCCGTCAACGCCGTGCGTGTCGGCCTCCTCCAGTTCGGCATTCTCCCGCACCCCAGCTCGATGCTCGCCGCCGTGCACGTCGAGCCGCTCTTCAGTTTCCACGCCCGCGTCGGTCTGGTGAAGCAGCTCCCGCGCGGCACCGCCGTGAGCTACAACCGCACCTACACGCTCACGCGCAACTCCACCGTCGCCATCGTCACCGCCGGCTACGGCGACGGCATCCCGATCTCCTGCAGCAACCGCGCCCAGGTCCTCATCCGCGGCAAGCGCTGTCCCGTGCTCGGCCGCGTCACCATGGACCAGACCATCGTCGACGTGACCGACAACCCCGGCGTCGCCGTGGGCGACCAGGCCACGCTCGTCGGCAAGCAGGGGGCGGAGACGATCGACGTCACCGAGTTCTCGAACTGGGCCGAGACCATCCCCTACGAGATTCTCTGTTCGGTCACCAAGCGGGTCCCCCGCGTCTACCGCACCACGCTGGGCACCTGAGGCCGCCGCCGCGGCCGGAGTCACCAGTCATCACCTACCAAGCCGTGGATCACCGTCGAGCCTCCGGGACCGGACGGCTCCGATAAACGACCACGCCCCGCGGGCCAACCCGCGGGGCGTGGGATCGATCCGTCCGGTCGCGCTCAGGCGCGCCGGCGACGAAGCGCAACAAGGACAAGAACGGCCGGGGCGAGAAGCCCGCAGGCGCCGCCACCACCACTCGAGCCGCCGCTCGAGCCGCCGTTGTTGGTCGCGGTGTAGGCGGTGAGCGCGAGCGGCACACTCACCACCGTGCTGCCATCGGCCAAGCCGATCGCGACGGTGTATCTGCCGGCCGTGTCGGTGCTCATGCTTGAGATCGTGTAGGTCGAGCTCGTCGCCCCGGAGATTGGCGCGTTGCCCCGGCGCCACTGATAACTGGCCGCCGTCACACCCGTGGGCTTGGCCGTAAGCGTGATGCTGGTACCAGTCGCCACCGCGGTGGTGGTGACGCCGGAAGGAAGCTCGATGGTGGCCGAGCCGATGTCCGGATCGTCGTAGTCCCAGCCGGACGTGTTGCCGGCAAGATTGGGAATGACCGTGGCCAAGTCGGCGACGGCCTGCATCTCGTACGAATAGCCGGGAGTGAACACGGCGTCCTCGCCCGGGGCGGTCGTGCCGGTGCAGGAGGGGTACGTGTTGTTGAGGATGCGAATGGTGGCCGTGCCCGCCTTGGTGATCGGGTTGGCCACCCCCTGGAAGTGGTTGCCCTCGGAGAGGAGTTGGGCGGCGCCGGAGAGCGCGGTGCCGGCTGTGTTGCCGGGGGTGTTCACGTAGTTGCTGAACTGGTGGACATACCCGGAAGCGACGGCCGGCAGGCCGGAGCCGAGGTTGTCGGACCACCAGTTGTGGTGGAGGGTGATCCGCGGAGTAGCAGTTACTCCCTCACGGCCCAGCTTCATGGCGACCTGCCCGGGGGTGTTCGCCGTGAACTGGCACCAGGAGAATGTGATCAGGTCGGAGAAGAGAATCTCCACCTGCTCGGCGGCACAGTCCTCAAAGGTGCAATGGGTGACATAAACGTACTGGCTGTTGGTGATCCAGAGCGCACGCCCGTTTGCGTTGTCGGCAGGGGCGGGGTTGGACAGATTGAGGCCGCGGATGATCACGTTACCGACGGCGTTCAGGACCAGGCATCCGTCGAGTCCGGAGTTTTCATCGACGCCCTGGATGGTCTTGCTGGAGGCCAGCTGAACCTCACCGACCGAGAGCTGGCCGGAGACCTTGATCACATAGGGCTTCGTGTCCGTCGCATACTTGATGAAGTCCTCCCGCGTGGTGACCTCGACCGAGGCGCCCGCGGACCCGCCGGTGGTGGTGGCAGCGTATCCGGTGGGAGCGATGATCGATAGCGTGTAGCGCGTCGTGCCCAAAGCCCCGTCCGAGTCGGTCGTGGTGATGTCGATGGTGTGGCGGCCGGGGGCGAGGGCAGCGGAGTCCGGTACTGTATAGGACCAGGCTCCGTTCGCACCGGCGGTGACGGTGACGGCAGCGGCCTCGTTGATCTTGATGCTCACCGTGGCCCCGGCCGCGACGGTACCCGAGAGGGTCGGCGTTCGGTCGATGGTCGTGAGTCCCCGATCGATGATGGGCGCGGCCGGCGCGGTCGTGGTGGTGAACGTAAGTTCAGATCCGTAGGCGGTACCGACCCCATTGGTCGCATAGGCACGGAAGTAATACGTGGTGCCGGCGGAGAGCCCGGTCAGCGACGTGGTGAAAAAGCCGGTGCCGGCGCCGACGGTCACCGTGGTGCCCGTGCCGAGGCTCAGGTTGCCGGAGGTGCTATAGATAAAGCCGCGGGCCGTCACCGCGGAGCCGTTGGCGGAGGGGACGGAACCGGAGACCGTGGCGCTGGTGCTAAGCGGGACCGGCGCTCCGGTGGTGACCACCGGAAGATCGGAGACGGGCGTACTACTGGAGACCGCCGGGTAGCCCATCCAGGTCGGCGAGGTGAAGCCGGTGGCCGTCGCCGAATAGTGGACGGTGAAACCGGCGGCGGTGCCGTCGAAGCAGCCGGCAGCAGCGGTGGGGGCGTTGCCCGCAAAAGTCGCCGAAACGAGCGACGAGGCGCCGTTGAATGCCGACGCCCCGAGGGTCGTGAGCGAGGCCGGAAGATTGATGAAGGTCAGGCTGGTCGCGCCGGAGAACGCCCGATCGGAGATCTGCGTGAGACCCTCCGGCAAGACGACACTGACCACTTCGACGCACCCCTTGAAGGCGTCCGGCGCAATCGTTGTGACGGTGGCGGGGACGGCATACTCACCGGCAAGCTTGGCCGGGGCGCGCAAGAGGGTGGTCTTGGCGGCATTGAAGAGCACGCCGGACACCGCGGCAAACGACGTATTGCCGGTGGCAACTGAGAGGCTGGTAAGCTCAGGGCAGCCCGCGACAAACCCGTCGCCCAAGGTGGCCACGCCTTTGCCGAGCGTGAAGCTGGCGAGCAGGTCGCAGTCGGCAAAGGCACCGGCGCCGACGGTGGTCACTGCGTCGGGTAAGGTGACCGCAATGATCTTGTCCGCGTTGGCAAAAGCCCGCTCGCCGATTGTCTTGAGGCTGGTCGGCAGTGTCACGGTCGCGAGATTGGGGCAGTCCGCGAAGGCAGAGGCCTCGATCGTGACCGCCGCGGCGGGCAAGGTGACCGTGGTGAACCCGGTGCAGCCCTTGAAGGCATTGGCTCCGACCGTAGCAAAACTGGCGTTCGCGGTGAACGCCACGCCAGTGAGGGTGGTACGCCCTTGGAACGCATCCGGGCTGATCGCGACCACCGGGTAGCCGTCGACTTTGTCCGGGATCGTGAGTACTCCGCTGGGGATGATCTCCGAGACAAAGCCCGTGATGGTGGCCTTGCTGTCGGCGAGCGTGTAGGAAAACGTGGTGTCGGCGAGCGCCTGGACGGCGCCGACGATCAGCAGGCCGGTGGCGGCGAGGAAACGGAGAAGACTCATAACACGGAAGCTTTCGGGACGAGGTATTGTTGCGGGACGTTCGTGCCCACGGTCGTAGGCGCGAAAATCGCGGGTGTCGAGTCCCCGCTGCCGGTGTCGCCGCTGCGCGAGGGAAATGCGCGCGGGGGGCGGGAGCACCGGACGGGGTCAGCGGCTCGATACGGGGATACGACCATGGAGGGGAAAGGAGACGCAGACGAATCTCGATTGTTCCATCTGTTGTGCTGCGCGGCGCGCGACCGATGCGCGTAGAGCGGTCCGCGGGACGAGGGCCCCTTGGCCGGCAAGCCGCTCCGGGCACGGCGGCGCGACCGCGCCGCCGTGGCGCCTCACACCACCTTCGCCCAGATCACCTTCAGATAACGGCTTTCAAGGCAGTTCGAGTACACGGGATGGTCGGCGCCGGGGCCCGTGCGGTCGAAGATCTGGAGACGGCGGTTGTGCCGGTGCGCGGCCTTGATCACATACTCCTCGAACTGGTCCATCGTCACCAGGCCCGAGCACGAGCACGTGACGAAGAGGCCGCCGGGCTTCACCAGGCCGATGCCGAGGTGGTTGATGTCCTCGTACCGGCGGCGGCCGGCGAAGGGACCGTCGTCGTCCTCGGGATCGCGGCTGAGCACGAACTTCGGCGGGTCGAGCACCACGGCGTCCCACGCCTCGCCGTTCTTCTGCATCTGCCGGGCGTAGGAATAGGCGTCGGCATGCACCCACTTGATGCGGGCGTTGTTGATGTTCGCGTTGCGCTTGGCCTGCTCGATCGCGGTCTCGTCGAGATCGACGCCGGTCACGTCCGCGGCGCCGCCGTGGACCTTCGCGGCGATGGCGAAACCGCCGGTGTAGCAGCACAGGTCGAGCACGCGCGCGCCCTTGGTGAACTCCGCGAACCGGCGCCGGTTGTCGCGCTGGTCGCAGAAGAAGCCGGTCTTGTGGCCCTCCTCGAAGTCGACCTCGAACGTCACCCCGTGCTCGCGCACCTTCACGCGGCGCGGGGCGTTCTCGTCGACCACCGGGTCGAGCATGGCAGGGCGGATACCCTCCCAGTGCGCGACCTCGTCGTCGACCTGCACGATGTGGTTCTTGGTACCGAGCGCCTCGTGCAGGATCTTCAGCCACTTCGGCAGCCGCTGCATGACGCCGAACGAGCACACGTCCGCGAACAACGTGTCGCCGTGGCGGTCGACGGTGAGGCCGCTCAGGCCGTCGCCGTCGGCGTTGACCACGCGATACGTGTTGGTGACGGCGTCGAGCTTGAGCATCTCGCGGCGGAAGGCGACGGCGCGGCGCAGCGCCTCCTCGAAGTAGGACTCGTCCACCGGCTCGGCGCTGAAGCGCATGATGCGCAGCGGCACGTTGGCCTTCTTGTTCCAGAAACCGGTGCCGAGGCGTTTGCCGAGCTTGTCGTAGACGGCCACGAAGTCGCCGGCCCGGGCGTCGGGCGACACGTCGCGGATCATCTTCGGGTAGATCTGCGGCTGGAAGGTGAAGAACTTCAGCTGCACCCAGGGCCGCTGCCATTGCGAGCGGTCGATCGGCGCGGGCGGCGGCTGCGGCTCGTACGCGCGGCGGCGCGCCGCGGCTTCGGCTTCCACTGAAAAGGGCTCGTCGGAAAAGTCGGACTCGGGATTCAAGATCGCCGATTCAGCCCAACCGCCGCCCGAATGCGAGGCGGAAGAACAGTGCCCGCACCACCAAGCCGGAGGCGCTTTCAGTCGGTCATCCCCTCCCCGCTCAGACCGCCGGCCGCCGCACATCGACCGGCGCCTGCGGCTTCGCCGCGAAGAATCTCGCCAGCACCACCGCCACGAGCCCGCCGATCGCGAGCGCGAGCGAGATCTCCAACGCCGCGCCCAGCACGACCCGCGCGATCGAGCCCACCACGGCGAGCACCGTGTCCCCGGCGAGCACCGGCACCTCCATCTGCGCCGGCAGGCTCGGCACGATGACCCAGCGGAAAAGCAGAATGCCCAGCGACGAACTCGACCATGCAGCGAACGCACCGATCCCGCCGGCGATCAGGCTCGGGAGGCCCCACCACAACAGCAGCCCGCGCACGGAGCGCACGGCGAACACCGCCACGCCGACCAGCAACGCCGCCGGCACGCCCCAGCTCCAGCGCGCCAACTCCGCCATGAACCGCAGCCGCAGGCGCACTTCGCCCACCGCCGCGTACACGGACTGCGGCGCCGTTCCGGCCCGCGCCGCGAACAGATCCACCTGGTCCGGCATCGCCTCGACGGCCGGCCGGATCAGTTCGCGAAAGCGCGCCCGCACCTCGGGCAACTGCTCGGCCGGCGGGCGGCAGGTCGTGGGCAGCTCCATCGAGCCGCCCGCGCACGGCGGCTTGTCCTGCAAAACCTTCACGTAGGCCTCCTCGAGCGCGCCACCGGAAAGCCGTTGTTTGAGGTCGACCAGCGAGAGCGTGAGCGACGGTTTCGCCGCGTCCCCGTTCACGTAGCCGAAAAACTGATCGAGCAGGCTGTCGATCTGGCCGCGCACCGGGTCGGCCGGCAGCGCCGCGCCGAGGAGCACCCGCAGGTCGGAGCGCGCGAAGCCGCCCAGCAGCGCGCCGATGTCGCCGCCCGTCCCCGCCGCCGCCCCGACGTCGTTGCTCGCCCGGTCCAGCGCTTGGTCGATCGCCTCGGCCGCGATCTCCGGAAGCCGTTCGGCCACCTGTTCGTGATGGATCACGTCCTTGTACGTCTGCGCAGCGAGCAGCTTCGTGCCGATCGGATACAGGAAGGCCGCCACCACCGCCGCCGCCACGAAGGCGACGGCCAGCACGACGGCGAGGAAACGGGTCAGGAGGCGCATGGAAGGGCGGTTGGTGACGGCAGGGGAGCCGCGGTTGTCCGGTCGAGTGATCAAGCGGCGGGCAACGAGATCCGGGACACCGCGGGAGCGAAAGCACAAATCGCCGCGCGCCGTACCCCCTGACTCTCCGGCACTCGGTTGCCGCCACACGACGCGCCGCGGCAGCTCAGCCCTCGCCCAGCTCGGCCTCGGTCTCCGCTTCGGGCGCGGCCGCGGCGAGCTTGATGAGGCTGTCGAGCGAGGCGAAATGCTGCGAGAGGTCGAACTCCGTGCGGAACTTGCCGACGATCTGGTCGAACATCGCGCGCTTCTCCGCCTTGAGCGCCTGGATGCGCTCCTCGATCGTGCCCGCGGTCATCAGACGGTAGACGAAAACCGGATTCGCCTGGCCGAGCCGGTGCACGCGGTCGATCGCCTGATCCTCCACCGCCGGATTCCACCACGGGTCGAGGAGGAAGACGTAGTCGGCGGCGTGCAGGGTGATGCCGGTGCCGGCGGCCTTCAGGCTCACCAGCATGATCGCGCGGTCCGGGGCGTTCTGGAACTGCTGCACGGGCTTCTGCCGGTCGATCGTGCCGCCGGTCAGCTCGTAGCGGGCCACGTCCGGGAACTGCGCGGCGAGCACCTCGCGCACGCGGTCGAGGAACATCACGAACTGCGAGAAGATCACGACCTTGTGTCCGCCGGCGAGCACCTCGGCCAGCTTCGCCACGAGGATGTTGAGCTTGCCGCTCGCCTCCGTGCCGGCCTTCACCCAGGGGAGCAGGTCGGGGTCGCAGCAGGCCTGCCGCAGGCGCGTGAGCAGCGCGAACAGGCCGAACGACTTCTCGCGCATCGCCGAGCCGAGGTCGCTGCCGAGGCGGCGCAGCCCCTCGTCGCAGATCTTCGCGTACTCGAGGCGCTGCTCGTCGGTGAGCGGGCAGCGCAGGTCCATCACAACCTTCGCGGGGAGCTCCTTGGCCACCTCGTCCTTGGTGCGGCGCAGCACGAACGGCGCGATCTGCACCCGCAGCCGCTCGACGGTGCCGTCGCGGTCGCGCAGCAGGGCGGCCTCGAAGCCGGCGCGCGTGCCGAGCAGGCCCGGCAGCAGGAAGCGGAAGATCGACCACAGGTCGAGCTGGCGGTTCTCCAGCGGCGTGCCGCTGAGCACGAAACGATGCCGCGCGTTGATCGCCTGGCAGGCGTGCGTGACCTTCGCGTCCGGGTTCTTGATGAACTGCCCCTCGTCGAGGATCGCGTAGCCGAAATCCGCCTGCGCGAGCAGCTCGCGGTGCTTGCGCAGCTGCGCGTAGCTCGCCAACCAGAGCGCCGGCTCCGGGTGCGCGACGAAGTCGTGGCCGCTCTTGAGGATCTCGACCCTGAGCTGCGGGAAGAACCGGGCCGCCTCCTCGCGCCACACGGGCACGACGCTCGCCGGGCACACGACCACGTGGCGCTGCCCCGCCAGCGGCCGCGCCGCCAGCAACGTGAGCACCTGCACGGTCTTGCCCAGGCCCATCTCGTCGGCGAGCAGGCCGTGGCAGTCGGTCGCGCAGAGGTGGTGCATCCATTCGACACCGCGCCGCTGATACTGGCGGAGGAAGTCGGGGAGCTCCACCGCCGTCAGCTCGCCCTGCCCGAGCACCCGCTGTTTCCACGCCTCCAACTCGGCCGTGAGCGTGACCTTCCAGCGCGCCTCGTTGAACAGCGAGAAGACCAGATACGGCGGCAGCGCGCGGCCGTGGAGATCGGCCGCCATGCGCTTCCACGCCTGGACGCCCTCCCATTTGTCCGCCGCGAGCGCGACGATGCCCACGCCCGGCAGCAGCACCTGCTGTCCGGCCTGTTTGGTGACCTCCTCGACCTCGGTCGCCGTGAGCAGGCGTTCGCCGGCGCGGAAGACCCAGCGCAGATCGATGCCGGCGCCGCCGCGGTGGCGCACCGCCTGCGCCTCGATCTCGATGGCGCGCGGACCGTCCTGCAGTGCCTTCACGGCGGGATCGATCTCGACGGTGAAATGCTTGCGCCACTGGGGCAGCCCGTTGCGCAGGAACTCGGGAATCTCCCGCACCAGTTCGAGCACGTAGACGTGTTTCTCCGTGTGGAAACGGAAGTGCGCCTTGCGCGCATAGGTCGCCAGGCCGATCGCCTTCGCGCGGTCAGCCGAGCTGAGCTGCAAGGTGTTCGCACTGCCGGCGCCGTAGGCGGGCAACCGCCGCCCGTCCTCGGCAATCCAGAACGCCTCGCACGCAAGCCCCTTCTCCTCCGGACGGAAGACCAGGAGAAACTCGCGCCCCACCTCGCCCTCGCCGGGTTTGGGTTTCGTCGGTGCCGGCGCCGGGGCCGTCGGAGTCTTTGCCGGCGGCGCCTTCGCGGGCGCGGCGGCCGCTCCCGCCGGGGGGGTGGTCGACGGCAACGCCGGCAACTCCTCGGCAACCAGCTCCTCGATCTCGTAAAGCCCGGCCACCGCAATCGCCTGCGCCACCGTCTCGTCGGTCGACGAGGAGCGCACCGCCGGTTGGCCTTCGCTCCAGTCGATCACCGTGTAATCTTCCTTCTTCTCGACGCGCCGGTGGATGATCGCGTCGGTGGCTCCCAGTTCGACTTCGCGGACCTCGCTGTCGCGGTAGATCGTGCGCCCCAGCTCGAGCACCTCCTTGGAGAAATGCTGCTCCCAATCTACAGACAACCGCTCGAACCACCATTCGAGGGACTGCGGGGAATAGATGCGCTTGGGGCCGTGCGTGTGCATCAAAACGGGTAAAGGGTCAGACGTTAGAAATCCGCCCCGCGCCGCGGCAATCGGAATTTTTCTGGTTCCGCTGGGCCGTTTCCCCGTCTTCACTCCCCCAACCCATGGCCTTCGCACGCCTCTCCTCTCCCGCCCGGTCGGCCCAGCGCCCCATCGCCGCCGCACGCTGGGCGGCCATCCGCCTCTTCGCCATGGATGTCGACGGCGTGCTCACCGACGGTTCCATCTACGTCTCGTCCGACGGCGCCGAGATGAAACGGTTCTCCGTGCTCGACGGCATGGGGCTCGCCCGCCTGCGCCAGGCCGGCGTCGCCGTGGCCTGGATCTCCGGCCGCGAATCCGGCGCCACCACCCGCCGCGCCGCCGAACTCAAGATCGCCCATCTCGTCCAGGGCCGCACCGACAAGCTCGCCGCCTTGCAGGAACTCGCCGCCCGGCTCGGACTCTCAGCGAAGGACATCTGCTACATGGGCGACGACGACATCGATACACCCGCGATCGGCTGGGCCGGCATCGGCGCCGCGCCCGCCTCCGCCATGCCAGGGACGCTCGCCGCGGCCGACTACATCCCCGCGCGCCCCGCCGGCGCCGGCGCCGTGCGCGAAATCTGCGAACACCTCCTCGCCCACCGGCCCGCGAACTGATCGAGTCGTCCTCGCCGCCTCCCCTCCTCCCCGCGCCCCCGATGCCCGCCACCGCCAAACCCCGCCCGCTGCGCCGCCCGACCCTGGGCTTGTTCGCGGCCGCATTGTTGGCCCTCGGGGCCGCCGCCCGCGCCGCCGCGCCATCGTTGGCCGACGCCCCGATCATCAACTTCCGCCTCGCCCTCTTCGACGACGAGACCGGCCGCAAGACCTCCGATCTACGCGGCGGCTCCGCCGTCTACCGTGGCACCGAGCAGATCGAGATCCGCGAGTTCACCCTCACCCTCCTCGATCGCAGGAACACCCTCGCGCTCCGTGTCACCAGCCCGAAGGCACTCCTCCAACTCCAGACCCGCGTCGCCGCGGGCGACGACCACATCGATGTCGCCGGCCCCGGCTACACCCTCGCCGGCAAACGCTGGCGCTGCGAAGAACCGGTCCGCAGAATCACCATCCGCGACGGCGCCCAAGTCGTCTTCCAAGCTCCGCTCATCGACCTCCTGAAATGAACCGCTCCGCCCTCCTCGTTCTCTGTGGCTTGGCCTTGGCCGCCACTTCGGCCCGCGCCGAAGACCCCGCCGCCCTCTCGCCCACCACCATCATCAGCCAGAACCTCGACATGCAGACGACCGACGAGGAGAGCACTTTTCTCTTCACCGGGCTGGTCCTGGTCCGCGGCAACAACATCAGCCTTTCCTGCGACCGGCTCGAAGCCATCACCATCCGTTCGCAGCGCGACATCCTCAAGGACGAGGAGAAGACCGCGCTCGGCCAGGTCGGGAAGTTCAAGCGCATGCTCGCCACCGGTCGCGTGCGCATCGAGCAGGGCGACCGCGTCGCCACCTGCGGCCGCGCCGAGGTGCTTCCGGGCGAGGAGAAGATCACCCTCTCCGAGGACCCGATGGTGCGCGACGGCGAGAGCACGGTCGTCGGCGAGACCATCGAGCTTTTCCGCGGCGAGCGCCGCGCAGTTGTGAAGCGGGCCCGCATCACCCTGCCGCCCCTCAAGGACCTCGGCTTCCCGAAGAACGCCCCCGCCCCCACCGACCAGGCGCCGGCCCCGGCCGCCACTCCCGCCCCCGCCAAGCCCCAGCCGTGAGCACCGCCGCCCCCTCTCCCGCGCCCGCCCCGAAGCCGACCAACGCCGGCCCCGCCCAGCCGACCCCGGCCGCGGCTCCGGTAGTGGCGCCGGCCTCCGCGCCAGCGAAACCCGCCACCGCCGGCACGTCCCCGGCGCCAGTCGCCCAGCCCGCCAAGCCCGCCCCGGCCGTCGCCGCACCGCCGCGCGCCGTCATCGCGACCCGCGACTTGGTGAAGGTCTACGGCCAGCGCACCGTCGTCGGCGGCGTCAACATCCGCGTCGCCGCCGGCGAGATCGTCGGCCTGCTCGGCCCCAACGGTGCCGGAAAAACGACGACATTCTACATGATCGTCGGCCTCGTGCCGGCCACCCGCGGCAGCGTGCTGCTCGACGACCGCCCCATCACCAGGCTGCGGATGCACCAGCGCGCCCGCAACGGCCTCGGCTACCTGCCGCAGGAGCCCTCGATCTTCCGCACGCTCACCGTCGAGGAGAACGTGCGCGCCATCGTCGAGACCCTCGACCTGCCCCGCCGCCTCCACGCCGCCCGCACCAAGGAGCACCTCGACGAGCTCGGCCTCTGGCACCTCGCCAGGCAGCGCGCCTACACGCTCTCCGGCGGCGAGCGCCGCCGCCTCGAGATCGCCCGCGCCCTCGTCACCCGCCCGAAGTTCCTGCTCATGGACGAGCCCTTCAGCGGCGTCGACCCCATCTCCGTCGCCGACGTGCAGAAGATCGTGCTCGAACTGAAGAAGCGCGGCATCGGCATCCTCATCACCGACCACAACGTGCGCGAGACGCTGCGCATCGTCGACCGCGCGTATCTGATCCACCAGGGCCGGGTGCTCACCGAGGGCAGCGGCGAGTTCCTCATCAACGACCCGAAGGCGCGCGAGTTCTACCTCGGCGAGAACTTCAACCTCTGAGCCGGCGCGCCCGCCCCGTGGGTCCAGTCTCCGCCTGGACCCCACGCGGCCCCGCCATTCCCGGCGATTCACGCCCGACCCGACCGGGCACAGACCGGTCCTGCTGGTTCCGCGAAGACGGCCCCACCGGCCACTGGTCACCGGCAACCGGTCACCGGTAACCGGCCAACCGCCCGCCGGCCACCGTCGACCGCGCACCGGCCACCGGCACCGCCGGGTTCACCGCGTGCACCACGCCGTGGCGGATCGCATAGTCGATCAGCTCCTCGATGTGGTGGCAGTCGAGCTTGGCCATGATGTGCTTGCGGTGGTCGGCCACGGTCGCGACCGCGCAGCCCAGCACCTCGGCGATCTCCTCGTTGCGCAGCCGCTGGCCCAGCAACGCCAAGACCTTCTGCTCCTTCGGGCCGAGCAGCTTGATCGGCGCCTGCGGGTCGCGCCCGCACGCCGCGAGCAACGCCTGCACCTGCGGCGACACCACGATGCCGCCGCCCAGCACCAGCCGCAGCGCCGCGACCACCTCGGGCTGGGTATCGTTCTTGTGGAGCAGGCTGATGCCCGCCACCTGCAACTGTTTGAAGGGGAACGCCCCCAGGACCGAGCTTAGCGCCACCAGCCGGCAGCCCGGTTCGCGCATGGCCCAGCCCAGCGCCCACTCCACCGTGAAGCCGTCGCCCAGATCCAGGTCGAAGAGGACCAGCCGCGCGCCGCGCAGCTCGCCCTCGCGCCGCCGCAGCTCCGCCATCGAGCCGATGCCGACCACCCGGGTCGCGCCCAGCTCCCGTTCGAGCAGGCGTTCCAAGTAGTCGCGCATCAACCGCTGGTCTTCCAACACGGCTACGAGCATGGGCCGGAGGTTATCGGCCCATGCTCGCCTCGCAACTGTGGCGCCGTGCCCGCCGGCGAGTTCGCACCGAATTTTCCTCGTGTGTCCGGCTGCCGCGGACAAGCCTCGCCCCACCCCGAACGCCACCGCGGGTCCAACCCGCCCCCGCACCACCCGTCCCCCGCCATGTCGCCCCGCCGCCTCCTCGCCGCGTTGTTCCCGCTCGCCCTCGCGCTCGCCGCCTCCGCCGCCCCGAAGTGGAGCACCCTGCAGGCCCCCCATTGCCTGATCGTCTCGCAGCTCTCCGAGCGCGAGACCCGCGCCTGGGCCACCGAGTTCGAGCAGTTCACCGCCGCCCTGCGCGGCAAACTCCTGATCGAGGAGAACGCCTTGCCGCCCCTCACCGTCGTGCTCTTCGCCGATTCCGGGACCTTCAAGCCCTACCGCCCGGTCGGCCCGAAGGGCAAGAAACGCGACATCGCCGGCTTCTTCGCCTCCCGCGATACCTGGAGCGTGATCAGCCTCAGCGACGGCTTCTCCGACGAGCAGACCCGCCATGTCGTCCTCCACGAGGCGACGCACTGGCTCGTCTCCGCGACCCGCACGGAGCTGCCGCTCTGGCTCAACGAAGGTTTCGCCGAGGTGTTCTCCACCTTCGACGCACGCAAGGGCTACGGCTTGCTCGGCCAACCCATTCCCTACCACGTCGCCACGCTGGGGAAGCAGCGCCTGCTCCCCATCGACCAACTCCTTCTCACCACCCACAGCGACGCGCGCTACACCGACAGCAACCGCAACCCGCTCTTCTACGCGCAGGCGTGGCTGCTTACCCACCAACTCCTCTTCCAGAAACCCGCCGCCGGCCACGAGACCCTCAATCAACTCTTCGCCGCCCGCATCGAGGGAGTCGACCAACTCACCGCCTTCCAACGTGCCTGCGGCAAGGACTTCGCCACCATCGCGCAGGACCTCGCCGCCTACTTCCGCCACGGCAGCTTCACCTTCGACAAGCTCCCGATGCCACCCGAGGCCAAGGTCTCCACCCCCTTCACTCCGGCCTCGCCCTACCACGTCGAGATCGCACTCGCCCGCGTCGCAATCGGCGCGCAACTCCTCGACCTCGCCCGCACCCATCTCACCCGCGCGCTCGCACTCGATCCCGCCGCGCCCGCCGCGCAGGAACTGCTCGCCCTGATCGAGCAGCAGCTCGGCAACCAAGCCGCCGCGGCCACCGCCGCCCAAGCCGCCCTCGATCACGGCTCGCGCGACGCCTGGATGCACGTGCTCGCCGCCCAAGCGCTCTGGCGACGCGCCAACGACCGCGGCGAACTCTCCGCTTTCGCCCGCGAGATCGCCGGCCACTACACCGCCGCCATCGAGCTCCAGCCCAAGCTCCGCGAGCCCTACTGCGCCATCGCCCAACTCGCCCGCTTCCTCCCCTCCGTCACCCAGGCCGACGCCGTCCTCCTCGGCGCCGGCTTCAAACGTCACCCCGACGCCCCCGAACTCCTCATCGGCCTCGCCGCCGTTCTCCAGAAAGGCCGCAATGAGAAGGAGGCCGTCCGTATCCTGGAGATCGCACTCTCCCGCGGCGACCAGCTCAGCGCGGAGCAACGCGCCACCGCCGAGCAGCTCCGCCTCGAATGGAAGATCGCGCCACTGGTCCGCCAGATCGACGAGCTCGAGAAGCGCCAGCAATTCGCCGAAGCCCTCGCCGCCTGCGAGCAGATCCTGCAGGAGCCGATGCAGCTGACCGAGCGACGCCGCTGGGAGAGCCGCCGTACCAGCCTGAGTTTCCAGGTCGACCTCGCCGAGGCCCGCGCCGCCGAGACCGCTGGTGACATCGCCGAGACGCTGCACCGCCTCGAGGCGCTCGCCGCCCGCACCGACCTCTCCCCCTACCAGCGCACCTTCGCCAAACGGCAGCTCGAACGCGTCATCAATATTCAGGCACGGCGCAGCTCCGCCGAGACCGGTTACGCCGAGTAGCCGCTCGCCGGCCCGCCCGGCCTCGACGAACGCCGGTCGCGCCGGGTCCGCAAGCCCGCCTCGGGCGCATCCGCCTCTCCCGTCCGCACCCGCCGAACCCCTCCCGCCCCATGAGATTCGAACACTTCGCCCTCAACGTCCCCGCCCCGCGCGAGATGGCGCTCTGGTACGCCGAGCACCTCGAATTCAAGATCCTCCGCGCCCACGACACCGGCGCACTCGCCCACTTCCTCGGCGACGACACCGGCCGCGTCTGCTTCGAGATCTACCACAACCCTGCGGCACCAGTCCCCGACTACACGGCCATCGCGCCGCTCACGCTGCACTTCGCCGTGTTCAGCACCGACGCCAGATCCCTGCGCGCCCGACTCGTCGCCGCCCGCGCCACGCTGCTCACCGAGGACACCCTGCCCGACGGATCCGTGTTGGTCATGCTGCGCGATCCGTGGGGCGTGCCGTTGCAGATCTGCCAGCGCGCGACGCCCTTCCCCGGATTCCAGCCGCTCCCGAGCAGCGGCCCGTGATCCCGCGCCGCCGCGTCCCCACCCTCCGGGCTCGCCGGGCGCGCCGGTTCGCCGCCCGGCCCGCGTGCCCGCTCAGCCGGCACGCGGCTCGGCGGGGGTCGCCGGCGCCACCTCCCGGCAGCCGTCGAACGGGAGGGCAAGCACCGCCGCGACCAGATCCGGCCCACGTTGTTCGAGACTGAGCGTCGCCGCCTCCCCGCAAAGCCGCTGCAGGCGACCGCGGGCATTCTGCAGGCCGATGCCGGTGGAGGGCGCGGTCGTCTCTCCGAGGCGTCCCGGGTTGCTCACCGTCAGGCGAAGCACGGCGCCATCCCGGACTGCCTCGATCAGGATCTCGCCGCCGTCCTCCCGCGGCGCGATGCCGTGTTTGAGCGCGTTCTCCACGAGCGTCTGCAGGACCGAGGGCGGCAGCTGGCAGTCGAGCACCGCGGGGTCGACCGACCATCGCACCCGCAGCCGCTCCTCGAAGCGCAGCTGCTCGAGCGCGAGATAGCTGCGCACGGTGTCGAGTTCTTGGCGCAGCAGGATCGTCGAGCGGGTGTTGATCGTGAGCGCGGCGCGCAGGAGGTCGGCCAGGAGGGTGACCGCCGCCCGCGCCTGCCGGGGATCATCGGTGATGAGGGTGCGCAGGGTGTTGAGGCTGTTGAACAGGAAGTGCGGATCGATCTGCGACTTCAGCACCCGCAGCTCCGCGTCCTGGACCGCCGCCGCCAACTCCAGGCGGCCGAGCTCGGCCTTGTGGTGGCCGCGGAAGAAGGCGATGCCGAGATAGAAGCCGGTCCACCCCGCGAAGAGGACGGATGTCTCCACCACCGGGACACAGAGCGCGAGCAGCGGCGGCAGGGAGGAGCGATCGAGCAGCTCCGGCGAGTAGCACGCCGCCAGCCCGTGCGTGATCGCGGTCAGGCAGACGCCCATCAGCAGGATCCATCCGGTCAGCCGCAGCGCGAAGCCCCACCAGGTGCGCACCTCGGCCCGCAGCACCAGGATCGCGACCCGCAGCAGATGCGTGCACAGCAGCCCGCCCGCGAACATCGCGACCGGCACCACCCAGAGATTCGGCCGCGAGGCGGAGAGGCCCGCGAGCGTGAAGAGACCGCCGACCAAGCCCCAGCCCAGCAACTGCCAGAACCAATACCAGAACGACCCCAGCCAGCGCCGGCGCCAGGGGTGGGTGGCGTCGGACACGGCGAGCGAACGCAGCGAGATGCGGGACAACATAGGCCTGGGCAGCATGGAGTTTCCCCGACGCCCGAGACAAGAGTCGAACCGCGCCATCCTGGAGAACTCGATTCCACCCGTTCCGCACACGGCGACCAGGCCGCGCCGCCCGTAACCAACGTTCGGTCACTCTCCCCGCGGCACGGACTCGCCCGGCGGCCGCACCCGGCCGAGCACCCACTCCACCGCCCGCCCCGGCCGGCACGCGGCGAGCAGGTACGCCCCGGCCACCGCCCACGCGCTCGTCACGGCCAGCAGACGGTAGGTCCGCCGGATCCGCAGCAGGCTCCAGCCGAAGTCCTCGTTGAGGATGTTCATGTCGCCGCCCGCGTCGTCCTCGCCGCCGATCAGCGTGCCCAGCGGCACCGGCTCGAGGCCGTGGTGCACGCGGTGCCAGAAGGTGAAGCTCAGGATGAAGCAGGCTGCGCCGAGGAAGAGGAAGATGTGGCGACAGGTGCCCCACCGGAACTTCTCCGGCAGCTCGACGAAGAACAGCACCGCCGCCAGCGCCGGCAGCACGAACTCCCCCGCCACGCCGCCGAACGAGAACCAGAACTGCTGCCGCGCCTCCGGCCAGCGCCACGTCATCCAGAACTGGAGGCCCGCCAGCGCGACCGCGAGCGCCACCGGCCCGAGCTTGCGCTCCCGCCAGCCGGCCACAAGGAGCAGCGTCAGCAGGAACAGGACACCGAAGTACACGAAGAGGGAGAACTCCGGCTCGACGTTGGTCCACCCGAACGGCAGCGGCAGCGCCCGCCGCCCCGTGAGCCACGCCACCGTCGCGTGCCCGAACTCGTGCACCCACACTTGGAACCCGCGCAGCAGGAAGGAGAGCGGCGTGAGCGTCACCAGCCACGCCAGCGCGACGATCACCGGCGGCGCGATCAGGTTCACGCGCCAGCGCCGCGCCGCCTCCACCGCAAATTCGTCGTCCTGCGTCGCCTCGTTCATCGCCCCCGAACAAACCCCCGCCGCCCGTCCGGTGCAACCCCGCCGCCGTCCACCTCGGACCGCTGCGCCGGCATCGACGAGTAAGCTGGGATTGGCACGTTGGCGGCATCAGTTGCATCCTCCCCGCCACCGCCGCCCTCCTCGATTCCTCCCGCCACGCCCTC
>ENA-UPSM01002078-UPSM01002078.1-activated-sludge-metagenome-genome-assembly--contig:-NODE-2078-length-25014-cov-5.880003_pt1 | contig 25014 bp, 11 predicted proteins | sample MGYA00238181_ERZ773283 | MGnify/ENA primary metagenome ERZ773283 (study PRJEB29023, sample SAMN05720199) | activated sludge metagenome | isolation source: Anaerobic digester | place: Japan...
CGCCCTCCGGAGCGCCAAAGGCGCGTAACATGGATTCTCCGGACCGCCGCTGGCGAAGGCACGGGGCCTCCGGAGCGGCAACGGCCAACGGCCTGCGTCCTCCGGAGCACCAAAGGCGCGTACCATACCAGCCTGGCCTGAAGGGCCAGGGGATGGGATTCAAAACAGGCAAGAGGGCTGAAGGCCCGAAACATGCCGGAGATGTCATGCAAGTGGTGGGCTCCGAAGATATGCCACGCCACAGCGGAGAGGTCTCTGGAGCGCCGACGCGGCAGACGGCAGAAGAATGCCGAGCTGGCGCTCGGCGCTCCCAGGGGCGCCATCTCCTTGCCGTGGTCAGATAACACCGCCAACGGCCAACGGCCTGCGCCCTCCGGAGCGCCAAAGGCGCGTAACATGGATTCTCCGGACCGCCGCTGGCGCTGGAGAGGGAGGCCGTAAGGTGTGAACATGTTTCGCGCCGTTGGCATTGAAGACTCCCGGCTGCCCTATCTTCAGCAGTTGGACGCTAATCGGGGCCCATAAATAGCATGGTGCCGTTCCCTCGTTTCGCCGACGCTAATCCGGATTCGGGATTTCGTTATTCCTGGTGGACACACTCGGGCCACACTGTATACTTGAACGTCGTGCTCTTGGTGGCGATGTGGGAGCCTGGCCAATGATATATCGGTTCGTAACGGCGTGTGCCTGCTTGATTGCGCTGTTCGCGGCCACGGCCGCCGCTGCCGCGGCACGGGGCGATTGGCCGGAGCTTCGGCAAAACAAACATCTGACGGGCTTTCAGCAGGTTCCGGGGAAGATGGTTGAAGCTCCTGTCGTCCGCGCGGTGTATAACCTCCCCCGCACGCGGCCGCCGGTTACGCCCGTGGCGTTGCCGGACGGGGCGGGCCACGTGGGATTGAGCATTGTGTCGGGCGCTTTGCTGTGTTTCGATACATCGGGCAACCGTTTGTGGGAATGTCATCCGCCCGGGCTGAATTTCTCGGGTATCGTGGCGTGCCGCGACCTGGACCGCAACGGGACGATAGACATTGCTCTCGAGGCGGGGCGCCCGGCCCAACCCTACGGCGCGGCGGCGCTGGTGGCGCTCGATGACGGGCGGCTGCTGTGGCGCTACGACGTCGAGCCCATGTCATATTCGTGGAGATTGTACGCGGGCCGGTATCTGCCCGGCCGCGAGGATGAACAGCTCATCGTCGTGATGCACGGCTATCCTCCCGACAAAGACAACGGCTACATGGCGCTGTTCGCGTTCCCGGAAGCCGGAGCGTCCCCCGCCATGCAGTGGCGGCATGCTTTCGACAAGTACACCTGCTTCCCCACGCTGCTGCAGACCGACCTGGATGGCGACGGGACCGAGGAGCTGGTCATCGAGACCCACAGCCGCATGTGGTTTCTCGAGCCGGCCACCGGCGCGGTGAAGCACTTCGTCCAGTGGGACGTGTCGCCAGCCAACATGCGCAGCTATGGCTACATCGAGTTCGTCGACCTTGACCGCGACGGGCTCAAGGACTTTCTGTGCATCGCGGACTTCGCCCAGCACCACGAAGTGTTGTTGAATAAGAACGGCGCCATGGAAAAGGCGTGGTCCCACGGTTGGGGCGAAAGTGTAACCACGGGCAAGGTCGCCACCACGTGGCCCGTCCCGCCGTACGCGGATGTCGACGGCGACGGCGGGCTCGAGGTCGTCGTATCCATGTTCAACTCCGAAAACGAAGGCAAGTGGCTGGTCCGCGTTTATGACGCGGTAGACGGAGACCTCGAGTTTCGCGCGCCCGGGTTCGCCGCGACGGCATTGGCCGATGTCAACGGCGACGGCGCCGCGGACGTGCTGGCGAACCGCACGAGCGACCCGACCCGGACGGTCCTCGGCGGCGCCGCGCTGCTTGCCATCAAAGATGGCGCGCTCGAAACGGTCTGGACCGATGCTCGCATGACCGCGCTCGACCGTGCCGTCGCGGACGGCCCTCTGCTGCGGGGGCCTGACGGGGTGGTGGCCCTGAGCATAAGCAGTGACGGCAGTGCGGGGTTGCATCCCTATACGGAACCCCCGCCCGAGAATGCGGTAGACTTCTCGGCCGTACCCGCGGTCCAGGGCCCGCCGTTTCCCGACTTGCTGGCGGCCGACGTCACGGGCGATGCCCGCAACGAGCTGGTGATTTACCAGGACCCCACGGCGATTGTACTGACGTTTACCGGCGACGCGCTTGAAGAGGTTGCCCGGTTCGAATCGGGTGCGCCGCCGGCAATGGCGGATTACGATGGTGACGGCGCGCTGGATGTCGCGACGATCGCGGTCTCGCCGGATATGTTGCCTGTCGTGACCGTGCGCGATTTGCGCACCGCCGGCGCCGTGAAATGGCGGACGGCGTTCCCCGAGCCGCCCACGCCCGGATTGCCGCAGCCGCGAAAAGCTTATCTCCGCCCCGGACGGTTCACGGGGGGGACGGGCGAGGACGTGTACGTGTGGGCAGGCACGCCTTCGGTGCGGAGCGCCGTGCTCGATGGCCGGACCGGCGCCATTGTTTGGGAGCGGTGCCAGGTCCCCGATGCGGAGCGTTATTGGGGGCCCAGCGTCAATCTCGCTTCGGTGTACGACGTGGATGCCGACCGCAAGGAAGACCTGGTGTTCACCAACCCCGACTACTACTGCGTGGTATCCGGCCCGACGGGCGAATTCCTCGTGGGACCCCTTTTCCCGCCGAAGATCTTCAACCAGCCGAGCCAGGGACTGTACACGTGCCCGGTCATACTGACGCGCCCGCCGGAAAACCCGCTCGTGTGTCTGGTTGCGGGGCATTACTTCCAGGGGGCGTTGTCGTTGAACGGCGACCCGTACTGGTACAAGCTGCCCACGGCCGGCGAGAACCGCTGCGCGCGAGAAGGGTTCCGTGCGGCCGCCGACGGCGCCTGGCAGATGGGGTTTGGGCGGCAGAACGGCAGTTTTGCGTGCATCGACGCGCGCGACGGATCGGTCCGTTGGGAAATGCCTCTCGAGGCAGCCGCATCGGACGCGATCTCGTGCGATGTGGATGGCGACGGGGCGGCCGAATTCCTCGTGGGCACCAGTCACGGGACACTCCTCGCGATCAACGAAGCCAGCGCCGCGCCGCACCAGGTCTGGCTGGTAGAGCTGGGCGCGGCTCTGGGCGCACCGGTCGCCGCCGACTTCGACGGCGACGGCTTGTGCGAGATCGCGGTACCCACTTCCGACGGCAGGGTGGTCGTGATGGAGTAGAACCAGCGCGATTTCACGGAAAACGACCCAAACGACACGAAGCGCCTCGAAGGATCTGGCGGATTGCTTAATGAAGCTCCAGAAATGGGGCTGGGCAATCGCAGGCGTTCCAGCCCATTTTGGGCTTTCGATACCTCTTTCCCGATTCCGCGAGGTAAGAGGGGAAAGCCAAGAGATCTGGCCACAATCGGCGTTCCATGGGCGGTAAATCTTTACTCGAAACTTGGTTGTATAGTTCGCAGGGTCTTGACATACCTTTGAGCAGGTATGTATAATAGCCTTGAGATGTGTTTCGAACACGCGCCGAGCCGTGCCCGGGAAAGGTCAGCGATATGCCCGAGATACTCACGGGAAAAGACCGAGGGACTCGCGGGCAGGGCCGTGTCCAGCGGTCGCCGGTGACTCTTAGCTCAAGTACAACCTCTTCCCTCTGCTTCCTTGCTTCCGTTGCGGTCCCCGCCGGACGTGGCGCCCCTCTGGCGCGCTCGGCGGGGACCGCCCCGGCGTCCACGGGTTTCGGCTGCGAATCGCAGGGCACTCGGGAACGAAATCAGGGCGAAGCACGAATCCATACTCGAGCAGGCAGCGGCCAGACGCGTATCTTCCGGCCTGGGCCGTGCGCGGGGTGGGGCCTTTGGGACGGGGGCGTTGACAACGAGGGTATTGACATTTGACGTACATTCCCGAAGGTATGTATAGTACGGCGCTGCGTTTTCCCCGGCCGAGCCGGCAACACCCCTCCAACAGCGGGGTCTCATGGCAAGAAAGACGAAGGAAGAGTCGCAAGAAACACGGCGCTCCATCCTGCTGGCGGCACTGGATGTGCTGAGCGAGAAGGGGTATTCGCGGGCCACATTCGTGGATATCGCGAAGCGCATTGGCATGACCAAGGGCGCGGTGTACTGGCATTTCAAGAACAAGCAGTCGCTGCTGGCCGCGCTGATGCAGGAGATGCACGAACGGGAGCTGGGTCTCGTAGCCGAGGAAGCGGGCAGAGCGGCGTCCTTGGATGACTTGAGAACCTATGTGGTGGCCCGGGTGCGTATCGCGACGCGCGACGAACTATGCCGGAAGTTCGCATTTTTCGCGTTGCTCCAGATGGAATGGTCGGTGGATATGATGGCGGCCGTCCGGGATGAATTGATGAACTTCCGGACGGAACCCTTTGACGAATTCGGCCACATTCTGAACGAGGCACGGCGTCGTGGGGAACTCCGCGAAGACATCGACATCAACGTTGTGAAAGACATGCTGACAAGCATGTGGATTGGCCTCTTGACGGTGCATTTTCAAGGCTTGAGCGCGACAGATCCCGTACAGACCGCGGAAATTGCCCTTGGAACGTTGATCAACAGCCTGCGGGCATAGACGACGCGCGAGATAAGGAGACTTCTCTTGACGAATGACAGCAATGCAGACGGGCGCGCGGTGGCGCCGCGCCGCCCCAACCGTATCCTTGGATTTGCCCAGGCAGTCTTGATTCTTGTGTTGCTGGGGGCGGGCTGGTTCTTGCGCGGCCTGATACCGAGCGCTCCGGTGGCGGGCGGGCCTCCCGGCGCGATGGGTGGGCCTCAAGGGCCGCCGGCGATCGTGGCCGCCGTCATAACCGAGGGTCCGGCTGAAGCGCCCGAGGAATTCATCGGGCATGTCGAGTCGGTCGAATCCGTCAACGTTACGCCGCAAGTGGCGGGCTACTTGCAGACGGTCCATTTTGAAGAAGGCAGCGTTGTTGCGGCCGGCGACCTGCTGTTCACGATCGAGAAGGCGCCGTTTGAAGCGCGGGTGGCGCTTGCCGAGGCAGCCGTGCAACAGGCGGAAGCCAACGTACCGGCGGCCCAGGCGGACCTCGAGGCGGCCCGCGCCAACCTGGTCCGCGCAGAGAAGTATTTCGAGCGTCTGAAGAACGCCGACGAACGCAGCGTGGTGCAGGCCGATATGGATAAGGCCACGGCGGATTTCGAGCAGAGCCAGGCGCGTGTGAAACAAGCCGCGGCCGCGGTTCAACAAGCTCAGGCGGCTCTCGAGCAGGCGAAAGCCAATTTGAGCCTGGCGCGGATCGACCTAGGGTATACGGAGATCCGGGCGCCCATCAGCGGCCCGATTGGCAAGGCGCTCGTGACCGAAGGCAACTATGTCACGCCCGCCAGCGGTCCGCTTGCCCGCATCGTGCAGGTCGATCCGGCACGCGTGGTGTACTCCGTGCCCGACCGGAAATACGTGACTCTGCTCAAGATCATGAACGAACGCGGCGCGTCGGCCTTGGACCTGCGCCTGCGCCTCCCGGACGGTACGCTGTATGAAGGCCAGGGACAATGGAGTTTTACGGACAACGAAATGGACCAGGCCACGGGAAGCATTGCGTTGCGGGCGCGTTTTGACAATCCCAAACGCCTGCTGGTTCCGAAGACGAACGTGACGGTGTTGGCGCAGTCCGCCGAGACGCGTACCGCGCCGAAGGTGCCCTCACAAGCCGTAATGGCGGATTCGCGAGGAGAATTCGTGTACGTGGTGAATGCAGAAAGCATTGCCGAAGAGCGGCGCGTCGTATTGGGAGCGGAAGTGGAGGGCTATCGGATTGTCGACGAGGGGCTTGTTCCCGGCGAGCAAGTCGTCGTGCAAGGCCTTCAGAAAACGCAGCCCGGACAGCCCGTCCAGGCGACCATTCAACCGACCGGCACCGAAGGAAACTGAACCTATGCTGGCACGCATATTCATAGCGCGTCCGCGCTTCGCCATGGTCATCTGCATTGTATTGACGCTGGCGGGCGTGGTGTCCATGTTTGCCCTGCCCATTGAGCAATACCCGTCGGTCACGCCGCCCGAGGTCAACGTTCGAACCCGGTATCCTGGCGCCAGCGCCGAAGTGCTGGCAGCCACGGTCGCCGCGCCGCTCGAAGAAGAGATGAACGGCGTCGACAACATGATCTACATGCAGTCCGACTGCGACAACCAAGGGAATTACAGTCTGACGGTGACGTTCGCGGTGGGCACAAACCTCGACATGTGCCTGGTCAAAGTGCAGAACCGGGTGTCACAGGCTCTGCCCAGGCTGCCGACGGAAGTGTCGCAGCAGGGAATGTCCGTCAGCTCGCGGTCATCGAGCACTCTCGGAATTGTGATTTTTTTCTCGCCCAAAGGGACTCATGACCGCTTCTTCATCAGCGACTATGTGAACTCGTACGTTAAAGACGAGTTGATGCGCATTCCGGGTGTGGGCGGGGCGACGGTCATGGGGTCGAAGTTTGCCATGCGGGCATGGCTTGACGTGGACCGGCTGAATGCACTCGGGATCAGTACAGACGAAGTGGTCGCCGCGATTCGAAGTCAGAACGTGCAGGCCTCGGTTGGCGCGGTCGGCGCGGCGCCCGGTAACGAAAACCACCAGCTCGTATATGCGCTTCAGACGATGGGCCGTCTGAACGATCCAAAGGATTTCGAGAACATCATCGTCCGCACAAATGATGCAGGCGGTCTGGTGCGCCTGAAGGATATCGGCACGGTCGAGAAAGGGGCCGACCAGTATTCGGCGGAGGGTTTCTACAAAGAGGGCGAGAGTACCGGCCTACTGCTCAACCAGATGCCGGGTTCGAATGCGATCACGACGATGGATGCGTTGTATGCGCGCCTTGAGCAGCTGAAGGCGAGTTTCCCGGAAGACCTCGATTACCGCATTCCTTTTGACGCGACCACGTTTGTGCGGATCAGCATCAAAGAGATCGTAACGACGCTTATCCTGACCTTCGGGCTCGTGGTGTTTGTGTGCTACATTTTCCTGGAAGATTGGCGCGCGACCCTGATCCCGACGCTGGCGATCCCGGTCTCTCTTCTCAGCACGTTTCTGATCTTGATGGCCGTTGGCTTTACGATCAATCTGCTGACGCTGTTCGCGCTGGTGCTGGCGATTGGGATTGTGGTAGACGATGCCATCATTGTGGTGGAACGCGTGACCTATTTGATGGAAGAAGAGCGTCTGGATCACCGGGCCGCCACCTACAAGGCGATGGAGCAGATTTCCGGGGCGATCATAGCTTCGACGCTGGTGTTGCTGGCCATCTTCGTGCCGGTGGCGTTTCTGGGGGGCATTACGGGCCAGATTTACCGGCAGTTTGCCGTGGCCATTTCGACGGCCATCTTCTTTTCGGGAGTGGTCGCGCTGACGCTGAGCCCCGCTCTGTGTTCCCTCATCTTGCGCATTCCCAAGGAGCGGCGGCACGGTCCTCTGCGCTGGTTCAACACCCTCGTCAAGGGCAGCCGGATGTTATATGTGACGCTTTCGTCGTGGCTTTGTCGCCGCCCGGCGGTCGCCATTGTATGTCTCGCAACCGTGGTGGGCATTGCCGTATTGCTGTTCCAGGTCACGCCGGGGGCCTTTATTCCCGATGAAGATCAGGGGATCATCTTCGCGGCGGTGCAGTTGCCGGAAGGCGCAACGCTGGGCCGCACCAAGACGCAAATCCAGGAGATCATGCCGGCTATCCTCGAGACGCCAGGCGTGCGCCAGCTGTTCGGCGTGGCCGGATTCAGCATGATCGGCGGCCGCGGCGAGAACGTGGGGTTTCTGGTCGTCCAGCTCAATCCCTGGGATGAACGCAAGACAGCGGACACGCGGATATCGGCAATCGCGCAGAAACTGCGCGCGTACACCGCCACCATACCCAATGCGGAGATCAATTTCTTCACCCCGCCGGCCATCATGGGATTGGGGCGAACGGGGGGCATCGATGTACGGGTGCAGGCCCTCGAGGACCCGGACCCGCAGCGTCTCGCCTCGGTAACCAAGGGGTTCTTGGCCAGCCTGAGCCACGCGCCTGAAATCATGTTCGCGTTCACGGGCTATACGGCCAATACGCCGAATCTGTACGTCGAAGTGGAGCGGGAAAAGGCGGAATCGCTCGGCGTGCCGGTATCGAGCATATTCACCACCCTTCAAGGCTATCTCGGCTCGCGGTACGTCAACGACGTCAATTTCGGCAGCCGCGTCAATCAGGTGTACATCCAGGCGGAATGGAAGGATCGCAAAGATGCGGAGGATGTCAGGCGCCTGTACGTGAAGAGCAGGCGCGGCGAGATGGTCTCGATGGACAGCCTGGTCACGCTTCGCACCATAACGGCCCCGCGGGTGACGGACCGCTTCAATCTGTTCCCCAGCGCGGCGATGACGGCGTCGACCGTTCCCGGAGTCAGTTCGGGTGCGGGGATTGCCGCCCTCGAGCGCGTGGCCGCCCAAACGCTTCCCCCGGGTTACGGGCTGGCATGGTCGGGCATGAGTTACCAGGAGAAAGAAACCGGCAGCGAAGGGGTGGTGCTGATCGGGCTGGCCCTCGTCTTCGGCTACCTCTTCCTGGTGGCCCAGTATGAGAGCTGGACGATTCCGGTGCCGGTCATGCTGTCGCTGCCGACAGCGATGCTCGGCGCGATGTTGGGTCTCAATATCACCGGCATCGCCTTGAGCATATACTCCCAGCTTGGGCTAATCATGCTTGTGGGCATCGCGAGCAAGAACGCCATTCTGATCGTTGAATTCGCGCGCGACACCCATGAAGGCCAGGGGGAAAGCATTGTGGACTCCGCGACGACCGCGATGTATCAGCGGTTCCGGCCCGTTCTGATGACGGCCTTCACCACATTCCTGGGGACGCTGCCCATGGTGCTTGCCACGGGGGCCGGCTCGGGGGCGCGGCGCTCCATCGGCACCACGTTGTTTTCTGGAATGAGCATGGCCACGATTCTGGGCATCCTGTTCATTCCGGCTTTGTACGTGATATTCCAAACCCTGCGGGAAAAACTCAAGCATATGCTGCACATTTCGTCTGAACCGCGCTCTGAGGAGCACCAGGAGGAGGTCTCATGATGCGCCGCGTCCTGCCGCTGATGCCTTTTGCGATTGCGGTTTTGTTTTCCGGATGCACAACCGTGGGGCCTGATTACGCCGCGCCCGGCGTTCCCGAGCCGCCGGTGTCGGATCTGCTCAAGGCCGCCGGCCCTGAGGCGACTGCCGAAACGGGGCCCGTCACGGCGGAATCGCTCGCGTCCTGGTGGGAAACCCTCGAGGATCCCCTGCTGACGGAGCTTGTGAAACGGTCCCTTGACGGCAATCTGGACATCCGGCAGGCCCAATCCCGCGTGCGCATGGCGCGGCACATCGCTGGTATCGCCCAGTCGGGCCTGTATCCCCGGCTTGACGGGGGGGCAACATACCAGCGAAGCCGGACCAGCGAGAATCTGGTTCCGGGGCCGTCTGAGCTTGACAAAGTGCAGCAGGTGGCCGGAACCATCTCGACGGCGCTTGGCGCGGCGCAGAACTGGTCGTTGTTTACCCAGGACCCGGCCCAGGCCCTGCTGAACGTGCCCCGGCAGGTTGCATCGTGGCCTGTCCAGCGGGATGTGGATTGGGAAAGTGATTTCTACCGCGCGGGTGTGGATGCGTCGTGGGAGCTCGACATTTTCGGGGGGACGCGCCGCGGCATCGAAGCGGCGCAGGCCGACGTCGAGGCCGCGCAGGAAAGCTTGAAGGCGGTCTGGGTGTCGCTTGCCGGGGCGGTTGCCCGGAACTACGTCGCGTTACGCACGTATCAGGCTCGCCTGCAAGTGGCCGAATCGAATCTGAGCGCGCAGGAAGAGACCTACGAACTGCTGGAATCGTTGTACGAATCGGGTCTGCGCGATGCGTTGGCCGTGCAGCAGGCGCGTTACATCATGGAAAACACCCGCGCGTTGATTCCCCCCATGCGCAGCGGCATCGAAACAGCGATGAACAGTCTGGCGGTGCTGACCGGCGCGATGCCCGGCGACCTGCATGCCCAATTGAGCGAGGTAAAGCCTATCCCGGTCGCGTCCCTCAAGGTGGTAACGGGCATTCCCGCAAACGCGCTGCGCCAGCGGCCCGATATCCGTATGGCGGAGCGCGCGTTGGCCGCACAGACGGCGCGGATTGGCGAAGCCGAGGCCGAACTGTATCCGAAGTTCTTTCTGACCGGTTCGATAGGGCTCGAGTCGATCAAGTCCGCAACCCTGTTTGAAACCGACAGCGGCGCGTGGAACATCGGCCCGAGCGTCTCGTGGCCAATCTTTCATGCGGGCGCCATTCGCAAGAACATCAAGGTACAGACCGAATTGCAGGAGCAGTACCTTGCCGCCTACGAAAACACCGTGCTGACCGCGGTGCAAGAAGTGCGCGAAGCTCTCGTGGACTACGCGGAGGAGCAACAGCGGCGCGAAGCGCTGACGAGGGCCGTCGACGCCGCCCGAAACGCGCTCGAGGTGGCCCAGGACCAGTACAAGAACGGCCTGAGCGATTTCAACAGCGTCCTGGACGCGCAACGGTCGCTGCTGACCTACCAGGAGCAGCTGGCTCTCAGTGAAGGCGTGATCTCGGTGAATCTCGTCCGCCTCTACAAAGCTCTCGGCGGCGGATGGGGCCCGATGCAGGATTCCGCCACAGACCTCTCATAAGCGCGCAAGTACAGCGGGAAACCGGCTCGGGTATCCGAGCCACACCGCCGCTTTCTGGGAATTGTCTTGTCAACAGGCGCTGCCGGTTCGCCCGCCGGGTTGCTCGGAAGGGGTCACCGTGGGGAGTCTGTCTTGTTGGATACCGACGTGACGATGCGCTCGACGACGTCCGTCAGTTCCACTGGAAACATGATAACGGTATTGGCAGGACCTGCTCCGAGGCCGTCAATAGTCTGAAGCGTGCGCAGCTTCATCGCGCCATGCGTCTGTTCCATGACCGCTGCTGCAGCGGCCAGGTTGGTGGCGGCAATCTTATCGCCTTCCGCCTTCGTGATCGTAGCCCGCTTTTCCCGTTCCGCGGATGCCTGCCGTGACATGATTCGCTTCAAGTCTTCCGGCATCTCGATGTCTTGCAGACGAATGGAATCAAGGTGCAATCCCCAATCCCGGATGTGTTGCTCGACCACTTCCGCAATTCGCCTCTGGATCTGGTCCCGTTCGGAAAGCAGCTCGTCGAGCGAGAGGCCGCCGACGACATCTCGCAGGGTCGCCTGCGCGTATTGGGCGATCGCGAAAGCGAAATCCTGAATTCGGATCACGGCCTTCTCCGGGTCGGCCACGAGGAAATACAGAACCCCGTCAATTGCCGCCGGCACATTATCCTTGGTGATTACCTGCTGGCTTGGGATGTTAAGGGTCAGCAACCGCAAATCGACAAAGCGCACATTGTCAATGAACGGGATGATGTACATGATCCCCGGACCTCTGACCGAGCGGAATTTGCCCAGTCGCAGCACAACGCCCCGCTCCCATTGCGCCGCAATACGGATTCCAGAGATGACGATTGCCCAAAGCACGGCGAAGACGATCAGTATCGCCAGCCCAACAATTCTCTGCCTGTCAGGACCCCGCCCGAACGTCGAGAAAAGCGCCAGGCCAACCACCAGGACCGGGATAAGGAACAGAATCGCCCGCAACGCTCTTCCCAACGAAAGGTGCCCCCGCTGCGGCTCCGCATATAGCTTCTCTGTCTGCATTTTCCGTGTCTCCTTTTCTTGGGGACGTGTCAGACGTATGCGCCGTCACCCTTTGCCCGCAACGTTCCAGCTGATGCCGCGCCATATGCAGGGGCGAACCGCCATGGAGCGCGAAACGCCCACCAGCACGAATATGACTTCGAGCGGCTCCCCGCAACCCGCCTCAACTGGCGATGGGACGATCTTGCGCTTTTCTTGATAAGGTGTTTTTGCCGAAATGCCGTGCCTGACTTCGCGCCCCTGGAACTTCTTGCGCTCCGGTTCCAGAACCCCAAAATAGCACAGGCGCGCATGGATTGCACATCATCTCTTTCGCGGAAAACCGCTCTTCTTGGTCTTGAGTTTCCCTAACCCCGGGCGGTCCTGAGCTCTTTTCCTTTCGACGGACGAGCAGGGCTTCACGGGCTCATCGTCACCTCCAGCAAGGTAAGACTCAACGGTTCGAAGGCGAATTCGAAGGTTGTTCCGCGTGTTTCGAGAGGATACGCAGCCGGCTTGATACGTGCTGGAGCGTCGCGTGTGTTAATTACCTCCGCACAGAGCGCGTTTTGCTGGTCCTTCAAGACAGTGGCGGTGGCTGATTCCCCCGCGCCGGGAAGTTCGAAAAGCACAGGGTGCGGATCGGTTGACGTGTTGACGGCAAATATGCGCAAGGTCTTGTCGTCAGGACTCAACGTTGCGCTGAGATCCGGCTGCTGCTCGGTCCACGGCAGCGTTGACTCGCGCTCGAGCCGCAGCGGCTGCGAGCCTGCCGCGCGCTGATAGAGCTGCTGCGCGTAGTAGGTCGGCGCGACGTAATACCATCCCGGCCCCGTTTGGATGATCCCCGACCCGAAACTGTCAACCAGATTGGACCGTACCGCGATCTCGCAGAGGTCGGCGTTCCGGTGCATAAGGTTGTGGTAGCGCGAGCACATCAGGGCGTTGGACAACGTTTGCAGGGTGGCGCGGCCGAGACCCCAGTCGCCGGCGGTCGTGTTCCATTCGGTCACGGCGATGCGGACGTCACGGCCGCCGGCATCTCGCGCGATCAGGTCCCGCATGTGTTGAAAATCATTAGCCTTGCCGGCGAGGTCGCCGCAACCGTAGTGGTGCGGGCAGAGAAAATCAATATACCCGGCCCCTTTGGCCAGCGTGTTCTCCGTAAAGAATGCGGACAAGACGTTGATGTTCGGGCCGGCGGACTTCATCGCTTGTGCAAACGCAAGAACCGCGGCGTCGTAGTCCGCCCCGCCGACTTCGTTGCCGATTTGCCAATACTTGACGTTGTAGGGGCCGGGATGCCCGTTCTGCGCGCGTATACGGCCCCAACGCGTCTCGGCGGAGCCGTTGAAATACTCGACCTGCGCGGCGGCGTCCTCGGGCTTCTTTCCCGACCACCGCAAGCACAGCAAGGGTTCCGCGCCAACGTACTGGCAGAGTTGCACGAACTCTTCCATGCCGACGAAGTTTGGCTCGAGCCCGCCCCAGCATGTCGTGAAAGGCGCCCGCCTGTCCCACGGCCCGATGCAATCGGTCCATTCGTAGCCTTCCGTCGTGCTGCCGCCCCAGCGAATCACGCCTGGATTCAGGGCTTTCAGCGCATCAACGACGTCCTGGCGCCATAGGCCCAGCACGGCGCCTTCCTCGATCAGGTATGCGCGGTCCAGCCAGAGGGTGCCCGGCCCCTCGCATTCGATCGTGAGCGTGGCGTTTTCCACGGTTCGCGCGGCCTTGAGCACCAGCTCAGCGGGCGCCCATGACGCGCTGGCACGGCCCAGGTCCGCCGGTCCGGCCGCATATCCGCCGTTTCCGTGCAGCGACGCCCATACCCGCACGTTTCCCTCGCCGCGCATATGCAGGCGCAGCGCGTAATTGACGCCTTCCGCGATAAAGAATCCGTCCTGCGAAACACCGGCCCGGCACCGCTCCTGAGGAACACCAATTTTTTGACACTGCCTGCCGTTGAATGCGTTCTCGGCATCGAGAGCGAACTGGGCGGCGTGCACGGCGCCATCCGGATACCAAGGCCGGTACGGTTTATCCAGTTCCTGTTTGTAGGCAACTTTATAGGGGGGCTCTTCCTCGAAGCTGTCATTGGCAACCTGCTGCGCCAGCATTGACGGGATCAGGTTGCACAGCGGCTCGATGAACTGGCCGCCTTGTTTGATGTCGATGGCCCGTTCAAACAGGCGCTGGCCGAGAATCCGCACCTTCTCCACACTGGTCACGGCCGGAGGCCTTGGGTGTTTGTCCCCCTCCGCAGTCTGTGCCGTCGCGGGCCACACGCCGAGTAAAACGGCAAGCGCGACGAATGCTCGCCCCAATAGTGGTTTGGCATGGGACAATTGCACGTGGACTCGTTTCGGCTCAGCCAATTGCCGGCACCTAAGTTGAGTGAGCATGGCAGTCAACCTCCACCATACGGTACGCATTGCGGGACCGGATTTTCGCCTGTTCTTGCCCCGAAAGAGCACCTTACTCCAATCAGATCGCATTCAGCCGGGTGCGTCAGGGGTGCGACATCGTATAGGCGCCTCCAGGTGCCGTCTCGAACGCGGCGATTCCGTCCTGCTCTTGGACTGCAACGGGGTTTCCGGCCGCATCCAGCACGGTCACGGTTTCCCAGGGCTTCCAGACACGGCACAGGCCGCCATGCTCGCTGACGATGCGAGCCTCCTGCAACAGGCCCTCTTGCCACGTTGCCGACACGAGGAACGCGCCTTCCGCGCGCAATGTGGTGAAACTGGCATCAAGATTTCGCGGCCACGCGGGGAAGAGCCGAATGGCGCCGTCCCAGCTTTGCAGCATCGTCTCCTGGAGCGGCGCGAGAACTCCGAGCGATTCCGTCCATGCGCCGGCGTGGCCGTAATTGGCGATCGCCATCCCCCAACACAGGCCGTTGGGATGCCGCCAGCGTTCGATCATCTTGCGGAACATGGGAAAATCGCGGTCCGCAACGAAATCGCCCGCGCGCAAGCGTTGCATGACGGACCAGGGAAACTGTCCGAAATACCAACTGAAGAAACCATCTTCCTCCGCCGGCCACGGGGCGCCCTCTATCGTCTCCGGTTGCGGCCGGTAAGGCCGTCCCACACCAAATTCAGGCGGATTGGCTTCGTAGCAGACTTTTTCCATGCCGGACAGCACGGGCAGCGGCATGCCATCGTCGCCCGCGCAGTGCTCGAGCCGCTCGCGCCATTCCGCGCGCAGGTCCGCATCGGTGTCGAGGACTTCGCTCGCACTGACGGCAGCGCGGAGCGTGTACCTCAGATGGCGCATGACCTGCGGCCTGTCTGTATAATCCTTGGCGTTGCCTGAGAAGCCATCCTCGCCCTGGTTGCTCGGGAATGCGTGATACAAGCCGTCCTCGCCCTTCTTGAGGAAATCGGTGTAGAATAGCGCCGCATCCCGAATGACTGGATACCCGGTATTGCGCAGCCATTCCTTGTCCATGCTGTATTTGTAGCGCCACCAGTATTGATTGGCCACCCATCCCGTCATGTAGGCCATGCGTCCCATGGGAACGCAGCCCAGCGGGTCGGAGGCATGGAGAATGGGATACCCGCTGAGTTGAAAGAATACGCCGCGCGTGTGGTAGTAATCGCACGCGATGGTGCGGCCGATGGGAATCAGATAATCGATGGCCTTGAAGTAGGCATCGCCCAAATCGAAATGGTTGGCCGTATAGTCGCCCCAGAACGGTTCCTGCAGGTTGTAGTTCGTGTGATAATCGCCGTGCCAGTGGGAATAGTCCTGGACCGTGCTGGGCAGGAACAGTCCCGGGGGCGGCGTATCGGGCCGGTTGGTGCAGCGCCGGGCATGCAGCGTTTCATACCAGAGATTCTCGATAAGAGGGTCCGCCACGCGCACGGACGACTTGGCCCAGAAGTCCGCGGCGGCGTTGCGGTTCTCCGCGCGCCACGACTGGACTGTTTCCTCGAACTTCGCGCTGAGTTGGGCCGTCGCGCGCGCCATCGCGGCATCCGGCCCGTCCGGATCGCTATTGGTCGTAACGAGGACGGCCAGTTGTCCGGCGGCCGCGTCGTTGCGCGGCATCAGACGCAGCCGAGCCTCGCCGGTAGGCGTCATGTCAACCTGTTGCACGTCGATCGCAGGCGAAACCGGCGCGAGCAGGTACTTGAAACCTTGTGGAAATGTCGGGTCCGGAGGGAAGGTCTGTTCGATGGCCGGCGCGCCGCCCGTTTGCGTGACCGAGGGAGGCGGCAGCGGCGTGACCTTGTCCCAGGCCATCGATTTGAACGCGCCGTGGCGGTACTCGGCTTCGAACCGGGCCCCAAAGGACCGGATGTCCGGGTCCGCCCATCGATAGAGCGAAAACCAGACTGGCGGCCCGCTGTTTCCGGTACGGCTCTGGGGCGTCCAGTTTGAGACTTCCCAGTTAACGACGAGAGCGTTCTGCGCGGGATGTACGAAACACCCGATAGTCAGCGTCACGCCGCTGCGCCATGTGCACCGGATCTCGAGCATGCCCTGTTCGATGAGAAGGCGCTGTTCGAGCTGCAGCCCCATTTGGTCCTGCGGCAGTTGCATCGCCAGTTCGCCCAAGGGCTTAGGACAGGGATAGGGGCGTTTGTTGTAGCTGTCCGGGGCTCCCACACAGAGTTCGTTCATGCGTTGCGGATTGTCTGTTCCCTTTGTCGCCTCGACAGGTCCGCCGTAAGGGGGGCATTTCCACCCCTCGACTTCGATGCCGTGAGCAATCTCATTGATGTCGGCGGGCGCGGGGTCATCGCTGAAATCCAGCCGCCGGTCCCAGACGTCGTTCTTGCCGAACCGCCAGAGGATCCGGTCAGCGGCCTGATACACGCTCACGCTCAGGTCGCCGTTTCCCAGCAGCAGGCCGTCCTCGGGCGTCAAGAGGCGTTCCGGCACCGTGATGACGTGTTCAGACGAGGCGGCGAGGGCCACAAACAGAGAGAACAGGCACATGGACATGGCAATCCTCCCCTCAATGGTGGATTCATGCATTCTTGCGCGCCCGATTATATCCGAAAAGGAGGCACTGCTTGCGCGAAAACGCTCATCAACATATGATCATTGCCCGTAAGCACGTGGCGAGACAGTTCGTGCACAGGAGCGCCGATGGGCATCGTTCTCTTGAAGCTGGGGAAACCGTCGCCTCTTCTGGCGGACGAACGCGTGCTGTGGGAACAACGCCGGTTCCTGGCCGTTTCGAGCACTACGTGGCCGAGTTACCGGATCGGTTTCAATCTGCCGCCGCTGTGGCGAGTGTCCCTGGTAGTCACAAACCGGCGTTGCCTTGCTCTGACGGACCTTTTCCACTGCCTGACCCAGGAAATCGGCATGTGGTATCCCGGACAAAACCCCGAAGGCGACCTGGAAACCATCACGGGGGTATGTTGCGCCTCCGGACTGTTCGGACGGTGCCTCGAGATCCGGAGCAATAATCCGGCGAGGCGGCAGCGCTGGATCTGGTCGCCGGACCTTACCCTGCGGTTTTTCTTCAAAGGGGCCGGGCAGGTGGAAGCGGTGATCCAGGACGCCATGCGCCGTTCTTCGCCGGGAGCTTCCGCCGTGTGAGGCGCTCAAGAGGGGGCGTCCGTAAGCCCGCGAGAATGTTTCGGGCCTTCAGCCCTACCTGCTTGTTTGATGCCGGTTACCTGGCCCTTCAGGCCAGGCTGGTATGTTTCGCGCCTTTGGCGCTGAAGAGGGGGAAACCGGAAGTCTGTAGGCACATGTTTCGCGCCGATGGCGCGGAAGAGGCGGGATCCGTATGCCCGTAAGCGGACCGTTTGTGACCCCGCTATTCTCTGCCATGGGCGGGCGACAGGGAAAGGGTATCTCCCGCCGTGGTCGGCACTTCGATTAGTCCGTCTGTTACGACGGTTTGGCCCGTGCCGGTGATGATCCGCGCCCCGGCCTTCCACGGATTCAAGATGCGAAGCGGGCCTCCTGCCTCGCTGAGAACTCTCACCTGCTCGATTTCGCCGTTCGCGCAAGACGCACTGACCAGGAACGCACCGGCGGCGCGGAGCGTCGCGAATGCGGCAGGCCGGTCAAGGGGCCAGTTCGGGAAGAGGCGAATCGTGCCATTGTAACTTTGCATGAGGCATTCGTTGAGCACCACGGGCAGGCCGAAGTTCTCAAACCAGATACCCATTGGCCGCATGAAATCGAACGGCGTCGTGTCGTCGTAGCGTCCGTGGACCTGCAGAACCATATCCGCGCAGGTTCCGTTCTCGAGCAGGGAGTAATTGATCTGCCGATTGAACCGGTCGAGGTCCAAGAGGCCTAGCCGCGCCGCCTGGAGATTCAGAAAGACAAGCTCGTTGCCGCCCTCGTTCTGATGGTTGCGAAACGAGTTCACGAGGACCGCAAACGTATCCTCCGGCGAATGCAGCCCGTGATCTTCACCAGGAAACACCGTCATCAGATTGTTCGGTACGTTGAACACCACTTCAGAATGTTCGCCGGGCACGGAGACGAACACCTTGCCCCGTTTCGATTCCGCCGTGGGATATTCGGGGAAATGAGCGAGGATATCGCGCACATCGCGGACCGTCTCGGCCTCATTCTTCTCTTCGCCCAGTACGGATACCGCTTTCAGGTAGGCGTTCATGATGAACTTGATTAACGTCAAATCCACGAGGCAGTCGTTGTTGTATTTGAAGCCGGGCTTCAATCCGTACAATTCCGGCGGCACCGTGGGAAACACGTGATACTTGTCATCTCCCCACTGGGGCCCGTGCGCCTCAGGACGCTTCATATAGTCCACGAGGAACAACACCGCATCGCGAATCGGCACGAAGGCGCGCTGCCTCAGGAAGCCCTCGTCCTTGGTGTACAGGTAATGCCACCAGAGCCCTTGTACGCTCCAGGGAGTCTCGCAAATCTCCCAGCCCCATGTCGGCACGGGATACGGCGAGATCGTCATCTCGACGGGGTACGCGGAATGCGGGAAGCAGGCGCCGCGCATGCCATAGTACTCGTGCGCCCACTTTCGGCTCAGCGGCAACAGCCGCTCGACGAGTTCCACGTAGGGCAGGTTCTTCTCGAGCCGGTTGCTCGAGAACGGCAGCCAGAACGCCTGTTGCGCGTTGTAGTTCATGTGGTAATCGCCGTGCCACGCCGTACCGATACCGCGATAGCTCCAATTCGCGAACAGCCCCGGACAGTTGACGCCCGGTTTCGCTGCGCAGTTGAAGAAATAGTGGTTCCAGTACCACACGCGCTCCAGGAACGCATCGTCGAGCGCCACGCCGGACCGGTTCCAGTAGTCCCGCCACACTTCTTGAGCGCGGTTCGCCGCTGAGGCGAACAGCTCGTCCGCAGGCCGCGGAACGTCGCCTGGCGCGGCATCAATGTCCGAAGCCAAACCTTCATCGAGCTGCACGGAAGCCCAAAACGGTTCACGCGAAACGAGGGAGCGCTCCAACTGGCCCATCCGGCGCGGGCGCCCCTCCCAATCGATGCGTTCCGTCGCCTCGAGCTTTCCATTTACCCGCACGGACAACCGAAATGCCCGGTCCTTGGGACTCGTCTCGCCGGGCTTGCCGTTTACGGGCTCATTGAACGGCAACACCTGTCGAAACGACAGCAGGCCGCCGTTCTGATTTTCGCTTGCCTGGGGGCCGGGTATGTCCTTCGGCGCGTCCGGGTCCGGGATGAGCTTCACCCGCTCGAAACAATTGGGCAAGGGCTTGTTTTCGGCATCAACGAGGCGGAGCCAGAGGCGGTCGCTGTCCATGTCCGCGAACATCTGAAGCTGGGCGGGCTTCCGTTCGAGCAGGAGATTGACAGCGCACAATCCCGTCGCGATATCCAGGCGGTAGCCCAGCAGTTCGACCTCGCGCCGGTCGAAACCCAACAACAACGAGCCACACGGAAACGGCCTGGGATAGGGTTTTTCGTAATTCGCATGGGTCATCCGCATGTATTCCCGGTACCAGGGGTCCGACTCCAGACTCGGGGCGTCGGCCGGGATCGCCTTGACCTTTTCGAAGACCTCCGCGAAGGTGCTGATCTTGTCCTTGTTGTCTTCGGCGATGCGGATGTCCCACACGTTGTTGTGGCCGAAATGTATGACGACGGCGTCGGGCCGGGTTGTCGCGACGGCGCCCAGGCCGCCATTGCCCAGTAACGCCCCTTCGAAGAAGTCGGGGCCGGGCCGCTCCCTCACAATGGGATGCAGTCCCGCCCGCTGGAATGGATCGACGTTCTGATGAGGCGTTGCCTCCGGCACGGTGGTTGCGCCCGCCGCCAGCATTGCCATGATGAGGATATTGGTCATAGCCGCCTCCTAATCGTACGGTTAGATTCACGGCGCTCGAACTGTTCTTGCTTTTTCCCGGCACGCTGCGATTGTGCGGCACATGAGCCTACACTGCCGTATTCGACTCGTGTCCAGCGGGCGGCGCATCCGTAAGATTATCACAAGGGGTCTGGTCGTTGTTTCGCCGGTAACCATCCGTATGTCCATCTTGTTTGGCGCGTATCAGGATGGAGTTGAGCGGGAGGGGCCGTGCAGGCGAGGCCGGGCGGCTTTCCTCCACGCCGCGGGATAATGTACGCTTGCCGGAGAGGCTGAACGTCATTCCGCGGAGAACATGCTATGAAGAAGAGCGCGTGGCTGTCCCCTATCCCGGCGTTTGTTGTTTGCGTCTTTCTGGAGGGCGGGTGCGCCCACATGGCGGGAACCGCCGCACGGGAAACGGTGATGCTTCCCGGCAACGTACCTCTGGAAATGGTGTGGATTCCGCCAGGAACCTTCATGATGGGCCAGTACGCGAATGAACAGGACGCGTACCCCAACAAGGAGACTCCGCAACACCGGGTCACGTTGTCTCACGGTCTTTGGATGGGAAAGTACGAGGTCACGAAGGAACAGTGGCAAGCCGTCATGGGCACCGCGCCGTGGTCGGGCAGAGAATACGTGACCGGCGAGCCGAAGACTCCGGCGGTCTGCGTCACGTGGGACGATGCGCAGTCGTTTGCCGCGAAGGTGAGCAGCCTGTCGGGGCGAACATTCCGGTTGCCGACGGAAGCGGAGTGGGAGTGGGCATGCCGGGCGGGCACAGCGACACGGTTTTACTGGGGCGACGATCCGGCCTATGACGACATCGATCGCCAGGCCTGGTGGCGGGGGACCGCAATGATTACGGAGGACCAGCATGCCCGGCCCGTAGGCTTGAAACCTCCGAATCCGTGGGGCCTTTACGACATGAGCGGTAACGCCTCGGAATGGTGCCACGACTGGCATTCGTACTACGCAGGCGAGCCGGCGATTGACCCGGCAGGGCCCGCGCTGGCCGAACACCGCGTGATTCGGGGCGGGAGTTGGCTCACCATTGGCGGCCACTGCCGGTCCGCCCGCCGCAACCACGATATTCCGTCTGCCTCGCTGGTAGATACGGGGTTCCGGGTCGTGTCCGGCCCTCCCGTAGAAGCGCAGCCGGGCGCGCCTGAATTCACCGACGTGTTTGTCAGCGGGATGGATGGGGTAAACACGTACCGGATTCCGGCGATGCTCCTTGCGCCCGACGGCTCGGTGCTGGCTTTCTGCGAAGCCCGCAAGGAATCCATAGCCGACGCCAGCCCGACGGATATGGTGCTGCGGCGGAGCGTTGATGGGGGCCGGACGTGGCTGCCCATGCAGGTTCTGGTGCACGGCGAGGGGAACGAGGCGCTGATGAATCCCTGCGCCGTCGTCGACCGTCCTGCCAACACCATCATTCTCTGGTGCATCAGCGCGCACAAGGTCAGGCCGGACCATCACCGGCATCTGCTGCTCACCAGTACGGACAACGGACAGACCTGGTCCGGACCCCTCGATGCGGGGCAGCTCGTCACCAACTATGACGACCGTTTTGTGCCGGGCCCGGGCGCAGGCATTCAGACGAAGACCGGCCGCCTTGTCATCCCCGGCTACGTGGGCGAAACGCGGGAGGAAGTCGAGGAGGAATACTTTTCCTGCGTGGTCTACAGCGACGACCATGGAAAGAACTGGACGTTCGGCGCGAGAGTGCCCGAATACTCGGACGAGAGCCAGGTGGTCGAACTGACGGACGGGACATTGATGCTCAACGTGCGCGGGAATATGGGGAAGGGTTGCCGGGGTGTCGCCCTGAGCAACAACGAAGGCCAGACGTGGTCGAGGTTCTACTGGGACCAGGCCTTGAACGAATGTCCGTGCCAGGCAAGCATCATCCGCTGCAGCGCGCCCGGGAACAGCGGCAAAGACCTGCTGTTGTTTGCGAATCCGGACAACAGGGGTGAAACATACGGCGCCGTCGAGCGGACGAGGATGACGGTCCGGCTGAGCTACGACGAGGGAAAGACCTGGCCCGTGAAACGACTGATCCACGGCGGGCCGTCGTCCTATTCCACGATGGTGCGGCTTCCGGATGGCGATATTGGACTCTTGTTCGAGGGGGGCGAGAAACACCGGCGCGAGTGGGTCCGTTTCGTGCGGTTCTCGCTCGATTGGCTTACGAGTGGAACCCGTCCTCAACCTTAGCCCGGGGTACGCGAACGCCTACGAGCCGCCCGCGGGACGGGCCGTTGAAGCCCTAGGGATTCACCTTCACGCGAACGCTCTGTGCTCCGACGGACAGCGTGTGGGCGCCGGGCTCGGAGAAAGCGGTTTCAAACACGATTTCGTCTGTGCTGTCGCCTCTAGCCCACGCCCATTTGGCGCCGACGGGCCGTCCGTCGGCCAGCAACGCCACCCGGCTGCCATCAAGGAACGTGTGACTGATACGGGCTGTTACCGTCACCGGCTCCTGCGCCTTGAACTCCGTCTTGGAAGCTTTCAAATCGGCGCAGTCGTATTTCGTCTGGACGTTCCATCCGCCCACTTCCAATCGCGGGTCCCGGCCCGCGGCGTCCCTGGAGACGAATCGGCCCGCGATCTCGCGCGATTCCCCGGGCAACAGGCTGAAGTAGTTGTCGTCCCAGAGCACCGGCAGGATTTCCTGGCCGCGAGGGCCGTCCACCAGTGAGAGTTGGACGAAGAACGCGAGCTGCGACGACGGGTTGCCAATCTTGACGCGGGCAATCGTTTCGACCGCCCCGGTCTCGACCTCACATGCCGCGTCAAGCCCGGTCATGGGTAACGATTGCAGTGACTTGTAGTCTTCGGCGCCTTGCGCCAACAGCCAGTAAAAGTTGTCGGAAACCGGCTGGCCCTGTACGTCGTTCAATTCGAGTTTGACGAAGTACACCGGCGACGCCCCGGGCGGCTCGGGAACCACAAACAACTCCCGATAGCCGTCGGCCGGCGCGTCTAACTCGGTTGCCTTTTCCCAGAGCACTTGGGCGTTAGCGTCAAGTACCCTCGCACGCATCTTGAGCCCCTCGCGCGGCGCCGCTTCCTTGTTGATGACGCTTACCGTTCGGTCTGGCTGGTTCAACTGCACGTGTAGCGGCTCGCAAGCACGTTTCGTGTAGAAGTAACTGACCATCGGCTTCAGGTACCAATCGACGAGCTGCCATTCCACGCTGGGCCAGCAAGCATTGATCTTCCATTGGGTGAACCCGCTCGTGATGTCCCACAGGCGATGCTGGACCGCCTCGAACATCGCTCGGTGCTGATCCGCGGTGAGCAGGTGGGCTTTCCACGCGTAGTCGGCCGCGCTTTCCGCGTCGCCGTGCAGGCGGCGCAATGCTTCGTCGTAGGGCTTGAAGTAACCGCAGGCGTCATGATGCGCCCAAACAGCGTCCGGCGCGAACCGGTCGGACGGCGCCATCAAATCGGGAAGGAACCGGGCGAGTGACGACATCGGCGGCACCGACGGCGAGCCGCTCTCCATCATGAACATCCAGTTACCCGCTTCGCGGACCCAGTTGAAGTACTCGGCCGGCTCGACCCAACCGTACGATTTCGGCGCGTAGTCGTTCATGCCCACCGGCGTATCCGGTTTGATCCACCCGGGCGTGCTTGTCTTTCGTATGTTTGCCAGGGCCGTCCCGGATACGTGTTTGGCGTTCAGCTCCGGATTCACGCGGTAGTCGGGAAACGAGCCGGAGGGGATAAACGGCCGGGTGCCGTCGTGGTCAACAACATCTCTTCGCCACCGAGCGTAGACGTCTTCCCGCGTCTCGCCTTCGTTCATGGCCATGTGCAGCAGCAGGCTGGGATGGTTTCGGTACCGTTTGATGATGTCCACCGTGCCGCGCGCAATCAACTCCGCGTCCGGCGGCTGCGGCATCCAGGGCACCAGCCAGTAGCAACCGTAGTAACAGTTGCCCAACAACAACCCGTACCGGTCGCAGAGGTCCATGAACTCATCGGGCGGGTTCGGGATGTCTTCGAAATAGACCAGGTTCAGGTTGGCTTCGGTGAAATAGCGGATCTCGGTCTCGAAGCGGGCGGCGTCCCAGTCGAACAGGATTTCCGGCTGCACGTAGCCGCCGCGACAAAAAATTCTACGCCCATTGACGAGGAAACGCCGCCCGAAGTACCCGTCGCGCTCGTGCATTTCACTCGCGATCTGCCGCACGCCGAACCGGACCGTCCGCTCGTCCGAAACGGTCCCACCGGTCTCGAAGGTGAGTTCCAGGTCATACAGCGGCTGGTCGCCGTAGCCGTTGGGCCACCAGAGGCGCGGGTTGTGCATCACGGGGGTGGGCGCTATGGCGACGCTCTTCGTTTCCCCTGGCTTCAGGTCGACGGTCTGCTCGGACACGACGTCCGTCCCCGCGATCCGGCCGCGCAACACGCCCTGCACGGGAGTATCCGTTGCATTGACCAGTTCGGTGGAGACTCGGAGCGTGGCGCGGCTCGTTTCCGGCAATGGCAGTTCGGTAACCACGAACGGATGACAGATGGACACTGGCCCCGTCCAATCCACCCAAACGTCTTGAAGTATGCCCATGTTGCGGTCGGGCACCGTCGGCATGCAGTCGTAACCTATCGACATGACGACGGTGGCGTCCTGCATGATCTCCTTTTGGTAGTTTCGGCATGGGCCGAACGGCTCGAGTTGCGCTTCCGGCGTGCCGGGATGGTCCACGGGAAGGATCTTGACGGCCAGCACGTTGGCCCCTTCCCCGGCGTACGTCGTGACATCGAAAACGAATCGTTCGAAGCAGCCGACCATCGTGTCACCATCGGCCACCCGATTCCCGTTCAGCCACGCCTCAGCCCGGTAGTTGATGCAATCGAGGTGCAGCCAGATGCGGCGATCGGCGGGCAGACGCGGCAGCGTAAACTCTTTGCGGAACCAGTAGGGGTCGCGCCACGGGTTCCGCCCGTCGGGCAAGTGGGTGAATCTGGCCAGGTCGTGCGCACCGTTGAACTCATCCGATGAATCGGGTATCTGG
>ENA-UPSM01002082-UPSM01002082.1-activated-sludge-metagenome-genome-assembly--contig:-NODE-2082-length-24972-cov-6.543525_pt1 | contig 24972 bp, 20 predicted proteins | sample MGYA00238181_ERZ773283 | MGnify/ENA primary metagenome ERZ773283 (study PRJEB29023, sample SAMN05720199) | activated sludge metagenome | isolation source: Anaerobic digester | place: Japan...
AGGCCAGCACTCCGCAACTCACCCGCCTTGCCGCATAGGAAAACCGTGCAAAAAGAAGACGCTTCTGAGAGATAGCTGTACAGAGAGAGAATTCGTTGAGGCTCCGGCATTGGGGGCTTCACCCAGCAGGTGAGCGATCCAGTGGTGCTCATCCTGTTGGAAGAACCTCTTCTTGGGTTCTTCGCGATCTTTGCGGCCACAACGAACTGCGGAATCTACTGAGCCTCGCCCATTGAACTGACGCCTTGTGGTAGGGCGTTCTGCCGTACGGCAGAATGGGCCCGCCGAGTGAGCGGACGGCCCAGCGGTCCGTCCCAACCCCGGTCAGCCTATTGCGCGAGGATCAATAGGATCGTCTCTCCGCGCTCGACCGAAGCGAAATTGCGGAGGTGTGCGAATGATGGATCTATCCACCGGGCAATGGCGGGGGGCGCTGCGGCGCTGTTTGTCGGCTAATCCACGCTCGGCCGGCGGGACGAAGCGCCGGCGCTTCTGCGGATCGGTGCGCTGGCCGCGGCGATGAGCGCCGACCTTATCGAGTCGAGGCGGCGAGCGACTTGGCGGGAGGAGTCGGAACCGGTGCCGCCGCAGTGGCTGGCGTCGCCCGCCGACCGTTTACCTTCACGGTCGTGAAGGTAAACGGTCGGGCGCGTTGCGGAAGTGGGTGGGGAGCGAAGGGCGAACGCGCGATTCCGGTGTTTCCTTCGGGCGGCGGTATGGTCTGCTGGCGGGCGTAAACATGGCACGCCGCAGCGTACGCGATCTCTGGAAGGCGAAGCTCGAGGGACGGCTGCCGTCGCCCGAGATGCCGGCGGCGTTGCTGCGACTGGCGGGCAAGAAGGCGACCGCGGTGGGCGCCGTGATGCCGCCGCGCGCGGTGTTCGCCGGGCGGGTGCTCGGGATCGACCCGAGCTTGCGCGGCACGGGTTTGTCGCTCGTGGAGATCGCGGGCGGGCGGCAACCGGTGGTGCTGCTCAGCCGCACCGTGAAGGTGCCGCCGAAGCACGACATGGCCTACTGCCTGGGCGAGATCTTCCGCGCGGTGGCGGCGGTGCTGCGCGACCACGCGGTGGACCACGTGGCGCTGGAAAAGACGATCTTCGTGCAGAACGTCTCGACCGCGCAGATCCTCGGCGCGGCGCGCGGGGCGGCGATCGCGGCGGCGGCGCTGGCGGAGAAGCCGGTCTTCGAATACCCGCCGCTGCGCGTGAAGCAGGCGGTGGTGGGCGTGGGCAACGCGAGCAAGGAACAGGTGGCGCGCACAGTGATGGCGCTGGTCGGCCACGGGCGCCCGCTGGCCTACGACGAGGCCGACGCCACCGGCGTGGCGCTCTGCCACGCGTTCACCTGGCGCGGGTAGGGACGAGGCGCGGACACCCTGGTCTCCGGCGGGGATGCGCGCGCTCAGTTCGCGGGCGCGGTGCCGAGGACCTTCTTGAGGATCTTGCCGAGTTCGCCGACGCGGAAGGGCTTCGAGAGGTAGCCGCGGAAGCCCATGTCGAGGTAGCGGCGCATCATGTCCTCGCTGTCGTAGCCGGAGGAGATGATCGCGCGCAGCTCGGGCTGGAGCTTCTTGAGCTCACGATAGGTCTCCTCGCCGCCCATGCCGCCGACGATGGTGAGGTCGAGGATGACGCAGTCGTAGGGGCGGCCGACGTTGCGGTAACGCTGGAAGAGGGCGATCGCGTCCTTGCCGTTGCGGGCGACGTCGAACTTGTAGCCGAGATTCTCCAACATGATGCCGGTGAGGTGGAGGATCTTCTCCTCGTCGTCCATGACGAGGATACGGCCGGTGCCGAAGCGCAGGGTGGGGGCCTCGCGCTGGATCTCGGCGACGGGCTGGTCGGCGCGGGGCAGGAAGATGGAGAACGTGGTGCCGGAGCCGGGGGTGGAGGTGACGCCGATCTGGCCGCCGTGGGTCTTGACGATGGAGATGACGGTGGCGAGGCCGAGACCGGTGCCGGTCTTCTTGGTGGTGAAGAAGGGCTCGAAGATCTTCTGGAGGATCTCGGGGGCGATGCCGGAGCCGTTGTCCTGGACCTCGAAGTGCACGTAGTCGCCGGCGGCCAGCGGGGGCACATCGCCCTCCTGCAGGGTGGCGTTGTAGGCGCGGACCCAGACGTTGCCGCCGCTGCCGGGCATGGCTTGGATCGAGTTGATGATGAGGTTCTGGAAGACGCGGATGATCTCGGCCTTGTCGGCGTGGATCATGTGCAGGTCGTCGGGGACCTGGAGCTCGACCTTGACCGGGGTGCCGACGGCGGCCAGGCGCACGGATTCCTGGAGGATCTCGCCGGGGTTGAGGATCTGGCGCAGGTCGGCACCGCCGCGGGCGAGGGCGAGGAGCTGGCGGGTGAGGGCCTTGGCGGCGATGCAACCCTTCTCGGAGTCCTCGAGCTGGTTGTAGTCGCGGGTCTCCCGGGCGATGGAGATGCCGCCGAGGATGGTGGTGAGGAGATTGTTGAAGTCGTGGGCGATGCCGCCCGCGAGCAGGCCGAGGGTCTCGAAGCGGTTGGAGCGGATGAGCTCGTCGGGGGTGAGCGTCATCTCCTCGGGGTCGCGGAAGACGAAGACGGCGCCCTGGACCTTGTCGTCGGAGTCCTTGGCGGGGATACAGGCGAAGACGATCCGGCGCAGCCCGCCCGCGGAGGGCAGGGAGTGTTCGTCGTTGAGCGGGACCTCCTCGCCGGTCTCGATGGTGTGGACGATCGGGCTCTCGACGGGCAGTTGGTTGAGGCGATGGACGAGCGTGACGAGCTCGGCGGCGGCGCGGCCTTCGCCGCGGGCCGGGGTCGTGTCGAGGATGCGGGCGGCGCGGTCGTTGAGGAAGACGACGCGCGCCTCGCGGTCGGCCACGATGATGCCCTCGTTGATGGCGTCGAACGAGGCGCGCAGGAGCAGCGGGGGCATGCGGGCGGGGGCGCCCGGGGTGGCGCTGGGCACGAAGAAGCCGCAGGCGCGCTGGAGGGCCCGGCGCCGGTCGAAGGTGCGGACGATCGTGGCGTGGACGAGGAGGGGCCGGCCGTCCTGTGTGCGCAGCTCCAGGGTGTCGCGCAGGACGGGCTGGCCGGGGGCCTGCTCGGCGAACCAGGCGAGCGCGCCGCGCGGCACCTGGTCGGCGGGCAGCAGGTGGGCGAAACTTTCGGGGCCGGCGGGCAGCTCGGTCTCGCGGTATCCGGCGATCTTGCACAGCCCGGCGGAGAACCAGTAGCTGCCGTTGGCGAAGTCCAGGTCGAAGGCGGCGAAGTCGCCCCGGCGGCCGAAGGTGGCGAGCCGGTCCTCGCTGGCGAGGCAGGACTCCTCGAACTCCTTGCGCTCCTGGATGCTGGTCATCGTGCCGAGCACCCGCTGCAGGGTGCCGTCGTCGGCGAAGGTCTGCATGCCGTTGGCGAGGACCCATTCGTAGGAGCCGCCCTTGGTGCGCATGCGGAACTCGGCGCTGAAGGAGCGGGTGAGGTTGGCGGCCTTGCGGTCGGCGTGGTCGGGGGCCGCGGCGGAATCCTCGGGATGGACGAGATCGCGCCAGGTTGTCTCCTGATTGGCGAGATCCTTGTCGAGGAAGCCGAGCAGGTTCTTCCAGGCCGGCGAGAAGTAGAACTGCTGGGCGGCGAAATCGAGGTCGAAGAAACCGAGTTGGCTGCGCTCGATCAGGGGGGCGAAGCGTGCCGCCGGTCCGGCGACGGCCTCGGGGCCGGAGGGGCGGCCCACCGTGCTGGTCTTGGCGACGTGGGCGAAATAGAGCGCCGGGGTGGTGCCGACGATCCGCTCGAGATGGACGGTGACGTCGAACGGCGAGGAGAGCTTGGGCTGCGCGGCGAGGGTCACGCCGGCGGGGCTGCTTCCCGTATCCAGGAGTGCGAGCCACTGGGTCTCGAGCCATTCCGGGTCGGAGGAGACGACGTCGAAGAGGAACAGGTTCGAGAACGAATCGCCGTGCAGCGCACCCGGGTCCACCTGCCACCATTGGCTGACAATGGCGCTGGCGTATTGGATGGTTCCGTTGGCGGTGAGAATGAGGGTGGCCTCGTCGCTCACGGTAGGCAGGGATGGAGGGCTGGGGAAGCACGCGCGCGGCGCGTGGCGGTTGGAGAGCGAAGGCTAGGGGTTTCGCGCAACGACCCAATCCGAAACTGGTAAAAAAGCCGTAAGCACCGACGGGCGCCGCCCCGCGCGGCCCCGGGGCCTCAGCCCCCCGCGCCTGCCTGGCGCCAGGCCGCGGTGCGGCGGGCGAGGAAGCCGATGTAGGCCGGATGATCGTTGAGGCAGGGGATGTGCTTGAACTCGGCGCCGCCGGCCTGGAGGAACGTCTTCTTCCCCTCGGTGGCGATCTCCTCGATCGTTTCGAGGCAGTCGGCGGTGAAGGCCGGGGTCATCACCAGCAGTTTGCGCACGCCGGCCTGCGCCAGGCGCACGAGTTCGCGGTCGGTGAAGGGCTCCAGCCACGGCTCGCCCGGGAGTCGGGACTGGAAAGAGACGGAGATCTTGTCCGCCGGCACCCCGGCGCGCGCGGCGAAGGCCCGGACGGTGGCGAAGCACTGTGCGCGGTAGCAGGTGGCATGGGCGGGGCTGGCGAGCGAGCAGCAATCAGGCACGCGTTGGCAGTGCGCGTGCGAGGAGTCGGCCTTGCGCAGATGGCGCACCGGCACGCCGTGGAAACTGACCAGGAGGTGATCGAACCCGCCGGCCAGCGCGGGCGCCGACACCGCCTGCAACGCCTCGATGTAGTCCGCATCGGCGAAGAACGGCTGCACGGTGGTGAAACGCAGCCCGGGCGCCACGCGGCGCGCCTCCTCGTAGACCTTCACCACCACCGTCTCCCAGCTCGACATCGCATAGTGTGGATACTGCGGGATCAGGAACACCTCGCGCACGCCCGCGTCGCGCAGCTTGGCGAGGGCGCCGGCGATCGAGGGTTCGCCATACCGCATGCCGGCCACGACCGGCAGGCCGGTCGCCGCCTCCAGCTTCGCGCGTACCTTCTCGGTGGTGACGAGCAGCGGCGCCCCCTCCGGGGTCCAGACCTGTGCGTAGGCGTGGGCCGACTTCCTGGGGCGGACCCGCAGGATGATGCCTTCCAGCAGCAGCCAGCGAAACCACGCCGGATAGTCGATCACGCGTTCGTCGCCGAGGAACTCGCGCAGGTAGCGGCGGACATCGGGGACCGAGGTGGAGGCGGGCGAACCGAGGTTGACCAGCAGGACAGCTTGCTCGGGCATGGGGCGGAAGAGGTCGCGAGAAACACGGCGATGTCAACGGGCATCGGCAGCCGGCGGGGCCCGTGGTGGCGGGGCTACTTCGCGCCCACGGCATCCTTCGCCGTGAACGGCTGGCCCTTCAGTCCCGCGGCGAAGAAGACCAGGCGCACCGGCGCGGCGCCGACGGTACGCCCGTTGTGATCGAGGCCGACGAGTTCGGCGAAGGCGTCGCCGGTGCGGAAGGTGCGCGTGGGGCCGTCCTTCTGTTCGACGGCGATCTCGCCGGCGAGGATGTAGGCGAAACAGGGCACGGTGTGCCGATGCCAGCCGGTCTCGGCGCCGGGCGGAAGCTCGACGAGCAGACCGGTAACCTCGGCCGGGGCGCCGGTGGGGTACGCGAGCGGCGTGCCGGCGACGTCGGTCGAGGTGCGCAGCAGCGGGGTCGTGCGCACGGCTTGGTTGTACTCGGAGGCTTCGTCGCGGGCGGCCGCCGGGAGCGCTGCGGCAAGCAGGAGGGCGAGGGGGAGCAGGTTCCGGAAACGAAGGGATGGGTGCATGGCCGGAGGGTGCACGCGCGCGGCGGCGGGGTCACGGGCGAAGTCGTGCCATTCTTGTGCGGCCCGGCAGGGATGCGCCGGGGCGCGAGGCCCTGGAAGAATCCTTGTCTTCCGGGCCGGGAACCTTTCACGATTTCGGCTTTATGGCCTACAAGATTGACCCCGAAAACTGTGTCGCCTGCGGCGCGTGCGTCGAAGTCTGCCCCGAGGGCGCGATTTCCGAGAAGGATTCGGTCTACACGATCGATCCTGCCAAATGTGTCGACTGCGCCGCGTGCGAGTCGACCTGCCCGAACGGTGCGATCAGCGCGGGCTGATCCCCGGGGCGCCGCTCCAGCTCCCCGGGCTTCGCCCCCGGGAGCCCGACCGAAGTAGGCCGCGGATCTTCCGCGGCCTTTTCGTTTTCCTTTTGGCCACCGGCTCGCAACCTGCGGGCCATGAGTTGGCCCTACTACGCGATCCTCCACGTTGCCGGCATCCTGCTGCTGACCGGTGCAACCTTTGCGGTGTTTGGCGGCGCCTCCGACGCGCGGCGCAAACCGATCCTGATGGCCGGCGGTATCCTCAGCCTGCTGTCGCTGGTCGGCGGCTTCGGCCTGGCCGCCAAGAAGCTCGGGATGCCCAACCCGATGGACTGGCCGGCGTGGCTCTGGGTGAAGGTGCTGTGCTGGGTCGGGCTCTCCGCCATCGCCGGCCTCGCCTACCGCCGCCGTGAGCAAACGCCGCGCTGGGTCGCGCTCACGACGTTCTTCCTGCTCGTCGCGCTGGTGATGGCGTTCCTCAAACCCGAGCTCGGCCGCTGAGCACCGTCTCGCGCCCCGGCCCCCGCCGCCCGCCCCGTCATGCTCGGCGACGCCAACCATCTTCCCCTCTGCGGGGTGTGGATCGACGAGCAGGGCCACGCGCACGTCTCCCTCGCGACGGAGGCGGGCGAGCGCACCGAGGCGCTGGCCGAGTTCCATCCGTTCGCCTGGCTGCGCGAACGGCCGGCCGAGCTGCCGCCCCACGCGGAGCTGGCGGCGCTGGCCGGCGACGGCTTGTACCCGTTTCTCGTGCACACCCGCACGGCGCCGGCGCACGCGGCGCTGCTCAAGCGGATCGGCACCGCCGGCTACGACGTGCTGCGGCCGCTCGAGTGCCAGTTTCTCCTCCAGAAACGCCGCCGGCTCTACGACGGCCTGCGCTTCCACCAGCTGCGGCGCTGCCAGCTCGACATCGAGACCGCGGCGGCCGGCGAAGACCACTTCAGCGACCCGGCCCAGCCCGGCGACCGCGTGCTGGCGATCGGGCTGCGCTTCGGCGACCGCACCGAACTGCTCGAACTCGCCGCGGACACCGACGACGCCGAGCGCGATCTGCTGCAAGCGCTCAACGCGCGGCTCGCCGCCGAGGACCCCGACACGATCGAGGGCCACAACCTCTTCAAGTTCGACCTGGATTACCTGCGCGTGCGCGGCAAGCGACTGAAGGTCCCCTGCGCGTGGGGACGGTTCGGGCAGAAGGCCTCGTTCCGCAACAGCCGCCTGAAACTCGCGGAGCGATGGCTCGACTTCCCCCGCTGCGACGTGCCCGGTCGCGCCGTGGTGGACACGTTTCTGCTCGCGCAACTCCACGACATCTCGTCGCGCGAGCTCACCGCGTACGGGCTGAAGGACCTCGCGCGGCACTTCGGCATCACCACCGAGGAGGCGGAGGAGCGCACCTACCTGCCCGGCGCGCAGATCCAGCGGGCGTTCCACGCCGACCGCGAGCGCTTCCGCGCCTACCTGCGCGACGATCTGCGCGAGACCGCCGGGCTCGGCGACCTGCTCCTGCCGACCTACTTCGAACAGGTGAAGGCGTTCCCGACGACGTTGCAGGAGGCGGCGCTGCGCGGCACGAGCACGAAGGTCGACCTGCTCTTCCTCGAGGAGTACTACCACCGGCGCGCGACGATCCCGGGCCCGGTGGAGGTGGCGACGTTCGAGGGCGGCTTCTCCCGGAGTTTCCAGGAGGGGGTCTTTCACGACGTGATGCACTTCGACGTCGCCTCGCTCTACCCGAGCCTGCTGCTGAGCATGGGGCGCAACCCCCGCAGCGACTCGCAGGGCGTGTTCATCCCGCTGCTCCGCCAGTTGCGCGACTACCGCCTGAAGTACAAGGCGCTGGCGCGCACCGAGCCGGATCCGGAAATGCGGGCCGAATACGCAGCGCGCCAGGCCAGCTTCAAGATCCTGATCAACTCGTTCTACGGCTACCTCGGGTTCTCCGGGGCGCGCTTCGGCGACGGCGAGCTCGCCGCCGAAGTCACCCGCCGCGGCCGCGAGCTGCTGCAGGCGCTCATCGAGGAGTTCGGCAAACACGACTGCACGATCCTGGAGGCGGATACCGACGGCATCTACCTGGCCTCGGCCCGCTGGTTCGCGGCGCCCGAGGAGCTGCTCGCCAAGGTCGTCGGCATCCTGCCGGCGGGCATCGAGCTGGAGTACGACGGCTCGTACCGCGCGATGTTCTGCTACAAGGCGAAGAACTACGCGCTCTTCGACGGCGAGAAGGTGACGATCCGCGGCTCCGCGCTGCGCTCGCGCGGCATCGAGCCGTATCTCAAGAAGCTCGGCGACCAACTGATCCGCCATCTGCTCGGCACCGGCGCCGAGTCGCCGCTGGCGTTGGCGGAGGAATTCCGGCGGCGCATCGCGGCCCGCACGGCCGAGGTGCGCGAGCTGGCGAAGTCGGAGAACCTCGGGCAGAGCGCGGAGGCGTACGAGAAGTTCGTCGCCGGCGGCGGCAAGCCGCGGCGCGCCGCGGCCGAGGCGGCGCTGCAGCTCAACCCGCGACCGCGGCTGGGCGATCGCGTGGCGTACTTCATCGCGCCGAAGCAGAAAGGCATGACATCGGACTGGCAGCGCGCGCGCCCGGTGGAGGCGTTCAATCCCGCGACCGCGCCCTACGATCCCGACTACTACCTGGCGAAGCTCGACGATTGGCTGGAGCGTTACGGCCCGTTCCTCGGCCAGAAGCCGACGCCGGCACAGGGCGAGTTGTTCTAGTGCGCCTCGCACAATAGACTGACCAAGGTAGACGAACTGCGGGGCCATCCGTTCGCTCGGCGGGCCCAGCGGTCCCGCCCTACCATCGGACGTCAGTCCAATACGCGAGACTCAATCGTGCGCCTCGCCCAATCGCCTGGCGGATGCCCCGTGATCGCACTCGGCCGGGCCCCTTCTTCCGGTTGTGGGGGCTGAGCTTGCTCAGCCCGGTGGCGCCCGCGCCCTCCGCCGACAGCATGGCCACGGCTCAGCGGGAGCATCGGGGGCCGCGCGCAGACTGTGGGGCAATCGACGTCACCGTCCGATCCAGTGGCGGCGGGCGGCGACCCACGTGTAGATCCAGTCGCGCCAGACGCGAGGGACGAGGCGCAGGGCGGTGAAGAGGCGCCAGGGCCAGACGAGGCGGCCGCAGAGTCGCAGGACGGCAGTGGAGCGGACGTCGATCTCCCAACCTTCCAAGTACACGAGCGAGGTGAACGCGGCCGGAGCGAGCCCGTGGCGGGCGAGCGCGTGGCGGGCCTGGGGCGATTGCAGGGCAAACAGGCTCACGGTGGATCCGCCACCGAGGCGCCGGCCGGCGAAGCGCGCGAGGCGACAACAGAACGCGCAATCGCCGTCGTAGAGCACGACGGCGGGTGGTGTGGTGGCGGGCGGCGGGCGCATCGCGCGCACCGTACGGCTTCGCTCCGGCGCGGCAATCGCCGCCGATCAGGCCTTCTTGGCGAGCGGCAGGACCTTCTGGACTTTCGCCACGAGCGCGTCGTTCTGGAAGGGTTTCGCGATGTAGTCGCTGACGCCGAGATGCTGGGCCTTCTCGACGCTGGAGGCGCCGCCTTCCGCGGTGAGCATGATGACCGGGGTCTGGTCGCCGGTGGCGCGCAACTGCGTGAGCATCTGGATGCCGTCCATCGTCGGCATCGTGATGTCGAGGATGATGAGGTCGGGCTTGTGTTCGGCGGCGGCCTTGAGCCCCTCCTCGCCGTTGGCGGCCTCGATGAGGGCGCAATCGTACTCCTTGAAGGCCCGGGCGAGGATCAGGCGGATGGTCTTCGAATCGTCGATCGTGAGCAGTTTGTGCATGGTGGGGATCAGTCTTCCTTGAAGATGAGGTCGGCGACGACGCTGCGGCCCTCGACCGTGAATACGTAGGTGCGCCGGACCGCGCCGCGCGGCGAGCGGATCGAGATCTCGTCGCCCCACACGACGGTGGGAATGGTGAGCTTGCAGGGGTAGCCGAGGTCGTGGATCCGGTTCTTGAAAACGCCCACGGTCATGTTCGTGAGCTCGCCGATCACGTCGGAGGCGACCTCGCGTCCGGCTTCGGTCACTTCGGCCGGCGTCATCCCGAGCATGCCGCTGACGATGCGATGGGCGAGGTCCTCCGAGAGGTAGAGGAAGACCAGGCCGGAGATGTCGCCCGCGAAGCCGACGCTGCCGATGGCGACCGTGGCGGACAGGTCCGCCGGCCAAGTCCAGTCCGCGGTCGCCGGCACGGGCGACGCGCCGGGGACGGGGGTGGCGGTCTTCTGCAGCATGGTCTGGAAGACCTTCTGCACGGCCTGCTCGATGCATTCTTGGAAGATATCCTCGGAGAGGGGAGTCGGCATGGGTGGATGGCGGGACGGCGGCGAATCTGCTGCCCCGCACATCGGCCCGCCGCGCCGTGTCTTCAATGAGTTCGGCGATTTTGCCCAAGAAGTTGCGGGGAGGCCCGGCCGGCCGCGCTGCCGTTGGTGGGCGGAACGCCGTGCCGCGCCGGACCGGAAGCGCCGCGCCGGCCTACTCGAAGCGGAGCGCCTCGATGGGGTCGAGCTGCGCGGCCTTGCGGGCCGGATAGTAGCCGAAGAAGACGCCGACGAGCGTGCTGATGCCGAAGGAGATCAGGATCCAGACCGGCGGGACGATGACCGGCCAGCCCATGAAATGGGTGATCAGGCGCGAGGCGACGATGCCCACGCCGATCCCGATGGCGCCGCCGCAGCCGCTGAGCACCACCGACTCGAGCAGGAACTGCACGAGCACGTCGCGCCCGTGGGCGCCGACGGCCAGGCGGGTGCCGATCTCGCGGGTGCGCTCGGTGACGGAGACCAGCATGATGTTCATGATACCGATACCGCCGACGACCAGCGAGACGATCGCGGCGACGAGCAGCAGCACCGTCATGGTCTTCGAGGTGGCGGTGGCCATCTGGGCGAACTCGACCTGGTTGCGCACGGTGAAGTCGGGCTCGCGGCCGTTGCGCCGCTGGGAGAGCAGGTCGTTGATCTGCTGCTGCACGGTCTCGATCTGCTCGGCCGAGGCGGCCTGCACGAGGATGGAGCCGAGGTTGGTGCGCCGCGCGACGCGCTTCATGTGGCTGGAATAGGGGACGAGCACGACATCGTCCTGGTCCTGGCCGAAGAGGTTGAAGCCCTTGGCGGAGAGCACGCCGACGATCTTGAACGGGATGTTGCGGATACGCAGGGTCTGGCCGAGCGGATCCTGGTTGGGGAAGAGCTGGTCGGCGACGGTCCTACCGATGACGGCGACCTTGGCCATCGAGCGCACGTCCTGTTCGGAGAAGGTGCCGCCGGTGGCGCAGGGCCAGGCGCGGATCTGGAGGTAGTCGGGCGATTCGCCCTGCACCTGGGTGTTCCAGTTGAGGCCGTTGGCCAGGACCTGCTCGCGGCTGCGCGACTCGCAGCTGACGGCGATCGCGCCGGGAATCTCGCGGGCGATGGCCTCGGCGTCCTCGACGGTGAGGGAGGAGGCGCCACCCCAGCCGGAGCGCATGCCGCCGGAGGTGAAGTTGCCGGGGAAGACGGTGATGACGTTCTGACCGAGGCTGGCGATCTGCGCCTCGATCTGGGACTTGGCGCCGTTGCCGATGCTCTGCATGGCGATGACGGCGGCGACGCCGATGATCAGGCCGAGCGCGGTGAGCAACGAGCGCATCTTGTTCCGGCGGAGGGCGCGGAGGGCGACCTTGGTGGTGTTGGCGAGGCGCATGGCGTCAGAGGTAGGAGCCTGCTGGCAGGCGATTCCGGTCGCAGCTCGCCTGCAAGCAGGCTCCTCCAGGGGGAAGGGTTGGGCGGGCGAAGCGCATGGTCAGCCGGAGGTGAGGCGGGCGTCGGCCTCGGCGGCGCGCAGCTTGGCGAGCTCGGCGGGGGCGAGGAGGCGGCGGGCCACGGTGGTGTCGGCAACGATACGGCCGTCGCGCAGGACGAGGTTGCGTTTGCAGTACTGGGCGATGTCGAGCTCGTGGGTGACCATGACGATGGTGATGCCCTGGTCGTTGAGCTGCTGGAACACGCCCATGACCTCGACGGAGGTCTTGCTGTCGAGGTTGCCGGTGGGTTCGTCGGCGAGCAGGACCTCGGGTTTGTTCGCGAGGGCGCGCGCGATGGCGACGCGCTGTTGCTGGCCGCCGGAGAGCTGGTTGGGGAAATGGTCGGCGCGCTGGGAGAGGCCGACGATCTCGAGGCACTCGAGGGCGCGGCGGCGCATGTCGCGGCCGGAGAGGCGGTGCGGGCCGTACATCATCGGCAGCTCGACGTTCTCGAGCGCGGTGGTGCGGGCGAGCAGGTTGAAGCCCTGGAAGACGAAGCCGAGCTTCTGGCAGCGGATGTCGGCCAGTTCGTCGCGACCGAGTCCGGACACGTCGGTGCCGTCGAGGCGGTAGCGGCCGCGGGTGGGGCGGTCGAGGCAGCCGAGCAGGTTCATGAGCGTCGACTTGCCGGAGCCGCTGGCGCCCATGAGGGCGACGAACTCGCCGCGGTGGAACTCGAGCGAGACGCCGCGCACCGCGTGCACGGGGATCTCACCGGAGTCGTAGATCTTGTGGATGTCCTCGAGTTGGACGACGGCGGACATGGAGAGGAGGCGGGAGGCGAAAGGAGCGAGGCGAGAGGGCGGGGGAGGCGGCGCAGCCGGTTGGGCGCGGCGCCGCGCGGAACGATCAGCGGCGCGGGCCGCCCATGCGCGGCGGGCCGAAGGGATTGTTGCCCTGCGCGACGGCGCCGGCCGCGGTGGTGCTCACCGAGGTGAGGAGCAGGTCGCCCTCGGCCAGGGAATCGAGGACCTCGGTGTTGAGACCGTCGGTGATGCCGAGCTTGATGGTGAGCGGCTGGATACGGGCCGAGGCGGCGTCGGTGCCGACGAGCTTGAAGACGGTGCGGGTGAGCGGGGCGGCCGCGGAGGAAGGGGACCGGGCTCCGCCGGGACCGCCGCCGCGGCGGTCGAAGTCGATGTCCAGGCCGCGGGCCTTGGCGAGTTCCTTGGCCTTGGCGAGCACGTCGGGGGAGGGCGGGCCGTTGAAGGTGAAGCCGGCCTCGCGGAGAAGTTCGCGCCGGGCGGTGCGCTGCTCCTCCTCGCTGAGCGTCTTCGGGGCGGCCGGTGCTCCGGCGACGGCCGGCGGCTCGATGCGGCGGGCGGCGAGGATGTCGTCGGGGATGCGGACGCGCAGGGCGGCGTTGGCGACGGCGAGCGCGCCGGTGCGGCGGGCGACGACGATGGAGACGTTGGCTGTCATGCCCGGGCGGAGCTTGAGGTCGGCGTTGTCGACGGCGACGACGGTCTCATAGGTGACGACGTTGGAGACGGTCTTGGGGGCGTTGCGGATCTGGGAGATGGAGCCGTGGAAGGTGCGGTTAGGGAAGGCGTCGACGGTGAAGGAGACGGGCTGGCCGGTCTCGACGGTACCGACATCGGCCTCGGCCACGGCGGCGACGATCTCCATCTTGGTGAGATCGTTGACGATGACGAAGAGGGTGGGGGCGTTGAAGTTGGCGGCGACGGTCTTGCCCTTCTCGGTGGCGCGGTCGAGCACGATGCCGTCGATCGGGGCGGTGATGGTGCAGCGGTCGAGGTCGACGCGGGCGTTGGCCAGCGAGGCCTGGCGGGTGAGCAGGGCCGCCTCGGCCTGTGCCAGCTGCGCCTCGACCTGGTCGAGCTCCTGTTGGGAGACGAGGCTCTTGGTGCGCAGTTCGCGGAGACGGCCGGCGTTGACGCGGGCGAGCTGGGCGGAGGCGGTGGCGGAGGCGACATCGGCCTCGGCCTGTTTCACGCGTTGCTGGTAGGTCGACGGATCGATGCGGGCGAGCACGTCGCCGGCGCGCACGGGGGTGTTGTAGTCGACGAGGACCTCGGCGATGAGGCCGGAGATCTGCGAGCTCACATCGACGGAGGTGACGGACTCGAGCGTGCCGGTGGCGGTGACGTTCTGGACGAGGTCGGCGCGGCCGACGGTGACCGTGGTGAACACCGGCGCGGGGGCGGGGCGATGGCGCCACCAGAGGAAGGCGCCGACGCCGAGGGCGACGGCGAGCAGGGGAAAGGCGAGGGAGCGGAGGAGGGAACCGGCGGGACGGGCCATGATGGGAAAGGTGGAGTTGCGCCCGGCCTGACCGGGACGGGGCGAAGGACGCCCCCCGGGGCGCGGGAGTTACAACCGGAGGGCAGAAACCTCAGGTCGAGGCGTAGACGGCGCACAGCGCCTCGGCGACGTTGGGCGGGACGAACTTGCTGACATCGCCGCCGTGGCGGGCCACCTGTTTCACGAGCGAGCTGCTCGTGTAGGAGAAACTCTCGTTCGGCATGACGAAGACCGCCTCGACGGAGGCCTTCAGGTGGCGGTTCATCAACGCCATGTTGAACTCGAACTCGAAGTCGGAGAACGCGCGCAGTCCGCGGATGACGGCGACCGCGCCCTCCTCCTCGGCGAAGTCGACCAGCAGTCCGTCGAAGATCTTGACGCTCACATTCGGCAGCGCCGCGAGGCTGGGGAGGATGAGCTCGACGCGGCGCTGGGCGGTGAAGAGCGGACCCTTGCCGGGGTTGCTGGCGACACCGATGACGATGCGGTCGAACAGGCGGTTGGCGCGCTGAAGCACGTCGAGATGCCCGTAGGTGATCGGGTCGAAGGTGCCCGGGAAAATGCAGGTGCGCATGGCGGAGTGGCGGAGGAGCGTGTGGGTGCGGGACCGGGGGGGGCGTCGTGGAAGGCGACGGGCCATCTCCGGAGTTGCGCCGGAGGTTAGCGGTGTTTGCACTGCGCGCGCAACACGACAACTCGCCACGGAATGAACCTGCCGAACCTCATCACCCTCTCCCGTATCCCACTGACCTTCGCCGTCGTGCTGTTGATCTTCGGCGAGTGGCTCGGCGCGGCGACGGCGGCGTTCGTGCTCTTCATCCTTTGCGGCATCACCGACTGGCTCGACGGGCATCTGGCGCGCAAGCACGGCGCGATCTCCAACTTCGGCATCTTCATGGATGCGCTCACCGACAAGATCGCGGTGCTGGGGGTGCTGGTGGCGTTGACGGACGCGCGCCTGGTGCTGCCGGGCTCGCGCATCATCCCGGTCCTGATGCTGCTGCTCATCCTCACCCGCGATTTCATGATCACGGGCATGCGCCTGATGGCGGCGAAGGAGGGCGTGGTGGTGGCCGCGGAGAAGGGCGGGAAGTTCAAGACGATCCTGCAGATCGTGGCGATCAGCGCGCTGCTGCTCGTCCCCGCGGTGGAGCGCGACCTCAACCACTTCCTGCGGGCGGATCTGTCCGCCGTGCTGCCGTGGCTGCGCGGGTTCGCCTTCGGTATCTATGCGGTGGCGACCTTCCTGACCCTGGACTCCGGCGTGCGCTATGTCCTGAAATACCGTCACATTCTCGTGGGGACGAAGTCGTGAGCTGGCGGCAACCGGAGTGGCCGCGGCGCTGGCCGGCGGCGGTGGTGGTGGGCTTGGCGACGCTCGGGCCGGTGGGGCGCGCGCCCTTCGGCCCCGGCACCTGGGGGTCGCTGGTGGGCGTCGCCTTCTTCGCCGCACTGCTCACGCGGCTGCCGGCGCCGGCGCTGATCGCCGTGGCGCTGCTGCTGTCGTGGTTCGCCGTCGGCATCTGCGGCGAGGCGGAGCGGCGGCTGGCGCGACGCGATCCGGGCTGCGTGATCCTCGACGAGTTCGCCGTGATCCCGTTGTGTTTCCTGGGCTGGCAGGAGTTGGCGGCCATCGTGCCCGCACCCTGGGTGATCTTCGCGACCGGTTTCGCGCTCTTCCGCCTCCTCGACATCACCAAGCCCCTCGGCATCCGGGCGCTCCAGGATCTGCCGGCCGGTTGGGGCGTGGTGGCCGACGATCTCGCCGCGGCGCTCGGCACCTGCCTGCTGCTGCATATCGGAATCCGCTTCTATGCGGTGATGTGAGATCGCCGCCCGCGCCGCGCTTGGAGCGGCGCCGCCGGGCATACGCACGTTAGCACAGGCGGCCACTTGCCGGATCGGCGACGCCGCTCACCGTGTTGCCGTCAGCGGCCGAGCGCGTTCGCTCCTGCCTCGCGCCATTCACCCGAACCTCCGGTCACGCCCGGGCCGCACCGCCCGGACCGATTGCTTTCCCCTCATGAAAGAACACCGCAACTACCTCCACCGCCTGCGCCTGGCGCGCGGGCTCGTCTCCGTCTTGGCTGTCTGTGGCGCTGCGCTGCTCACGGCGGCGCCCTCCGGCGGCCCCTACGGCCCGATCGCCCAGCGCTACGAAGTCCCGACCACCAGCGCACACGTCTACTACGTCGCCCCGGACGGGAAGGCCGAGGCCTCCGGCCTCGCGCTGGCCGAGCCCACGACCCTTGCGACCGCGATCGCGCGAGTCGTGACCGGCGACACGATCGTCATGCGCGGCGGGGAATACCGCACCGGCAGCCTCAAGCTCAACCAGGGCATCACCATCCAGCCCTACGCCGACGAGAAGCCGGTCATCAAGGGCACGAAGGTCGCCACCGACTGGAAGAAGCAGCGCAACGGCCTGTGGCGCACGGCCTGGTCCACGCTGTTCCCGGCGCGCCCGGCCGACTGGTGGCATCGCGAGAGCGTCGGCCAGACCACGCCGATGCATCGCTTCAACAACGACATGGTTTTCGTCGACGGCCAGCCGCTCCAGTCCGCCGCCTGGGAGGGCGAGTTGGACGAGGGGCGCTTCTACATCGATTATGAGAACGGCCAGGTCTACCTCGCGCTCGACCCGACCAAGCGCGTGGTCGAGATCACCGCGCACGACGGCGCCTTGGTGCGCGTGACCGGTGAGGTGCATGGCAAGAAGTCCGACAAGAAGGGCTACACGCTCCGCGGGCTCACCTTCACCCAGTTCGCCTACCGCGCGCTCGAGATCGAAGGGCTCGAGCCCGAGGGCGTCGCCGATCCGGCGACCTTCGGCAAGGACGTCGTCGGCACCACGATCGAGGACTGCACGATCACCCATTGCTCGCGCGTGGGCGGGTACTTCCGCGGCGACCGCTTCACCCTGCGGCGCTGCCGGGTGAGCGACACCAGCACCGAGGGCATCTACCTCATCGCCGGCTCGGACTGCCTGCTTGAGAAGAACGTCCTCACCCGCAACAACGTCGAGAAGATCGTCGGCTACTTCCCCTCGGCGGTGAAGATCTTCAACCAGACCCATCGGGTCGTCTGCCGCGACAACCTCGTCATCGACCAGCCCGAGTCCAACGGCATCTGGTACGATGTGGGCAACGTCGACGGCGTCTTCATCGACAACTGGATCGAGAACTGCACCGACGGGTTCTTCTTCGAGATCTCGAAGAACGCGATCGTCGCCGGCAACGTCTTCGTCGACTGCGAGAAGGGCGTGCGCTCGCTCAACAGCTCCGGCGTGCGCGTCTACCACAACACCTTCGTGAATACCGGCGCGGCCTTCGAGCGCGACGGCCGCAGCGCCGAGGGCGACCACTTCGGCTGGCATCCGGCCACCGGCCCCGGTGTCGAGGGGCGCGTGAACCACGAGTTCATGGGCAACCTGATCGTGGCCGACAAGGCCCTGCGCGTGCCGGCCTGGAGCTATCGCATCGCCGACGCCTCCCCGTACACGCCGCTGGTGGTCTTCGGCCAGCCGCAGCACCTGGCGGAACGGCTCACGATGTCCCACGTGGCGGCGTTCGACGGCAACGTCTACGTGCGCAGCGGCACGGCCCTGCCGGGCACGGTCGTCGCGTGGAGCCCGTCGGCCGGCGAGAAGACGAATGTCGAATACGCGACGCTCGCCGCCTTCCGGAAGGCGCAGCCGGCCTTCGAGGCGCACAGCCAGGAGTTCGAGCTGCCGTCGAGCGCCGTGGTGCGCAGCGTGGCCCTGAAAAACTACGAACTCGTGCCGAGCTTCACCGCCACGGTGCCCGCCACTACGCTGCCCGCCGACGTGCAGAAGCTGCTCGGCTGGTCCGTCGCCGACGCGACGACCCCCGGCGCCTACCGGCGCTGAGCGGCACAGCCCCTTCCTTCCGAATCACTCACAGGCGCGGCTTCGGCCGCGCCTGTTTTGTCGGGGGGATGGGAGACTTCATCGTGGGCGGGCGTAGCTGGACGACGGAGTCGTTCGGCCGACTGGCGCGCGGAAGGCGAAACACGGAGAGCACCGCGGATGCGGAGGCGATTGGCCGCAGGGAACCTCGGGCCGCAGAGCTGCAATCGAGCAGACCGGCGCCGTGATTTGGCGTCCGATGGACGCCGATCCGAACGGCTGTGGTTTTCCGCGTGTTCTGCGCCTCCGCGTGAGCCGCTGTCCGCGCCTTCCGCTCTTCGGGAGTTTGCCGCCCGAGGAGGATCGGCGGACGCAGGGCAGCGACGGTCGCCGTGTGCGTGCGCCTCGGAGGCCGCGCGGGAGGACCGGCGCGCGGGGAAGTTCGGCTAGGGCTGGCTGAGCGCGAGGCGGAGGAAGCGGCGGGTGCCGGGGGCTGTCGCCACAATGTCGCGATAGGTGACCGGTGTGGCGGCGGGGGCGTAGACCGCGCCGGCGACCGGAGCCCAGGTGACGAGGTCGCTGCTACTCTCGATGGTGTAGCGCACGTCGGTGCCGGTGGCGCGTCGCGGGAAGGCGAGCGTGAGGTAGGTGGCGCCGTCGACGGTGACGGCGCCGTGGCGCACCGGGGATTGCACCGGACCGCGCGCGGCGAGGCCGAAGGCGTAGCGGGCGTAGTTGGAAAGTCCGCAGCGCTCGGGGTCGGCGGCGGGGCCGGAGATCGCGGGGTCGGCGAGATCGGCGCCGGCGAAATGGGCGGTGCGCCAGGCGGCGTAGCTGGCGGCGGCCTCTGCGGCGATCTGGACCTCGTACCAGAGGGTGTCGCCGACGGTGCCGAGCGTGAGCGTGGCGCGGCCGTTTTTCTCGGTGACCGGCAGCTCGCCCAGGCGGGCACCGGCGGCGGAGAGAGCCCAGGCCCGCACGCGGGCGGCGGGCACGGGCAGCTCGACCTGCGCGGGCACGATCTCGACGAGGAACGGCGCGCCGCCCCAGTTGGTCAGGCCGTTGTGGTTCGCGTCGCGCCATTTCCAGCCGGTGTTGGCGTATTGGCCGGTGGCGACAACGAGGGCGCGGCCCGCGGCGGTGCCTGCGAAACTCTCGCCCTCGAGCAGGGTCACGCCGACGGTGCACCAGTCGAGTCGGGTGGTGCCGGTGGTGATGGCCACGCCGCCCAGCTCCACGCGGCGGCCGGAACCGAAGCCGGCGAACGCCTTGGTGCGGGGCGTGTCGATCGTGAAGAAGCCGGCGGCGGGATCGGTGGAGTCCCAGCGCAGCTCGCCGGTGTCGCTCACGAACACGGGGCCGTCGGGGCGGGCGGGCGGCGTGGCGAGCCCGGTGGCGCCTTCGCCGATGGCCATGCGGATGCGGCTGACGAGGGCGACGGAGGGCGACATGCCGACGAAGGCGGCGTGGGGCATGTTGAAGTGGCCGGCGCGGGTCACGATCTCGGTGATCTCTCGCGCGGGAGTCATGGCGACCACGTATTCGTTGAGGGCGGGCGAGACGTCGCGACGGAAGAGGGCGGCGGCGAGCGGGATGTTCGCCAGCTTGTTCATCGAGTTTAGCGAGTCCCAGTGGTCCCAGATCGCGAGGCGGTCGTTGGTCCAGTAGGAATAGACCCAGTAGCCGTCGAGGTCCTGCAGCGCGGCGAAGGCGGGGAAGAAGAACTCCTGCTCGCCGGCGTAGAGGTTCGGGGCGGGATGCTCGTACTCGGTGGCGATATTCGGGTAACCTTTCACCTGGCGGAGCGCGCCGTAGAGCATGTCGTTCTCGCGGGGGAAGTTCACCATCGCCCGGTGCTCCATGCTCCAGTCGGATTTGTCGGAGTGGTCGCGGTAGGCGGGGCCGAGGGCGGGGTAGTTCCAGTAGTCGTGCGTATCCATCGCCTGTAGCTCCGCCTGGCAGCTGGCGGGGGAGTTGCGCGCGATGGTGCCCACGACGACGGCCCGGAAGCCGAGCGAGCGGATGTAGTCGCGCATGCCGGACCAATAGGTCCGCTCGAGGTCGAGAAGGAAGCGCACCCAGTCCTCCCGCATGCCGATATGGTCGGTGATGGTGTTGCTGAGGAGCGCGGGGATGTTGGCGGCCTCGAGGGTGATGCCGGCCGGCAGGGTGCCGACAGTGCCGCCCGGGCAGAGCTGCACGTCGGCGATCCAGGTACGGCCGGGGGCGACGCCGAGGCAGAAGCCGAGACGGGACCTCTCCTCGGTGGTGCGCATGACGAAGGTGCGGGTGTAGTGCTTCCACTCGGTGCCCTGCACCTTGAGCGGTTCGCAGAGGTCGGGGTAGCCGGCGCGCGCGGCGTAGAGCTTGACCGTGTGCTCCGTGTCGGGGTCCTCGACCTTGGCCCAGAAGCTGAGCGTGTACGCCTCGTGGGCGGCGAGCGGGAGGTCCTTGTGCAGCAGCTGCACGGAGGCGAAGTTGCCGGCGGAGGCCACCTGGACCACGCGGCACGGCGCGCCGTTGAAGTCGGGCGCCACGCTCGTGGTTGCCGCGGCGCCGTTGGGGGTGTCGCGGTAGAGGGACCAGCCTTCGGCGCTGGGGGCTGTCGTGACATCCACGAGACGATTCGAGCCGAGGGGCTCGTCGACGGCGAACCAGCCCTCGTACATGGCGGTATGATCGGCGTAGCGGGCGCGGAGCCAAGCGTTCCAGCGGCGCTGCAACTCGTCGGTGTAGACCGCGGGCATCGCGGCGAGCTGGCCGTGGAGCCAGCCGTCGGCCAGGCCGTTCTCGTTGAGGATCTCGACGATGGCGACCGCGGGGTCCTGCGCGAGGGAGCGGTTGTCGCGATAGGGATTGGGGGAGGCGAGCAGCCAGGCGGCGTATTCCTTCTGGAGCTCGACCATCCGGTCGTTGAAGAAGCTCAACAGGTGCTGCCGCGCCCAGGGCATGGAATCGATCTCGGCACCGAGACCGTCGCCTTCCTGGAAGGTGCGCGCGACCAGGAGGTTCACGTTGGCGTAGATGCCGACGTCGGCGCAACGGGCCATGAAGTAGTGCAGGCGGTCGCGGGCGTTCTCGTCGAAGCGGCGGGAGGTGGCGGAGTCCTTGATGATGAGGGAGCCCGGTTCCTCGGTGTAGTACGGCCAGAACGAGTCGGCCCAGTGGAAGCGCACGGAGTTGAAGCCGAAACGCGCGAGGCGCTGCGCGTGGAGCTCGGCCCCGGCGTGGGTGGGGAAGTTCTTGTTCGAGGTGAGGTCCACGCCGAAGAAGCGGATACGCTGGCCGCCCACCTGGAAGTGGCCGTCGGCGCCGACGGTGACGATGCCGGAGGCACCCGCCGGTTCGGGGTTCCAGGCGCGCAGATCGGGGAAGACGCCGGCCGCGGTGGTGTTGGGGATCGTGAAGGGCTTGAGCGCGATCGACGGATCGTCGGGCAACACGATGGCGGCGGCGGACTCGGTCGTGCCGTCGGCATTGCTCACGGCGACCGAGTAGGAGCCGGCGCCGTTGGCGAAGTAGCTGGACTCGGTGGCGCCCGCGATGGGTTTGCCGTCGAGTTTCCACTGGTAGGCCAGCGGCTCGGTGCCGGTCGCCTCGACGGCGAGGGTGAGGGTGCCGAAGAGGTCGACGGCGCCGCCGGCGGGCTGGGCGGTGATGACCGGTGGGGCGGCGGGCGAAGCGGCGGGGAGCGCGGCGGCGAGAACGAGGAGGAGCGCGGTGAGGCGGGGGCGGCGCGAGAGCATGGGGGCGTGTGGGCGGCGGGCGGTGCGAGCGTGGGAGGCTCCAGAGAGAACCCGCGTCGTGGTGGTTCAACTGTATCCGTACCGTCAGCCGGTAAGTGAGTCGTAAAGAACCGGTGGGGCGGCGGCCGGGCGCGTCTGGACCGGGGAAGGGGCAGGTGTTCGGCGCGGCGCGCCAGCCTTCCCTTTCCTGATCCGGAGCGGGCGGCGCGGCGGTGAGCGACGCGCAAGCAGCGCCGAGCTGCTCTCGGGGCTTGAAGCGGGCCGGAGGCTTTGCCACGGTCCCGCGGTCGACGGGCAACCGTCCACCGATCCCGTCCCCATAGCTCAAGTGGATAGAGCGTCCGTTTCCTAAACGGATGATCCGTGTTCGAGTCACGGTGGGGGCGCCAGGGGCGGTGAGATGGTGAACGGTGGACGGTGGGCAGTGGGCAGACCGGCGGAAATGTGCTGGGGCGAAGCGGAGCGGACTCGAAGATCCGCGCATGTCCTCGGAGCAACGTCCCAACAATGCCCCCGGCCGCCGGGTGCGGGTCGATCGAGTGCTGCAGGCGCTGCCGGAACCGTTGCGGCACCGGCAGGCGCTCCGGCTCTGTAGCGATGCGCTGGAGAAGTTTTCCCGGGCGGAGTTGGTCGAGTTCCGGCAGGCGCTCCTCAAGGATGCGGCCTACTGGCCGTTTCTCGCACCGCGGACGCGGGCCGAACTCGCGGACATCGCGACCGGCCAGATCGCCTTGCTCGACGCCGGGTTGAGATAGAACCGGCGGGGGGCCGGATCTCGCGGCGCATCTCCGGCTTGCTAGCGCGCGGTGGCGACGCGTACCGTCGCCGGCTCCAAACATGAGCGATACTCCCGCCGCCAACACCCACGACCTTTTCGCCGTCCGCCTGGCCAAGCTCCAGGAAATGCGTGCCGCCGGTTTCGACCCGTTCCACGCCAATGTCAGCCCGACCCACACCTCGGCCGAGGCGATCGCCGCCCATGTCGACGGGCAGGACTACACGGTGCCGGTGACGGTCGCCGGCCGCATCACGGTCTTCCGCGACGGCGGCAAGAGCTGCTTCATCAAGATCCTCGACCGCGCGGGCACGGTGCAGCTCTTCGTGAAGAAGGACCAGGTGGGCGAAGAAGCCTATCTGGCGTTCAAGAAGCTCGACCTCGGCGATATCATCGGCGCGACGGGCACGATGTTCCGCACCCGCGCCGGCGAGGTGACCGTACGGGTCGACAAGTACACGCTGGTCGCGAAGGCGCTGCGCCCGCTGCCGGAGAAGTGGCACGGCCTGGCCGATCCGGAGCAGGTGTACCGCCAGCGTTATCTGGATCTGATCGTCAACCAGGAGTCGCGCGAGCGGCTCATGCTGCGCGCCCGGCTGGTCTCGGCGGTGCGCCGTTTCTTCGAGGGGCGCGGTTTCCTCGAGGTGGAGACGCCGATCCTGCAGAACGTCGCCGGCGGCGCCGCCGCGCGGCCGTTCACGACCCACCACAACGCGCTCGGCTGCGACTTCTTCCTGCGCATCGCGCTGGAGCTCTACCTGAAGCGCCTGCTGGTCGGCGGCTTCGAGCGCGTGTTCGAGATCGGCCGCAACTTCCGCAACGAGGGCATCGATCGTCGCCACAATCCGGAGTTCACGATGCTCGAGATCTACCAGGCCTACAGCGACTACCGCGGGATGATGCAGCTCGTGCGCGACCTCATCCAGACGCTCTGCCGCGACGTGCTCGGCAAGATGGAGATCGTCCACGCGCCGACGGGCGAGACGATCAAGTTCGACGGCGAGTGGCGCGAGGCGCGCTACAAGGACCTCATCATCGCCGAGACCGGCGACCCGGAGTGGTTCTCGCGCACCAAGGAGCAGAAGATGGAGAAGGCCCGCGCGCTGGGCCTGGAGATCCATCCCGGCTGGGAGGACCACGAGGTGACCAACGAGGTCTACGGCAAGCGCATCGAGTGCCGCCTGATCCAGCCGACCTTCGTCACGCATCTGCCCAAGGAGCTCTGCCCGCTGGCGAAGATCACCGCCGACGATCCGACGACGATCGACGTGTTCGAGCTGGTCATCGGCGGCATGGAGGTCGCCCCGGCCTACTCGGAGCAGAACGACCCGCTGGTGCAGCGCCAGATGTTCGAGGCGCAGGTGGGCGAGGAGATCCAGAAACTGGACAACGACTTCCTGACCGCGCTCGAGCACGGCATGCCCCCGGCCGGCGGCATGGGCATCGGCATCGACCGCCTGTGCATCCTGCTCACCGGCGCCGCGAGCATCCGCGACGTGATCTTCTTCCCGCAGCTGCGGCCGCAGGGCGTGGCGCCGGCAAAGGCCGAATGAGAATGCGGAATTCGGATTTCGGATTGCGGATTGCCCGGCCGGCTTTCGGCCCGGTTGTTCCTTATTCCGGTTCCGGCATTCCGCGATCCACACCCGGAGATCCGCAATGAGCTGGCCCCTCTACCTCGCGCTGAAGCAGCTCTTCCCCACGGGGCGGCGCGTGCCGTTCTTCACCTTCATCTCGCTCGCCGGCGTGGCGCTCGGGGTGATGGTGCTGATCGTCACGCTCAGCGTCATGGGCGGGTTCGGCCAGCAGATCCGCCGGATGATCGTGGATACCGTCGGCGACGTGCAGATCGGCGCCGCGCAGCCGCTGGCCAACGCCGCCGAACTCATGGCGGAGGCCCGGCGGGTTCCCGGCGTGGTCGGCGCCACGCCGCACGCGGAGGGCGTGGTGATGCTGCTCAGCGGCAACAAGCCGGCCTTCCCCGCGATCCAGGGCGTCGACCTGACCCACGTCGAGGAGGTGGTGCCGCTGAACAGCTACCTCCGGTCGGGCAGCGTGGACGATCTCGACGACGACTCGGTCATTCTCAGCCGCGCACTCGCCCAATCGCTCGGGGTGGGTGTGGGCAGCCGGATCGAGCTCTACACCCCGCTCATGCTCGAGAAGATGCGGCACGACGAGGTGCTGCTCCCCCGGGAGTTCCGGGTGGCCGGGCTGTTCGAAATCGGCCACACCCAGCTCGATAGCAGCCTGGTGATCTGCACGCTGCGCACGATGCAGGATCTCTACGGCCTGGGCTCCGCGGTGCACGGCGTGAGCCTGCGGCTCGCGCCCGGTGTCGACCCCGATGCGATCGCGGACCGGCTCAACCGGCGCCTGCCGCAGGGCGTACGCGCGCTCACCTGGATGGATACCAACCGGGACTTTCTCTTCATCCTGCAGCTCGAGA
>ENA-UPSM01002098-UPSM01002098.1-activated-sludge-metagenome-genome-assembly--contig:-NODE-2098-length-24838-cov-33.491506_pt1 | contig 24838 bp, 20 predicted proteins | sample MGYA00238181_ERZ773283 | MGnify/ENA primary metagenome ERZ773283 (study PRJEB29023, sample SAMN05720199) | activated sludge metagenome | isolation source: Anaerobic digester | place: Japan...
CCGTTTTTTGTCAATACCGGGCCCTGTTTATCGAGGCATTTGTCAAAAGTCCAATGAATAGATACAACAGTTTTAAGTTTGTATCGCGAATGACACGAATTTTTATACTTTTTGCCTCAATGCGTGGCCGGTTTCTTAATTCCAACCATGCGCCATCCTGAAGGACCGGCGAAGTTTGCACCTTCGCCAGGGTTTTGTATAATTGTAATTGAAGTTGTCCTGATCTTGTGGGGAGAGTAAGGTGTATTCCGACATCGATGCTCATATCCGACGCTGGCCCTCGCGGGTGATGCTCGTCAGCCTTAGCCTGGGTATCCTGGTGCTCGTCATCCTGGGAAACTTTGCCCTGCACCGCATGCGGCAACGCGCGGCGGCGCTGGAAGCCCCTGCCACGCCTGCTCTCGCAACACCCTCCCTGCCGGAGGACACCGTACTGCCGTTCCCCACCGCTGTCGGTGTGACCGTCGAGGACGGTTCCACCACAGACAATCCCGGCGCGGAGCCACCCGCTTCCACGCCCTTGCCCCCTATTCGGCGCAACCTCGCCCGCACCACGATTCTGCTGCTCGGCAGTGACGTCCGCCCGCAAGATGACGGTCCCTGGCAGACAGACACGATCATACTGCTGACGCTCGATCCGGACACGGGACAGGCCGGCGTCCTGTCGATCCCCCGTGACCTGTGGGTGCCGATTCCCGATCATCTCAACGGGCGCATCAACACGGCCTGTTACCTGGGAGACGTGGATGCTTATCCCGGTGGCGGTCCGGCGTTGGCGATGGAGACCGTCAGGCAGAACCTGGGTGTCGCCATCCAGCATTATGTACGGGTGGATTTCCAGGGCTTAGTGACGTTGGTCGACCTGATCGGTGGCATCGATGTGAACGTGGAGCGCACCATCGACGATCCCAACTACCCTTTTTTGGGGCCGGATGGTGAGGAAGTTTATGGACGACTGACCATCGAGGCCGGACCACAGCACTTTGATGGGGATATGGCGTTGAAGTATGCCCGTACCCGCTACAACGGCGGCGATATCGACCGCACACGCCGCCAGCAGCAAATTCTCAGGGCAATTCTTCAGCGTGTGGCCGACCTCAAACTGCTGCCGGAGTTGCTGGACAATGCCCCGGAAATTTACGCGACGCTACAAGCCTCGGTGCAGACCGATATGTCGCTTGACGTCATCGCCAAACTGGCGACGCAGGCGCTGCAGGTAGAAGGGGCCAACCTTCGTTTTCGCGTGATTGACGATACGTGCGTGCGCCCCTGGACAACGCCGGACGGCGGGCAGGTGCTGCTGCCGTTGTGGGACAAAATCCGCCCTCTGCGCGACGATGTCTTCGGGGTTTCCTTACCGACCGAAGCGCCTTGATGTCTCTCCCCCGGAAAATAGTCGGTTGGGTAGAGCGAATCGCCCATTCGCTTTAACTACATCTTGCCCAGCCGGTCGATCAGTTCCATACACGCCCGCCCGTTGTGATACGGGCATTTCCAGAAACTCACTTTAGCGGCGGATCTATCCACAGCATGGTCTTTGGTCACGTGGCGGAACCACTCGCCGTACTGCCGGTCGATGAAATAGGTCTCAATGAAGTCCCAACTGCGCAATGCGGCTTGCAGGAAATGGGCTTGCCCGGAAAGCTGATAGGCGTTGAGGAAGCCGACGGCGGCTTCGGCCTGAGGCCACCACTCGAAATCGGGGTCGGTGACGCCGCTCGGATCACCTTCGTTGACCAGGCCGCCCTCGGCATCCAACCCCTCGTCGTAGATCGACTGCGCCATCTTCACCGCGATGGTCTTGGCTTCTTCGCTGCGGCGTTCGTCCCCCAGTACGGTGGCGGATTCAACCAGCAACCAGTTCGTTTCGATGTCGTGCCCGTAGGAGATGTGGTCGGTGCGCGAATTCCAGCTTTCATCGAAGAACAGCAAGGTGTGAAACGTCGTCGGGCTGATGATACGGTGCATCATGAGGTCGATGTTCTCTGCCTGGCGCAGGCGCAGTTCTTTGTGGTCCCAGACGCGCAGCAGGTTGGTGTACGCCTCCATCACGTGCAGGTGCGTGTTCATCGATTTCATCTCGTTCATGTCGATGGCGCTCAGCCGCAGGTCGGTCTCGAGCTGCCAGTCGCGCGTGTACGCCTCGAAATAACCGCCGTACCGGGGATCGTGGCTGTGTTCCTCCATCAGGCGAAAGAGCGCGATGGCTTTGTCGAGCGCGTCTTGTGCCCCGGTGGCGCTGTAGTATTCCGCCAGCGCGTAGATGCCGAATGCCTGCCCATAGATCTGTTTGCGGGGGCGGATTGGCTCACCGTCCGCAGCGATCATCCAGTATAGGCCGCCGCAGGTGTCGTCCCAGAAGTGCGTCAGGAGATCGTCGTAGGCCCAACGAGCCATCTCCAGGTATTCCGGCGCGCGATAGCGTTTATAGGCGGCGGCGTAGGTCCACAAGATGCGCGAACTGAGCAGCGCCCCGCGCGGCGCGTCCTTGTCTACGACCAGCGTGTTGGAGATTTCCCCGTAGAATCCGCCGCGTTCTTGGTCGACCGCGTGCTTGATCCAGAAAGGCAAGATGTTCTCCCGCAGCTCGGTTTCGGCTTTGTGGATGTAGGTTTGACGTAGGGTTTGATCCATGAATTTCTCCTCTGCGAAAATCAGCGGTCAGATTGACCAACGGCGCGATAGAGCCTGCCGGTTCTCTGAGACTTGGCGTGGTGATGGAAAAACGACTTTAGTTTTTGCCACGAATGACACGGATTGCACCGATTTTTTATACTTTGCGTGTCAATCCGTGGCTGGTTTCTTATTTCGACTCCACGAAATCCTGAAGAACCGGCTTGCAGTTCATCCGGCATGCGTGTGTGCCCGGCTTCTATCAAAAGGCTACGGACCCGCGCCTGGGAAAGTCCGGTTGGCACAAACATCTGTGGATAAAGGTATTCTTCCAGCAAGACTTTGCCGTTGATCCAACGATGTAGCCCGTTCCAAGTCTGCACGTCTGTGGCAACCCGGCGATGGTTGTCGTCATAGGGACGGCTTTATGCTGGTGTGCCCTCCAGACCCAACTCGGCGGCGATGGCTTGCATGGCTTCCAGGACAATGCCGATGTGCTCCGATAGTTCGACACCCAGCCGCGCTGCGCCGCGCTCGATGTCCTCACGTTTGACGCCGGCGGCAAAGGCCTTGTCCTTCCACTTTTTCCGCACCGAGTTGACCTGCACATCCAGGATGGACTTGCTCGGACGTACGAGTGCCGTGGCCGTGATCAGGCCGGTCAATTCGTCTACGGCGTAGAGGGCTTTTTCCATGGGTGTGTCTGGGGTGACGCCGGTGAGTTCCGGCGCATGCGCGGCGACGGCGCGGATCAGGCTCTCATCCCAGCCCATCGCGCGCATGATCTCCGCGCCCTTGAAGGGATGTCCTCCCGCTCCCAGGTCGGGATACCGCTCGTACTCAAAGTCGTGGATTAACCCCACGACGGCCCAGCGTTCTTCGTCCTCGTCAAAACGGCGGGCGTAGGCTTTCATCCCCGCTTCCACCGCCAGTGCGTGCGCGATCAGATGCGGGTTCTGCGTGTACTCGTTCAATACCTTCCATGCTTCTTCGCGTGTCGGCCACATAATTTTTCTCCTCCTCTCCCGGACGAACCGGAACCACACAAGATTTTGGCTACGCCAACCCTCTCAATGCTTATCCATGGCATCCTCTTCCACAAAAATCGGCAATGGCTCCCCCAATACCGGCGTGGGGTGGGCAATGTAGGTATCCCACCAGCCACGCCACAGGGCAGGGACTTCGCGCATCCAGTACCACACCAGGTCGCGGCGCGGATAGGATTGCCGGTCGGCGACGTAGCCGACGGCGTTCAATCCCAAGGCGTGACAGGTATGGAGGGCACGCGGCAGATGATAACGTTGGGTGACCAGCACTACATCGCGGACCTGAAAGATGTCGCGGGCGCGATAGCACGTGTCATAGGTGCGCCGACCGGCATAGTCGAGGACGATGTCATCGCGGGGTACACCCTGCGCGAGAGCGTATTCCAACATCTTCGCCGGCTCGTTGTAATCGGCGAAGCGGTTGTCGCCGCTGAAGAGTAATTTTTGCACGCGCCCTGCCCGGTACAGCTCGATGGCGGCGTCCAGACGATCCTTGAGGATCATGCTCAAGGCGCCGCTAGGCCAGTAGCCCGCTCCAAAGACCACGGCGACGGGTTGGCGTGGAATCTGCTTCAGCTCTGCCGGGACATAGATGAGAGGTTCATAGCGTGCGGTCAACGTCCAGGCCGTCCAGGCCGCACAGAGCGCGCCTCCCACCAGGACAACGCGCACCGCTGTTCGCATTTTTGATTTCATAGCGTTGACTTCAACGTGGCTCCTATCGTTTCGACGGCGACGACATCTGTCCCCCATATCAACCAGACCCTCTTGCCGGAACGGTAAAGAAAGACTGCGCCCTGCCGCCCCGACCACCAGTGTCCGGGGGGCAATGTCGTCGCGGGAATTGTATCGAGGATCAGGCCGGGAAGGAGTGGGTGCGGTAGAATATCCATCAATTGCCCGTAGAAATGCACTGCATCCCGGTTGGAATCCCACCCGATTTGCCAGACGATAGCATCGGCCCCGTCTGGGCCGGCCCATATCTGCAGCAGATCGCCGCCCCAGGTGAGAGCTGTTTCGACCCTGGCGGTGGTGTTGCTCCATTCTGCTACGGTCAGGCGCAGCATAGCTTCGCCGAGTGTGTCGGTGTGAGTCAAGACCCATCCTTTTCCTAAGGGTGGCTGGAGTGGCGTCAATAGCTCCGGCGCATCGTCTTCAAGGTAACGATCCACGTGCAACAGTTGTTCGGTGGAGCGGGGAGGGCGCAGTACGGCCGCATCAATGGCTGTTGTGCCGCCGCGCGTGTATAGATCCGTCACGAAGACATTGCCCAAGTCGAGCGTGAGACGGGTGAGATCATTCCACAAGGGAGCGGCGGTTTTCCAGCGGGGGATGATGGCCTGGGTGATGGAATCCGTCAAGGCTTGCGCTTGAGCGCTTCCTGGGGTGACGCCGGCATAAAGCCAGAGCGAGAAAAGCGCATCGCCGTCGCCCGTGGCCGTCAGCGCCAGCCTTCGATCCAGCGAATCTGCATTGGCGATGAGCTGCGGTAACTGTCCATATTGATCGGAAGTCGCCCGGGCGTAGCCATACGCGATTTGCCACTCCAATAGGTCGCGCGGACCCGTCCAGTCGCGCCGCAGGTAGAGTTCAGCGGTGTTTGAGACATACAGCGCCGCCAGGGTCTGGGCTTGCGCTACCGGGTCGACCTGCATCTGGGTATCGTCCTCGGGCCAGAGTCGCAGGGCTTTCAACGCGGTCTGCATAGAAAGGGGCAACGGCGGCTGCACTTTATAGTGTTGGTAGAGAGCCACTGCCATGGTGTGAGCATCAACCAGCGTCAAAGGTGTGCTCCATCGCGGCAGAAGGCCGCGGGCATCGGAGACTTGGGCGGCAATCAACCCTGCCTGCGCGACATCGAAAGGCGATGTCAAGGTAGAGGCGGGTAAAGTGGGGGAGGTAATGGACGGTTTTAGTGTGGGGGATGGTGATAATGATGGAAGGGCAGTATCTTGGAACGCCGGCGTGGGCAAAGGCGAAAGGATGGGGTGTGATTGAAGGGCCGTCCACACGCTCCAGCCTAAAAGTCCGCTCACGAGGACGACGCCGGCTGCCAATCCCCATAAAACCCGTCGCTGGACCGGCGTTAGACTCTGAAACCCGTGCATGCCAGAAGCACCCCGTGGACAACCATCGTTAGTATGCCCAGACTTTTGTTTTGCATACCCTCCATTGTAAAGAGCAGTAAGGGCTTGTCAAGCGGTATCGTGCCCATGAGGGGGCAGGGCTTGGGCCGGGCTCCGACCGTGTCCGCCACCGCCTGGGCCGGCGATGGCTCGGTCGGGAGACCGGCCACCGCCATTCAGGTGTCATTGTCACGCGGGACGCCGAGGTCTTGCGGTTTGGGTAATCCCGTTTATAATGAAACGTACTTTGGCAACGGAGAGGCGTATGGCAAAACTTTGCGGAAAAGGAATATGGTTGGCCCATTCGTATGACCTTCAGCGCGCCGCGGAGATGGCAACCAGCATTGGGGCCACCTCCTTGTTGGTCAAGGTCGGCCATGGCCCGTATTACTTCCCCGAAACGGCGCGCACGATGGTCAAAAGAGTACGAACTTTGGGTTTCCAACCGCTGGCCTGGGTACAAATCACCGACCACGCTCCTCAGGATGCGCTCAAGGCTATCGTCGAATCGCAGAACCTGGGTTATCAGGCGACGGTCTTGTTTCTCGGCAGCGCCTTCGTGACTGCCGATCAAGTGCGCCCCCTGGCTGAAGCTCTGAGCAATGCCGAAATTCCACGCCAACGGCTTTATCTGGCAACCCCGCCGTTTGCCCATTTGCCGGACCGTCGCCTCTTTGATGTGCTGGCGCCAGTCTGTCGGGCCGGATGGATGCCGCTTGCTTTTGCCGCCTGGGGAAACGATCCTGAACAGATTGTGCATCACGATATTTACCAAACTCTGGACACCCTCAGCCTGTTGTGGAATGAAACGCCGGAGATTTACCCTGTTTTGTCGCCGTTGCATAAATGGTCTGGACCGGTTTTCACGCCTGAGGAACTGATTCCCTGGATGGAAAGCATTGCGCGTCATGGTGTGGATTTTTTCAGCGTGTACCACGCTGCCGATGCTGAAAAAGCACTCTGGCCTTTATTCGGATCGCTCAACGTGCAGTGTCTGCAAGCCGCCGAAAAGGTGCTAACGCCCGAACCGGTGGCGGCAGGGATGGCGGCCATTCCACAACCTGTTTACATCACCGTGACGACGAACGATACCGTGTGGGGCATCATCACCCGGCATGGTTTGACCAAGCAGCAGTTTTGGGCGTGGAATGCGCATCTTTGGGAAAGCCGGGGCTTACCGCGCGACGCCGATTATCTCCAGGAAGGATGGCGCATTCGGGTCAAATGAGAGGAGGTTGGGATTTTTACTCCAATCTCCGCGGGGGGATGATTGTCATTACAGAAGACTATGGTATAATGCTTCCTTGCCGCCAGCTATGGCGGCAAGTTTTTGGAAGATGATGTGGTGAGGGAGATGATAAAATGAACCTGGTACAATCATTGGAACGCCAGATGACCATACCCAATCCCAATATCCCGACTGTGCGGGTCGGAGATATAGTGAAGGTTGCGGTGCGCATTGTGGAAGGTGACCGCGAACGCATTCAAGTTTTCCAGGGAATGGTTATCCGCATGCAGGGCGGCGGTGTCAACGCGAGTTTTACCGTGCGGCGGGTTGCCTCGCAGGGCATTGGCGTGGAGCGTACTTTTTTGCTCCATTCGCCGCGTATCGAGAAAGTAGAAGTCGTGCGGCATTCCAAGGTACGCCGTGCGAAGTTGTATTTCCTGCGGGAGCGTAGCGGTAAATCTGCCCGCTTGAGGGAACTGCACGACTAGGGGAATTCATTGGCCTCACACAAACCGCTGATTGGCGTTACCGGGCGGAAAGATATTTCCGCCCGTTTGCTTCATAGCCCGATGGACGCCGTTGGGGAGACCTATCTCCGTGCTATTCAGCACGTAGGCGGAACACCGGTGATCATTCCCTCAATGGTGATGGATGAGGATTGGGATGTTCTGGTCGCGCATCTGGATGGGCTGTTGCTTTCCGGGGGCGGGGATATCGATCCTCTTCTCTACGGTGAAGTGAGCGAACCCTGGATGGGGCAAGTGGATGCCGAGCGCGATGCTTCCGAGCTGGGGCTAGTGCGGAAGTGGTTGGCGTCAGGGCGTCCCCTGTTGGCGATTTGCCGTGGACATCAAGTGCTCAACGTGGCGTTGGGCGGAACTTTATATCAGGACATTGCCGCCTATATCCCCACAGCATTGGATCATAGCTCTGCTCCCGGCCGTCCCATGGAGAATGTGGTACATTCAGTGACGGTGGAACCCTCAAGCCGGCTGGCAACGATTCTTGGCGGAACGTCGTTTGCTGTGAATAGCGCGCACCATCAAGCGGTCAAGGCCCTCGGCGACAAACTAACCGTGGTTGCCAGGGCTGATGACGGCATTGTAGAGGCCATAGAACTCCGCGATCATCCCTTCTGTATGGGTGTGCAATGGCACCCGGAGGCCATGGTCAAGACTGGAGACACCATGTGGCCGCTGTTTGCGACTTTCGTCGCCACAGCAGGTTGTTGAGAACTCAGTAGAGGTGACAGATTAGGACTTACGCGAACAGGTGCCATCTTACCACCGGGTACGCAGAGATTGCAAAGATTTTGTGATTTCTCTGCGTACTTGGCGACCTCTCGGTGGAAAAACATTGTCATTGCGTAAGTCCTAAGATATAAAACGGCGGGGCGGAACCCCGCCGTTTATCTTGGCGCCGGGTCTTATTGGGGAGCCGGTGGTTCGGCGGCTTGCAGTACGATGGGACGCCCTTGTTTGAACGACTCCAATTGCTCCTCCAATTCCAGCCGCCGTGTTTCGGCCGCTGCCTTGCTCTCTTCTACCACTTGCTCGAGCTTCTCGCGGATACGCTTCTGCAGCGCCGCACCGGACTGGGGCGTGAAAAGCAACAATAAGACTCCGCCTGTCAATAGACCTGCGAGCAAACCGGCCAGAAATATCCCTAATTTGCGCATTGAGTACCTCCTCCTCCGAAAATAGTCAGTTATGTAGGACGCATTGCCAAATTATACGCCATACCTGCCAGGATGCAATCGAGATTATTCCTGTTCCAGAAGCATCAAGAGCCGGCTGACCCATCCCTCGCCCGCATCCGTTGTACAGGGTTCTACCTGGATGGTCGAGAGCGGAACGCCCTGCGGGGTGTCGATGTATAGTTTATAGACGTGTCCCGGTTCGACGGCAAAATCGGCGCGTTCCAGCCCGACCTCCGGCTTGAACCCGGTGACGGCACGGTCCGCTCCGTCTTCCCAGAGCAACCAGACCTCACGGCCCGGCAGAGGGAGCATCTCGACTTGTTCGCGTCGGCGCACGGTGATGGTGTGGGACAGCATCAGGGAGACGGTGATGTGCGGTTGAGCCTCGCAGGTGAAGGTCTGCGATACGATGCGCAGTGCTGTGAGTGGCTGGGGTGTGGAGAGGGGGGAGGGGGCCGTCAGCGTTGGCCTGGGAGATGGTGTGGCGGTAGGGGAACTGACCGTGGCTGTGGGGGGAACGATGACCGGCGGGGTAGGGGATGACGCCGGCGGCAGCGGCGGAACGACGGTCACTTCTCCTGTGTAGATGTGGACGGCGGGCGTATCGACGCCATAGAACGCGGCCAGTTCCGCCAGCCTTTGCAAGGTGACGAGGGGACGTCCGGCCACGACGGCCTGCTCTAACACTGTAGCCACGATAGGGCGGATCTCCGCCTCCGCCAAACCTTGCAGGCGCAATTGCGTCCGGTTCCAATTGCCCTCCGCGCCGTAGGCCAGCGCCGTCATCTGAATCCACTCCGTGCGATACGTTTTATCGAGCAGTGGCGGATAAGTGTCGTAGTATTGAGGCGGGGAGATGACCCACGTGTAGACCAATCCTGCTGCGAGGCCGAGGACGAGACCGGTGATGAGGACGCCCCAGGATTTCATGGTTGACCTCGCTGGAGATAGGGCTGCATGGCCGGCGTGCTCACACCCAGATCGTGGGCCAGTTGCACGAGAGGGATAAGGATCGTATCGGGCTTGCCCTGTTGAATCCACCGCTCGGTGACATCAATCAGGGGCGTGGTGAACGTATCGGACTGTAGGGCCACCAGGCGTTTTTGCGCCAGGGGCAGGTCGCCATCCACCTGATACGCGGCGGCTATCAGGCGGATGTATTCCTCCCGGTAGTCACGGCGCAGCAGCGCCGGCGACGAATTGGCGCGCTGTATGGGCAGCAACTCCCACCCAATGAACAGCGCCAGTCCAAAGCCAAGTATGATCCCTAGCAGAAACCAGAGCAGACGTTTCATTCATCATTCCTCACGGACACGCATCACGTATTCATCATACATCGAAACTCCTGGAGAGCAAAAAACTGAGAACTGAGGACTGAAAACTGGAAACTGTTCAGATGTTCTATTGACGTGCGCGGAAACCCCTCGTATAATAAAGATAATGGTTGATCCTCTCAGGATTTGGAAGAAGAGGCAGGTCACCGGAGGGTGAACACTGCAAAGCCAGGCGGGGTAGCCGCACCACACAAGTCCTGAGAGGTTTTTTTAGAAACATAGGGCGAGTTGCCAACTCGCCCTATGTTTGTTTATGCACAGGGAGGGCATGAGAATGCCCTCCCTGTGGATGACGCAGCCGGTATATTCGGCTACAGACGTGCCGTGACGTTAGGGAACCGTGTAGGCGCGCATAACGAGGGGGAGGTAGATGACTTTGGGCTGAATGGTAATCGCCTTTTCAACTTCTACGCCGCTCACTGTACAGGCGTTGGCCACATTGAGCGTTACGGTGTAGCTTCGCGCGGTGTTGGTGAGGGGGAAGGTATGTGTGATGCTGTTTGTGCCTAGCACATCGTCTGGTCTGTCGCCAAAGTTCCAGGTGTAACTGAATGGAACAGTCCCTGTCAACACTGTAGCGTCGAAGGTTACTTCTTCTCCTACTGTAGGTTGAAGCGGCGTCCACGCGAAGTTAACTCCATCCGCCGGAATACAACTGAGCGAGAACGTGGCAGTGACGACCTTGTTGGCATCCATAGTCAGGGTTACGGGACTAGTGGCGCCGGTGAGATCACCGCTCCATCCGGCGAAGAACCAATTGGGATCGGGCGTCGCCGTTAGTTGTACTTGTGTACCGGGGGCATATTCCGTCTGGTCGGGTACAGGCGTTACATTACCGTTGCCGATTGTATTGACGGTGAGTGTGTAACCGGTCGCCGTCACAGTGCCTTCGTCGATGGCCGTATGGTCGTAGAAGTCGGAAACTTCTACCCGCGCTGTGTACATGCCAGCTCCGTAGGTGTGGGTCACAGTCGGGACCGTAGTCGTCTGGATGGCAGAGCCGTCGCCGAAGTCCCAGCGATACTGCACGAGATCGGTGGTATCTTCGGAGGCAAAGCCGGCGGTGGCAACGAGTTCCACTGCGCCTGCATCCACATCGTAGTCGGGCAGCGTGACGGTCGGCTGTGTGAACAGGAAGCCTAACAGGTGCATCATCGTCGTTGCCCGGGAATCAAACACGAATGTTTCCGGCGGCGGGTTGTTGATGCCCTCAAAGCCGAAGGAGAGATAGACGGTGCGCCAATCAGCATGGGTCATCGGATCTTCCAACGAAACATCCGAAGAAGTCGCCAGACCTGTGTACCCATCGGCCTCGTGGTCGCCGCTGGTGGCCTGGAAGATCGGTTCGGGCATCACTACGGGTTCGGGCTGCCCTGCGCCGACATCAGGAACTTTAATCTCATCGACGTAGTACTGGTTACCGGCGCCGTCAGGAATGAGAGTGGCAGGCAGCGTAAGGTCCACTGCGAGATCGGAAGCAAAGCCCAGGCCGTTCAGTTGTCGCTGGTCTGTCTTCAGCGTGCCGGAGAAGACATTGTCCTGCAGCCACTCGGCGCCGAGGAAGCCGCCGTAGAGGTTTGTATTCGCATTGCCGGTATCAACACGCAGGGTAGTGGCCAGATCCTGACCGGTGGCTAACAAACGTCCTCCGCCCTGGAGATAACCGGTGAGGATTTGTTCATCCATCACGGTCAACGGTGTGGCGACGGTGTAATAGCCATTATATTGCCAGTGGTCGCCAGTGTACCAGATCACGGCTTTGTATTGTTGCAACACTGCCAGATCGGGGATCGTTTGCGCGCCTCCAAAGTACATATCGGCATCGTAGTAGTCATACGGGACGCCGAGAGCCTCCAGCGTGCTGGTGTAGTACCAGGTGTAGTCTGGATAATCCAGCAGGTAGCTGCTGAAGTCATTGTCCAACAGCAAAACCTTGTTGCTCTTTTCCGGCCATACCTGAATCCAGACCGGAAGGTGCGCCGTGTGCGGACCATCCGTCAGCCAGACGAGACCTTCGTAGGTTCCGGCAGGGGCGTCAGGAGCGATCTCAACTTCTACATCGAAAGAAGCTGTGTCCCCCTTGCCATCGACGGTGATGGTCTTGGGCATGACGCTGAGCGTGAAGTAGCCGGTCTTTGTTACATCGCCGGTCTCTTCGACCGTCACGGTGTAGGTGGAGGTCGCGGCGTGGCTGAAGACGTCGGTGGCGACCACGGTCTCGCTGGCGCTTCCGCCAATAGCCATATAGCCGAAGCTCAGGCTCGGTTTGTCGAAGGTCAAGCCGGGATCGCCGGCCATGCCCAGATCGATGCGACCTGCGCCGCGGTCTGTTGCGCCGACCTCGCTGACACCATCGTAGTCCAGCAGGTCGAGTTCGGCCGTGCTCATCAACGCGGACTTGATCTGTCCGGGCGTCCAATCAGGATGCAGTTGCTTCAGCAGCGCTGCCGCGCCGGAGACATGAGGTGCAGACATGCTGGTGCCACTGGCCTGGCCGAAGCCCATATGAACCGCTTCGCCGCTCCCCAGGCCGTAACCTGAAGAGAAGATGTTGACGCCCGGCGCCACCACGTCCACGCCCATCGTCTGACGGATGGACGCGCCGCGTGAGGTGAAGTTGGCGAGCAGGTCAGGCGTGTTGCCGGCCTGGAAGGGAACGTTGTTCAGCGTAAATTCGGAAGTCGCACCGTAAGTCGTATACCAGTTGAGCATTCCTACACCATGAGTCTGCCCGATGAAGACGGAGGGGATGGTGACCTGACCGGCAAAGGCCCCGGCGCCCATAGAGATCAGACCGTCGCCGGCGTTGTTATAGACGATGACGAATTCTGCACCGGCTTGCTGGGCGTAGTAGACCTTTTGGCTGAAATCGCAGCTACCGCGCCTGATAAGAGCAGCTTTGTTGGTGAAGGTACCGGCGGGCCAGGAATTGCATCCGAGGACATTCGCAGGATCAACCGCAGCGGACGGCAGGTATGCATACTGATATACTTCTCCAACCTCCAGCGCTGTGCCGAATCCTGCGGTGGCGAAAGCCATATTTTGCAGTGTGGACGAAATCGGCGTTGGCGCGCTGACGCCTAGACGACCAGCGGCAATCGTACCGCTGGTGGTGCTGGCACCAACGGTGATGTCCTTATCCGAAGCATGATCTGTTGTGTTCGGATATGGGCCGTTGTTGCCGGCGGAGAAGACGACGACGACACCGGCATCCCAGGCTGCATCATAGGCCAGATCGAGAGGATCGGGATAGATAGAGGATGCACCGCCGCCCCAGCTATTGTTGGCGACGTCCGCGCCATCGATGACGGCGTCTTCGATGGCAGCGATCAACTCAGCGCTCCATCCACTGCTGCTGCCGCTTTGCGCCGGGTAGAAGACCCGGTAGCTCATCAGTTGTGCCGCCGGGGCGACGCCGCTGATGGTCGCGGTGTAACCGCCGGTTTCTGCTACTGTGCCGGGCACACAGGCAATCGTACCGCCGACGTGGGTTGAATGGCTGCTGCCTTGAGGTCCGGCCCAGGTTCCTTCATCGCCTGCTACAGGTGGATCGTCCGGGCGGAAGTACGCGCGCGCTGCAATCACTTTTGCGTTGGTGGCGGCGGGTTTGTCGGTGTCCATCTTGGGGAAGCCGGCGGGATAGGTGTAGCCCGCGGGATTGAAGCAGGTGTTGGTGATGTAGATGCCGGTATCGATGACGGCCACTTTCAGCCCTTCACCGGAAACATCCTGCCCACCCAGCGCTTCCCACATCGCAGGGGCGTCAATCAGCGGTAGGCTGGCGTACATGTCGGGATAGTAGATTTGCTGGCGGAAAACTTGCTTAACCCCGGGGATCTTGAACAGCTTTAGTTGGGCCTGCTCATCTGGCTGGGGAAGCTTGATCGCCAGACCGTTGAACACAACTTGGTAATCACGTTCCACTACAGCCCCTGGGATGGCTTTTTGAATGCTCCGGGCGACTTCAGCCTGCGCTGCTTTCAAATGGGCGATATAGGCCTGAGCTGCCGGGGCGTTGACGTTCAGATGATCGTCTCCGGTAACACTAAGTGCAGTCGGCTGAAGGCCTGTAATCCCACCGGCGTATTGTGCCAGTGGCGGGGTAGTTAAGTGCAAATACCATACTCAGGACGACTAGCATGCTGAAAAGCGAAAAAACTCGTTTGTGTAGCTTGGTTTTCATCTGCAAACTCCTCCTTGCAACATATCTAGAAATTGTGAAGAAATATGCTATGACGCTATGTTTATCCAAGACAGGTTCGATCTGCATGCCCCTTAGCACTTTTGAATGCTCCATCACCTCCTTTCATTGGATGCCGTCTACAAGCGATTGATTTTAGACAAAGGGGGAGAGCATGTTGTCTCCCCCTTGTCATGGACCCCACGGCGGGGGCGCTTCCGGCTACTGGGCGAAGTTGCGCATCACCAGCGGCAGGAAGAGGTAGCGGTAAAAGCGGGTGGTGGCACTGTCGGAGATACTACCGGGGAGGATGACAGTACCATCCAGATGGCCGAGATAGGCGGTGTTGACGATGCCTTCGTCTATCAAACCTTGCAGCGTCTCTGGCCCCGGCACCTGAGCGGTGAAGACGAAGTCGAGGGATGTTTCTGCCGTAATACGGCCTGTCCACGTGATCGTGTCGCCGACGTTGATCGCTCCGTTTTGTGTCACCCACCCGCCAAATGACAGCGCCGTAGGAAGAGTATCTGTCATGATCGCATTTTCAACGGTTTCGGTATAATCGTTTGTCAATGTGATGGTGTAGGTTAACACGCCGGTGTAGGTAGGTTCGATGATCTGCGGTGATACGGCCTTGTTGATGGTTACAGGCCCGTTGGGCGCTGCCGGAGCCGCACTGATGCCGGCAACAAACAGGGCACACAGGATTACAACGAGGGCCGCGGTGATTAAGGTTCTCTGTGAAGTTTTCATCTTGGTTTCTCCTTTTGGTTTCTCCTTTGCTTGTTAATACTATGCTGCTGGATTTGTTGTGGTAATTCCCTTTCTAAAGCGGCTCATTTTTTTGTTCCATTCGACCTCCTTACCTAGTTGGTTAAAATGGCGCTTCCCCCTACGGGTCATGACAATCATAATTCTACATCTTTTACGTAAATTTTCAACTTTCCATTGAGTCGTGGGGCGAGAGCCAGCAGGGTATACGACAGATTATTGGAAAAGAGTCGCCAGTCATCTGGGAATGGCCCCTGAATGGCTGTGGCCGGTCTCCAGACCGAGCCACCGTGTTCGTGATGATGTGGAATTTGCCCTCTCGCTACAGCGCCATAGCTATATACTACCTCAAAAAACGAAATCCGGCAAGGGATGGGCAAACTTGTTCTGTAACTATGCAAAATTCTGCTATTGCTTTTTACCCTGACTATGCCATAATGGTTTTTCCGGGACTTGGCGTGGTCATGGGAAAATAGCTTTAGTTTTCGCCACGGATGACACGGATTGCACAGATTTTTTATACTTGGCGTGTACATCCGTGGCCGGTTTCTTATTTTAACCCCACGAAATCCTGAAGAACCGCCATAATTCAAGCGTTGAGGATGGACGCAGGTAAAGCGCAGGATGGTTCAGCACAGGTTGATACTTCGCTTCTGCTGGAAGCAGCGTGGGGAGAGATTCTCCTTCCCCTCGCAGGCGGGGGAAAAGAGAGGGTATGAACGTGCGTCAGGCGGGGAAGATCATCATCGTTGCAGTAGGAAAATTGCACGACGAGTGGTGGACGGCGCAGCAAGACTATCTGGCGCGCTTGCGCCGCTACACCGATGTGACGCTGGTGGAGGTCAAAGACGCCGTAGGGCGCGGCGCGTCGGATGCTGTGGCAGTGCAACGCGAAGGAGAGGCGCTGCTCTCAGCCGCACAGGACGCGCGGCGTAGGATTGCGTTGTCGGTAACCGGCAAACAAATGGACAGCCCCGGGCTGGCAGTTTTTTTGCGCCAGCAAATTGAGGTCTACGGCAGTCTGGCCTTCTTGATCGGGGGGCCGCTGGGACTGTCGCCGGCAGTCATCGCGGCTTGCCAGAACACCCTGTCGCTCTCGTCATTCACGTTTCCGCACGAGATGGCGCGCGTCATTCTGTTGGAACAGTTGTACCGCGCGGCGACGATCATCAGTGGGGAAAAGTACCATAAATAGACAAACCTGACAGGTTTAAGAAAAACCTGTCAGGTCTGTTGTCGTTATGCCGTTTTAACGGCAATCTTTTGGCGGCACTGCCCTTCAGTAGCCTTCGGGAGGACGATGCTCAAGACCCCCTTCTTGAATGTGGCGTCGACAGCATCGGTTTTGACCTCGCATGGAATTGGAATAGAGCGCTTGAAGGAGCCATAAGAGCGTTCCATACGATAGTAGTTCTTGCCCTTGTCCTCTTTTTCTTGCTGCTTTTCCCCGCTGATGGTCAGCATGTCGTTTGAAAGGGTCACTTCGATGTCTTTCTCATCCAGCCCAGGCAGTTCAACCAGGACTTTGATCTCCTTGTCGCTGTCGACGATATCGACTTGCGGGCTGAAGGCGTTCCACTCTGTTTCCCAGGCCGGAGCCAATCCAAACCCACTGAAGAATTCGTCGAACATACGGTTCATGTCCTGTTCAAGAAGCGTCAATGGATGTTCTGCCTCCCGATTGACAGTGACTTTGTGTTCTTGACGCCGCCGCGGTATTAGATTCGTGATAGCCATATTCCACCTCCTTTGACCGTTTGATAGTCAGATTTACGTGCACGGATATGGATTGTGAGGATTCACAGGAACGTTTATCCTGTGAATTCTGACCATCCTGTCTGAAAACTGTTTCCTTAGCCGGCTGCTATGGCGATCTTCCGTGTGGCCGGTTCCGCCTTGGGCAGATACAGACGCAGTACGCCGTCTTTCACCGTCGCTTCGATCTTGTTGCGGTCGATTTTGTTGGAGAGGGTGAAACTGCGCTGATAATCGCCCACGCGATACTCGCCATAGGACAGCCCGTACCCTTCGGGATAGCTGGCTTCTACATAGCCGTTGATGGTGAGCACGTCGTCTTCCAGGGTGATGTCGAGCGATTTCTCGTCTACACCGGGCATGTCTGTCACCAGGACGATGGCCTCGTTAGTTTCGTAGATGTCGGCGCGGGGCACGAAGGCCAGCCGCGCGCGCGTGCGTTCGGCGCCGCTTTGAGCCACTTCCTGTTTTTCCGTCTTCTGAATGTTGAGTTCTTTCTCGTCAGCCATAAGACACCTCCTATATAGTCAAGTAGTCTTTTGTCGGATAGTCAAGGTACTGTGCGCTTTACGCAGCCTTGACCGCGATCTTCCGCGGCTTATCGGCCTCGGCGCGCGGCAGGGTGATTTGCAACACCCCTTTTTCGTACACCGCCTGCACGTTGCCGGCTTCGACGTTGAACGGCAGTTGGAAGGAGCGCGTGAATTTGCCATAGCCGCGTTCGCGGCGATGATAAACCTCGCCTTCGCCGAGTTCGAGGGGTTTGCGTTCACCGCTGAGGGTGAGCGTGTTCTCGACCACAGCGATATCCAGCTCCGCCGGATCAATGCCGGGCAGTTCGGCGGTGATGACCGCGCCATTCTCGTTGGTCCATACATTCATGGCCGGATAACCAGGCGTGATCCGCGCTTCGGACAGCACCGGAAAGTTGGCGAAGACCTGATTCATCTCGCGCCGCAGACGTTCCAGTTCGTCCCAGGGTGTGGTTGATCCCCAAAATGTTCTGTTTAACATATTTATACCTCCTTATTAACCGATATGTGATTGGTTTATGTCCCCCAACTTGGGGGGTATGGCGAGCGTTATTCTGCTCGATACGCTCCTACTATAGCAAATGCGCATTAGAAATATGTAAGCAGAGCATTAAAGAGATATTAGAAAATGTTTAGAAAATCATTAGCAACGCTGCCGGCGGGTTACGTATGTTCCCTATGCCCGGTTTGGCGCGGATTTCGGTATGCCAGGTGCTTTTGAAGTATTTATTCAGGCTAGTCAACTTGGCAAAACAACTTATTCCCTGTGCCGGGTTTAGCATGGATTTTGGTATGCCTGGTGCTTGTGGATGACGAGATATTCGTGTTTCCAGGTGCCCATCCCCCCTGCCCCCTTCTTCCCCGCTGGCGAAGAAAGCCGGTCTTTGCTAAGTTGGAGGCGCGTGGAGGTACCCTGTGCACGAGTGGTTGTTAAGGTATCGTGGCAGCTTTGTCCGGTTTTCTGGCGCTGGATTGGCTGTTGCTGGCGCTGCTGCTGCGCCTGGGGCTTTCGCTGGAAGGCAGTGTCGCGCCCGCGCGCCACATTGCAGGCTACGGTTCCCACCCCAGATTGAAGGGAAACAAATTGTGGGGCGCGTGGAGTGCGCCCCACAACATCCGATGCCTTTACTCGCCGATGGTCAGCAACCGTCCGTCGCTGCGCCCGAAGACCTCTGGGAAGTAGAATTCTTTGGCGACGGTGGGTAGCACGTGATAGTCGCCGGGCAACGTGGCGCGGAAGGTGTAGCTGTACTCGTAGGTGCCCGCCGGCAGCGAATCGGCGAAGAGCACGACCTTCTCGTCGCGCAATTCACTGCGGCTGTACCAACGCCACCACCACCACCAGCGCGACCCTTCGCGCCGCAGGGTGGGGGGTGTCGCCAGCAGGCTGGTCGTCGCCAGGCCGGTGTCGATGGCCTCGCCGCCCGCCGGGAGTGGGTCTTCCACCACCACGTAGTAGCGGTCGTGCGGCACGATGATCGTCAGATCCACACGGACCACGTCGCCCAGCTTCACCTCGCGCACCTCCGGACATTCCAGATACGATTGCCCATTGGCTATTTGCTGATTGGCACATTCGGCTAACGTATACCGTCGCTGCACGATCATGCCCCGGTCGGCGGCTTCCACGTCCTCCACCGGCTGGTAGATTTCCAGGTGGGCGGTGTAGTAGAGACGCCCGTTGCCGTCGCTGCGGGCGATGGTGAGCGCGTTGGTCATGTCGGCAAGCAGGTCGGCGATGGGGATGACAGCGCGGGTGCTCTCGCGGATCGTCTCGCGCGTGGCGACGCCCTGCGCCTGCTCCCGGTCGTTGAGGAAGAAGGCGTAGTCGTAGTTGGCGTCGAGTTCGCCGGTTTCCACCATCCAGTCGGTGAGCGCGATCAACGCCCATGCCGTCTCTTGCGTGGTCTCCCAGATGCCGGCGCGCCGCGCGACCATGAGCCAGCGCACGACGTTGGGCAGCAGCGCGTTCTGCGGGTCGAGCTTCACCAGCGTATCGAGCACGATGGCGGTGGAGCGAGTGTCGGTGTTCATCGCCCACCAGTCGTAGTCGGCCTCCTCCCAGTGCGCGCCGGTGGCGCTGAGGATGGCGGCGTTGTTCAGGTCGGAGAGGAGCGTGGCGAGGCGGGCGTCGCTCCGGTTGTTGAGCCAGAGGGCCTGCGCCAGATACGCGCGGGCGTAATAGCTCAACTTTTCGCGGTTCTCGTAGAGTTCATCGAGCTTGGCTTGCGGCGCGGCGTTTCCTTCTGCCAGGACGTACAGAAGCCACGCTTGCTGATTCGCGTTGCGGAAATTTTTGTAGTCGCGCACTTCTTTGATTTGTGCTTGAAGGTAGGCGATGCCATTGTTGAGCACATCCTGCTTGACGCTGACGCCGCTCTGCTGCGCCTTGAGCAGGGCGAAGACGACGTAGGCGCTCACGTGGGGGTTGCTGTACTGCTCTTCGGCCTTGTACCACCAGCCCCACCCCCCGTCGGGGTTCTGTTGGAGGTACAGCTTGTTCAAGCCTTCGTCCACCAGCCCGGGCAGGCGTTCGGCCAGCTCCTGATTCTCGATGCCCAGCGATTGCAGTGCATGGTACGTGAGCACGTTGGGCAAGAAGCGGCTGACGGTTTGCTCGGTACACTCGTATTCGTAGTGTTCCAGGTACTTCAACCCGTCCTGCATTCCGGCAGCGAGGCTGGGATCGAGCTGGACGGTCAGCGTGCCGCGCCGTTCGTCGAACTCCGGCGGCAACGCGATGGCTTCGGTGCGCGATCCGCCCTCGGTAAGCTGGCCCGCTGTCCCCACGATATCGGGCGTGGTGTAGCGGAAGACCAGCAGTGAGCCGTCCGGCCCGGTGGTCAGACGTGGCTTGCTCGCATCGGCATATTCGCCCGAAACTGCGCTAAAAATGAGCTGCGTGTTGACCACGTCCTGCACCGTCACCCACCACGTCACCTTGCGCTCGCTGCGCGCGGGGACGACGATAGTCTGGCGCGGTGGCGTCTCGGTGTGGATGCCCACACCTTCGGCGCTGAGGCTGACTTCGACGGTGAGGTCTGCGCCGGTGTTGTTGCTGACGTTCGCCGCAAGCTGCGCGCGGTCATCGACGACGAAGAAGCGCGGCGCGACGGGGCGTACCAGCAGCGGCTTCGTGGCGAGCAATTCCGCCGTCCCTTCACCTACACGGGTGTCGGCGGTGAGGCCAACGGCGTGCAGCGTCCAGGTGGTGAGGTTGTCGGGCAAGGTAAGGGTGACGACGGCGCGGCCCTCGCGGTCGGTCACGAGGCGCGGATTCCAGTAGGCGGTGTCGGCGAATTCCTCGCGGATTTCTATGCCTTCTGGCGGCGCGACGTTGGCGGCGTATTTCCCCTCGGCCATAGGCGCCATGGTTGCCATAGGGGCGGCGGCGGGCATTTCCGCTGCTCCATCTGCGCCCAGCCCATACACTTCTCGTATCCCCGAGGCCTGCGCCAGACTGAGATCCAAATCTGCGGCAAGATCTTCGAGATAGCGGTTCACGGAGAGGCTGAGCGCGCTGCTGGTGTTCACTTGCAGCATCCGCCGGGCGTAAAAGCCCTGCACGATGTCGCTGCTGCGCGGTTTGAGGCTGAGCACGGCCTTGTCGATCACGTCGAGCGAGAATTCCACGTTGGATGCCGGCTCACCGTTGGGCAGCGTCGCGCGGAGAGTGTAATCGACGGTTTCGCCGGGTTGCGCCTGTGCGACGTTAGTTTCAAGTTTCAAGTTCAGAGTTACAGGTTGCAGTTCCACGTCCAGAGGGAGCAGGCCCATTTTGAAGTCTGCCGGTTTGCCGTCTTGCTGCTTGTGGATCAGCACGACGGAGACGTAGATGTTGGGGATGTCACCCGGAGTGATGGGCAGGTGGTAGATCGTGCTATTGCTTGTGAGACGGATGACCTCGTAGCGCCGGACGCTGGCGCGCTCGACGGTGATGAGGGCCAGGTGCTCACCCTCGAAGGGCGAGGGGATGAGGATTTCGGCGGTCTCGCCGACTTTGTAGGTATTCTTGTCGCTGATGAGGGAGATGCGGTCGTTGTTTTCGCGCCGCCAGGAGACGTAGTCCTTGCCGGATACCCAGATAAAGATGGAGGAGCGGATCCCTTCCTCAGTCTCTCCCACGGGGGAGGCCGGGGTGGCGACGACGTGGTAGGCGCCGCCCTCCGCCGGAGTGAAGGTTGCTACGGCTTCACCAAGGTCGTTGGTGGTGACGGTGGTTTCGTCCACCAACGTCTCTTTGGTTTCCCACGACCAGGAACCGCCGCCGAATTTGTTCTCGATGAAGGTGTTGATCCACTCGCGGCGGTAGAATTCGACCTTGATGGCTTTGTCGGGCAGGCGCGTGCCTTCCCAGTCCACGGTTACGAGGTCGATGGCGCTCGGTTTCCCGGCTTCGCCGACGTACTGCCGGGCGCTGAGGCCGATGTAGTACGGGCCGGGATGCACGACGACGCTCGTGCGCCCGGAGATGGCTTGGTTGTCGGGACCGGTGGCGGTGGCTTCGAGCGTGATGCGTGAAGCTGGAAGCTGGTTGCTGGAAGCTGGTTTCCCGTGCCATTCGCGGAGGGCAGCTTCTAATTCGGCCCCGTTCAGCGTGACAGATAAGATGCCGTTGGCGTCGGTAGTGCCACTGCCGCTGAGGATGGCTTCGCGGGCGGGCGGTTCTTGCCACCACCACCAGCAATCGAAGCAGGTGTAGGGATCGTCCACATCGCTGAAGCTGTAGCGCCCGCCCCACGGCGGCTGGAAGCGGTAGCTCTCGGCCAGAACGTTCCACGTGACCGCCGTGTTTGCCAGCGGGCCGCCGAAGTAGTAGCGCGCGGTGATCGTTGCGGCTACGTCGTCACCGCGCTGAATCTCGGCTGCGGTGGTTTCCACGACGATCTCGAATTCCGGTGCGCGATAGGCCGCCACCTGGAAAGTCGCATATCCGCCCTGGTCACCAAAGGAGACGTAGATCTGGTAATCGCCCAGACTGGCGCTTTCCGCCAGGTCGAGCGTCCCCTCGAACGTCCCTAACTCACCCAAGGCGAGCGACTCGTTGTAAATCTCCTCGTAGGCTGCGTCGCGGATGGAAACGTTGACCGCGCGCACGTCCGGCAAGTTGTAAGCGACGTCATTTTCGGCGCGCACCACGCCCTTGAAGGCCACGCTTTGTCCCGGTCGGTAGATGGGACGGTCGGTGTAGACGTAGGTGTGGTATTTCTGCGCGTATTCCCCCTCGCCCATGCCGAAGTCCCACGGGCTGACGCCGCGTCCCCAACCCTCGGCGACGGCGGCGAAAGGTTCGGCGCTGTAGACGATGACGGTGCCGCGATCAAGGGGCAGACTGGCACGGGCGATGCCGTCGTTGTCGGTGACGGCGGTTCCCAGGCTGCCGCCATCTTGTTGGATCAGGCTCAGGGCTAGATTCGGGACCGCTTCGCCGCTGCGCAAATCCGTAGCCCAGACGAAAGCCTCTTCCGACGCGCTCTTCAGCGTCAGGTTGAGGTTGGACACGACCATTATGTGCCGCTGGTTGTAGTCATGACTGTATTCCTGGTTCACGTCCGGCGAATCGGTCTCCAGGAGATAGACGCCCGGTGCCAGCGTTCCGCCCGGCTTTTCGGTCAGGTCGATGACGGTGTAGCTTTGCTTATCGAGCGGGCTTTCCAGATTCTGCCGCCATTCGCGGAGCAGTTGGTTGCCGGCGGGCAGTTGTTCTTCCCATTGCCAACTGGAAGTGAACAGCGCGTCCAGCGGCAGCTTGTAGAGACGCAGGTTGACCCGCTTGACGTTGACGTGACTGAGTACAATCTGCGCCGGCAGTGCGGCGTCATAGGTGCCGATCATGTCAGGCACGTGTAACCGGTACACCGGATCCAAGGGGGCGGTGCGGAATTGGACCGTGCGCCCGCGCGGGATGGTGTTGCCGTAGGGATCGGCAATGCCGTCTTTGATCACGACGGTGTACTCAGTCGAAGGCTGCGCGCCGAATTGCAGGACGAAGGTGTTGTTATAATCCGAGAAGTACGTGTAGACCTGCGTGGGTGAAAGCGGCGGCGTCATCGTCAGATTGGGCATCACCGTGGCGGGATCGATGGGCGTGTTGAAGACGATCTCGAAAGCGGTATGCGGCGGCGCCTTACGTTCCAGATTTTCAGGATTGGTGGAGACGATTTCCGGCAGGGGGACGGTGGTGAATTGCCAGGTGTACGCTTCCTTCATTCCCAGGCCGCCCGCCGCGGACGTGATCCCGGCCTCCAGTTTCACGGTATAGGTCGTGTTGAAATCCAGGGCGTGGGTGGGGGTGAAGATCACCGTGTTGTCTTTGATTGAGAACGTTCCGTTGACGTCATTGCCGGTCAGACCTCGTCCGCCGCTCAGGGTGAAGGCGTCCTCGACGGATTTCAGGTCCACCGGTTGGTTGAACTGCACGGTGATGGCCGTATTGATGTCTACCAACGCCGCGCCATCGTAGGGCTGCGCCCATACCACTTGTGGGGGAATGGTGGTGAAGTGCCACACGTAATCCTCCGCCAGCAGCGCGCCGGCTACGTCCTGCAAACCGGCGCTCACCATCGCGCGATATGTGACGCCGCCCGCCAGTGGTTCCTCCGGCGTGAAAACGTAGATGGAGGTGTTCAACCATTCGCCACGTCCAACGATGGGCGGCTCGAAGGTCACGGGATTGGGCAGGTTCTCCATTTGCGCCAGTGTGGTGAGGGGGACGACAGGGCGATTGAACATCACGGTGATGGTCGACTCGGTTTCCACGTCGGCGGTATCCGGGTCGGGGATCACCTGGGCAACTTCGAGATAGCCGGCCGTCGCAAAGCGGAAGGTGTACGGTTCGCGCAGCAGCTCGCCCGTCTCGGCGCTGGCGTTCTGCGTGAGGATCACGTCGAAGACGGTGTCGCGCGGCAGCGCCTCGGCCGGCTGGAAGCGCAGCGTGCGCGCGTCGACCCAGGAGAGTTCACCTTTGACCGGCGTATTTTCCCCGGCCCGTTGCAAGGTGAATGCTTTCGCCACGGCGGACCGGTTCATCGGCTTGTCGAACATAATCTCGACCGCCCCATCGGGCGTCAGGCTTTCGCCGCGCTTGGGACTGCGCTGGATGATGATCGGCGAAAGCATGTCGGCGGGCACCGGTGTGTAGGGGACAACGGGCTTGGGCGGCAGCGGCGTCGCCGTGGGACGTGGCGTTGCAGTGGCCACCGGTTCGGGTGTAGCGCTCCCCTGTGGAGGGGGGGTGCATGCTGCAAAGATGGTCAGCAGCAACAGGCTGAGTGAAATCCATAGCCATGGTTTACGGTTCATTGTACTCCTCCTGGAATCGGATAGGCTTGAGTCGGGTCGTCGTTCAGCCTTCTGCTTGCGCTTCTTGGCTAATCACCGCTGGGTGAAGGCTGAACGCCGCCATCCATAATGACGTGTTGGCGTGGGGAGAAGTTCCATTTTGCGCTTCTTGACGTCTTTTGTGCTCTTATGTACCTTGAAGGTAACTATTCAGCCGCCCTTGCCAGGTGGCAAACGGGACTTGGGGGAGGGTGCATAATAGGTTGACACTT